>NNBT01002936.1_pt1 | contig 10750 bp, 10 predicted proteins | sample 1173831 | NCBI WGS metagenome assembly NNBT01 (sample SAMN07173936, study PRJNA388173) | plant metagenome | isolation source: symbiotic tissue sample KVJ10 | place: Norway: Troms, Kvaloya island | reverse complement strand
CCCCTGATCCGCACCAAATTGCAGGACGAGCTTCTGTCGCTGCAGAAGACACTGAAGAAGACCATCATCTTCGTCAGCCATGATCTCGAAGAGGCGCTGAAGCTCGGCAACCGCATCTCGATCCTGGAAGGCGGCCGCATCGTGCAGACCGGCCGGCCCGAGGACATCGTGCTCCGGCCCGCCAACGACTATGTGCGCGAATTCATCGCCAACGTGAATCCGCTGAGCGTGCTCACCGCCTATAATGTGATGCGCGACGCGCGCGATCTCGAGGATGCGGGCGAGGGCTGGATCTGGCTCGACCGCCGGCGCACCACCCGCTTCAAGATCGGCGCCGACCGCAAGGTCGTGGCGGCCGAGCGCGAGAAGCAGCCGGCCACCTGGGTCGCCTGCTCCGAGGCCGAGAAGCCGGTCGATCCTCAGGCGCGCCCGGTCTTCTGGGCGACGCCCGGCACGCCCTTGCGCACCGTGATGCTCGCCATGCACCGCGCCGAGACGGCGCCCGTGGCGCTGTTCGACGAGACCGAACGTTTCGTCGGCGCCATCGGCGTGCGCGACGTGCTGCAGGCGGTGCTGCGCCGCCAGCCGGACTGATGGCGCGCCGCAACTTCCGCATGCGCCCATCGGGCTTTGAAGGTGTCGACGCGGTCGAGGCCTCGACCAGCCATGTTTTTCCGCGCCACACCCATGACCAGTTCGGCATCGGTGTCATCCATCAGGGCGCCCAGAAATCGGCGAGCGGCCGCGGGCCGGTCGAAGCAGGGCCGGGTGATGCCATCACCGTCAATCCGGGCGAGGTCCATGACGGCATTCCGATCGGTGATCTCGGCCGCTCCTGGCGCATGCTTTATTTCAATCCGGAGGTGATCGCCGAAGCGGTCGCCGATATGAGCGAAGGCGGGACGAGGATCTTCGAATTTCATGATCCGGTCATCAGTGACGCGCGGATCGTCGATCGCTTCCGCGCGCTTTATGCCGCCATGACCGAAGGTGAGGCGGGAACGCCCGAGCGCGAAGAGATGATCTTCATTCTGCTCGCCGCCTTGCGTCCACGCCGCGCCGGCCAAGCGGTTCCCGACGCGATCGCCAAGGCGCGGGACATGATCGAAGCCGATCCATCGCTGCCGGTCACCCTGGATGAGCTCGCTTGTGAATGCGGCCTCGGCAAATTCCAGCTGTTGCGCGGTTTCTGCAAGGCGACCGGCCTCACCCCGCATGCTTTCCTGATCCAGCGCCGGGTCGCTCTGGCGCGCCGGCTGCTCGCCGGTCGCATGTCGCTCGCCGAGGCGGCGGCAGCGGCAGGCTTCGCCGATCAGAGCCATATGACGCGGCTCTTCGTCAGAACCTATGGGGTAACGCCCCGTTCCTACGCCGATGTGCTGAACTGATCTGCAATTTCGTTCAAGACCGCTGAGGCCGCATCGGGCTTTGTGCGGCGATGTCTCAGAAGCTTCAAGGTTACATCCTTCTCACCCTGGCCATGGCGACGGTCGGCAGCACGGTGATCGCCAGCAAGATCGCCGGTGCCGGCCTGCCGCCCTTCACCGCGACGGCTTTGCGCCTCGCGTTGGCGCTGCCGTTTTTTCTCATTCTCATGCACCTGACCGCCAGCCGCTGGCCGCGGCCCGACCGCCGCGATGGCGTGCTGCTGATCTTGCAGGCGACGGCGGGCAGCGTGCTCTACACGTCCCTGCTGATCCTGGGCCTCAATTACACCTCCGCCGCCAATGCCGGCGTCATCATCGGCACCTTGCCGGTCGTCTCGGCGGCGATCGCCATCTTCATCTTGAAGGAACGGCCGCGTCCCACCGTGCTGTTCGCCATCGCGCTGGCGGCGGGTGGCGTCTTCGTCATCGCCTTTCAACCTGGTGACGGCGGAACGTCTTCGCTTCTCGGCAATGCGCTGATCTTCGCCGCCATCCTCTGCGAGGGCCTGTTTATCCTGCTCAACAAAAGGCTACGCGTGCCGATCGAACCCCTGGCGCAATCGACCTTGATGACCGGCCTCGGCCTCGCCGTGGCGCTGGTGCCGGCGCTTCTCGAAACGCCGTGGACGGCATCGATGACCCCGTCATCGCTCTGGGCGATCGTCTATTACGCCATCGTGCCGACGGTCGGCGGCTATCTGCTCTGGTATGCGGGCCTGGCGCGTGTCGCCGGCAGCGAGGCGGCTTTGTTTACCGCGATGGCGCCCGTTGCCGCCGTGGTCCTGGCCTTCTTCGTGCTCGGTGAAACCGTGAGCTCCTATCAGCTCATCGGTATCGGGGCGGTGCTTCTCGCCGTGTTCAGCCTGGCGTTCGCGCCGGCGAAAGCCAATTGATGATGAGGGCGGCCAGATCGGCGGCGGCCTCGTCCTTGCTGATGGCGCCGCGCACCATCTCGACCGACAGGGCATCGGCGGCGCCCAATATGCCGAAAGCGCGCCGCCGTACCGTGTCTTCAGGTAGAGACGTCAGCGGCGCCATGACCGCGCAGTAAGAGTCGGCATAGTGTTCGATGAGCTCGCGCTGATAGGCGCCCATCTGCGCGTCACCCTTCTGCGCCGCGGCGATGGCATGGAATTCCGGGCCGACCGCGATGACGCAGTCCATATAGGCGGTGGCGACCACCCGCGCGACATCGGCGAGCCGTTTCGGCGTGTGCTGCAGCGCCTCGTCGAGGGCGATGCTCTGGCGCTCGTTGATCTCCTTGTAGAGCGCCGTCATCAGGCCCGAGCGTGTTTCAAAATGGCGATAGGCGATGGGTTTGCTCACCCCGGCGCGCTCCGCCAGCGCGCCCAGCGTCAAGGCGTCGGTGCCTTGCTCGCGCACGATCTGATGCGCGGTCTCGAGCAACTGCGCCCGCCGGTCGGCATTCGATAATTTTTGCACCAAGCTCCTTGGCCTCCTTGACAGTCCTGCCCGCTTTCACATATTACAACTAGTAACTTACTATCTGTAACATGAAAATCAACCCGGAAAACAGGTGTTTTCCGGGCAGGAGGACACTCATGCCTAAAATTGCCCGCGAAATACATCTGGTGAAACGTCCCTCAGGCCTGCCGGGGCCGGACAGCTTCAAGCTCGTCGAGAGACCGCTGGCCGAGCCTAAGCCCGGCCAGCTTCTCGTCCGCAATCTGTGGATCTCGGTCGACCCCTATATGCGCGGCCGCATGAGCGACAAGAAAAGCTTCATCCCGCCTTTCACGTTGAACGAGGTGATGGAAGGGGCCGCGATCGGCATCGTCGAGGAAAGCCGCGACCCGGCCTTCAAGCCGGGCGATACGGTCAGCCACTTCGCCGGCTGGCGCGATCTGGCGCTCATCGATGCGGCGGGCGCCACGGTGGTCGACCCGGCCTTCCCCTTGCAGGCCTATCTGGGCCCGCTCGGCTTTCCGGGCCTCGCCGCCTATGCCGGTTTCCTGCGTCTGGGGGAGCCCAAGCCCGGCGAGACCGTCTTCGTGTCCGCCGCCGCCGGCGCCGTCGGCTCGCTCGTCGCCCAGATCGCCCGGATCAAGGGCAATCGCGTGATCGGCTCCGCCGGCTCGCCCGACAAGATCGACTGGCTGCTCAAGGAAGCGGGCGTCGATCAGGTGATCAACTACAAGACCGAAAAGGACATCGGCGCCGCTTTGGCCAAGGCCGCGCCCGAGGGCATCGACATCTATTTCGACAATGTCGGCGGCGATCATCTCGAAGCGGCGATCGCCAATGCCAATGATTTCGCGCGTTTCGCGCTGTGCGGCATGATCGCCCAGTACAATGGCGAGCCCACAGGGCCCCGCAACATCTATGCCGTCATCGAAAAGAGCTTGAAGCTCCAGGGCTTCATCGCTTCCAACCATCTCGATCTCTGGCCCGATTTCCAGCGCGACATGAAGCACTGGATCACCGACGGCAGGATCAAATGGAAGGAGACGGTCGTCGACGGTCTCGAAAATTCCCCCAAGGCTTTCCTCGACATCTTCGCCGGCGCCAATGCCGGAAAGATGCTGGTCAAGCTCGTCTGAATTCAAGGAGCAATCATCATGACCAAATCCATCCTCATCATCGGCGGCTCGGGCTTCGTCGGCGCCCAGACCGCACGCGCTCTGCGCAAGCTCCATCCGGACGCGCCGATCACCATCGGCGGCCGTGATCTGAAGAAGGCCGAAGCCGTTGCCGCGACGCTTGGGAACGCCGATGCCGTCGCCATCGATCTCGACCGCCGCGATCTCGGCCTCGATCCTAAGCGCCGCTTCTCGGCGATCGCCCTGTTCGTCAAGGATCATACGCTCAACGCGATGCGCTATGCGCAGGATACCGAGGCCGCCCATGTCGGCGTCTCGACCGGCGCCTATGAGATGGGTCCGGAAACGGCGCTCTACATGCATCGCCCACAGGCGTCCGCCATTCTCTTCAACAGCACCTGGCTCGCCGGCGCGGCGCTGCTGCCGGCGCTGCATTTCGCCAAGGACTTCGACCGCATCGACAGCGTCTCGATCTCCGCGGTGCTCGACCCGCGCGACATGGGCGGGCCCGCTGCCTCCGCCGATTTCGACCGCTTGCTGATGGCCGCACCGCAGAGCATCTATCTCAAGGACGGCGTATGGACCTGGACCACCGAGGAGGACAAGAACCGTGTGGTGCGCATGAGCGACGGCATCGACTTGCCGGCAACACCCTATACGCCTTTCGATCTCCTGAGCCTGTCGGCGACGACCACGGCGAAGACTCTGCGTTTCGATCTGGCGCTCGGCCAGCCGGATGGATCGTCACCAGATATCGTCGCCGAGATCATCATCGACATCGCGGGTGAAAAGAATGGCAAGCCGCACAAAGCCCGCCATGTTCTGGCGCATCCGCAGGGCCAGGCACCGGTCACCGCGGCCGGCATCGCGGTGGCGCTCGAACGTCTCGCCGGCCTCGACGGCAAGGAACCGCCGAAGCCCGGTCTCTATTTTCCGGACCAGCTGATCGCGCCTAAGTATTTTATCGCGCGGCTGCAGCAGTTTGGCATGCGTGTCGATGAGCAGAGGGCTACTTCTTCAGCAAGCCCTTGAGCGCGGCGCGCGAGATACATTTGCCGTAATTGCGTCCGGGCTGGACGACGCGGGTGAAGCAGCCGCTGCTGCCGCCGAATCTGACCCGGACGCGGCCTTTGATGCGCGCCGCGCCGGAGCCGCCCGCATTGAAGCCGAAAGTCGCCTTCGGCACGTCGCCGGTCACCGGATAGCCGATCGCCGTCAGGTGCTGGCGCACCCTTTTGCAATAGTCGACCGACTTGACCGAGAACCGCGTCTCGCCATGGCCAGCACGGTATTTCATCACTGTGGTGCAGATGTCCTTGTTGGAGAGGCGCCATGCCCCGGCCAGATACTCCGTGCCATAGGCGATGTTGTCCTCCGGCTTGGCCAGCGCCTCGCGGCTGCCCTTGAAACCCAGCATGTCGGCGGTCGAAGGCAGGATCTGCATCAGCCCCACTTCGCCGACATCGCCGACAGCTCCCGGATCGTAGCCGCTTTCGACCCGCATCACCGCATCGACGATTGCGAAGGGAATCTGGTTGCGCTGCGCCTCCGCCTTGCCGATGCGCTGATACAGCGCCTTGCCGCTGGAGGTCTCCTCGAGGGGCGGCCGCGCCGAAGCCACGGCGATTCCAAACCCGAGGAGGGAGTTCAGCCCCATGATAATCGCAGCTGCGCGTCGCATCTTGAGTGTCAATTTGTGCCGATTTGCGTGAGGATCTCCAGATTTCATCCTCCCATCCGACGGGCTCAGAATTATGGCCAACGGCAATCCTGCGAATCCTGCAGCATCCGCTATTGGGTTCACACAACTTGTGAGGCGCGCGAGATTGCCTCGCCCCGCGTAGCGGGGAGAGGGAGGGGCCCATTGCGAAGCAATGGGAGGGTGAGGGGCGCCCGGTCTCTTGGCGCAGGAATGATCACCGGATCTGTTGCGAAGGCTGAATTGGTCAGAAACAAGGGTAACAGGGATGCCCCTCACCCTCCCAACGCTGGCGCGTTGGGCCCCTCTCTCTCCTCGCTGAAGCGGGGCGAGGGGAAGATGTGCCCTCTCGTAGATGTGTGCATACGATAGTGCGGTATCCGGCATGGCGAGGCAGGGACGCCTTATGATCATCCGGGAATACGGCCACCGCGGACTCACTTGGGACAATCCGGCTTTCGCCGGCCGTGCACTTCCGGCTGCTCGGTTGCCGCCTGTACGAAGTCCTCGTCCACGGGACCGACAACTTTGTGGAGCCACTCCCAGTCTTGAGCAGCGGGCTCGCGGATCAGCGCACCGCCCTGCCGTACTGACCGGGACACCTTGGCCTTGTCCATGGTGGGTTTTTCACGCGCCATGAAACGATGATACGCATCAATCAGAGAATGGCAACAAGCCGGTCGCTGGCTAGGGAATCAATTCTCGTCCATCTTGAGCGCCGCAATGAAGGCCTCCTGCGGGATCTCGACCTTGCCGAACTGGCGCATCTTCTTCTTGCCTTCCTTCTGCTTGTCGAGAAGCTTGCGCTTGCGCGAGATGTCGCCGCCGTAACATTTGGCGGTCACGTCCTTGCGCAGCGCCGAAAGCGTTTCACGCGCGACGATCTTGCCGCCGATCGCGGCCTGGATCGGAATCTGGAACATGTGGCGCGGGATGAGCTCTTTGAGCTTCTCGCACATCACCCGCCCGCGCTGCTCGGCGCGGCCCCGATGCACGATCATGGCGAGCGCGTCGACTGCTTCAGCATTGACCAGGATGCCCATGCGCACGAGGTCGCCCTCTTCATAGCCGACCATCTTGTAGTCGAAGCTGGCATAGCCGCGGCTCACCGATTTGAGCCGGTCGTAGAAATCGAACACCACCTCGTTGAGCGGCAGGTCATAGACCAGCATGGCGCGCGTGCCGGCATAGGTCAGCTGCTTCTGCCGCCCGCGCCGGTCCTCGCACAGCTTCAGGATCGAGCCCAGATATTCGTCCGGCACCAGGATGGTCGCTTCGATCCACGGCTCCTCGATCGAGGTGATGTAATTGGCCTCCGGCAGGTCGACCGGATTGTGCAATTCGATCTGGGTGCCGTCATTGAGATTGACCTTGTAGATCACCGACGGCGCGGTGGTGATCACATCGACATTGAATTCGCGCTCGATGCGCTCGCGGATGATCTCGAGATGCAGCAACCCCAAGAAGCCGCAGCGGAAGCCGAAGCCGAGCGCCGCCGAGGTCTCCATCTCATAGGAGAAGCTCGCATCGTTGAGCCGCAATTTGCCCATCGCGTCGCGCAGATCCTCGAACTTCGCCGCATCGACCGGGAAGAAGCCGGCGAAGACGACGGGCTGCGCCGGCTTGAAGCCCGGCAGCGCCGCGGCGGCGGGGTTCTTCTCGTCCGTCACCGTATCGCCGACGCGGGTGTCGGCCACCTGCTTGATGGCGGCGGTGAAGAAGCCGATCTCGCCGGGGCCGAGCTTGTCGATCATTTCGCGCTTGGGCCTCGATATGCCGACGCGTTCGACCTGATAGGCCGCACCGGTCGACATCATCTTGACCTTCTGGCCCTTGCGGATCTCGCCATCGACGACGCGCAGCAGCACGACGACGCCCAGATAGGGGTCGTACCAGCTGTCGATGAGCAGCGCCTTCAGCGGCGCGTTGCGGTCGCCCTTGGGCGCCGGCAGCCGGTTGACGATGGCTTCCAGCACATCCGGGACGCCGACCCCTGTCTTGGCCGAAATCTCGACCGCGTCCGACGCATCGATGCCGATCACGTCCTCGATCTGCTGGCGGATGCGCGCCGGCTCGGCGGCGGGCAGGTCGACCTTGTTGAGGACCGGGATGATCTCGTGATTGTTGTTGATCGCCTGATAGACATTGGCGAGCGTCTGGGCTTCGACGCCCTGGCTCGCATCGACGACCAGGAGCGAGCCCTCGCAGGCGGCGAGCGAGCGCGACACCTCATAGGCGAAGTCGACATGGCCGGGCGTGTCGATCAGGTTCAGCACATATTTCTCGCCCGATTTCGCCGTGTAATCGAGGCGCACCGTATTGGCCTTGATGGTGATGCCGCGTTCGCGTTCGAGATCCATGGAATCGAGGATCTGGTCGACCATTTCGCGGTCGGTGACGGCGCCGCACAGCTGGATCAACCGGTCGGCCAAGGTGGACTTGCCGTGGTCGATATGGGCGATGATGGAGAAATTGCGAATATGGCTGAGATCGGTCATTTGGGGGCTTGATGGCAGGGGCGCATGGCCCCGTCAAGCGCCGCGCACGGTCCGGGCGGGCGGCGGCCGGCATTCCGAAAAGATCTTGCGCGATCAAAAAGATAGGGCCGGGCGGGTAAGGGCTGTCCAGGCCTTCGTGCTTTCCCTCTGGATTATAGTTTAGAATTATTCTAATCAAGAATCATGAAAGCCTTCGCCGACCTGACCGAACAAGAGATCCTCGCTCTGGCGATTTCCAGTGAAGAGGATGATTCCCGCACCTATCTGGCCTTCGCCCATGCGCTGATGGAGAAATTCCCGGCCTCGGCGAAGGTTTTCGTCGAAATGGCCGAAGAGGAGCAGGCGCATAAGGCCAGCCTCACCGACACCTATCTGAAGAAATTCGGCGATTTCATCCCGCTGATCCGGCGCGGCGACATCCGCGGCTTCGTGCGCCATCCGCCGGTGTGGCTGTCGAAGCAGATGACGCTCGAAACCATGCGCCAGCGCGCCGAGGTGCTCGAGCTCGAGAATATGCGCTTCTACACGAGCGCTGCCGAGCGGGCCCAGGACCCGGATATCGCCCAGCTGCTGCGCGATCTCGCCGCGGCCGAAAAGGAGCACACCTCGCTCGCCGACCGGCTCGGCCTCAAGCATCTGACTCCCGACGCCAAGGTCGAAGAGGCCGATGCGAAGCAGAAACTGTTCCTCCTCCAGGTCATCCAGCCGGGCCTCGTCGGCCTGATGGACGGCTCGGTGTCGACGCTGGCGCCGCTTTTCGCCGCCGCCTTCGCTACTCATGACACCTGGCAGACTTTCCTCGTCGGCCTCGCTGCATCCATCGGCGCCGGCATATCCATGGGCCTCGCCGAGGCCTTGTCGGATGACGGCAAGCTCACCGGCCGCGGCCGGCCGCTGATCCGCGGCCTCGCCTCGGGCCTCATGACCACACTGGGCGGCCTCGGCCATGCCTTGCCCTATCTCATCCCGGATTTCTGGACCGCCACCGTCGTCGCCATGATCGTGGTGTTCTTCGAGCTGTGGGCGATTTCCTGGATCCGCTGGAAATACATGGACACGCCGTTCCTGCGCGCCGCCTTCCAGGTGGCGGTCGGCGGTGCGCTGGTCTTCCTTACCGGCATCTTCATCGGCAGCTCGTGATTGGCAGGGCGCCGGCGCCTGTTTATAATCTGCCACGAGCATGATCACGCGGCTTGCCATATCCGGGTACCGCTCGCTGCGTGAAGTCACGCTGGCGCTCGGCCGGCTGAACATCGTCACCGGCGCCAATGGCAGCGGCAAATCGAGCCTCTATCGCGCTTTGCGTTTGTTGTCCGATGTCGCACAAGGCCGGGTGATCGCCTCGCTCGCCGCCGAGGGTGGCCTGTCATCGGCGCTCTGGGCGGGGCCGGAAAAATTCAGCCGCGAGATGAAAAGCGGCCGGCATCCGGTCCAGGGCACGCGCCGCGGCGGCCCGATCAGCCTCAAGCTCGGCTTCTCGTCCGAGGATTACGGTTACGCCATCGATCTCGGCCTGCCGCCGCCGTCGCAATCACGTTTCGCGCTCGACCCCGTCATCAAGGTCGAGGCGGTGTGGACGGCTGAGCTGCTCGGCCGCGCCAATGTCATCGCCGAACGCCATGGTGCCGCCTCCCGCTTGCGCGAGAGCAAATCCGGCGCCTGGCGCGACTGCGCCGAGCATCTGTCACATTTCGACAGCGTGATGACCCACCGCGCCGATCCGCTCGACGGCTGGGAGCTGCTTCTGCTGCGCGAGCGGATGCGGCAATGGCGCTTCTACGACAATCTGCGCACCGACCGCGAGGCGCCGGCGCGCCGCCCGCAGGTCGGCACCTTCACACCCATTCTCGCCGGCGATGGTGGCGATATCGGTGCCGCCTTGCAGACGATCATCGAGATCGGCGACCGGGCCGCGCTCGCCGACGCCGTGGCCGATGCCTTCGACGGCGCCAGCCTCGAGGTGAATGAGCGGTTCGAGGTCGAGATGAGCCAGCACGGGCTCTTGCGTCCCCTGAATGTCGCCGAGCTCTCGGAAGGCACGCTCAGATACATCCTGCTGATCGCAGCGCTCCTGTCGCCACGCCCGCCCGAGCTCATGATTCTCAACGAGCCGGAGGCGAGCCTGCATCCCGATCTCATCGCGCCGTTGGCGCGCCTCGTCAGCAAGGCGGCCGAGCGCTGCCAGATCATTCTCGTCTCGCATTCGCCGCAGCTCGTCGCGGCGCTCGACCGGCATCCGGAAGGCTGGCTGGTCCAGCTCGAGAAGCAGCTCGGCGAGACCATCATCGTGGACCGCGCCGCGCCGCCGTGGAAATGGCCGTCGCGATGAAAAACGTGCTTTTCGTCTGCAGCCAGAACCGCCTGCGCAGTCCCACGGCGGAGCAGGTCTTTTCGCGCCGGCCCGACATTGAGGTCGCCTCGGCCGGCACCAATCACGACGCCGACAATCCGCTGACGTCCGAGCTTGTCGAATGGGCCGACATCATCTTCGTGATGGAGAAGACACACCCCAACAAGCTGCAGAAACGCCTGTCTCTTTTACACATCCCCGTGCCCCCGAGACAG
>NNBT01004345.1_pt1 | contig 10767 bp, 10 predicted proteins | sample 1173831 | NCBI WGS metagenome assembly NNBT01 (sample SAMN07173936, study PRJNA388173) | plant metagenome | isolation source: symbiotic tissue sample KVJ10 | place: Norway: Troms, Kvaloya island | reverse complement strand
GGACGCCGGCACCGGCGTGCTGCCGGTCTTGCGCAGGGTCTTCGCTCAGGAGCGGCTGCTGTTCGCCATCGGCGCAGCGCAGCGCAAGGCCGGCGTGCGGCCCATCGGCCTGATGGCGCTCGCGCGGCTCAACCGGCGGCAGAACCGCCTGGTCGACCGCTACCCGCCCTCCAACTGAGTTGCCGCATGCACAACGGCACCTCTGCCACGCCCGTGCTGGAAACCCGCTGGGCSGCTTGCGAGGAAGACGTGCGCGACGCGCAACGCCTGCGCTACCGCGTGTTCGCACAGGAGATGGGCGCCCGCCTGACCCCGCCCGAGGGCACGCCGAGCGGGCTCGATGCAGACCGCTTCGACGCCTTCTGCGACCACCTGCTGGTGCGCGCGGTGGACCCGGTGCATGGCCCCGGCCCGCTCATCGGCACCTACCGCGTGCTGACGCCCGAGGCGGCGCGGCGCGCGGGCGGCTTCTACACCGACACCGAGTTCGACCTGTCCCCGCTCGCGCCGCTGCGCGGCCGCGCGCTGGAACTGGGCCGCTCGTGCGTGGACGCGCAGTGGCGCACGGGCAGCGTGATCATGGCGCTGTGGACCGCGCTGGGGCAGTACATGGTCGAGCACCGGCTCGACACCATGATCGGCTGCGCCAGCATCGGCCTGGACGAACAGGGCCTGAGCGCCGCGCGGCTGTGGCACCGGCTGAGCCGCACCCACCTGGTGGAGCAGTGCTGGCGCGTGGCGCCCCGGGTTGCGCTGCCGCTGGAAGCGCGGTTGGACGGCCATACCGACAGCGACATCGCCCCGCCGCCGCTCATCAAGGGCTACCTGCGTTGCGGCGCACGCCTTCTCGGCCCACCCGCACTCGACGTGGCCTTCAACACAGCCGACCTGCCGCTGATGTTGCGGTTGGACGAAGTTTCCCCGCGCTACCGCCAGCACTTCTTTGGCGTGGCTGTCGATTGCTGCCGAAAACTGCCCCTCTGAGGGAGTGAACCCTGCGGCCGGACCACCGGGCTCAGGCGAACCAAGCCGCCTTCCGAGCAAGTCGGGATTCGAACGCGTTGGGTGGAAGATAGCCAAGTGCCGAGTGAAGCCGCTTTGCGTTGTAGACCTCTTCAATGAAACGTGTAAGCCGGCTGGCGACATCACCGAAGGGTGCGTTGCCGCCGATGCAGACGTGCGATCCCCTGTCCGTGTGAAAGAGGGGGCCAGCCGGAGGCTGTCGGTCCTGCACTGCAGATCGCAACGCGGCCAGGGCCAGCGTTGTGTCGATGCTGCGCGAGATCGCGTAGCCCACCACCTTGCGGCTACAAGCATTCGTGAGTCACGCGCCGACGCAGCGCCGATCGGGCGAGCCTTCGCGCCGGCCGACGACAGTTCAATGACGCGTTAACGAAAGAACCGTGTCGTTCCGCAGCGGGCCGCGGGATCCGATTGCGAGGGAGGGCCTGCGGGGCGACGACAATCTTTAGCTCCTACTCACCAATCGCTGCACATCCGGATGATGTCCCGCCTCCCCCACCGCGCGGTTTTCGCGCTTGCGTGGCGCCTGTTCCAGGCCTTCGCGCTGACGCTGTGCTTGTCGGCCTTGGCCGCCGCCCAGCCGGCCGGCGCATCTGGTGAGCCGCCCGAACCATTGCAACCGCTGCGCGTCTCGCGCCAGCCCCAGGGCCTGCCGGCCGTGCGGCACCTGCAGTTCTTCGAGGACACCACCCGCGCCCTGAGCATCGAGCAGGTGCGCACCCCCCCGCAGGAGGCGCGCTTCACGCTGCCCGACGACCCGCTGCGGGGCAAGGAGTCGGACCGGGTGCTGTGGTTCAAGCTGCAGATGCAGTTGGCCGACCCGGGCAGTGCGGCCGACGCGCAGCGCGAATGGCTGATGCTGGTGCCCACCGTGTCCACCCACGACCTGCGCTTCTACGGGCCCTTCGACGAGAACGGCCGAGCGCTGGCCGAACCCGTGGTCACGGGCATGCGCTACCCGTGGGCGACCCGGCCCGCTGCCTCCGAACAGATGGCCTGGCGCTTTCGCCTGCCGGGGCCGGGCACGTACACGGCGTACTTCCGCGTGGAGTCGACCTTCGCGCGCATCTACGACGTCAGCATCTGGGATCCGGCCGACTACCTGCAGTCCACGCAAGACAAGCGCATGTTCGACGGCGTGAGCTACGGCCTGCTCATCGGCCTGATGGTGTACGGCCTGGTGCTGTTCCTCGTGTTCGGCGAAGGGCTGTACGCCTACTACATGCTGTCTTGCGCCTGCGGCCTGCTGGCGCTGGGCAGCATCAACGGCCACGCCCTGCGCTACCCCTTCGCGCATTGGCCCGAGGCCGCCGGCATCGCCTACACCGCGGGGCCGGCGCTGTGGGCCATCTGCAAGCTTCAGTTCGGCCGGCGCCTGCTGCGGCTGCGCCACTTCGCGCCGACGCTGGACCGGCTGGTGCAGGCATTCACGCTGACACTGGCGCTCGCCATTCCGTACGCGCACTGGGGCTCCCATCCGCTGCTGACTTTCAGGCTGGTGCAACTGTCGGTGGTGGCCTCCACGGTGGTGATGGTGGTGGGGGCGCTGGCCGCAATGCGGCGGCGCTACTGGCCGGCGGTGCTCTACTTCTTCGGCGTGGCGCTGCTGCTGGCCGGCGTGGGCACCATCGTGCTGCCGAGCTGGGGCTGGACCACGTGGGCGCCCAATCAGATGAACGTGTCGCAGGGCGCGCTGGTGGCCGAGCTGGTGGTGTTCGCCGTGGCCATGGCCTCGCGCCTGCGGCTGGTGCTGCGCTCCGAACAGGCCCTGACCGCGCGCACCCAGCAGTTGGTGGAAGCGCTGGGCACCGACGCACTCACCGGCGCCACCAGCCGCACCGGCCTGGAAAGCCGCGGCGAAGAATGGCTGCGCGAGGGCCGGCCGTTCGCGCTGATGTTGCTCGACCTGGACGGCTTCAAGGGTGTGAACGACGCGCACGGCCACGCTGCGGGCGACGCCGTGCTGCTGGCCACGGCGCAACGCCTGCGCCAGCAACTGCGTGCGGACGACGTGGTGGCGCGGTTGGGCGGCGACGAGTTCGCTGTGCTGGTGTCGGGCAGGCCGTCGCGCGAAACGCTGGGAGCGATGGCGCAGCGCATGGTCGATGCCTGCGCGATGCCGGTCGATTTCGAAGGCCGCCCAGTCACGGTCGGCATGAGCCTGGGCATTGCGTTTCACCTTGAAGATCAAGCGACGCAGGACGACGCAGTGGGCCCAACGCTGGCCGCCCTGTTGCGCGCAGCCGACCGCGCGATGTACCACACCAAGCAACAGCGCACCGGCCCGGCCTTCACCTTCGCGGCCGACCTGGCCGGCGCGCAGGCGCAGCGGCCGGTGCCAGAATCACTTCATGAGCGACACGCCACGCAGTGAGCCAGCCCGCCAGCCGCGCCTACCGCAGGAAGAAGCCATGCCTGACGCCCAGTCAGTCATTGCGCCGCCGACACCATCCTTGAGCAGCACGCCGACGCCACCAAGTCCTGAGCGATAGCGGTGATGCTTCGAATGCTGCGGCCTAGGCTGGCCGAGCGTTTTCGCAGGTCTCGATCCGCCCGTGCACCTCGATGTTGGCGTCGAGCGATCGAGCTCGGGCAAGCATTTCCTGGATCCTTGAGCGTGAAGACGGCGTGTCTGGCATCCGTCCCATTGCCATCGTGTACTTTCTGCCGCTGGGCAGAAGGTAGTCAAGGAATAGGCGAATATCGGATGGTGTTTGCTGAGTCACATCTATCCGTAGAGGGAGCGCTGATTACCTGCTTGCATGCCGCGTGCCAGGCTCATCTGCCGGGGTGCACAGCGCTGTTCTTCGACGCACAAATCGGCAAGGCGAGACCTTGAGACACATGGACTTGGCGATCATCCGCTGCTCGCCAGCCGTTGGTCCAAGCCTGTGCCTTCAGACTCCAAGTCGTCATGGACTCACCCGTAGCGCTGGGCATGCTGTCCCGTTCGTAGAACGGATTTTTGAGCAGTGAGGTGCCCGAGCGCCGGGCGATGGCCCCAGACTTTGTGATTTCCTCAAGAGACATCTTGGGATGCGTTGAGCGCCGGTAACTGGGAAGGAGACATTTTTGAAGCGCCGCTCGATTTTCTCAATCCCCAGTTCCAGTGATTACTGGTGCTTGCGACTGGCTCTGTAGCGCGGCAGCGCTGTTAAGGGTAAGGGGGCAAGCCAACGTCTCTGATGGATATCGCTCGTGCTGTAGCGGATATGGATGGCGGTGCTCACGTCGACGGCAGTTTGACCGAGACGTACAGAAGGGCAGCCTCAACCCTTGGTCGATCAAAGAGGTCGATCTTCGTCGCGGGCAACGGTGAACGCTGCGACCGAATTTTTCAACAGAATCGGCCGGCTGCCGCCGGTCATGCAACAAGCGAGGGCTGTCAGGCAGACGCGCCTTCGCGCTTTCGTCCCTGAAGAAAGCCGGCCACCAACAGCACGACGCCGAGGCCCATCAGGAACATGGCGAAAGAGTTGCCACCGATCTCGCTGTTGTTGGCCGCGCTGATCGCCTTTGCTGCGGCGTTGGCGTCCGTGGCCGTCATGGCGGTTGCGAAGGCAACTTCCTTGCACTGGGCCAGCAAGGCGGTGTCCGCGTCCTGAGCCGTCATCTTCGTGCGGCACTGCGCCGCGAGCGCGGTATCCGCCTCGCGCGGGCCTCCGACAAAACCAAGAATGGCGCCAATCAGCAGTGCGATCGCGCCAGCGAGCATGAGCATTCGAGCCGTGTTTTTCATCGATCTCCCTTGTGTTGAGAATCATGATAGTCGGGGCAGCTCGTCTTTCCTGAAGATGCGGCGTGGGAGACGCTTGGAGATGCGACTGGCGGCCGGGCTGCATTTTTCTCACTTCGGCGCGCCGGGGCGCGCTGAAGCTCAGCTGACCTGAACCGTTCAATGGATGTTGTCAAAGGAGCCACCAATGGAGGAAGTAGTCCGCGGCATTGGCGCCATGTGGGAGATAGAAAGTCTACGGACTTGGCTCCTGGGTTCCGTCGCCATCGCGTTAGCGATCGGCGGGCTGGTGGCCGCAGCACATCGGTGGGCGCGACGCAGAGGCGCTGACGATGCGATCGGCCTGCGCGTGCAGCCCATCGGCCGGTTTTTCCTGTCGCTGCTGTTTGGATTGGGGTGTATCGCCGTAGTGGGACGCAACGATGTCCCGTGGCCCTTCCCCGCGGCTGGCATCGCGCTCTCCATCTTTTTGATGACCTATTTCGGAAGCCAAGTCTTGCATCCTCCCCAGGATCAGGACTGATCGCTTCCTGTTGCGGTCCTGTGATGGGACGCGCGGGCGCTTTGTTTCAACGGGGTTGGAATTGAGTGGCTGAATTGCGGCCTTGCTTCCGGGGCGCCGGTCATCTTGGCGTGGCGGTTCGGTGTCGGCCCCGCCATGCCTCGCTCGCCACGGCGGCGCCAACCGCGCTGCGCATGGCCGGCTCGCCGTATGCGCCGCTGGTGACGTCGAAAGTAGCTGTGCAGGTCATCGGCGCAAAGGTCCCCAAGCGGAGGAATACCGACAGAGCCTCGGACTCGCGACATAAAAACTTGGTCTGGTTTTATGTCGCAAGTCCGAGACATGCCATTGCCAACCTGGCAGCCTGGATGAACGTCTCATGGCAGCTCTCCTTTCGAAGGCACTGCCGCCGGGAGCCTGATGCCCGAATGTTGGCGTGATTGGATTGATCGAGAGATGCGTCAGGGAAACCGGACGACGCCCAGGCCGCAAGCTGGAGAGATTCTGCGATACGTGATCGTTCTGCCCGGGCCTAGATGTGTCAAAGTCGCCGCTTGACATCCTCACTTCGTAGTCACCCAGCGTTTCGCCGACCGTCCATCGCATTCCGGACAATGGCGTTCGTGGCCGTCGTGTGCTTCGGCCTGGTCGCAATTGATGCCTGGAACAGTTGGCAGTCTCGTGCGCTCCACCTTCGGCAAATGAGCGTGGCGACTGCCAATCTTGCGCGCGCCATGTCGCAGCAGGCGGACGATCAGATCAAGCTGGCCGACACCACTCTGGTCGGCATCGTCGAACGGATCGAATCCGAGGGAGCAGGCCCTGCCCAGGTTGCTCGACTTCGTGAATTCCTCGCGATGCGCGTCGCGGAGTTGCCGCAATTGGACGGGCTTCACATCTACGACGAGGACGGGAACTGGATCGCGAACTCCCGCCAGACCTGGCCCCAAAACCTGAGCAACGCAGACAGAGAGTACTTTCTCTTCCATCGAACCAATACAGACCGCCGCCCCCATGTCGGCGTCCCGGTGAAGAGTCGAACCAGTGGCAGGTTGCTGGTCCCCATTTCGCGGCGCATCAATCATCCTGACGGCAGCTTTGCAGGCGTCGCGCTTGCAACGATCAAGGTCGATTTTTTCGTGAAGTTCTACGACACCCTTGACATCGGACAGGCCGGTGCCTTGGGGTTGATACTTGAAGACGGGACCATGATCACCCGTCGGCCTTACAGCTCCAGCGTGGTCGGACGGGATATGCGCGGCAGTGACCTCTTTCGCGCCTACCTTGCGCAAGGACCGGTCGGAACGGCCTATATCCGGTCTGCCCAGGACGGGGTCTTGCGGCTGAACAGCTTTCAACGTTTGCCGAACTACCCCCTGTTCGTTGCTGCGTCCTTGTCCAAGGAGGAAATCCTCGCCGATTGGTGGCGCGAGACGCTGTGGCACTCGGCGGGCGTTGCTTTCCTGGTTCTGATCGTCAGCGCCATCGGCTGGCGCCTGGTCAAGCAGTTCGAGCTGCAGATTCAAACAGAGGCCGAGCTGCGGCGCACGCGGGATGCGCTGGAGACGTTGAACAAAACCCTCAGCACGCTTGCGATGGAGGACGGACTGACAGGACTCGCAAATCGCCGAAAGTTTGACGTGGCGTTGGACACCGAATTCAGCCGCGCAGTCCGGGAGGCGAGCACGCTGGCTCTCATCATGATCGACGTCGACTGCTTCAAGCAGTACAACGACATCTATGGTCATGCAGCTGGCGATGAATGCCTGCAAGCCATTGGCCGAACCATTGCGGCCGTCGCTTCCAGGCGTCCGGGCGATCTCGCGGCTCGCTATGGAGGAGAGGAGCTGGCGGTGCTGCTGCCAAACACCGACGTGCAGGGAGCGGTCGCCCTGGCAGAACGAATTCGCAATGCGGTTCGCGATCTGAGGATCGCGCACGCGGGGACTGCAGCCGGATTCGTGACCCTCAGCGCTGGCGTGGAGGCTTTGAGGCCGTCTCCAATGAGCGGACAGCCGAAAGAGCTCATCGAAGCGGCCGACAAGGCTCTCTACCAAGCAAAGACGGAAGGTCGTGATCGCGTCTGCTCAGCAATGCACCCCTCCGATGGATGAACGAGGCCGCGTCTCGCGGTACCCGGTCGGCGCCGGGTGACAAACGGTAGCGCGAGCGGCACCGGCACCTCGCGCACAGAGGCCGACTAGCGTGCGGACACGACCACGAGCCTGGTCAATTGGCCAACCTCGGCGCTGCGAGGTTGGCTGCGCGGTTCAATGCGCCAGGGCCGCCTATGGCGACGGCACAAGCCGTACGTCTTGCGCCGGATGCTGGTGAAGAACCAGTGCCCAGGTCAGTTCGAAGCCTCTGAGTGCTTTCTCTGGAACCGGACTTGCCTCCAGGTGAGCCTGCGAAAACTGACGCTGCTGCTCCAGTTCTTGCGCCAGCAGGTTCGGTTGGGGGTGCGTCTTGATAAGCGCTCTTAGAACTGCTGTCAGCGCCATCTCCGTGCCGAGAAAGTTTGCAGCCGAAGCCATTCCTGTTGCCTCTTGCGGTGTGGTCATCTTGTCCTTCCCTTGCGGGCTCCGTGTTGAGGAACTCGCACTCTACCCCACGGGTACGCGGGCTGCTGCCTCGACCCGGCTTGAGCGGTTGGTTCCTTTTTTCTTGCGACCTCGCGTTTTCAGCTGCCGATTTCTCCCTCTTGAAATCTGCTGCAGGAAGGCCTATCTTCCTTGCCGTCGAAATTTGGTCGACCGACAAGGAGGTACTGAAATGACCATGACTTTGCTCAAGCAAATTGCGGGCTCTCGACTGCCCGTTTCGTTCTACCGCAACGAAGACATCGACGGTGTCAGGGTGCTCCGGGCCGCCGGGCTCGTCGTCGCACTGGTTCCCTCGCCTTCGGATCCCCAGACCCTCTCGGGGTCTCACCCTGCTGCCCAGGTGCTCGCGGTCACCCAGAAGGGGCGCGAAGAGCTCTCGAAGTTCGATTTTCCCGAGTCGCGCCCGCCGCGCTGGAGGCTCCGGATGCCAAGGATCAGGACAGCGACCTTCGGTCGCTCCACAGGTGCATCCTCCGCTTCGCGTGAGCACGCGCGACCGCACTGAGAAGGCATCTGTCGGGTGCGGCGACGGCCCTTGAAACCCGTTTTGCAGCACCCAGATCACTCCACGGAAGCGCCGGGAACGCTCCCGCGCTCCGTTCAACTTCACGGAGGTTTTCGCCATGTATCGATCCTTGGATCCTCGCGACCTGTTCGCAGAGATGGATCGCCTGCAGCGCGACGTGCAGCAGGCCTTTGATCTGTCACCCACCATCCGCGGCTTTGCCCGCAACGGCTTTCCGGCACTGAATGTCGGCAGCACACCCGAAGCCCTGGAGATCTATGCGTTCGCGCCGGGCGTGGACGCCTCCACGCTCGAGGTCAACCTGGAGCGCGGACTGCTGACGATTTCGGGCGAGAGAAAGGGTTCGTTGCCCCAGTCCGGCGACAAGGCGGCGGTCCACATCAACGAGCGCTTCGAGGGCACTTTCCGCCGGGTGATGACGTTGCCTGACGATGCGGACCCCGATGCCGTGGACGCCAAGCTGCGCGACGGTGTGCTGCACATCACCGTGCAGCGTCGCGCGTCCGCACAGCCGCGCCGCATCGCCATCCAGTGATCTTCGAGGAAGGAGTCAATTGCCATGACCAACAACATCCAGAAATCGCATTCGGCCGATGCCACCGAGCGGTCGTATCAGGATCGTTCTCGCTACAGCGAAGCTGCGCTGACGCCCGCCGTGGACGTCGTCGAGGACGCCGCCGGAATCACGCTCTACGCCGACCTGCCTGGCGTCAGCCGGGACAAGCTGAACCTTCAGGTGGAGGCCGCGACGCTGACCATCGAAGCGGAATCCGACCTCGCAGTGCCCGAGGGCCTGAAATCCAGCCATACGGAGGTAAGCCTCGGCCGCTTCAGGCGCGTGTTCACCCTCAGCAAGGAACTGGACACGCAGAGCGTGTCGGCGGAGTTGACCCAAGGCGTGTTGAAGCTGCGCATTCCCAAAGCGGCGCACGCCAAGCCGCGGCGGATTGACGTTCGGGTCACGTAGAAGAATGGACAGCTTCGGCTGTCCATTCCTTGGACTTGAGCGATCCGACGGCTCGCAGCCCGGAAAGCAAGAAGCCCTCTTTGCGAGGGCTTCTGAAAATGTGGTCGCGAACTCTTGCTGTCGATTTTCATCTCGAAGTGCTCCAGTTTGCGGTGGGACGTTGATCCACATAGAGCATTCAACCTACCTGATGAACAATGCCCGAGGAAAGCATTTCAACGGATCACCGCTCGATGGAAGTGTGGGTCGATCGACTGCGGAAATCCACACCCTAGATGGGTCTGCATGATTCGGGTCCGAGAATTTCAGGACAGCGCTCTCATGCGCACGATCGTGAGGCCTGGCTCAAGCGAAGACTGCATTTGCAGTTTCAGCGGCCATCAGCTTATAGCCACGTCCATAAACCGGCACCAGCGAGAATCCATTTTCCTCGCGCAAGGCCAGGCGCTTTCGCACTCGCGTGACGCATACATCCAACGCCCGAGAGCGGCTGCTTTGCGTGGAACCATTCCACAACGAGCGCATGAGCAGTTCGCGCGACACCACATGGCCAAGATTGCCGAAGAGAGCGATGGCCAAGTCGAACTGAAGCGGTTGAAGCTGGATCTCGAGGTTCTTGTGAATCACCACATGGCGGCCGTCCATCACAAAGCGATAGTCGCCCCAACTTACTTCCCGCTCAGCATCGCCGCGCACCGCACGAAAACCGGACCGGTGCAGGAGTGCCTCAATCCTCCATTCAAGTTCGCCCTCGCTCAAGTTCGTGATGTCAATGACGTTGGCGCCGAAGAAATCGGCGTTGCGCGGCAGTGATCGCCATTGCGGTTCATCCAGACAGAGCAGGACCGGAACATCCTTTGCCTGGCAAATGCCCGAGACGCCGAGCCACTCTGCATGGCGTGTGACAGTCATCACCAGCACATTGAACTGTTGATCTTTCGCGAGCTGCTCGAGAAACTCGTTGGAGTCTTGAAACTCATGCACCGAGGGGCCGATTCGTCGAAGATGCGAACTCAGTTGACCTCTGCGAATGTGGTCCTGGACGACAAGCGCTGCTCTGATGGTCTTCAATATTCCTCTCCCGATCAGATCTTGTGGATTTTCTCAGTTGCCAAGCCTTTCAGCCGCACGGCAAGGATTGCTATGCCGCACTTGGCATTGCAGCAGCTGCAAGTTCTAGCTCGTACCGGACGTCGTCGGCTGGCATGTCGGCAGACCTGGGAACCTGGCTCGTTCCCCACCCCTGGGTCACCTCCAGCGTGCGAATCAACTCCCCCGAGGGCAGCGGAAGCCCGTAGAACCAGCCTTGCATCAGGTGCACGCCGCGGTTTCGGAAGTACTTGACCTGCTCGTTGTTTTCGACTCCCTCGACGATGATTTCCACACCCAGCTCCCTGGCCAGTTCAATCA
>NNBT01003043.1_pt1 | contig 10806 bp, 11 predicted proteins | sample 1173831 | NCBI WGS metagenome assembly NNBT01 (sample SAMN07173936, study PRJNA388173) | plant metagenome | isolation source: symbiotic tissue sample KVJ10 | place: Norway: Troms, Kvaloya island | reverse complement strand
GGGCGTCAGTCCCGTCTAAACGTCAGATAGCTCGACACGCGGCCTTCGCGCTTCGCCTTGGCTTCGTAGCGCGTCATGATCCAGTCGGGAAAGGGCGTGCGCCAATCGCTTGGGGCTTCGGCGGTCCAGGTGAAGCCGCCCGCCTGGCGCGTTTCGAACAGCGTCCATTGCACATAATGTTCGATGTCGCTGGCGAACAGCAGCAGGCCGCCGGGTTTCAGCAGGCGGTGGAACTGGCGCAGATTGTCCTGTGAGATCATGCGCCGGCGCAGATGCCGCGCTTTCGGCCAGGGATCGGGATAAAGCACATAGATGCAGTCCAGCACGGCGTCGGGCAGAAGCTCGAACAGCTCGCGCACGTCGCCCGCATGCACGGTGATATTGCCGATGTTCTTCGCCTCGATGAGCGCCAGGAGCTTGGCCACGCCGTTGACGAAAGGCTCGGCGCCGATGAATTGCACATCCGGATGGAGCAGCGCCTGATGCGCCAGATGCTCGCCGCCGCCGAAACCGATCTCGAGGCGGACGGGTTGCGCGGGAGAAACAAATCTGGCGGGATCGAATTGCAGCTGGGGCAGAAGCTCGGCGATCAGCTTCGCGTGATGGGGACGCAAGGCTTTTCCCTTGCGCCGCCCGTAATATTGGAATCGCCTCTCGGTGTCGCTCACTTCACCGCGGCTTTGAGCGCCTTGATGAGGTCGGTCTTCTCCCAGGAGAAGCCGCCGTCCTTTTCCGCCTTGCGGCCGAAATGGCCGTAGGAGGAGGTGCGCGCATAGATCGGCTTGTTGAGGCCGAGATGGTTGCGGATGCCGCGCGGCGTCAGGTCCATGACCTTGGCCAGCGCCTTTTCGAGCGTCTTCTCGTCGATCTTGCTGGTGCCGTGCGTATCGACATAGATCGACAGCGGCTGCGCCACGCCGATGGCGTAGGAGAGCTGGATCGAGCAGCGCTTGGCGAGGCCCGCAGCCACGACGTTCTTGGCGAGGTAGCGCGCGGCGTAAGCCGCCGAGCGGTCGACCTTGGTCGGGTCCTTGCCGGAGAAGGCGCCGCCGCCATGGGGTGCGGCACCGCCATAGGTGTCGACGATGATCTTGCGGCCGGTGAGACCGCAATCGCCGTCCGGACCGCCGATGAAGAACTTGCCGGTCGGGTTGATGTGCCAGACGGTGTTCTTGGTGATCCAGCCCTTGGGCAGGGCCTTCTTCACATAGGGCTCGACCAGCTTGCGCATGTCCTTGGAGGTCAGCTTCTCGTCGAGATGCTGCTGCGACACGACGATCTGGGTGACGCCGACCGGCTTGCCATTCTTGTACTGGACGGTGACCTGGCTCTTGGCGTCGGGGCCGAGCGCCTTCTCCTTGCCGGAGCGGCGGGCTTCCGAAAGCTCCTGCAGGATGCGATGGGCGTAATAGATGGGGGCCGGCATGAGCTCCGGCGTCTCGTCGCAGGCGTAACCGAACATGATGCCCTGGTCGCCCGCACCTTCGTCCTTCTTCTCGGCGGCATCGACGCCCTGGGCGATGTCGGCCGACTGGCTGTGCAGCAGGATCTCGACCTTCGCCTTGTCCCAGTGGAAGCCATCCTGCTCGTAGCCGATATCCTTGATGGCGGCGCGCGCCGCGGCTTCGATCTTCTTCTTCGTGACACTGACGGGGCCGCGATATTCGCCGGCGATGATGGCGCGGTTGGTGGTGCACATCGTCTCGCAGGCAACCCTGACATGCGCCGGGTTCATGCCTTGGGCGATGGCCTCGCGATAAAACAGGTCGACGACTTCGTCGGAGATTCGGTCGCAGACCTTGTCCGGATGCCCCTCGGAGACCGATTCACTGGTGAAAAGATAGTTCTTCCGCGCCATTGTCATCCCACTCAAAATCCCCCGCGCAAAGCCGCGGAACCGCGCGCTTTCTGGCAGGCTTGCCAAGTGAGGTCAAGCGGGCTGACAGGGAGAGCAAGGGCTTCGGATCACGGCCGCCTCGGCCTGAGGTCACGACAGGGTCGAAACCTCAAGCCCGATGCGTTATTGCGGACCAGGGCGATCAGGGCCCCTTGTAATCCGCCAATAATTTCACCGCGTTGAGGATCAGCTTGCGCTTATCCGGGTCGGTGGTCTCGCTGAAGATACGCGCGATCTGAACGCCGTCGGGCGACTGTAGCGCCCCGGCTATCGCGTCCGCTCCTTCCGATTCGGCGAAGCCCGCCGTATCGTCATCGTCGTTTTTCAGCTCGTCGTAGAAATACTGGACGTTGACGCCCAGAACGCGCGAAATCTGGTACAAGCGGCTGGCGCTGACCCTATTCGAGCCTTTCTCGTATTTCTGTACCTGCTGGAAGGTGATCCCTAGTAGTTCGCCAAGTTTCTCTTGGCTCATACCGACGAGCAGTCGCCGCATGCGTACCCGATTGCCCACATGACGGTCTACGAAGTTCGGGTCTCTTTTTGTCATTAAAGTACTTTTGTCCGACCACAATTTCCCCCGGTCTGACGAAATGTTCTCTGCCAAATGAAGAGCTTACACCCTGTCATTTCGGCGGCGTAATGCTTAGTACACCCGATTGATTTTTACAAATGGATTTATACTTAGGTTCAACAAGAAGTGAGCTGTGATGTCTCACATTTACGCGAGTTCGATCACACCGAAGGTGCGCGAAATTGTCGTACGACAATTCCGATGACTCCGAGAAGCACCAGCAAGCCCGCGAGCATCCAATCACCGGCGCGCGCATAGAGTGTCGGCGGCAGGGCTTGCGGCACGGTACCATCGATCACGCCCTCTTCGCCGAGACCGAGCTCAGCCACCAAACGTCCCTTCGCATCGATGATCGCCGAAATGCCGGTATTGGCGGCGCGCACCAGCGGCAGTCCCTGCTCGATGGCGCGCAAACGCGCTTGCGCGAGATGCTGATAGGGACCGCTCGATTTGCCGAACCAGCCGTCATTGGTCACGTTGATGATCCAGGCCGGCCGCTCTCTGGGATCAATGAGCTGATGCGGGAAGATCGCCTCGTAGCAGATCAGCACCGCGGCGGGCAGCAGTCCCGGCAAGGTGATGTTGCGCGGACCCGGCCCCGAAGTGAAGCTGCCGGGCACGGTGACCACCTTGCGGAAGCCCAAGGGCTCGAGAATCGATTCGAAGGGCAGGAACTCGCCGCCCGGCACCAGCCGCCATTTGTCGTAGCGCGCCACGATATTGGCTTCGCTGTCGAGGCCGAGCACGCTGTTATAGACACGCCGCTCAGGGCCTGTCGCCTGCGCGTCACGCCGGAGCGCGCCCAGCACCAATGACGTGCCCTCGGGCAGCATCTCGGCGAGCTCGAAAAGCCCCTGGTCATTCTCGTCGATGAAGAAGGAGAGCGCGCTTTCCGGCCAGATCACCACCTGGACGCCGTCGATGCCTTGCGGCCGCGCCGCTGTCGGCTGGCGCGACATCATCTTCATCTTGTCGAAGATCGGCCGCGCATTGTCGCCGCGCCATTTGTCATTCTGCCCGATATTGGGCTGCACGATGCGCAACGTCACCGGCGCCGCCGACGCCATCTCAGGCGCCGAGAGCCGGTAGACACCCCACAGCCAGAAGGCCGGCAGCAGCGCCAGCAGCAACGAAGCCGCGACGATCTCGCCCCGCCGCGGCTTGAATCCCAGAAGCGCGGGAAGGCTGGCCCATAAAGTGATGAGCAGCGTCAGCGCCGGCATGCCCAGAAGGGCGCCCGCTTGCGCGAGCCCGCCCATGCCGGTCACCGCGAGGCCGGGCGCCGTCCACGGAAAGCCGGTGAGGAGATGACCGCGCAGCCATTCGGCGATGGCGAGGAAGATCGCGAAAGCGATGAGGCGGACAAGGCCGCTCTGACGCAAGGCGACCGTCAAGAGCGCGGCGAGGCCCCAATAAAGCGCCATGCCGCCGGCGAGCGCCCCCACCATGAACGGCATCATCCACAGATAGGTCGCGGCGTCGACCAGGAAGGCGATGCCGATCCAATAGAAGCAGGCACTGAAATAGCCGAGGCCGAACAGCCAGCCGGTGACGAAAGCCCGCCGCAACGACACATCACCCAGCGTCCAGATGAAAACCGGGAAGGCGATGAAAAGCAGCGGCCAGAAAGTGAAAGGCGGCATGGCGAGTCCGGCGAGCGCGCCGGCGACAAGCAGGAGCCCTGCTCTGCGCCAGCCACCAAGTCCCGCCAGAGCCCCGGCGATTGCCTCGAAACGTAACATGATCGCCGCACTATAGGTGCGCGCCATGCGCCCTGATACAGTGCCCTCATGCGGCCAAAGGAGGCATGGAAATGGATCGCAAGCTTGACCCGGGCATGCAGCTGATCGAAGGCTTGGCCTTCGAGACCGATCGCGGCATCGCGTCGAAGGCCCGCATCGGCCTCATCGTGCTCGCCACCGATTATACGATCGAGCATGAATGGCGCCGGATCATGACGAGCCTCACGGGCGTGGCGCTCTATCAGAGCCGCATCCTCAACGACGCCCAGATCACGCCCGAAACCTTGCGCGCCATGGAGCCGCGTATCGCCGCCGCGACCGACGTCATATTGCCGGGCGCCGATTTCGACGTCATCGCCTATGGCTGCACCTCGGCCTCGATGGCGATCGGCGAGGAGAAAGTGTTCGAGCGCATCCGCGAGGTGAGGCCCAATGTCGAATGCACGACGCCAATCACCGCCGCCTTCGCCGCCTTCCGTGCTCTGGGTGCGCGGCGCATCGGGGTGCTGACTCCCTATCGCGCCGATGTGAACCGCATCGTCGCCGACTATATCAAGGCGCGCGGCTTCACCGTGCCGGTCTTCGGCTCGTTCAACGAGGAGAATGACAATCTCGTCGCCCGCATCGCGCCGAAATCGATCAAGGCGGCCATCCTCGCCATCCGCAAGCGCGCCGAGATCGACGCGGTCTTCGTCTCCTGCACCTCGATCCGTCTCGCCGAGGCCGCCGCCGATATCGAGAAGGAGATCGGCCTTCCCGTCACCTCCTCCAACCACGCCATGGCCTGGCACGCATTGAGGCTCGCCAATTATGACGAGGCGTTGCCGCAATGGGGGAAATTGTTCACGCTGCCTCTGGCGGATTGATCCCCACCCGGCTCGCTGCGCTCGCCACCCTCCCCGTTCCGGGGAGGGAGGATCGTGTTCTCCCCCTCGCATCTTGCGGGGAGGGTGGCGCGAAGCGCCGGGTGGGGCTCTTACCTGACCGCCACCAGAATGATCCCCACCGTGCACAGCACCACCCCCAGCCAGTTCACCGCCGAGAGCTTCTCGCCGAGAAACAACACGCCGAGCACCGCCACGATCACGATGCTCAGTTTGTCGACCGGCGCCACGCGCGCCGCATCGCCGATCTTCAGCGCCCGGAAATAACATAGCCACGAGGCGCCGGTGGCGAGCCCCGAGAGCAGCAGGAACAGATAGCTGCGCCCCGATATGCTGGCCGGCGACTGGAACTGGCCGGTGGCGGCGAGGATCCCGGCCAGCATCGCCGCGATGATCAGTGTCCGGATGAAGGTGGCGAGATCGGAATTGACATTCTCGATGCCGACCTTGGCAAAGAGCGCGGTCAAGGCCGCGAAGATCGCCGAGAGGAACGCCCAGAACTGCCAGGTCGCCGTCATCGTCCGTCACCTTCTCCGTGCGACATCCTCGGCCATCGAGCAGAGGATCTCGAACATCATCTGGGCACCCGCATAGGCGGTGAGGCCCGACGGGTCGAAAGGCGGCGACACTTCCACCATGTCGGCGCCGACGATATGGAGTCCGCGCAATTCGCGCAGCATCTGCTGGGCCTGGAAGGTGGTGAAGCCGCCGATCTCGGGCGTGCCGGTGCCCGGCGCATAGACGGGATCGAGCATGTCGATGTCGAAGCTCACATAAGTAGGTCCGTCGCCGACGATGCGGCGTGCTTCCGCCATCACCGCCTTGGGACCTTTCTCCATCGCCTCCTCGATGCGGATGATGCGCACGCCGACCTTCTCGGCATAATTCACATCCTCGAAATCATACATCGAGCCGCGAATGCCGATCTGCACCACGCGTTTGGGCTCGATGAGGCCCTCCTCGATGGCGCGCCGGAACGGCGTGCCATGGGTGTAGCGGAAGCCGCCGAAATATTCGTCATAGAGATCGGTATGGGCGTCGAAATGGATCATGCCGACCGGGCGTTTCTCGGCCACCGCGCGCAGGACCGGTAGCGAGCAGAGATGATCGCCGCCCGCGACCAGCGGCCTGATGCCCTTGCCGACCAGCGTCTTGAACCAGGTCGCGACCCGCTGCAGCGCATCCTGCACATCGGCCGGATTGACCGGGCAGTCGCCGAGATCGGCGCAATTGGCTAGCTCATAGGGCACGACATGGCTGACCGGATGGACGCGGCGGATCATCGCCGAATTGTCGCGCACCTGGCGCGGCGCATGGCGCGGTCCCGGCCGGTTGGTGGTGCCGCCATCCCAGGGAATGCCGGCGAGGCCGATATCGACGCCTTGCGCCTCCTCGAGCGCCACATGCGGCAGGCGCATGAAGGTGGCGATGCCGCCGAAACGCGGCGTGACGAAGCCGGACAGCGGCTGATTGAAAGTGAGATTGTCGTTCGCCGGCATTCAAGGCTCCATGTTATACCGGCGCCATCCTAGCCCAGCTGGGTACAGCGGAGATACAACGACATGGCGGCAATCGAGGTGATCCAGGGAGACATTACCGGTCTCGATGTCGACGCGATCGTTAACGCGGCCAATTCGTCGCTGCTTGGCGGCGGCGGGGTCGATGGCGCCATTCATCGCAAGGCTGGGCCTGACCTCGTCCATGAATGCCGGCTCTTGGGCGGCGCCAAGACCGGCGAGGTCAAGATGACCAAGGGGTACCGCCTGCCGGCGCGTTTCATCCTCCATGCAGTAGGCCCCGTCTGGCAGGGCGGCGGCGCCGGCGAGGCCGAATTGCTCGCCGCCTGCTACCGCAAGGCTTTGGCTCTGGCGGTGCGCCATGAGCTGAATTCGGTGGCTTTTCCGGCGATCTCGACCGGCATTTATGGCTATCCCAAAGTGGCGGCCGCCGAGATCGCTGTCGCCACCGTCAGGGCGCATGCAGCGGAGGCGCCACAACTTGTGATCTTCTGCTGCTTCGACGCGGAAACCGCCGCGATCTACCGGCGGCTCATCGCCTGACGTGCAGTCCCTTCAGGGCTGCTTTCCGAGGGAAGGGGTTCACTCCGGGCGGCACATAAGGTAAGGGGCAACCTCCTCATATTCCACGGTTTACCCCATGTCCGACAGACTGCCCATTTTCGACGGCCATAATGACGTGCTTCTGCGCCTTCTCAACAAGCGCAGCCCGGATGCCGCCGAGCAGTTCCTGGCCGGCGACGGGGAAGGCCATATCGACCTGCCGCGCGCCATCAAGGGCGGTTTCGCCGGGGGCATGTTCGCCGTCTACATCTCCTCCAAGGACGATATCGGCGATGTCGAGGAGATGATGCGGGGCGCCTCCTATGACGTGCCGCTGCCGCGCCTCATCACCGCCCCCGAGGCGCTGCCGACGGCGCTCGCCATGATGGCCATCCTGTTCCGCATCGAGCGCTCCTCACAAGGCCGCGTGAAAGTGTGCCGCACCGCCAAGGAGATTCGCGACTGCGTCGCCAAGGGCGTGCTCGCCACCGTGCTCCATATCGAAGGCGCCGAGGCGATCGACGAAAATCTCGATTCGCTCGAGGTCTTCTACCAGGCGGGCTTGCGCTCGCTGGGCCCGGTCTGGAGCCGGCCCACCATTTTCGGCCATGGCGTGCCCTTCCGTTATCCGGCCGGCCCCGATACCGGACCCGGCCTCACCGATGCCGGCAAGGCGCTGGTCAAAGCCTGCAACGAGCTCGGCATCGCCATCGACCTGTCGCATTTGAACGAGCAGGGATTCTGGGACGTGGCGCGCCTGTCCAAGGCGCCGCTCATCGCCACCCATTCCAATGTCCATGCCATCTCCCAGCACACCCGCAACCTCACCGACCGGCAGCTCGCCGCGATCCGCGAATCGGGCGGCATGGTCGGGCTCAATTTCGCCACCTGCTTCCTGAGGTCCGACGGCCAGGTCGATCCGGCGACGCCGATCGACCAGATGCTGCGCCATATCGATTACCTGATCCAGCATCTGGGCATCGAAGGTGTCGGCTTCGGCTCCGACTTCGACGGCGCCGTGGTGCCGCAGGAGATCGCCGATGTCGCCGGCCTCGACAGCCTGCGCAACGCGTTGCGCAAGCGCGGCTTCACCGACGACGTCCTGCGCAAGCTCTGCTACGAAAACTGGATCAACGTCCTCGAGCGCAGCTGGGGCGCGTGATGGCCGACATCATCGTCATCGGCGCCGGCATTGCCGGCGCGTCCGCCGCCGCCCGTTTGGCCAAGACCCACAAGGTCCTGGTGCTCGAAATGGAGGACCGTCCCGGCTATCATTCGACCGGCCGGTCGGCCGCCACCTATGAGCCGAATTACGGCCCACCCTCGATCCGCGCTTTGACCCGCGCCGGCCGTTCCTTCTTCGAAACACCGCCGGAAGGCTTCGCCGCTTCCCCGCTCGTCTCGCCGCGCCCCACCATTTTCGTGGCCCCCGACCACCAGCAGGACCAGGCGGCCGCGCTCCTGAAGAGCGGCACCGGCCTCATGGAAATCAGCTTCGCCGAGGCACGTCGCCATTTCCCGGCGCTGAAAGAAGGCTATACCCGGCAGGCGATTCTCGACAGCTCGACATCCGACATCGATGTCGACCTCCTGCATCAAGGCTTCCTGCGCCAGATCAAGACGCAGGGCGGCGAGATCGTCTGCAAGGCGGAAGTCCGGACGATCACCCGCAAGGACGGCGCCTGGCATGTCGAGACACCGCAAGGCACCTTCACCGCTCCCATTCTCGTCAATGCAGCTGGCGCCTGGGGCGATGAGATCGCCAGGCGCGCCGGTGTGCCGCCGAAGGGCCTGCAGCCCAAGCGGCGCAGCATGGCGGTGGTCCCGGCGCCCGAGGGCGTGAACATCATGGACTGGTATTTCGTCGGCGATGTCGGCGAGACCTGGTATGCCAAGCCGTCGGGCGGCCGGCTGCTGGTGTCGCCAGCCGAGGCCGAGCCGGTCGAGCCGCATGATGCCTTCGCCGACGACATGACGCTGGCCGAAGGCATCGCCCGTTTCGAGGAGGCGATCGACATTCCGGTGACGCGGCTCGAGGGCAGCTGGGGCGGCTTGCGGTCCTTCGTTCCCGACGGCAATCCGGTCTGCGGCTATGACGATGAGGCGGAAGGATTCTTCTGGCTCATCGGCCAGGGCGGCTATGGCATCCAGACCTCGCCGGCGCTCGGCGACCTCGCCGCCGCGCTGATCCGGCGCATGCCCGTGCCCGATTACATCGAAGAAGAGGGTCTCGATCTCGGCGATATCGCGCCCGGCCGCCTCGGCTGATCAGGGTATCCCGATATTGTAGTTGATGCCTATGCGGACGATATTGGCCTCGATGCCGACGCCTTCATAACCGGAGATCTGCGCGTCGAGGTCCTCGTCGTCAAGATCGACATAAAGATACTCGGCCCTGAACGAGACACGTTCGTCGAGGATGTATTCGGCGCCGCCGCCCACCGCATAGCCGGACCAGCTCAGCTCGCTGTCGCGGATCGGTCCGAAGCCGAAATATTCGCTGTCCCCGCCCGCCCAGGCGAAACCGCCGGTGCCGTAGAGCAGGACATTTTCCCAGACGAAGCCGGCGCGGGCCCGCAAGGTCGCCAGCCAGTCGAGATCGACGGTGATGCCTTCGGAGAAGGCCGGGCTCTTGAGATTGAAGACGTCGCCCTCGGCGCCGAAACCGCTGATATCGGCCTCGACACCGATCAGGAACTGGTCGAACTGATAGTTGAAGCCGACCTGGCCGCCACCGCCGAATCCGTCGAGCTTCTCCTCATCGACGATGAAGGGGGCGATCGTGCCGTCGACCTCGGGCTCGCCCCACAGATAGTCGGCATGGACGCCGGCATAAAAGCCGGTCCAGTCGACATTCTGGGCCTGCGCCGCCCCGGCGCTGCCGGCAACCAGCGCCGCCGCGAGCAGCCGCGATTGCAATCGTGTCCCCGCCATTCTAACTCCCGAGTCCCCTTGCTGTTTCCGTAAAGTAGCATAGAGCGGGAAAATCCGACAAGCGGCGAGAGTAGTCCATGACCGAAACCCTCCTCACGCAAAAGTTGTATGAAAACCTGCGCCGGAGCGAAGGCTTTTCGCGCCAGAAGGTCATCGACCATCAGCGCCGGCTCCTCGAGCGTCTGCTGCGCCAGGCCGTTCGCATGTCCCCTTCTATCGCGACAGCGGCCGCCTCGACCCGCTTTTCCGCGCCGACGGATCGATCGACTGGTCGCGCTGGGGCGACGTTGCGATCCTGACCCGCCGCGAGGCCAAGGAAAACGAGGCCGCGCTCCAAGCCGAATGGCTGCCGCCGGAAATGCTTCCCGCCTCCGAGGACATGACCTCGGGCTCGACCGGCGTCCCCTTGCGCTTCCAGCGGACCAAGCTCAGCCGCATCGCCTCGAGCGCCCTTTTGGGGCGGGCCATCGACTGGCACGACCAGGGCGCCATCGGCACCGTTGCCGCCGTCCGCTCCGTGCCGCCCGGGCTCGCGGTSCCGGAAACYACCGGCASCGTCACCATTCCTCYGCATCTGCCSGCCAMGGACCAGCTGGCGCTGCYCGMMAAGGCGGCGCCGACCCATCGTGTCACCTACCCGAACCAACTCCTCGCCTTGCTCGGCTTCGCCACTCGCCGCTCCGTCCGCGATCTGCGCCTGGCGCTGCTCACCTGC
>NNBT01004125.1_pt1 | contig 10838 bp, 9 predicted proteins | sample 1173831 | NCBI WGS metagenome assembly NNBT01 (sample SAMN07173936, study PRJNA388173) | plant metagenome | isolation source: symbiotic tissue sample KVJ10 | place: Norway: Troms, Kvaloya island | reverse complement strand
CCTCGCTTCCGCCCATATGTCGGTCCTGACCGCCAAGGTCGCTGGCTGCGACCGTGTCATCACCGCGGCACCGCCCTTCAACGGTGAACCGGCGCCGCTCATTGTCGCCGCCCAGCATCTCGCCGGCGCCGATGAGATCTATTGTCTCGGCGGCGTACAGGCGATCGCCGCCATGGCCTATGGCACGGAGAGCATCCAGCCGGTCGACATGATCGCCGGCCCCGGCAATGCCTATGTCGCCGAAGCCAAGCGCCTGCTTTTCGGCCAGGTCGGTATCGATCTCTTCGCTGGTCCCACCGAGACATTGATCATCGCCGATGACACGAGCGACGCCGAGCTGTGCGCCACCGATCTCCTGGGCCAGGCCGAGCATGGCGTGAACTCGCCGGCGGTGCTCATCACCAATTCCGAAAAGCTGGCGCGCGAAACCCTTGCCGAGATCGACCGGCTGCTCACCATTCTTCCGACCGCGAAAATCGCCGGCAAGGCCTGGGAAGATTGCGGCGAGATCATCCTGTGCGACTCGCTCGACGAGATGCTCGCCGAGGCCAATCTCATCGCCTCCGAGCATGTCCAGGTGATGACCGCCGATCCCGATTATTTCCTCGAACATCTCGTCAATTACGGCGCCTTGTTCTTAGGAGCCCGCACCACCGTCGCTTATGGCGACAAGGTGATCGGCACCAATCACACGCTGCCGACCAAGCGGGCGGCGCGTTACACCGGCGGCCTCTGGGTCGGCAAGTTCCTCAAGACCTGCACCTATCAGAAGATCCTGACCGATGCGGCTTCGGCGTCGATCGGCGAATATTGCTCGAGGCTCTGCATGATGGAAGGTTTTTCCGGCCATGCCGAGCAGGCCAATGTGCGCGTCCGGCGTTATGGCCAGCGCAATGTCGGTTACGCCCAGGCGGTCGAAGGGGTGTGATGGAGACTATCACCGCCGATATCGTGATCATCGGTTCCGGCATCGGCGGGGCGACGGCGGCCTACATGCTGGCGCCGACCGGGGCCAGAATCCTCATCTTCGAGCGCGGCGAGCGGATCACCGACAGCCCGGAGACGCGCGACGACCGCGCCATCTTCCAGAAGGGTTTCTTCCGCCCCAAGGAGCAATGGCTCGACGCCAAGGCTGAGGCCTTCAGCCCCAACAACTATTACAATGTCGGCGGCAATTCGAAATATTACGGCGCCATCCTCTATCGCTATCGCGCGGAGGATTTCGGCGTGATGGAGCATATGGAAGGCGCAACGCCGGGCTGGCCTTTCACCTATGACGAGATCGAGCCCTGGTACGGCAAGGCCGAGCAACTCTATCAAGTGCGCGGTACCCTCGGCGACGATCCGACCGAGCCCCGTCATTCATCGCCCTATCCCTATCCGGCGCTCGCCGACGAGCCGTCGCTCGCCCTCGTGCGCGACAGGCTCAAACGCCAGGGCATCAAGGCCAGCTCGCTGCCGATCGCCATCGATATTGAGGCCTGGCTGGCCCGGGCGAAGACGCCGTGGGACGCCTTTCCCGACACCTTCACCGGCAAGATCGACGCCGAGACCGGACCGCTGCACAAAGCCTTGGCGTTTGACAATGTGACGCTTATGACCGGGGCACGAGTCCTGCGCTTCGAGACGGCGCCCGACGGCAAATCCATCAGCGCCGCCAGTGTCCAGCAAGGTGATCGCGTGACGAAGGTCAAAGCGAAACACTTCATCCTCGCGGCGGGTGCGGTGAACTCGGCCGCCCTGCTCCTACGGTCGGATGGTCTGGCCAATGGCTCCGACCAGCTCGGCCGCAATTTCATGAACCACAATTGCACGGCGATGATCACCATCGATCCGCGCTTGCGCAACCGCTCGGTGCATCAGAAGACCTTCGGTTTCAACGACTTCTATCTGAAGGACCCGAAGACCGGCTTCCCGCTCGGCAATGTGCAGGCGCTCGGCAAGATCACCGGGCCGATCTTCAAGGCCAATCTGCCGTCGGTGCCGGAATTCGCGACCCGTCTCCTCGCCCGCTACAGCTTCGACTGGTATGTGATGAGCGAGGACCTGCCCAATCCAGAGAGCCGCGTGATGCTCAAGGATGACCGCATCGTCCTCGACTGGCAGCGCTCCAACATGAAGGGCCATGCCGCGCTGGTCGAGCGCAGCCGCGAGGTGTTCCGCGCCGCGGGCTTCCCGATCGTGCTCGCCCGCGCCTTCGACCGGCGCACGCCGTCACATCAATGCGGCACGGCGCGTATGGGAACCAACCCGGCGACCTCGGTGGTCGATCCCTGGTGCCGGTCCCATGACGTCGGAAATCTCCACATCATGGATGCGAGCGTGCTGCCGACCTCGGCGGCGGTCAATCCGGCGCTCACCATCGCGGCCGTCGCCATGCGCGCCGCCGACCATCTTCGCAATGAGATCGACCGCGCCAGCGGCAGCAGGAGCACGACATGAATAAGACGAGAGTGGCGGTGTTGGGCGCCTGCGGCTGGATGGGCAAGGTCCACAGCATGGCCTATCAGAATATCCCGTTTCTCTTCGGCGCCGACAATGGCACCGCCGAGATCGCCTGGCTGGTCGATGGCGATTCCAAAGGCCTCGCCAAGGCGGCTACGATCATTCCCGGTGTCAAAAGCTCGACCGACTGGCGCGACGCGGTCAATGATCCCTCCGTCGATCTCGTCGATATTTGCCTGCCCGACCAGCTTCATTACGAGGTGGCGAAAGCGGCCCTGTTGGCCGGCAAACATGTCTATTGCGAGAAGCCGCTGACAAATACGGCGCCGGAAGCACGCGAGCTCGCCGATCTGGCCAAAGCCAAAGGCCGCATCACCCGGGTCGGCCATGCCTTTCCGCGCAATCCCATTCACGATGTCGCCAAGTGCATCATCGACCAAGGCGAGATCGGTGAGATCAAGATGTTCAAGGCCTCGCAGCATGTCGATGTGCTGGGCGATCCCAACGCGCCTTTCATGTGGCGGGCCGACGGCAAGCTCGCCCCCACCGGCATCGTCGGCGACACCGGCTCGCATGTCTTCAGCTTCATGGAGCGTCTCGTCGGTCGCGTCTGCGAGCTCATCGCCGACTGCAAGGTGGTGACGGCGAAGCGCCCCGTCGTCAGCGGCTTCAATTACGGCAAAGGCGCCGAGCTCACCGGCAACGAGCCGATGGCGGAGGTGACCAATCCCGACGCCGCCAATCTCATCTGTCATTTCGAAAACGGCGCCATGGGCCTCGTCGATTTCAGCCGCGTCGCCACCGGGCGCAAGTTCCTGCAGACCTATGAGATCTACGGCACCAAGGGCAGCCTCGCTTACAACTATGACGAGGTGAACCGGCTGCGCTTCTATTCCAGCGCCGACCGGCTCGGCCGCCAGGGCTACCGGGAGATCGATGTCGGACCGGAGAACGCCAATTACGCCGCCTTCCTCCCGATTCCGAATTTCGCTTTGGGCTACAACGAATCGAAGATGATCGAGGTCGCCGAGGTGGTGCGCTCGATCGCCACCGGCGAAGCGATGTGGCCGACCTTCGAAAGCGGCCACCACATCGCGCAGATCGTCGATGCCTGCCTCGAATCCTCGAAGCTGCGGCAATGGGTGCGAGTCCAGTGAGGCGTGATCCCATGGGGGAAATGATGAATGACACGGTCCCGCTCGGCTGGGGCGTTATCGGCGCCAGTGCTATCGCGCGCGAATATGTGATCGATGCCATAAGGCGCACCGGCGGCATCCCGCTCTGGCTGACGAGTCGCAGCGATGCGCATCGGACGGATTTCGCCCAAGAGCTCGGTATTGCGCATCACAGCGCCGAGCTCGCCGACATGCTGGCGGACGAGCGGGTGAAAGCCGTCTATATCAGCTCGATCAATTCGCTGCACCGCGAGCAGGTCATCAAGGCCGCCCGGGCGGGCAAGCATATTCTCTGCGACAAGCCGCTCGCCACGCGCGCCGCCGATGCCCTCAAGATGGTGAAAGCCTGCGACAAGGCCGGCGTCATCCTGGCGGTCAATCATCATTTGCGCTCCTCGCCGGTGCATCAGACGATGCGGCGGATGATCGCCGCGGGCGATATCGGCGAGGTACGCTCCCTCATCATCGTCCATGCCGGCCTGCTCAGGCCCACGCTGCAGACCTGGCGCATCAAGGATCCGGATGAGGGCGCCATCTATCTCGATCTCAGTGTCCATGACATCGATCTGGCGAGCTTCCTGCTGCAGCAGCAGGCCCAAGCCGCGATTGGCATCGGCGATGCGCTGGCGCTGGGTGTGGCCGAAGCACATGATCATACGATGTATGCCCTGCGCATGAGCGGCGGCGCCTTTGTTCAGGTGCATGAGAGTTTCGTGACGCCCGACGTCGAAAGCCAGGTCATGGCCTATGGCTCGGAAGGCATTCTCGTCGCGTCGGGCACGCTGGCGCAGAAATCGACCGGCACGCTCGTCCGCCGCACGCGTGGCCGTAACGAGTCTATTCCGCTGCGAGCCAATGACATCTATGCGGATACGGTCGAGCAATTCCTGGCGGCGATCGAAGGCCGCGGCGAACCGCGCGCGACGGGCCGCGACGGACTCGCGTCTCTCGCCGGCGCCGAAGCCGTGGCGCGCGCGGTGAAGACGCGCAAGAGCGTCGAGATCAAGGTGCCGGTGTAGACTAGGCGCTACTCACTGCCGCCCACATTCCCCCCTCTCCTGTTGCGCAGCAATGGGGAGAAGGGGAGGTGGTGTACAGCGTGCCCATTACCCAATCGGATGCAGCTCGATCGCGAGCCAGACCGAATCCGTGTCGGCATAATAGCGATGCCAGGGATATTCCCACTGGTTCGGTCCGGCGACGCGGCAAAACGGATCATGCGTGTAGCCGACCGGCATCAGCACATCTTCGTAGACCGTCTCCTCGCGCCGCTCGTGGAATTTCTGCATGCGGCCGAGGCCATGGATCTGCGTGTGCACTTCGAGGAAGGGATGCTCATTGTGGATGAAGCAGTCGGTCGTGCCGGGCGACCACCACAGATTGAGCTTCAAGGTGAAGCGCTGGACCGCGGTGCCGGCCGGCTTCTCATTGGTGAAAGCGAGAGGATCGGTCGTCACCTCGCCCACCGTATCCTGCGCCGAGATGTAGAGCGGCGTGTCGCGCGGGAAACTCCTGATGCGGTTGCCGAGCCAGTCCCAGCCGCGGAAGACCACGCCGCCGAGATTGGTCACCTTGCGCATCCTGAGAATGGCGGCGCGCTCGGCCGTGACGATGGTGGCGCCGCGCAGGATGGTCGATTTCCAGGCCGGCACGATCGCCGGCACCTTGCCGCCCGAGGTGATCATCGGTTTCGGGGAAAGATTGACGACGATGCCGTCCTCGACCTTGAAGTCACGCGGGTTGTCGACCAGCACCGCCTGGATGAAGTCATCTGCGAAGGCCAAGTCCCTGGTCTTGTTGTGAGAGGCGGACATCATGTCTCCGTAAGTTGCGCTGTCGGCCGGTATTGAAGCATCGCGCCGGCAGACGTTCAATTTCGCGCCCTTCAGAAACCTGACGCAGCTTTAAGCAAAGCGAGCAAGAGCCTGCGTCAGGGTGGCCCGCATGAACAAGCTGAACCCGCCCTGAAGGCCCGATTCAGGCCGTCGACACATCCCGACCACTAACCTTGCGTCATTCACGGTCGAACACCGTGCAACCCGGGAGGAGGGGGCAACTCTCATCTCTGGAGCACCATCCATGTCTATCAACAAACGGACTCTTGCCTGCGCTGCGGCTCTTTTTGCCTTCGTCGCGATGGCGGGCGGCGCGCAAGCCTATCAGTGCAAGACCACCTATGTGCAAGCCGAAGCCTTGGGCAATCTCAAGGTCAAAGCGCTGAAGTCGGCCAAGACCTTCTGGTCGCAGGCGGCCAAGGACAAATACGATCTCTCCTGGTCGGTGTGGAATATCGCCGCGTCGAAGTCACAGGACTGCAATTGGACCGGCACGAAATTCTACTGCATCGTGAAGGCGAAACCCTGCCTGTATGTCGTGCAGTAAGATCGGCGCTCCCCTCTCTCGTCATGAGGGAGGGGAGACCAATATCACCCTTTGGCCACCCATTCCTGGAAGGCGGCGAGCCAGGACCGAATGACCTTCTTCGTCTCCTCGTCGATGAGCTTGCCGCCTGAGAACTTGCTGTCGGCATTGCCGACGAAGATTTCCGGCTTCGGCATGGTGATCGCCTCGAGGCCGACGAGATTCTGGCGCAGGTGATATTGCGCGCGCGCCGTGCCGACCGGACCGCCCGACGCCCCCATCACGCCGACCCGCTTCCATTTGAACGGATTGCCCGACCGCGACAGCCAGTCGAGGCCGTTCTTCAAGACGCCGGCGATCGAGAAATTGTATTCCGGCGTCGCGATGATGATGCCGTCGGCGTCACGCACGCGGGCCTGGAGAGCTTTCACGCTCTCAGGCACGCCATGCTTGTCTTCTTCATCGCCATCATAAAGCGGGATGCCGTGCAAGGTGACGATCTCGATCTCCATGCCTTTGGGCGCCAGTTCGCGCACCGCGCGGAGAAGCTGCGTGTTGGTGCTGTCCTTACGGAGCGCGCCGCTGATGGCGAGGATCTTCATTGAGTGGTCTCCTATTGCAGATCGAAAAGCAGGATTTCGGACCGGGAGGTGGCCCTGAGGGTGAGGCTCGCTTCTTTTACGATGGCGAGCCCGTCTCCTTCCATGACAGTCTGGCCATTCACGTCAAGCGTACCTTTGGCGACCTGGAGCCAGTAGCGCCGCCCTTCCGCAAGGGGATGGGCCAGCTCGGTCCCGGCATCGAGCACCGCGGCATGGATCGATGTGTCCTGACGGATGGTGAGCGAACCGTCACGGCCGTCGGGCGAGGCGATCAGGCGCAACTGGCCGAGGCGCTCCGCTTCCGGGAAATGCTTCTCGACATAATTCGGCTTCAGCCCCTGCTTCTCCGGAATGACCCAGATCTGGAGGAAGTGGACGGGATCGGTCTTCGAGGCGTTGAACTCCGAATGGCGGATACCGGTTCCGGCCGACATGACCTGCACATCACCCGGACGGATCACCGAGCCGCTGCCGAGAGAATCCCGATGCGCCAGGGCGCCGTCGAGCACATATGACACGATCTCCATGTCCTTATGGCCATGGGTGTCGAAGCCGCCGCCCGCAGCGACGCGGTCGTCATTGATGACGCGCAGCGCCCCGAAACCCATAAAAGCGGGGTCGTAATACTGGCCGAAGGAGAAGCTGTGATGGCTGTCGAGCCAGCCGAAATCGGCATGGCCGCGTTCATGGGCTTTGCGGTGAAGGATCATGGTCTGTCTCCGTGAAGGTGATGTTCACGAAAATATTCGCGGCGCTGAACAAAACAATCCATTCCCATAAGAACTTATTGTTGCTATAAACGCAACAATATGGACAGGCTGGCGGCAATCAGGGTTTTCGTTGCGGTGGCGGAGGAAGGCGGCTTTTCCGCCGCCGCCCAGGAGCTCGGCCTGTCGAAATCGGCGGCCAGCCGGCAGATCTCCGCCCTCGAGGAAGAACTGGGCGCCCAGCTTCTCAAGCGCTCCACCCGCAGCGTGAAGCTGACCGATTCCGGCTATGCCTATCTCGAGCGCTGTCGCGCCCTCCTCGCCGATCTCGACGAGGCCGACCGGGCGGTGGCGGCACTGCAGAACGAGCCCAAGGGGCTGCTCAAGATCAATGCGCCCATGTCCTTCGGCGTCAGCCATGCCGCCCCGGCGGTGGCCGATTTCATGACCCGCTATCCCGACCTCCAGGTGGCGCTCATCCTCAATGACCGTTTCGTCGACCCCTATGAGGAGGGCTTCGACGTCACCTTGCGCATCGGCGAATTGGAGGATTCGAGCCTCGCCGCCCGCAAGCTGGCACTGGTCGAAATGGGTCTCTATGCGGCCCCCTCCTATATCGAGAAACATGGGCGGCCGCGTGAGCCCAGGGACCTCAAGTCACATTGGGCACTGCATTACGGCCGCCCCGCCGCTCATCTCGAATGGTCATTGCGAGGCGGCGCCGAGCAAGCGGTCGCGGTGCGCTATCACCTGTGCTCCAACAATGGCGATGCGCTGAGGGTGGCGGCGCTGGCGGGCCTCGGCATCGCCATGATCCCGGCCTTCCTGGTGCGCGATGAAGTCCAGAAAGGCACGCTGGTGACGCTGCTCGACGGATTCGAGCCGAAACCGATCACACTTTACGCCATCTATCCGCCGACCCGCTTCCTCGCCGCCAAGGTCCGGGTCTTCATCGATTTCCTGGCCGAACGTTTCCAGAAGCTGCGGCCGTAACCTCGTCGCGCAGGTGTTGCGGCCTGACGCCGAAACGCGCCTTGAACATGCGGCTGAAATTCGATGCATCAAGAAAGCCGCAGCGCTCGGCGATCTCGGTGATGGTTTCCGGTACGGCCGCGGCGTGGGCCAGCATGTCACGGGCATAGGTAAGGCGGGTTTCGCGGATGAGTCCGGCAACCGAAACGGCCTCATCGGCGAAGGCGCGATAGAGCTGGGCGCGTGAGCAGCCGAGCGCCACCGCGATCTGGCCGGGAGAAAGATCCGAGTCGGCATAACGGCGCTGAATGACGAGCCGCGCGGCGGCCTTGAGCCCCTGCGGCGTGTCTTCCGTCCCGATGCCGGAGCGCAAGGCCGAGCAGGTCATGGCGACCGCCGCCGCGAGCGCCACGCCGCGCTCCTCTGCCGTCAGCGTCGGAAGCCGCAGCGCCAGAAGGCGCAGATGCGAGGCGAGCAATTCCATCATGCCCTGACACGGCAGCACAAGGCCGGCAAGGTCGTCGAGCCGCCCGCCGAGACATGCCGCCACCTGCTGGCGCTTGAGCACGATCGCGACCTCGCGATGCCGCGCCCAATGGGCCCGGACCGGCCGGCTCATATCGACGACATAAAGGCACCCGGGCCCGAGCCGCTGTTCACGGCCGGCCTGGCTGAAATCGGAATGCCCGTCGAGCAGCATGCCGACATAAATCTCATCGCCGCCATCGCGGCGGCAGCGCGCGCCATCACGCATGACCGGCAGCGCGTCCGAGAAATGATCCCAGAACTCGCCCTCCGATCCCCGCAAACGGCGCAGCCGCGCGGTGAAGCTCTGATCGCGCACCGACCTGGCGATCGTCATGCGCTGGAGAACCTGGCGGCCCCAATAATCGCCACGCTCGCGCGCTGGCACATCGTCGGTGGTGAATTCGGCAAAAGAGGCGGACATGAGCTTACGTAGTGCGAGATCCGTTGAGACGCCTTGACCACGCCTTGAGACGCCATGCCATGGCGTACTCCGCAGCGAAGCTGTTGATTCATAACATCTTTCAACCTGGGGGTCGATATGGCGGCGGATAATTCCGGTGCGGCGCGCAAGCGTCGCGGTTCAAAAACAGGTGATCGGACGAGATGGCCCCTCTTCGCCTCGACCGCCGTCACCGCGCTTCTCTTCCTTTCGCCCGACGGCGCCCAGGCGCAGACCTTCACCGGCACCCAGGAAACCTCCGGCCCCTTCACCAGCGGCAGCCAGAACTTCTGGGACACCAGCAAGTTCAACGCCAATACCGCCAATGCCGCGAGTGGCGGGCAGCAGAATCTCAATGAAAGCAGCGTGCTCAACGCCTCCGTCGCCGGCGCGATCAGCGGCGGACGGCAGGTCTTCAACGATGACGCGACGCTCAATGTGACCGCTTCCAACGCGATCAGCGGAGGGATTCAGCAATTCTACGACGACAGCGTCTTCAACGCCCTCGCGGCGAACGCCCTGACGGACGCCAGTTTTCCGGACTTCTTCGACAACAGCGTTCTCAAGGCATCCGTCGGCAACGCCATCACCGGCGGTAGCCAATACTTCTATGACAGCAGCTCGCTCGAGGCGTCGGCCGCCAATGCCCTCAATGGCGGCGAGCAATATTTCAACGACAGCACCAAGCTCGATGCTTCGGCTGCCAACGCGGTCAGCGGTGGCATTCAGTTCTTCAATGACGACAGCATACTCGATGCGAGAACCGCGAATGCAGTGAGCGGCGGTTCGCAGATCTTCAGCGGCGACAGCGCGCTCAACGCCTCCGCCGCCAACGCGGTGAGCGGCGGCATGCAGGCTTTCCAGGGCACCAGCACGCTCAACGCCACGGCGACCGGCGCCGTCGGCGACATCGTGGTGATGCTGGCGGACAGCGCCGATGTGCAGATCGGCGCCACCGATGCCCTCGGCAACGAAACCGAGATTCAGTTCCGCTCGACCGGCAGCGCCCTGGTCCTCAACGGCTACAGCACCAAGGTCGGCAAGCTCTCCAACTCGTTCTCGGGCACCGGCACGATCAGGAACGGCGGCGAGGACGATGCCACGTTGACCGTCGATACATCCGAGCTGGGGGATTCGCTGTTCAAAGGGGTGATCGAGGATGGCGGCGACGGCGCGCTCGCTCTGACCAAGGCGGGCGCGGGAAAGCTCACCCTCACCGGCACCAGCACCTATACCGGCGCGACGACAGTGTCCGAAGGCATTCTGGCCGTCGACGGATCGATCGCCGCGTCCACCGTCACCGTCGCGGACGGCACGACGCTCATGGGGAAAGGTACGGTCGGCGACACCACGCTCAACTCCGGCGCGGCGATCCGGGCGGGCGGCCCCGCCACAACGCTCACCGTCAGTGGCGACCTCACCTTCAATAGCGGGGCTCGTTATGAGGTCGAGGCCGATCCCGATTCGACCGACAGCAGCCTGATCCATGTCACCGGCACGGCGACGCTTTCGGGCGGTTCCGTCGTCCATATCGGCGCCGACGGCGCCTACAAGCCCTTCTCGACCTATACGATCCTCACTGCCGATGGCGGGCTCGCCRGGACCTTCG
>NNBT01003469.1_pt1 | contig 10849 bp, 8 predicted proteins | sample 1173831 | NCBI WGS metagenome assembly NNBT01 (sample SAMN07173936, study PRJNA388173) | plant metagenome | isolation source: symbiotic tissue sample KVJ10 | place: Norway: Troms, Kvaloya island | reverse complement strand
TCGTCTTCCTGCCAGAGCGCCTCGATATGGACGGTGCCGACGACATTATGACCGGCCGAATCTTTCAGATAATCGGCGACCAGATAATTGCGGCGCAACGGCTCCAGCCCGCCCAACGCCTCGACCGCGCCCTCAACGGGCATGAGCCAGCGATGTTTACCCATGCCGTAATCCCATAGATGGTGATGCGGATCGATGACCGGTCCATCATACATGCGGCACGCCCTCCCTCTCTCAATCTCTTCTACGTCATCCCGGCGAAAGCCGGGATCCATTAAATTCCTTCCACGCGGGCAGCACCGCCCGGATATCACTTATTCAGGGGATCCCGGCTTTCGCCGGGATGACGGAATTAGAGGATCAGATCTTGTTGTCGGTGGCGACCGCCTCCGAATAGGTCGGCCGCGAGGCGACGCGGTACGGGAAGACCTTGCGCAGCGCCACGAAGAAGACGGGCGTGAGGAACAGGCCGAAGAAGGTGACGCCGAGCATGCCGGAGAACACCGCGGTGCCGAGCGATTCGCGCATCTCCGCACCGGGACCCGTCGCCAGCATCAACGGCACGACGCCCAGGATGAAGGCGAAAGCCGTCATCAGGATCGGCCTGAGACGCAGGCGGCACGCTTCCACCACCGCATCGACTGCATTCGCCCCGCGCTCTTCCGCCTGACGTGCGAACTCGACGATGAGAATCGCGTTCTTGGCGGCGAGGCCGATGAGCACGATGAGGCCGATCTGGGTCAGGATGTTGTTGTCGAGGCCGCGCAAATTGACGCCGATCAGCGCCGCCAGGATGCTCAACGGCACGATCAGGATGATGGCGAAGGGCAGCACCCAGCTTTCATATTGCGCCGCCAGCGCCAGGAAGACGAACAATACCGACAGCGCGAAGATGAAGATCGCGGTATTGCCGGTCTGGCGCTCCTGCAGCGACAGCTCGGTCCATTCGAAGGAGGTGCCGGGCGGCAATTGCGCCTTGGCGAGCCCTTCCATGAGATCGAGCGCCGTCGTGGTCGACACGCCCGGCGCCGCATTGCCTTGCAGCGGCACCGACACATACATGTTGTAGCGCTGGATGAGCGAGGGGCCGGTCACGTCGCGGATGGCGACGAGCGTGCCCATCGGCACCAGCGCACCCGTAGCCGAGCGCACTTTCAGCCGCAGGATGTCGTCGCGTTCGAGCCGGTGCGCCTGATCGGCCTGGGCGCGCACCTGATAGACGCGGCCGAAGGCGTTGAAGTCGTTTACATAGGAAGTGCCGAGATTGATCGACAGCGTGTCGAAGATATTGGGGATCGGCACATTCAGCATGCGGGCCTTGTCGCGGTCGATCTCGAGGAAGAGCTGCGGGCTCGACGCCGAGAAAGTCGTGTAGACGCCGGTGAGGCCGGGCGTCTGGTTGGCCTGCTGCATCAGGCCGTAAGCAAGCCCGAGCACGCGGCGCACATCGGCGGTGTCGCGTTCCTGCAGCTGGATCTTGAAACCGCCGGAATTGCCGATGCCGCGAATGGGCGGCGGCGGCACGGCGATGGTGAAGGCCTCCTGGATCTCCTGCAGGCGGCCATAGAGATCGCCGATGATGGCATTGGCGTTGTGGCCGCCCTTCAGGCGGTTCTCGAAGGAATCGAAGCGCGCGAAGACGACGCCCGAATTCGACGCATTGGTGAAGGTGGCGCCCGAGAAGCCGGCGAAAGCGACGGCGTCGGTGACGCCGGGCGTCGTCGCGATGATCTTCGAGGCGCGCTGGATCACCTGGTCGGTGCGCGCCAGCGAGGCGCCTTCCGGCAGCTGGATCACGACGATGGCGTAACCCTGATCCATGGTCGGGATGAAGCCGCGCGGCGTCGTCTGCAGCGCATAGACCGTCGCCACCATGAGGCCGGCGAAGATGGCGAGCATGCCGATGAGCGCCAGCCATCTGCCGACCAGGAGGCGCACCACCTTGCCATAAAGCTCCGACACCCAGTCGAAACCACGGTTGAAGCCATTGGCGGCGGCATTGATCCAGCGCGTCACGATGAAGCGCGGCTGGGTGTGGCTGTGCGGCCGGAACAGAAGTGCTGCAAGCGCCGGCGACAAGGTCAAAGAGTTGATCGCCGAGATTACCGTCGCGACCGCGATGGTGATCGCGAATTGCAGATAGAACTGGCCGGAAATGCCGGGGATGAAGGCGGTCGGCACGAACACCGCGATCAGCACCAGAGAGATGGCGATGACCGCCGCGCCCACTTCGTTCATGGTGCGGTGCGCCGCCGTCGCCGGATCGAAGCCGAGCCCGATATTGCGCTCGACATTCTCGACTACCACGATGGCGTCGTCGACGACGATGCCGATGGCGAGCACCAGGCCGAACAAGGTGAGCATGTTGAGCGAGAAGCCGAAGGCATAGAGCACGGCGAAGGTGCCGATGAGCGACACCGGGATGGCGACGATCGGCACGATGGCGGTGCGCCAGGATTGCAGGAAGACCAGCACCACGATGACGACCAGGATGGCCGCCTCGATGATGGTCTTGTAGACCTCGTCGATCGATTCCGAGATGAACTCGGTCGGGTTATAGACGATCTGGTAGTCGAGGCCGGGCGGGAAATCGGCCTTGAGCCGCTCCATCGTCGCGATGATCTCATCCGCCGAGGCGAGCGCATTGGTGCCGGGGCGCTGGAAGATGCCGAGCGCCACCGCGGGCTTGCCGCTCAGATAGGAATTAGTGACATAGTCCTTGGCGCCGAGCTCGATGCGCGCCACGTCCTGCAGCTCGATCAGGCGGCCCTGTTCGGTCGACTTGACGATGATGTAGCGGAACTGGCGGGCATCCTCGAAGCGGCCCTGGGTCGTCACCGTATATTGGAAGGCATTGTCGCCGGGATTGGGCGGTGCTCCGATCGAGCCGCCCGAGACCTGGACGTTCTGCTCGCGCAGCGCCTGGACGACGTCGGCGGCGGTCATGCCATAGGCGGTGAGCTTGTCGGGATCGAGCCAGATGCGCAGCGAATATTCGCGTTCGCCGAAGATGATGAGGTCGCCGACGCCGTCGAGGCGGAGCAGGATGTCGCGCACCCGCGAGCGGGCATAGTTCGAGACATAGAGCTGGTCATAGGTGTTGTCGGGCGACAGCATATGCACGACCATCATCAGGTCGGGCGAACTTTTGGCGGTGACGACACCGAGGCGGCGCACTTCTTCCGGCAATCGGGGCTCGGCGATCGACACGCGGTTCTGCACCAGCACCTGCGCCTGGTCGAGATCGGTGCCGAGGCGGAAGGTGATGGTGAGCGTCATGGCGCCGTCGGCGGTCGAATAGGAGGACATGTAGAGCATGCCCTCGACGCCGTTGATTTCCTGCTCGATCGGCGTGGCCACCGTCTTGGCGACCGTATCGGCATCGGCGCCCGGATAGTTGGCGCGCACCACGATGGTGGGCGGCGCGATTTCGGGATATTGCGCGATCGGCAGTTGCGTATAGGCGATGCCGCCGACGATCAGGAGGACGAGCGACAGGACCGTCGCGAAGATCGGACGGTCGACGAAGAAATGTGAAAATCTCATTGGCCGGCCCCGCCGGCCTGCTCAGGCAGCACCACGAGCTCAGGCTTGACGGTGACGCCGGGGCGCACGCGCATCAGGCCGTTGATCACGATGGTCTCGTCGCCAGTGAGGCCTTCGCGCACGACGCGGTAGCCGTAGTTCTTAGGCCCGATGCGGATCGGCTTGGCGGCGACCTTGTTCTCGGCATCGACCACATAGACGATGCGGCGGTCCTGATCGGCGCCGATCGCCTCGTCGGGAATGAGGATGCCCTTGTAGGGCAGCGAGCCCGGCATGTTGACGCGGCCGAACAGGCCCGGCTGCAGGATGAGATCCTTGTTGGGCACCTGGGCGCGGATGCGCATCGTGCCGGTGGCCTCGTCGATGCGGTTCTCGGCGAAGTCGAGCTTGCCGGAAACCGGAGATTCGCTTGAATCCGACAAGCGGATGGTGACGTCGATACCGCCCGCTCCTTCCTGCAGGCTGGCATTGCGGGCGCGCGCGTCGCGCGCATAAGCGAGGAACTGCCGCTCATCGACATCGAAATAGAAATTGATCGGGTCGAGCGAGACGATGGTGGTGAGCGCCGTCTGGTCGGCCTGGACCAGATTGCCGACCGAGACGAGGCGGCGATCGATGCGCCCGGGGAGCGGCGCCTTGATTTCGGTGAATTGCAGATCGAGATCGGCCCTGAGCAGCGTCGCCTGGGCGCCCTGCACCTCGGCCAAAGCGGCCAGATATTCACGCCGCCGGTCATCCAGCGTGGAGGTCGGGATATTGCCGGTTTCCGCCAATTTCTCGGCACGGCGGAACTGTGCCTCGGTGAAATCGACCTGGGTTTTGGCGACGTCGAGCCGCGCCTTGGCTTCATCGAGCGCCGCTTGGAACGGCCGCTGGTCGATGGTGAAGAGCAGGTCGCCCTGCTTGACGATCGAGCCGTCCCGGAAATGCACCTTGTCGAGATAGCCGCCGACCCGCGCCCTGACCGAAACCTCGTCCACCGCCTCGAACCGGCCGATGAACTCGTCGTCCTCGACGATCTCGCGGGTGATCGGCTTGGCCACGGTGACCGTCGGCGGCGGCGGGGTCTGGGCCAGAACAGGGGCAGTCGCGGCCCACAGAAATGACAGGACGACGGCGAAGCGCGTCAGAGGCGCGGCGTGAATAAACATATGTGTGTCCCAGAAAGGCCGAGGCGAGGTGATCTTATGGCAAAATCAGGACATCGATAAGTGTGCAGTCGCACACGCCTTGTCAACACCCCCGAAATGCCCATTTTGCGGCCTGACGCAAGGGTCAGGCGTGACGGGATAGGAAAACACGGGCCGAAATGAAGATGGCCGCCCTTGCGGGGCGGCCATTCGACTTTCGGCTAAGCCTGAATGTGAAACCTAGTAACCGGCGCGGCAGTACTCAGCCCAACCGCTTGCGCGCCGCCAGCGTGCGCAGGCGCAACGCATTCAGACGGATGAAGCCGGCCGCGTCCTTCTGGTCATAGGCGCCACGGTCGTCCTCGAAGGTGACGAGCTCGTTGGAATAGAGCGACTTCGGAGACTTACGTCCGGTGACGATGACATTGCCCTTATAGAGCTTGAGCCGCACCGCGCCTTCGACATTCTCCTGGCTCTTGTCGATCATCGCCTGCAGCATCTCGCGCTCCGGCGCGAACCAGAAGCCGTAATAGATGAGCTCGGCATAACGCGGCATGAAGCTGTCTTTGAGATGCGCCGCCTCGCGGTCGAGCGTGATCGATTCGATCGCGCGATGCGCCACATGCAGGATGGTGCCGCCCGGCGTTTCATAAACACCACGAGACTTCATGCCAACGAAGCGGTTCTCGACCAGGTCGAGCCGGCCGATGCCGTTGTCGCGGCCAAAGTCGTTGAGCGCGGTGAACAACGTCGCCGGCGACATCGCCTTGCCGTTGAGCGCGATCGGATCGCCCTTCTTGAACTCGATTTCGATCTCGGTCGCCTTGTCGGGCGCCTCTTCCGGCGAGATGGTGCGCTGATAGACATAAGGCGGCGGCTCGACCCACGGATCTTCCAGCACTTTGCCTTCGGAGGAGGAGTGCAGCAGATTGGCGTCGACCGAGAACGGCGCATCACCGCGTTTGTCCTTGGTCACCTGGATCTGGTGCTTCTCGGCGAAGTCGATGAGGTCGGTGCGGCTCTTGAACTCCCATTCGCGCCAGGGCGCGATGACCTTGATGTCGGGATTGAGCGCGTAGGCCGTCAGCTCGAAGCGCACCTGATCGTTGCCCTTGCCGGTGGCGCCATGGGCGACGGCATCGGCGCCGGTCTCCTTGGCGATCTCGATCAGCCGCTTGGCGATGAGCGGACGGGCGATCGAGGTGCCGAGCAGATAGACGCCCTCATAAAGCGCATTGGCGCGGAACATCGGGAAGACGAAGTCGCGGATGAATTCCTCGCGCACGTCCTCGATGAAGATCTCCTTGATGCCCATCCGTTGCGCCTTTTCGCGCGCCGGCTCGATCTCGCCGCCCTGGCCCAGATCGGCGGTGAAGGTCACGACCTCCGCGCCATATTCGGTCTGCAGCCATTTGAGGATGATCGAGGTGTCGAGGCCGCCGGAATAAGCGAGCACGACCTTCTTGACGCTGCCGCGTTTGGACATGATGTAATCCGTTCCCGTGAAAATCGCCGGCACTATACTGATGGACAGCCCAAACACAATGCGTCCGAAACTCGATTTCTGGTACGAATTCGCCTCCACCTATTCCTACCTGGCGGCGCTGCGGATCGAAGCCCTGGCCCGAGAACGAAAAGTGGACATCGTCTGGCGGCCTTTCCTGCTCGGGCCGATTTTCAAGGCGCAGGGCTGGGACAGCTCGCCTTTCACCCTGTATCCGGCCAAGGGCGGCTATATGTGGCGCGACCTGGAACGGCTCTCGGCCGTAGCGGGGCTCGCTTTCCGCAAGCCCGACCCCTTCCCGCAATCGAGCCTGCTCGCCGCCCGCATCGCCTGGACCGACCAGATGATCGTCCACCGGCCCGAATATTCGCGCCGGGTGTTCCTCGCCGAATTCGCCGGCGGAGTGCGCATCGACGACGAAGACGTGCTTGCCGGCCTCCTGCGGAGCCTCGATCTCGATGACCGGGTCATCCTTGCGGCGGCCCGTTCCGACCAAGTCAAATTGCGGCTGCGCCGCGAGACCGACGAAGCGATCCGCCTCGGCCTTTTCGGCGCCCCGAGCTTCGTCACCGCCGATGGCGAGCTTTTCTGGGGCAATGACCGGCTGGAGGCGGCGCTCGATTGGGCGGCCAGCCGGGCTGAGATTTTGTAAATCAGCCCTCGGTGCGCCGGAAGCCGGCGCGCTGCCCGGCGATCGCCCAGTAGACGACGCCGCCGATCAAGGCGGAGAGCGCCACCGCGATGGTGACCAGCCAGCGGTCACGGCCCATGTCGGTGAACCAGTCGGGCACCAGCAGCAGGCCGGCACCGACGGCGAGCGCCACGGCGATGAGGAGATGCAGCCAGAGCTGGCGCAGCACGAAAATCTCGGTGAGCCCGTTGAGGACCGCCGCCGGAATGAAGGTCAGGATCATCACGATCCACATGACATAGAAGAAGATGATGGGCGCTATCAGTAGTGCCAAAGGCGCGAAACCCATCATCTGCCACAGCTCGCTGTCGGGATAGAAAGCGCTGATGATCGCGAGCAGCCCCGGAAAGGCCGCCGCCCCCGCCGCCAGCGCCACGAAATAGCCGAGCACGACGAAGGCGATGCGTTTGGCGATATGGGCGATCATGATGAGGCGACTTCAATCGGTCGACCCGCATGGCGACCTGCGATGACCCAGTAGATGAAGCCACCCAGCAAGGCCGATAAGTTCACGGTCATCTTTGCGGCAGGCGAGAGAGGGAGCAAATCCGAAAGCGTGAGCGCGGCGAAGATCAATACCCAACCGACAAGGTAGACCCATAAGCGTCGCCAGCTGAATATCTCGGCTGCGGAGATAAGGATCAGGGCTGGTACAAGGGAAAAGAAGAACATACCCGTGATCGTGAGCATAAAGGCCGTATATTCAGGACCAACGAGTACGCCCTGCTCGGTCCAATAATACGAGGTGGGTCCGGTGACTGAAGTGACCTGCCAGACCGGTAGAGCGCTCACGGACGTTGCCGTCACATAGCCTAACGTGATGAGCCCGAAACGTTTGGCGATATGGGCGATCATCGAATGAACGCCCAAGGCAGCATCAGGCGGAGGCCGCGGCTTCATCCATCGCCAGGCGCTCCTTGGCGCGCAAGCGCTGGCTTTCCGATTTGAGCTGGCCGCAGGCCGCCATGATGTCGCGGCCGCGCGGTGTCCGGACCGGCGAGGCATAGCCGGCGCGGTTCAGGACTTCGGCGAAACGTTCGATCGTGTCCCAGTCCGAACATTCGTAATTCGTACCGGGCCACGGATTGAACGGGATGAGATTGACCTTGGCCGGAATGCCCTTCAGCAATTTCACCAGCCGTTTGGCGTCGTCGAGCGTATCGTTGACGTCCTTCAGCATCACATATTCGAAAGTGATGCGGCGCGCATTGGAAAGCCCCGGATAGGCGCGGCAGGCGTCGAGCAATTCGCTGATCGGATATTTCTTGTTGAGCGGCACCAGCCGGTTGCGGATCTCGTCCGTCGTGCCGTGCAGCGAGATGGCGAGCATGGTGCCGATCTCGGCGCCGGCGCGCACGATCTCCGGCACGACGCCCGAGGTCGAGAGCGTGATGCGCCGCTTCGACAGCGAGATGCCCTCGCCGTCGGAAACGATCTCCATCGCGTTCTTCACATTGTCGAAATTGTAGAGCGGCTCGCCCATGCCCATGAGCACGACATTGGTGACATAGCGCCCGCCCAATGGCGGCGTCGGATGGGCTTCGAGCTGATGCGGCCATTCCTCCAGCCGGTCGCGCGCGATCAGCACCTGGCCGACGATCTCGGCGGCGGAGAGATTGCGCACCAGCTTCTGCGTGCCGGTGTGGCAGAAGGTGCAGGTGAGGGTGCAGCCGACCTGGCTCGAGATGCACAAGGTGCCGCGGTCTTCCTCGGGGATATAGACCATCTCGACTTCGTGGCGCTGGCCGCGCTCGTCGCGCGGCAGCTTGAGCAGCCATTTGCGCGTGCCGTCGCTGGAGATCTGCTCGGTCACCACCTCGAGGCGCTCGATGACGAAGACCTCGTCGAGCTTCTGGCGCAGATCCTTCGAGATGTCGCTCATCTGGGCGAAGGAGGTGACGCCGCGGTGATAGAGCCAGCTCCACAGCTGGCGCATGCGCATGCGCCGCTGCTTTTCCGGCACCCCGGCCTTGGCCAGGATGTCGGTCAGCTCGGCGCGCGTCAGCCCGATCAGCGGCTCCTTGGCGGGGCCGGCATTCGCGGCGTCGGGGCGCGGCCTATGCGCGATATCGAGGGTCACGGCGGTCATGGTGATGGTCTCATAACATGAAGCGCGCCTCCCGCCAAAGTGGCCGGGAAGCGCGCCAAACTGAAAATCCAGCCGAATATAGGAGGTCGGTGCCTCCGGCCCAACGGGCCTATTTGCAGGCGGCGTCGATCTTGGCCAGCGCCTGGGCGAGGCCTTTCAGCGAATAGGCATCGATCGTCTCGGTGCCGCGCCAGGACGCCCCCTTGATGGAGAGCTTCTGGCCCTTCTTCATCGCCGCCACGATCTCCTTGTCCTTGGCCGTCGTGTCGGCCCAGGCGCCGTCGCCATTGGCGAAGAGCTCATAATCCTGGGTATCGATGGTGAGCTGGACGGGCGCGTCCTTCTTGAAGGGGTAGCCGATGATGGTCGACACCTCGTTGCGCACGCTCTGGCCCGGCCGGTGGGTGACGAGCAGGAAGGCCGGGTCGCGCTTGACGTTCTTGGGCGTCTGGGTCTTGGGCTGTGAGGAAATGTAGCAGACCTTGCCGCCCTGGGCCTTGTAGGTATAGGCGGCCCAGTCGCCGAACTTGCCGAGCTCGGTCGGCTCGGGCGCCTGCGCCAGAGCGGGCGCGAGCCCGGCCAGAAGCGCGAAAGGCGCCAGAGCGAGAGCCCATGCCGCAGGCTTGAAATTCATGTCAGCAACCTCATTCCCACCCGCTATGTCCCAAAAAGACGCAAGCTTTTCGACAGGACTCTGCGGAAATCATCGATTCGTCCCGAAAAGCCGGAAAATCCCACTGCCGGCTTCATTCGCGCCTTAACTGCTTGAACAATCTGACCGGATTTGGGCGGTCAGCCCTTAGCCAATTCGTCAGATTGCGCAACTATTTCCGCTCATGTAACGCAGTATTCATAGCGTTTGGAGCTTGCTGAATGGTTGCTGTCGCCGAAATCACCCACGGAACCCCGGTTCTCGCTGATCTCCCCGGCCTTCTGGCTGAAGCTCATGGCGCCGTCGGCGCCCTCTACGCCCAGGCCCGGGCCCGCGTCCAGGCCCGGGTGACCGCCGAGCGCAAGCTTTCCTCGCATCTGATCGACCGTGAGCAGCATGCCGTCCATGGCCTGGCCTGGCTCGCCACTTATGACGCGGTGCTGCGCGAGCTGACCGCTTATGCCGGCCGCCTCACCCAGGGGCAGAAATTCGGCGAGATGGAGCAGCTCCTGGTCCAGATCGCCGCCGGGGAATATCTGAACCAGATCGCCGGCGGCATTCCGATGAACCAGGCGGAATTCGCCAGGCTCTCCGATCTCGGCCTCACCCGCACCGATCTGAGCCAGCTCGACAACCGCGCCGTCCAGGCCTTGATGACCGCCGGCAATTCGGCGCCGGCCCGCGCCCGCCTCGTCGAGCTGATGATCGCGGCCAAAGGCGCCTCGACCTTCGGCGATTGCGGCCTCGACGACACGATGGAAGAAATGCGCACCAGCATGCGCCGCTTCGTCGAGGACAAGGTGAAGCCGAAGGCGCATGAATGGCACCTCGACAACGCCTATGTGCCGATGGAGATCGTCGAGGAATTGGCGGGCCTCGGCGTCTTCGCGCTGACGCTGCCCGAGCAATACGGCGGGCTGGGCCTCGGCAAGGAATCCATGTGTGTCGTCTCCGAGGAATTGTCGCGCGGCTGGATCGCCGTCGGCTCGCTCGGCACCCGCGCCGAGATCGCCTGCGAGCTCATTCTGGGCGGCGGCACCGAGGCGCAGAAGGACAGCTGGCTGCCGCGCATCGCGTCCGGCGAGATCCTGCCCACCGCCGTCTTCACCGAGCCCAATACCGGCTCCGATCTCGGCAGCCTGCGCACCCGCGCCGTCAAGGACGGCGATGTCTACAAGGTGACCGGCAACAAGACCTGGATCACCCATCCGGTACGCCCCGACATCATGACGCTGCC
>NNBT01002718.1_pt1 | contig 10864 bp, 5 predicted proteins | sample 1173831 | NCBI WGS metagenome assembly NNBT01 (sample SAMN07173936, study PRJNA388173) | plant metagenome | isolation source: symbiotic tissue sample KVJ10 | place: Norway: Troms, Kvaloya island | reverse complement strand
GTTTCCATTTTCGGCCGGCCGACGCCGGTCGAGCTCGAATACGGGCAGGTCGAGAAGATCCGCTGATCGGATCGCCTGCTTGTGTAACGGTGGGAGGCATTGCGCCGGACCACTAACCTCAACTGCCGTCCTCGGACGGCGAGGGAAAGCAAATGGCTAAGAAGATAGTCGGTTACGTTAAGTTGCAAGTGCCGGCGGGACAGGCAAATCCGTCTCCGCCGATCGGTCCCGCGCTCGGTCAGCGCGGCCTGAACATCATGGAATTCTGCAAGGCCTTCAATGCGGCTTCGCAGGGCATGGAGCCGGGCTCGCCGGTGCCGGTGGTTATCACCGCGTATCAGGACAAGTCCTTCACCTTCGAGATGAAGGCGCCGCCGGCGTCCTACTTCCTCAAGAAGGCGGCCAAGCTCAACGCCGGCTCGAAAGAGCCGGGCAAGGGCGCGCCGGTCGGCAAGGTCACGATGGCCCAGTGCCGCGAGATCGCCGAGAAGAAGATCAAGGGCATGAACGCGCGCGACATCGACGCCGCGGCGCGTGAAATTGCCGGTTCCGCCCGCTCGATGGGCATCGAAGTGGTGGGTGAGTAATCATGGCCAAGATCGCAAAGCGCATCAAGAAGAACGCCGACGGCCTCAATCGTGAGAAGTCCTACGGCCTCGGCGAGGCCGTGAAGCTGGTCAAGGCGCGCGCCAACGCCAAGTTCGACGAGACGATCGAAGTCGCGATGAATCTCGGCGTCGACCCGCGTCACGCCGACCAGATGGTCCGCGGCGTGTGCAACCTGCCGAACGGTTCGGGCCGCAAGGTCCGCGTCGCCGTTTTCGCCAAGGGCGCCAAGGCCGAGGAAGCGAAGAAGGCGGGTGCCGACATCGTCGGCGCCGACGACCTCTTCGAGATCGTCAACAAGGGCATGATCGATTTCGACCGCTGCATCGCGACCCCGGACATGATGGGCCTCGTCGGCCGTCTCGGTAAGGTGCTCGGTCCCCGTGGCATGATGCCGAACCCGAAGGTCGGCACGGTGACCATGGACGTGACCGCGGCCGTCAAGGCGGCCAAGGGCGGCGCCGTCGAGTTCCGCGTCGAGAAGGCCGGCATCGTCCAGGCCGGCGTCGGCAAAGCGAGCTTCTCGGCCGAGCAGATCGAAGGCAACGTCAAGGCCTTCATCGACGCCGTGATCAAGGCGAAGCCGCAAGGTGCGAAGGGCGCCTTCGTCAAGAAAGTGTCCATTTCTTCGACTATGGGCCCCGGCCTCAAGCTCGATATCGCGAGCCTGACGGTTACGGCCTAAACGAAATTCCGGCTGGAAAGAGAAGTCTTTTCAGCCGGTTAGCGGGAAATCTCAAAGTTTCCCGCGAACCTGTCCGAGATTGCTGGCGTGAGATTCGTCTCACTTAAAATTCAAGCCCGCATGAGATGGGTGTCAAAAAGATCAAAGTTCCTAAGGGAACCGCGATCAGTTTGAACCTTCGAGTCCTCCGCCGGCCGGTATTCCGGATGGGTGGAGGGGACAGGCAAATGAGCGCCGCTCGAGCCTCATCTGCCTTGCGCAGTCGAGTTTCTGGCGGTTGGTCCACCGGCGCCTTCATCCTCGGATGAGGCGTCAACTTAGGAGAGAGCAAGTGGAAAGAGCTGAAAAGAAAGAGCTCGTCACAGCGCTCAACAAGGTGTTCCAAACCACCACTGTTGTCGTTGTGGCCCACAACAAGGGCCTCACTGTCAATCAGGTTAATGACCTGCGTGGCAAGATGGCCCAGGCGGGCGCGACCGTCAAAGTCGCGAAGAACCGTCTCGCAAAGCTTGCTCTGGATGGCACGCCCGCAGCCGGAATCAAGGACCTGTTCACCGGTCCGACCATGGTGGCTTACGCCGCCGATCCGGTCGCTGCGCCCAAGGTCGCCGCCGATTTCGCCAAGGGGAATGACAAATTCGTTATTCTCGGTGGCGCGCTCGGCCAGACCGTCATGGACGCCGCTGCGGTCAAGGCCCTCGCGGAATTGCCCTCGCTCGACCAGCTCAGGGCAAAGCTCATCGGCATGATCCAGACGCCGGCCACCCGCATCGCGGGCGTGGTCCAGGCGCCTGCCGGTCAGCTGGCGCGGGTTCTGAACGCCTATGCCACCAAAGACAAGGCTGCCTGACGGCTCGCCTCAAGACTACCTGGTTCAAACTGATTGAAAGAGAGAATGTAAAATGGCTGATCTGTCCAAGATCGTTGACGAACTGTCGGCTCTGACGGTCCTCGAGGCTGCCGAGCTGTCGAAGCTTCTGGAAGAAAAGTGGGGCGTTTCCGCCGCTGCTCCGGTGGCGGTTGCCGCTGCTGGCGGTGGCGCTGCCGCCGCTCCGGTCGAAGAGAAGACCGAATTCACGGTCGTTCTCGCCAAGGCCGGCGAGAAGAAGATCGAAGTCATCAAGGAAGTCCGTGCGATCACGGGCCTGGGCCTCAAGGAAGCCAAGGACCTGGTCGAGGGCGCGCCGAAGCCTGTGAAGGAAGGCGTGAACAAGAAGGACGCCGAAGAGATGAAGAAGAAGCTCGAAGCCGTGGGGGCTTCCGTCGAGCTCAAGTAATGACTATATCACGGGGTCCGGTGATGCGGACCCCGTGATCCATAACTGGTGTGATCAACAGCTTTCTTGAAACCCTTGAAATAAGGGTTTGAAGTAAGTTGTTGAATTGGCATGTAAAAGTTCACTTACGAAGGAAGTAACATGGCTGAAGCGCAGACTGTCGCAAGTCGCAAAAGGGTTCGTAAGTTTTTCGGTAAGAACGCGGAAGTCGCGGAAATGCCGAATCTCATCGAAGTGCAGAAGGAAAGCTACGATCAGTTCCTGCAGGTCAAGGAACCTGCCGGCGGGCGGGCCAATGAGGGTCTGCAAGCCGTCTTCAAGTCGGTTTTCCCGATCAGCGACTTCACCGGTCAGGCCATGCTCGAATTCGTCCGCTACGAGTTCGAACCGCCGAAATACGACGTCGACGAGTGCCAGCAGCGCGGCATGACCTTCGCCGCGCCGCTCAAGGTGACGCTGCGTCTGATCGTGTTCGAAGTCGACCAGGACACCGGCGCCAAGTCGGTCAAGGACATCAAGGAGCAGGACGTCTATATGGGCGACATGCCCTTCATGACGTCGAACGGCACCTTCGTCGTCAACGGCACCGAGCGCGTCATCGTCTCCCAGATGCATCGTTCGCCGGGCGTCTTCTTCGACCATGACAAGGGCAAGACCCATTCCTCGGGCAAGCTGCTGTTCGCCGCCCGCATCATCCCGTATCGCGGCTCCTGGCTCGACTTCGAGTTCGACGCCAAGGACATCATCCATGTCCGCATCGACCGGCGCCGCAAGCTGCCGATCACCACGCTGCTTTACGCGCTGGGCTTCGATAGCGAGCAGATCCTCAACTACTTCTATAAGACCGTTTCGTATATCCAGACGAACGAAGGCTGGCGCACGCCCTTCGACCCGCAGCGTTATCGCGGCCAGAAGCCGACCGTCGACCTGATCGACGCCAAGACCAAGCAGGTCGTGGTCGAGGCGGGCAAGAAGATCACGCCGCGCCTGGCGCGCAAGATCGCCGAAGACGGCGTCAAGGAACTCCTGGTGCGCAACGAGGACCTCTATGGCCTCTATCTGGCGGGCGAGCTGGTCGACGAGACGACCGGCGAGATCTTCGCCGAAGCCGGCGACGAGATCTCCGAGAAGCTGCTCAAGTCGCTGACCGAGGCGGGTTATTCCAAGCTCGAGGTCCTCGATATCGACCACATCAACACCGGCGCCTATATCCGCAACACGCTCAAGGCCGACAAGGTCGAGAGCTACGAGCAGGCGCTCATCGAAATCTACCGCGTCATGCGCCCCGGCGAGCCGCCGACGCGCGAGACCGCGGAAGCCTTGTTCAACGGCCTGTTCTTCGATGCCGAGCGCTATGATCTCTCGGCGGTCGGCCGCGTCAAGATGAATATGCGCCTCGAGCTCGACGCCGCCGATACGGTGCGCGTGCTGCGCCGCGAGGACATCCTGGCGGTCATCAAGACGCTGCATGAGCTGCGCGACGGCAAGGGCGAAGTCGACGACATCGACCATCTCGGCAACCGCCGGGTGCGCTCGGTCGGCGAGCTCATGGAGAACCAGTACCGCCTCGGCCTCGTGCGCATGGAGCGCGCGATCAAGGAGCGCATGTCGTCGGTCGATATCGACACCGTCATGCCGCATGACCTGATCAACGCGAAGCCGGCGGCCTCGGCGGTGCGTGAATTCTTCGGCTCCTCGCAGCTGTCGCAGTTCATGGATCAGACCAACCCGCTCTCCGAGATCACCCACAAGCGCCGCCTGTCGGCGCTTGGTCCCGGCGGTCTGACGCGCGAGCGCGCCGGCTTCGAGGTGCGCGACGTGCACCCGACGCATTACGGCCGCATCTGCCCGATCGAAACGCCGGAAGGTCCGAATATCGGTCTCATCAACTCGCTCGCGACCTATGCGCGGGTGAACAAGTACGGCTTCATCGAGACGCCGTACCGTAAGGTCGTCAACGGCAAGGTGACCGACGACGTCATCTATCTGTCGGCCATCGAGGAGGGCAAGCACCACATCGCCCAGGCGAACGTGCCGCTCAACAAGGACGGCGGCTTCGAAGAGGAACTGGTCGTCGCGCGCAACCATGGCGACGTGCTGATCGTGCCGCGCGAGAAGATCGACTTCGTCGACGTGTCGCCGAAGCAGCTCGTCTCGGTCGCCGCGGCGCTCATCCCGTTCCTCGAGAACGACGACGCCAACCGCGCTCTGATGGGCTCGAACATGCAGCGCCAGGCGGTGCCGCTCGTTCGCACCAACGCGCCGCTCGTCGGCACCGGCATGGAAGCCGTCGTGGCGCGCGACTCGGGCGCCGCCATCGCGGCGCGGCGCACCGGTGTCGTCGACCAGGTCGACGCCAAGCGCATCGTCATCCGCGCGACGGAAGAGGCCGATCCGACCAAGTCGGGCGTCGACATCTACACGCTCGCCAAGTTCCAGCGCTCGAACCAGAACACCTGCATCAACCAGCGTCCGCTAGTGCGTGTCGGCGACCAGGTGAAGGCCGGCGACATCGTCGCCGACGGTCCCTCGACCGATCTCGGCGATCTCGCCCTCGGCCAGAACGTGCTTGTCGCGTTCATGCCGTGGAACGGCTACAACTTCGAAGACTCGATCCTGCTCTCCGAGCGCATCGTGAAGGACGACGTGTTCACCTCCATCCACATCGAGGAATTCGACGTGATGGCGCGCGACACCAAGCTCGGCCCGGAAGAGATCACGCGCGACATCCCGAATGTCGGTGAAGAAGCACTGAAGAATCTCGACGAAGCCGGCATCGTCTATATCGGCGCCGAGGTGAAGCCGGGCGACATCCTGGTCGGCAAGATCACGCCGAAGGGCGAAAGCCCGATGACGCCGGAAGAGAAGCTTCTGCGCGCCATCTTCGGCGAGAAGGCTTCCGACGTCCGCGACACCTCGCTGAAGCTGCCCCCGGGCGTTTCCGGCACGGTCGTCGAAGTGCGCGTCTTCAACCGCCACGGCGTCGACAAGGACGAGCGCGCGCTCGCCATCGAACGCGAGGAGATCGAGCGTCTGGCCAAGGACCGCGACGACGAAATGGCGATCCTCGACCGCAACTCCTATGGCCGCGTGCACGACTTCCTGGTCAACAAGCCCGCCACCGGCGGACCGAAGGGCCACAAGCTCGAAGGCAAGATCACGCCTAAGAACCTGGAAGACATTCCGCGTTCGCAGTGGTGGAACATCGCGCTTTCGAACGAGAAGTCGATCGCCGAGCTCGAAGCGATGAAGCAGCAATACGAAGAGTCGAAGAAGCGCCTCGAAAACCGCTTCCTCGACAAGGTCGAGAAGCTGCAGCGCGGCGACGAGCTGCCGCCGGGCGTGATGAAGATGGTCAAGGTCTTCGTCGCGGTGAAGCGCAAGATTCAGCCGGGCGATAAGATGGCCGGCCGGCACGGCAACAAGGGCGTGGTGTCGAAGATCGTTCCGATCGAGGACATGCCGTTCCTCGAGGACGGCACGCATGTCGACATCGTGCTCAACCCGTTGGGCGTGCCGAGCCGCATGAATGTCGGCCAGATCCTCGAGACGCATCTGGGCTGGGCCTGCGCCGGTCTCGGCAAGCAGGTCGGCCGGATGCTCGAAGCCTATCGCGAGAACGGCAAAGCCAAGCCGGTGCGCGATCAGCTCCACGAGATCTACGGCAAGAACGAGGAGATCGACGGGCTCGACGACAACCAGGTGATCGAGCTCGCCGGCAACCTGACCAAGGGTGTTCCGATCGCCACGCCGGTGTTCGACGGCGCGCGCGAAGAAGACATCGCGCATCTGCTGAAAGAAGCGGGTCTGTCCACCTCCGGGCAGGTCAGGCTCTATGACGGCAGGACGGGCGAGGTCTTCGATCGCCAGGTGACGGTCGGCTACATCTACATGCTCAAGCTGCATCACCTCGTCGACGACAAGATCCATGCCCGCTCCATCGGCCCCTACAGCCTCGTCACCCAGCAGCCGTTGGGCGGCAAGGCGCAGTTCGGCGGCCAGCGCTTCGGCGAAATGGAAGTGTGGGCGCTCGAAGCTTACGGCGCCGCTTACACCTTGCAGGAGATGCTCACCGTCAAGTCGGACGACGTGGCGGGCCGCACCAAGGTCTATGAGGCGATCGTGCGCGGCGATGACGCGTTCGAAGCCGGCATTCCGGAAAGCTTCAACGTCCTGGTCAAGGAAATGCGCTCGCTGAGCCTCAATGTGGAGCTGCAGAACTCGCAGCAGCAATCGTAATAAACGGGCAGGGCGGTCACGCCGCCCTGCCTCGACTTCGTTTCGTCGCGTCCTGACATTCACCCTCGGCGGGGGAGGCTATCCCCGCAAAAAGGAGAACAGTGTCCATGAACCAAGAGGTCATGAACATCTTCAACCCGGCCTCACCGCCGCAGACCTTCGATCAGATCCGCATCTCGATCGCGTCGCCCGAGAAGATCCTCTCGTGGTCGTTCGGCGAGATCAAGAAGCCGGAGACCATCAACTACCGCACCTTCAAGCCGGAGCGGGACGGCCTGTTCTGCGCCCGCATCTTCGGTCCCATCAAGGACTACGAATGCTTGTGCGGCAAGTACAAGCGGATGAAGTACAAGGGCATCATCTGCGAAAAGTGCGGCGTCGAAGTCACGCTGTCGAAGGTCCGGCGCGAGCGCATGGGCCATATCGAGCTCGCCGCGCCCGTCGCCCATATCTGGTTCCTGAAGTCGCTGCCGTCGCGCATCGGCATCCTGCTCGACATGATGCTGAAGGACATCGAACGCGTCCTCTATTTCGAACAGTATATCGTGCTCGAGCCGGGTCTGACGCCGCTCAAGCCCTATAGCCTCCTGACCGAGAGCGAATATCTCAAGGCGCAGGAAGATTACGGCGAGGATTCGTTCACCGCCGGCATCGGCGCCGAAGCGGTGCGCGAGATGCTGATGGCGCTCAACCTCGAGAAGCTCCGCGAGGAGCTGCGCGAGGAGCTGAAGGTGGCCACCGGCGACCTCAAGCCGAAGAAGCTCGCCAAGCGCCTCAAGATCGTCGAGTCGTTCATCGAGTCCGGCAACCGCCCGGAATGGATGATCCTCACCGTTGTGCCGGTCATTCCGCCGGAACTGCGCCCGCTCGTGCCGCTCGACGGCGGCCGCTTCGCGACGTCGGATCTCAACGACCTCTATCGCCGCGTGATCAACCGCAACAACCGCCTGAAGCGCCTGATCGAGCTGCGCGCGCCGGACATCATCGTGCGCAACGAGAAGCGCATGCTGCAGGAAGCGGTCGATGCGCTGTTCGACAACGGCCGCCGCGGCCGCGTCATCACCGGCGCCAACAAGCGTCCGCTGAAGTCGCTCGCCGACATGCTGAAGGGCAAGCAGGGCCGGTTCCGCCAGAACCTGCTCGGCAAGCGCGTCGACTATTCGGGCCGCTCGGTCATCGTGGTCGGCCCCGAGCTCAAGCTGCATCAGTGCGGCCTGCCGAAGAAGATGGCGCTCGAGCTGTTCAAGCCGTTCATCTATTCGCGTCTCGACGCCAAGGGCCTCTCGGCCACCGTCAAGCAGGCGAAGAAGCTGGTCGAGAAGGAAAAGCCGGAAGTCTGGGATATCCTCGATGAGGTCATCCGCGAGCATCCGGTGCTTCTGAACCGCGCCCCGACCTTGCACCGTCTCGGCATCCAGGCCTTCGAGCCGGTGCTGATCGAAGGCAAGGCGATCCAGCTGCATCCGCTCGTCTGCGCCGCCTTCAACGCCGACTTCGACGGCGACCAGATGGCCGTGCACGTGCCGCTGTCGCTCGAAGCCCAGCTCGAAGCGCGCGTGCTCATGATGTCCACCAACAACATCCTGCATCCGGCCAATGGTCAGCCGATCATCGTGCCGTCGCAGGATATCGTTCTCGGCCTCTACTATCTGTCGATCATGCGCCAGAACGAGCCGGGCGAAGGCAAGGCGTTCGGCACGATCGCCGAGATCGATCATGCGCTGGCGCAGGGTGCCATCACCTTGCACACCAAGATCAAGGGCCGCGTCACCGAGATGAACGCCGATGGTCAGCTCAAGACGCGCATCGTCGAGACGACTCCGGGCCGCATGAAGATCGGCGAGCTCCTGCCCAAGAACAAGGGCGTGTCCTACGATCTGTGCAACCGGCTGATGACCAAGCGCGACATCTCCAAGATGATCGACGCCGTCTATCGCCACTGCGGCCAGAAAGAGACGGTCATCTTTTGCGACCGCGTCATGGGCCTCGGCTTCTTCAACGCCTATAAGGCGGGCATCTCCTTCGGCAAGGATGACATGGTCATCCCCGGCACGAAGGAGAAGTTCGTCAATGAGACGCGCGAGCTCGCGACCGAATACGAGCAGCAGTATATCGACGGTCTCATCACCCAGGGCGAGAAGTACAACAAGGTCGTCGACGCCTGGGCCAAGTGCACCGACCGCGTCGCCGACGAGATGATGAAGCAGATCTCCTCGGTGCAGATCGACAAGGAGACCGGCCGTGAAAAGCCGATCAACTCGATCTACATGATGAGCCACTCGGGTGCCCGCGGTTCGCCGGCGCAGATGAAGCAGCTCGCCGGCATGCGCGGCCTCATGGCCAAGCCGTCGGGCGAGATCATCGAAACCCCGATCATCTCGAACTTCAAGGAAGGCCTCACCGTTCTCGAGTACTTCAACTCGACGCACGGCGCCCGTAAGGGTCTGGCCGACACGGCGCTCAAGACGGCGAACTCGGGTTACCTCACCCGCCGTCTCGTCGACGTGGCGCAGGACTGCATCATCACGACGGAAGATTGCGGCACCAAGTCCGCCATCACCGCGCGTCCGATCATCGATGCGGGCGAAGTCATCGCCTCGCTGGGCCTGCGTATCCTCGGCCGCACCGCGGCCGACGACATCAAGGATCCGGCGACCGGCGACGTCATCGTTCCGGCCGGCGACGAGATCATGGAAAGCCATGTCGAAGTGATCGAGAAGGCCGGCATCCAGGAAGCGCGCATCCGCTCGGTGCTTACCTGCGAGACCAAGTTCGGTGTTTGCGGCAAGTGCTATGGGCGCGATCTCGCCCGCGGCACGCCCGTCAACATGGGCGAGGCGGTCGGCGTCATCGCGGCGCAGTCGATCGGCGAGCCGGGCACCCAGCTCACCATGCGCACCTTCCATATCGGAGGCACCGCGCAGGTGCTCGATCAGTCCTTCGTGGAATCAAACCATGAGGGCGTGATCAAGTTCCGCAACAAGAACGTGGTTCGCGATTCGAACGGCAAGCTCGTCGTCATGGGCCGCAACGTCGCCATCATCGTCGAAGACGGCAAGGGCAACGAGCGCGCAGTCCACAAGGTGATCTACGGCACGCGCCTGTTCGTCGACGAAGGCGATCAGATCAAGCGCGGCACCAAGCTCGCCGAGTGGGACCCCTATACGCGTCCGATCATGACCGAGGCCGACGGCACGGTCGAGTTCGAGGACGTCGTCGAGGGCGTGTCGGTGAACGAAATCGCCGACGAGGCGACCGGCATCACCAATCGCGTGATCATCGACTGGCGCAGCAACCAGCGCGGCTCGTCGTTGAAGCCGGCGATCGTCATCAAGGGCGCCGACGGCCAGGTGGCCAAGCTCGCCCGCGGCGGCGAAGCCCGCTATCTGCTCTCGGTCGACGCCATTCTCTCGGTCGATCCGGGTGCGAAGATGAAGGCCGGCGACGTTCTCGCGCGTATCCCGCTCGAAAGCGCCAAGACCCGCGACATCACCGGCGGTCTGCCGCGCGTCGCCGAGCTCTTCGAAGCGCGCAAGCCGAAGGACCATGCGATCATCGCCGAGATCTCGGGCCGCGTCGAATTCGGACGCGACTACAAGAACAAGCGGCGCATCCGCATCGTCCCGCAGGACGATACGATCGAACCGGTGGAATATCTCATTCCGAAGGGCAAGCATCTGCCCGTGCAGGAAGGCGACTTCATCGAGAAGGGCGAGTACATCCTCGACGGCAATCCGGCGCCGCACGACATCCTGGCGATCAAGGGCGTGGAGGAGCTCGCCTCCTACCTCGTCAACGAAATCCAGGAAGTCTACCGGTTGCAGGGCGTGAGCATCAACGACAAGCACATCGAGGTGATCGTGCGCCAGATGCTGCAGAAGGTCGAAATCACCAATACCGGTGAATCGACCCTGCTCAATGGCGAGCAGCTCGACCAGGTCGAGCTCGACGACAYCAACGACAAGCTGATCGCCGAAGGCCGCAAGCCTGCCTCGGGCGTCCCGGTGCTGCTCGGCATCACCAAGGCGTCGCTGCAGACCCGCTCCTTCATCTCGGC
>NNBT01000025.1_pt1 | contig 10884 bp, 8 predicted proteins | sample 1173831 | NCBI WGS metagenome assembly NNBT01 (sample SAMN07173936, study PRJNA388173) | plant metagenome | isolation source: symbiotic tissue sample KVJ10 | place: Norway: Troms, Kvaloya island | reverse complement strand
AGATAAATTCTACATTGGAGCTGAAAGCTTGACCACCCAAGATGTCTTGGACAAAAAGTTCGACAGTACCGCCATCAGCAATGCGGCGGGAATAGGGCTTGATCGGGATATTGGGGCCGCCCACCTGGCTCCAATTATTGATTTTGCCTGTGTAAATTGACTTTAACTGTTCTACTGTTAGTCCTGGAATATTCAGGTTGGGGTTAACTGCAACCGCTAAACCATCAATTGCCACAGGAATTTGTTTCAAACTGAACCCACGCTGCTGGGCACGGCTTAATTCCTGATCTAGAACTGGTCGGGAGGACTGGGCAAAAGCTAGTTGACCGTCTATCAAGGACTGAATGCCAGTACCAGAACCAGGCGATGCATTGCTGGGTTCTACATAGCGCAGCCGTAACTCTGGCCGCGCCGCTTGAATTGCTGGATCGACTACTAGTCGAATCGGTGCCCAAGATGTACTGCCTCCGTAATTGAATAATCCTGTAGGAACATCCTTTACTGAAGTGAAAGTATTGCCACTAGGTTGTTCCGATCCGGTTTGGGGCGTTTTGGTGCTACCAGAATTAATTGTATTTAAATCCACACCAGATTTTCTAGTAAACCACCAAAAACCGCCAGCTATTAGCCCGACGGTAATGAGGATGGATAATACAAGAATAGTTGTTTCATTTTTTTGGGACATAGTATAATTACCCGTGCGTCCATTCAATATAAGTGCTTGACTTGACAAGTGCTTGCTACTTGAGATTGTATTTGGAGGACGGGGATTTTGTTAGCAAATCCTAACTTCTGAGTAATTTAGAAATCAAGGTATAATAAATTTCATTTCATCTGGATTATTCGTCTCTTATCTCAAGGTTTGAGTGGTGGTAAAAATAAATTGACAGTAAGATTTTTCCCCATAAAACTCAATTTCCCATCTTGAGAGGTTTTCCAGGTTAAGTATTGGTTAATTTTTAATTTTTTATTGCTGATTAACGCACTGGTTCAAAGTCATAACCAGTGCGAGAGCGAGAACCAGGAACAATTTTTACAAGTTGGACTGGCGCATTGCGATCGCCTGATGCTAAAAACCGAATTGTACCAGAAGCGCCAGTGGCAGAAAAGTCAGATGACACTAATGCTTGTTGGACTCCAGCTCGCGTGCGATTACGTCCTAATGCCGCAATTATAGCTACAGTGGCATCATAGCTGAGGGCACTTCGCCAACTCACATCACCGCCCCATAACTGCCGTGATTTCTGGGGAAAATCTGACTTAGGATCGCTATCAATATGCCAGGGAACAGCTACTACCATCCCCACAGCTTGTTCTCTGCCAATTTCCAAAGTTTTAGCAGTGTAAACATCATCTCCCGCCAACAAAGTTAACTTTTTCTGATTAATCTGAATTACTTGCAGCGCTTTATCCAAAGTTTCAGTATTAGCAGCTAACATCAATACTTCTGCACCTTGCTTAGTTGCTTGTTCTACACTTTTAGCTGCACTAAAATCCGCCTTGGATAAGTCAAATTCGCTGGCTACTTGTCCACCCTCCAGGGAAACAGATGAAACAAACTCCGACTTTAAAGACTGGCTATAGTTACTCTGAGAATTAAAGAAAACCACTGCATTTTTTTTCTGCAAAGTTCTCACCATATAGTTGGCTAAACTTCTCGCAGCCATAAAATCACTGGGAACTGTCCGAAAAACGTAGCGGCTAAAGTTAGAAATTTTGACAGATGTACTAGTGGGAGATATAGCTACAAGTTGTCCAGAAGTATAGATAGTACCTGCGGCTAAGGTGGAATCGCTAGTATTCGGCCCGACTACACCTAATACTTCGGAATTGCTAACTAGGGTAGAAGCGATTTGCTTGGCTATTTCTGGATTGTCGTCGTCATTAGCTATCCCTACCCTCAAAAATACTCCCTTGATTCCTCCAGAGCTATTGATTTCATTTTGAGCTTGGGCTATCCCACGTAAAATTTCTAAAGCAGCATTGGGGTCAGTGCCGAATGGTACAGAAGCCACGATAGTGTAGCTCTTGGAAGAACCGATGCGGGCATTGTTAAGAAAAATTAATGCTTCTGGATCGTTACGGTTGAGTTTTAGAGCAGCTGTGAAATTGGCGATCGCTTTATCATAACTTTTAGCTGCGATCGCCTGTACTCCTTCTTTTTTTACAGCAGAAACGTCACCCGAAGTAAAAGATTTTTCCCCAAAACTAATGCGATCTTGCAAGGATGAATTGTTCCCTGGTTGTTGATTTTGAATGTTGGTATTACCAATTTTGACCCCATTGTTAGTAAACCACCAAAAACCACCGCCAACTATGCCAACTGTCAGCAGCAAGGCCAAAGCTAAAATTGTGGTTTCATTTTTTTGTGACATGAACAAGTTTCAATAAAATAAAAATATTTATATATTTGATTATTTGGCTAAATATAACGATTTTGCTCATTTAATTCTAACGAATCCAGCTTTTTCAATCAGTTCTTGACCTTGAGGTGTCAGCAGCCAATTTGCATAAGCTTCGCCAGCTTGCTGATCTGTTTGACCATTCTGTTTAACGATTACAAATAAATTGCGGGTAATTGCATAGTCTCCACTACGAAATGCTTGACTATTCAACTGGTTACGTTTCCTGGGACATTCAGATGGAGATACAACAGGTTGTTGGTAAGGAGGCACAAATTGACCGCTGATTCGCCCTAATGGTAGCGACTTAATAGTACATTGTGGTACAACCTCTGGGGCAGAAGCATAATAAATTGCGCCACTATTCGCGGCTACTTTTCGTACTGCTTCTGTGGTTGTGCCAACATAGCTAACGTTAGTACCAAAATTTTCTTTATTTAAAACATTTTCGATAAAAAATTCTACTGTACCGCCAGCTTCTTTGTTGCGAGAATAGATTTTAATTGGTAAATTTGGCCCACCCACTTGTTGCCAATTAGTAATCTTGCCAGTGTAGATGTCTTTAAGTTGGGCGACGGTTAAACCAGGGATATTGAGATTGTAATTAACCGCGATCGCAATACCATCAATCGCCACAGGAATTTCTTTCAAACTAAATTCTTTTTGTTTAGCTTCGGTATTTTCTTCAGCTTTAACTGAGCGGGAAGATTGAGAAAAAGCTAATTGATTATCTATCAACATCCTAATACCAGTTCCAGATCCTGCTTGACCTGAAGCAGGTTGAGTATAGCGTAAAGTAAATTGAGGACAAAGGCTTGCTAGTACGGAGTCTACGTCTTTACGGATGGGTGCCCAGGTTGTACTACCACCATAGTTGAATGTTCCTTTTGGAAGGTTTGGGACGTTACATCTGTTGTTGACAAACTGGTTTATGGGATTACCTGTGTTACCATTCTCAGGAGTTTTAGGAACAGTTCCAGTTAATTGCGCCCACCGTTCCATAAGAAACCATAGACCACCAAAGATTAAACCAATAGTGGTGACAACGGCTAAAAAAAGACTAAGTGTTTCGTTTTTCTGAGACATTTATGTCGCTGTTAGCACCAGAAGTTTTTTAAAGTAAGAGAGATAATAATTTATAAATAAGTCGAAATACAGATGTTAATGAAATAGCTACTAACCCTGCTCCAACTGCTAAAATCACCACTGACGGAAGGTCAAGTCCTCCCCGTAAAAAGGGAATAAAAAAAATAATTGCAAAAGTAATTATGGGAATAATTAATAAATCGAACTTTTCAATCCACCGCCTGGTTTGAGCAAAAATTAGTATACCTAAAATCAGGGCGGAAGTAGTCAAAGTAACTATTGGTGATTTTACTAGACTGAAGAGGGCGATCGCGATCAATGCACCCTGAAATCCACTAAATGCCGCCCCACCCAATAATTCCAATGTCGAAAACGCTGGTTGAGTTGGTGGACGACGGGGAACAACAGGGCTAGAACCTTGGGGTGGTTGTGGCGGGAGGGTTACAGAGGGCGAATTAAGTTGTGTAGCGGCTTGAGCCGCCTGTGAGTTAAGTGCGCGTAGAACCTCCTGAGCTGACTGGAAGCGCTGATTAGCCGCAGGTAGCAGCATCTTGTCTAAAATGTCAGCAAGGTGAGGGTTGACAGTCACTTGCGTTGGCGAAGCCTGCACTACGTGCATTCGCCATTTCCACTGGTTACTGTAAGCATCAAATAGTTGAATTGCTTCCTTATTTGTTAACAAGGTAATCAGAGTTACAGCTAAAGCGTATAAATCTGTAGATGGAAATACTTGGCCCCCAGCCATCTGTTCAGGCGGTGCAAATCCCATAGAATAAATTCCTGTGGAAGAAGCAGCAGAACCAAGTGCAGCATTGGTTACTTGCTTGACTGCGCCAAAGTCTAGTAAGAAAAGTTTACCATCACGACGACGCATAATGTTTGAAGGTTTGATATCTCTGTGGATAATGCCTCTGTCATGGACAAACTCTAGTACCCTCAAAATTCCTTGTAATACTTCTAATACTTGTTGTTCAGAAAATTTGCCTTGTTGAGCTAATTCTTCTTCTAGGGTTTGCCCATCAATGTATTCTTGCACCAAGTAGAAAAATTGGTCTTGCTCTCCTGGTTGCAAACTATTAACTATCACTGGAAAGAAGGCAAACAAGTCAGGAATTTGCTCGTGATCGTTACCAAGTTGTGCTAAAACTTCTGCCTCTCTCTCAAACATCAACTGTGCTTGTTGCAGTTGATTTAAGGTTAAATTTCCTGCTGGTTGAAACTGCTTAACCACGCATTGACGCATTCCCGGTATTCGGCGATCGCGTGCCAAAAATGCTGCTCCAAACCCGCCTCTTCCCAGCAGTTTACTTGGCACATATCGACCATCTAGCATCAATGGCATACCACAGGTAGTGCAATACTTTTGCTGGGTTGTTTTCAGTGTCGTAACATCATCTAAATCGACAAAATAGTTTTGTGGGCGTGGACAACGCGGACGAGTGCAGTAAACTTCCATTTTCGTGATTAGTCAAAATAATTCGTAATTGATAATACTCGCCTTCTCTACGAGATGCTACGTGAATGGCAAGAAGCAAGCTACGTAATTCGTAATTAGTTCAGGTTACAGAGAAACTAAATTTGTTAATGGGGAACACGAAACTTTTTTCCTGATGTCAAACCTTTGGTTTGCCTACAGCACCCTGCACGAACACAATGGGTTCATAATTACGAATTAAGTTAGCGACAGAGGAGCGTGATTACGAATTATTTGGTCATTTACAAAAAACGAAGGACAAATGACAAGGGACTAATAACCTGATTTTAGTCTTCGCCAGATGACGTGGGTGTTGCTACCTCCAATGTAGTTAACACTAGACTTTTTTGTGTCAATTTTAACACATCTTGATTCCATCCTGGGTTAGCAAACTGGGGCAAAATTTCTTGACTAAAGGCTTCTGCGGCCTTGGATCTATAGCGATTGGGATTACAAATCAGCCACAGCGTCCGTTTGACGACAACGCCTTCAATGGGAGTACGGTGCAAAACGCCCATTTGTAACTCTTTAGCGATCGCACTAGTTGAAACAAAGGCAGCCCCTAAACCAGACTGCACAGCATTTTTAATCGCTTCAATGGAATTCAACTCCATTTCAACTTTAAAACGTCTGGTATCAATCTCGCAGCGTCCTAGCACTTGGTCTATTACTTTGCGGATAGTCGATTGGGAATCTAGGGCAATGAATTGTAATTTATATAGGTCTTCTTTCTGGATTTTTTCAAGTTTGGTAAAAGGATGAAAAACAGGTAAAATCAGCGCTAGCTCGTCCTCAGCGTAAGGAATAACTTCTAAAGATTCTGACAGTTCGCCGGGAATTTCACCACCGATAATTGCCAGATCGACTTGTCCGTTAGCGACACTCCAAGCAGTCCGCCGGGTAGAGTGGACGTGTAATTGCACTGCCACATCTGGATATTTTTGTCGGAACATACCGATCATTCTGGGCAAAAGATAAGTGCCGGTGGTTTGAGAAGCACCGACAATCAAAGTACCACCTTGGAGATTTTGTAAATCCTCGATCGCGCGGCAAGTTTCTTGACAGAGACTGAGGATTTTTTCACCGTAGTTTAAGAGTAGATGCCCGGCTTCGGTTAATTGGGCGCGTCGTCCTCCGCGATCGAATAAGGGGACATCGAGCTGCCGTTCGAGATTTTGGACTTGCAAACTAACAGCGGGCTGGGAAACGTAAAGACTATCAGCGGCACGCTTGAAGCTTCCTTCTTGAGCGATCGCTTTCAGGATACGTAACTGATCTAAAGTGAAAGGAAGGTCAGACATAAGGCTCAACCCACAAACTTTTAAAGGAGCAGATGCACGTAATAAATCCGGTTTGGCAGCAATCAGCCGGACATGATTTGTTGCATATTAAACTTGAAGGCTTGACTCGAAAAAGACAGTAGCACAACATCTTGACTAAAGTCCCCTTTTGAATACTTTGTGGTATTGGTTGTACTGAATTCAGTTTTCTTTAAATTACTTCACCTGTGTATATGCTGCTGATTTCTTGGTTGACACCCAGTCATTTTGTCATACTGGGGTTACAAATAGTTTTTGCGATCGCTCACAGTGGAGGCGCTGCTTTACGCCCTTGGGCAGAAAAATATATTGGCCCAAGGTTTTATCGCATTCTCTTTGCATTAGTCAGCCTACCGTTGGCTGTGATATTAATTATTTACTTTTTTGGGCACCGTTATGATGGTTTGCAAATTTGGCAGGTACAAGGGGTGCCAGGAGTCCGAGAATTTGTTTGGCTGCTATCAGCAATCTCGTTCTTGTTTTTATATCCTGCTACCTTCAATCTACTAGAAATTGCTGCTATTCAAAAGCCCCAAGTTCATCTCTACGAAACAGGAATTATTCGGATTACCCGTCATCCCCAGATGGTGGGACAAATAATTTGGTGTGTTGCCCACACTCTCTGGCTGGGTACTACCTTTACCCTTGTGACTTCCATTGGATTGATATTGCATCACTTGTTTGGGGTTTGGCACGGGGATCGCCGCTTGAGCGATCGTTATGGGGAAGCTTTTGAAATTGCTAAACAGCGGACTTCAATTATTCCCTTTAAAGCAATTATTGACGGGCGTCAATCTCTCAAATGGCAGGAATTTCTCCGCCCTGCTTATTTGGGAGTTGCCATTTTTATAGCTTTGCTTTGGTGGTCGCACCCTCTGTTACTGGAAGCAACTAGTAGGATAGGATGGTAACTTTAGACGATCCCCAGTGTCAGCAGAAAATCCGAAATAGATGGAAATTTCAGCTTATCAATTGCCCCAAATCAATGTAGGATAAATTCAAACATATATTCAGTGGAGGGTGCGTTCAGCCAGCTTGAGATTTTATATTGGTAGTCATTGGTCAGTTGCCTTTCCTTGAAAGAAAGTGGCAGATTAAGTCAAATCCCTAGGCGGTCAAGGCAATCAAGAGTTTAACATCCAAAAAAGCCAACGCGACTTCTAAGGTAGCTTTTCTGTCAGAGACACATTAACGCGCTCAATTTTTGCCAATTATTCTGTGTCCTGAATATTTGTGTCCTGAATGCATCTATCGGCAGTTACTGACTTGCCAATCCTCCACTGAAGCAGTAGCTGAGTTCTGAGTAAAAGCAACTTAGTATTCATTGCTTGGCAATTAGTCCCAATCCCCGCTTTACTCTAAGAAAAAAAAGAAACGAGTTCCTCATTCAATCCGCTAACTTTAGTTATGGACTTCTACTCAGCAACCAGAACTCGGAACTCAGCACTACTCAATTCAGTACTGATAGCTAGTTTGATATAAAAACCTTATAATCCAAGAGGCGTCATGGTGTTGTCGGTTAGTGAGCGGACATTTACTCAAGAAGTTTTAGAATCTCCTATTCCTGTTTTAGTTAACTTTGAGGCACCTTGGTGTGGCTTGTGTCGAGTTATCCACCCGCTATTGTTGCAATTTCAAGCCCAGTGCGGGGATGAAATTAAATTAGTTGGGGTTAACGCCGATCAAAATTTTAAATTGTCTACTACCTATAGGCTAAAATCACTACCCACTTTACTATTGATTGAAAATGGCACTATTCGCCATCGCTTGGAATGCTTTCGTGGCAGAGAAGATTTGCGTCTAGCTTTAGAAGAGATTAAAGCCAGCTACAGCAATTACCCCAAAATCCACAAAAATTCAAAAATAGTGGACTTAGAATGTCGATCTGCCTGATGGATATTGGGTATGGGGCATGGGGCATTGGACAAATGACCAATGACTAATGACCAATGACTAACGACCAAATCTAAAACCATGCTTAATACCCCACCCAATCAGTCTTGGGTGGGTTATTTTATCCTAAAGGGTGTGTGTCACAATTATTAACAGTTTCGACACGCTAAATCAAGAATTCTAAAAGTAGGCGTCAGTGATGGAAGTAATCTATCAGTATGCCTGGCTGATTCCGGTGTTCCCTCTTTTTGGGGCGATGCTGGTCGGTCTAGGGTTAATCTCGTTGAATCAGGTGACAAACCGCCTACGGCAGCTTAACGCTGTGGTGATTATCTCCATGATGGCAGCAGCTATGGGGCTGTCGTTTGCCTTGTTATGGAGTCAAATTCAAGGACACGCGCCTTATCTCCGCACCTTTGAGTGGGCGGCAGCAGGTAATTTTCACCTGAGCATGGGCTACACTATTGACCACCTGACAGCCCTTATGCTGGTGATTGTCACAACGGTAGCCTGTTTAGTCATGGTTTACACCGATGGCTACATGGCTCACGATCCCGGCTACGTGAGGTTTTATGCCTATCTAAGTTTGTTTGGCTCCTCAATGTTAGGTCTGGTGGTCAGCCCCAACCTAGTACAGATTTATATATTCTGGGAACTAGTCGGGATGTGTTCCTACTTGCTGGTCGGCTTTTGGTACGATCGCAAGTCAGCAGCCGATGCCGCTCAAAAAGCGTTTGTGACCAACCGCGTGGGCGACTTTGGTTTGTTACTCGGCATTTTGGGGCTGTTCTGGGCAACAGGAAGTTTTGATTTTAATATCATGGGCGATCGCCTCGCCCAACTCGTAGAATCAGGTTCTATCAGCAATTTTCTCGCTGTCCTGTTTGCGATTTTAGTTTTCTTAGGCCCAGTTGCAAAATCAGCCCAATTCCCTCTCCATGTCTGGCTACCAGATGCGATGGAAGGCCCCACCCCCATTTCTGCCTTGATTCACGCGGCAACAATGGTGGCAGCGGGGGTTTTCCTGATTGCGCGGATGTACCCAGTATTTGAAGACGTTCCAGCCGCAATGAATGTCATTGCCTTTACTGGGGCGTTTACGGCGTTTTTGGGGGCAACCATTGCCATTACCCAAAATGACATCAAAAAGGGCTTGGCTTACTCCACCATTTCCCAACTTGGTTACATGGTGATGGCAATGGGAATAGGTTCCTACAGTGCTGGACTATTCCACCTGATGACCCATGCCTATTTCAAGGCGATGCTGTTCTTGGGTTCAGGTTCCGTAATTCACGGTATGGAAGGTGTTGTTGGACACGACCCCGCCTTAGCTCAAGATATGCGCTTGATGGGTGGACTGCGAAAGTATATGCCCGTCACAGCAACTACCTTTTTGATTGGTTGCTTGGCAATTTCTGGTATTCCACCCTTTGCTGGTTTCTGGTCAAAAGATGAAATTCTAGGGAAGGCTTTTGAGGCTAATCCACTCCTCTGGTTTATCGGCTGGCTAACTGCCGGGATTACAGCTTTCTATATGTTTAGAATGTATTTCTCGACATTTGAAGGCAAATTCCGGGGTACTGACGAGAAAATCAAGGAAAAACTCAAGAAGGCGGCGACAATTGTTCTGGAGTTAGAGTCAGAAGAACTAGCCCCTAATTTTGGGCCTGGGGCAATGAAGAAAGGAGAATTGGCTGCCACTGGTGAACACCATGACTCCCATGACTCTCATGACTCCCACGGACATCACAGCGACTCGCCTCACGAATCGCCGTGGACAATGACTCTGCCATTAGTATTTTTGGCTGTGCCTTCGATTTTCATTGGTTTGGTGGGAACTCCCTACGCCAATTATTTTGAAGAGTTTATCTTTCCTCCTAGCGAAACTCTCACCGAAGTTCTAGAAAAGGCTTCCGAGTTCAATCCGACGGAATTCTACATTATGGCAGGTGCCTCAGTGGGAATTTCTTTGGTTGCGATTACCTTAGCTTCGCTGATGTATTTGCGCCGTAAAATTGACCCGGCTGCGATCGCTGCTAAAATCCAACCACTTTACGAGTTATCCCTCAATAAGTGGTACTTTGATGACATTTACCATCGGGTTTTTGTCCTCGGCTTGCGTCGCCTAGCTAGACAAGTTATGGAAGTTGACTTCCGCGTTGTCGATGGTGCTGTTAACCTCACAGGCTTTTTCACCCTTGTTAGCGGTGAAGGTCTGAAGTACCTAGAAAACGGTCGCGCTCAATTCTATGCCTTGATTGTGTTTGGGGCGGTTTTGGGTTTAGTGATTGTCTTTGGTGTTACCTGATTTTAATCGGGGTGGGCGATCGTCCGCCCCTAAGTTTTTTTAAGAGTCTAATTTAGACTCTTTTTTTGGCGGATAGTTCAGTAATTCGATAGTTCAGAAAAAGGGAGTGAATAGGCAAATGATTAAGAAGAAATACATTTACTGGCAAGATGATGATATGTGGTTAGGTTATCTCGAAGAATATCCTGACTATTGGACTCAGGGTGAAACAGAAGAGGAGCTAAGAGAAAACCTACTTGATATTTACAGTGAATTAACAAGTGGAAATATCCAAAATATTCGTAGAGTTGCAGAACTTGAAGTTTCATGAAACGAAGATATCGATATCAACGCTAAGAGCAAAACATTACGATTTCGATTATAAAACCCACAAGCTTGTCCAATTCACTTGAAGTGGTTTGC
>NNBT01003309.1_pt1 | contig 10891 bp, 8 predicted proteins | sample 1173831 | NCBI WGS metagenome assembly NNBT01 (sample SAMN07173936, study PRJNA388173) | plant metagenome | isolation source: symbiotic tissue sample KVJ10 | place: Norway: Troms, Kvaloya island | reverse complement strand
GGGCGGGATGTCGCCGACGACGCTGTTCCCCCATGCTTTGACAGCGGCAAAGACGGTGAGGTTGCCGCGCACGGCAAGCCAGAAGGCTTCATCGCCATACTCGAGCCGATCCTTCACCGCCGCATAGGGCGTCATAGGGAGCAGCCTGGCATTGAGGCCACGCAATTCATTGTCGTCGAAGCGGGCCGGCGCCCGCGACAGCTTGGCGAGATCGAAGCCTTCGATGAGCTCGCGATAATCGAGACAGGGATGGATCGAGTCGGACGTGCCGAGCAGCGCCGCATGGCTCACCACCGCCATGGCTTCGAGGCCTTCATCGCGCAAGGAGGCGATCGACAGCGAGCCTAAGCGTTTCGACAGGCCCTGGCCGTCCGAGCCGGTGAGCAGGCTGTGATGGGCGAAATGCGGAACCTTGCCGGAGAGCGCCTCGAAGATCTCGATTTGCACCGCGGTGTTGACGACATGGTCCTCGCCGCGGATCACATGGGTGATGCCGAAATCGATGTCATCGACCACCGACGGCAGCGTGTAGAGATAGCTGCCGTCCTCGCGCACCAGCACCGGGTCGGAGAGGTTGGTCGTATCGATATGCTGCGGCCCGCGGATGAGATCGACCCATTCGACATTGCGGCCGTCGAGCTTGAAACGCCAATGCGGCTTGCGGCCTTCCGCCTCGAGCGCCTGGCGTTCCTCATCGGTGAGCTTCAGCGCGGCGCGGTCATAGACCGGCGGCTGATGCCGGGCGAGCTGGCGTTTGCGCCGCCGGTCGAGCTCCTCCGCCGTTTCATAGCAAGGGTAGAGCCGGCCCGCCTTCTTCAACTCGTCGGCCACGGCGCGATAGCGGTCGAAACGTTTCGACTGATATTCGACCCGATCCGGCACGATGCCGAGCCAGCCGAGATCATGCGCGATGCCGGCGGCGAAGGCCGCGGTCGAACGCTCGACATCGGTGTCGTCATAACGCAGCACGAACTGGCCGTCGGACTTGCGCACGAACAGCCAGTTGAGGATGGCGGTGCGCGCATTGCCGATATGGATGCGGCCGGTGGGTGAGGGGGCAAAGCGTAAGATGGGGGCCATGTCAGCTTCTGTCCCTGAAACCGTTGACGATCGGATAACGCCGGTCGCGGCCGAAATTGCGCCGGGTGATCTTGACGCCTGGCGCCGCCTGCCGTCGTTTATACTCCGCTACATAGAGCATATGCTGGACCCGCCTGACCAGCGCTTCCGTATGGCCGCGCTTGACGATGTCGGCGACCGGCAGCTCCTCTTCGACGAGGCCTGAGAGAATGTCGTCGAGCGCGTCATAGGGCGGCAGCGTGTCCTGGTCGGTCTGGTTCTCGCGCAATTCGGCGGTCGGCGCCTTGGTGATGATGCGCTCAGGTATAATCGTCCCGGCAGGGCCTTTCAGGCCGTCGGGGTGGTTTGCGTTGCGCCAGCGCGCCAGGCGATAGACTTGCGTCTTGTAGACGTCCTTGATCGGGTTGAAGCCGCCATTCATGTCGCCATAAAGTGTCGCATAACCGACCGACATTTCCGACTTGTTGCCGGTGGTCAGCACCATCGAGCCAAATTTGTTCGAGATTGCCATCAGGATCACGCCGCGGCTCCGCGACTGGATGTTTTCTTCGGTCGTGTCGATGTTCCGGCCATCGAACAGCGGCTTGAGCGCCGACAGAAATCCTTCCACCGGCTCCTTGATCGGCACCACGTCGTAACGCACGCCGAGCGCCTCGGCACAGGCTTCCGCATCGACGAGGCTGTCGCGGCTCGTATAGGCATAGGGCAGCATCACGCAGTGGACGCGCTCGGCGCCCAGCGCATCGACCGCCATGGCGGCGACGACGGCCGAATCGATGCCGCCCGACAGGCCGAGGACCACACCGGGAAAGCGGTTCTTTTCGACATAATCCTTGAGACCGAGCACGCAGGCGAGCCAGGTCTCTTCTTCTCTTTCCGGCAGGCGGGCGATCTCACTTTTGTTCATCCGCCAGCCCTCAGCGCCGCGGACCCATTCGGTGACGGCGAGCGCTTCTTCGAACATCGGCATCTGCAGAGCGAGGGCGCGATCGGCATTGAGGACGAAGGAGGCGCCGTCGAAGACGAGCTCATCCTGGCCGCCGATCTGGTTGAGATAGGCGAGCGGCAGGCCGGTTTCGGTAACGCGCGCTACCACCAGATTGAGGCGGGTGTCGTCCTTGTTCTGCTCGAAGGGCGAGCCATTGGGGACGAGCAGGATCTCGGCGCCGGTCTCGGCCAGGGTCTCGCAGGATTCCTCGGTCCAGATATCCTCGCAGATCGGCACGCCGAGGCGTACGCCCTTGAAGCTGATCGGGCCGGGGGCGGGTCCCGCATCGAAGACCCGTTTCTCGTCGAAGACGCCGTAATTCGGCAGATCGTGCTTGAAGCGCAGTGTCTCGATTTTGCCGTTGTTCAGGAGGGCCACGGCATTGTGGAGCTTCCTGCCATCGCGCCAGGGCAGGCCGATCAGGATGGCCGGCCCATTGGCCGTGTCGCGGGCCAGTTCCTCGACCGCCTCACGGCAGGCGGCGACGAAAGAGGCGCGCAGGACCAGATCCTCGGGCGGGTAGCCGGCGATATAGAGCTCCGGAAAGAGGACGAGATCGGCGCCGGCCGTGCGCGCGGCGGCATGGGTATCCTTCGCCTTGGCGAGATTGGCGGCGACCGCCCCGACGGTCGGGTTGAGTTGGGCAAGCGCGATCACGAGACGGTCGGTCATGGTCGCCTCTTAGCTTAAGGTGGCCCGGCCTTCAAATGGTCTGGCTGCGCCCCCGCCTTCTGCATAAGGTACCGTTATGACGAGAATTTGCGTGTTCGGCGCCGGCGCGATCGGCGGTCTTATCGGGGCGAGGCTTGCCAGGGCGGATGTGGCGGACGTTTCGCTGGTGGCGCGGGGCGCCCATCTGGAGGCGATGCGGGCCGACGGCTTGCGCGTGACCCAGGCGGGTGAGACCTTTACGGTCCGGCCAAGGGTTACTGACGACCCACGTGAGCTCGGGCATCAGGATTACATTATCCTGACCCTCAAGAGCCACGCTTTGCCGGGCATTGCCGAGGCGCTGGCCCCCACGATTGGGCCCGAGACTGTGCTGCTGTTCGGCCAGAATGGTCTGCCCTGGTGGTATTTTTACAGGCATGGCGGACGTTTCGACGGCCATGCTCTCGAAAGTATCGATCCGGGCGGACGCTTGTGGAAGACGCTCGGGCCGGAGCGGGCCTTGGGGGCGGTCATCTGGCAGGCGGCCGGGCTCGGCGCCCCCGGGCACGTCGTGCACGGCTTCGGTGACCGTTTGACCATTGGCGAGCCGTCCGGCGAGATCAGCGACCGGGCCCGGAGATTGAGCACGCTGTTGGAGCAGGCAGGCGTCAAGTGCCCGGTCCATGCCGACCTGCGCAACGAGATCTGGCTCAAATTATGGGGCAATCTCAGCTTCAATCCGGTGAGCGTCCTGACTGGCGGCACTCTCGAGGCGCTCGCCCGCGACCCCGGCACGCGGGCGGTGCTCGCCGCCATGATGGAAGAGGCCCGCGCCGTTGGCGAGGCGCTGGGCGTCGTTTTTTCCGTGAGCGTCGAGGAGCGCCTCGACATGGCGGCCAAGGTGGGCGCGCATCGCAGCTCCATGTTGCAGGATGTCGATGCCGGCCGGCCGACCGAGCTCGAGGCATTGCTGGGGGCCGTCATCGAATTGGCGCAAATGACAGGCATCGCGACTCCGACGCTGAAACTGGTATATGATCTTGCCCGGTTCCGCGTCTTAGCGGCGTAGCCCCGGGACCATCGGACAGGAGGCAAGGACGACATGAGACTCGACAATGAACGGCCCAGCGACAATGTAGAGGATCGCCGCGGCCAGGGTGGTGGCGGCTTCGGCTTCCCGCGTGGCGGCAAGGGCGGCGGCTTCCAGGTGCCGATGGGCGGCGGCGGACGCGGCTTCAGCCTGCAGACCATCATTCTTCTGGTGGCCGTCTATCTGATCGCCAAGTTCGTTTTCGGCATCGACCTACTGCAGATGATCACCGGCAACGGCCAGCTGCAGCCGCCGGGCCAGCAGCAGAGCGAGACGCAAGCGCCGTCGGGCGGGCAGACCACCACCCAGACCCAGACGCAGCAGCAGCCTTCCGGACAGGCCAAGGTCGATGTGACGGGCGATGCCGGCAAGGACTTCGTCGCCCGGGTGCTCGGCTCCACCGAGCGCGTCTGGACCCAGAAATTCCAGGAGATGGGCCGGCAATATCAGAAGCCGACCCTCGTCCTGTTCTCAGGCTTCGTTCAGTCGGCCTGCGGCATGGCGCAGTCCGCGATGGGGCCGTTCTATTGTCCGGGCGACAACAAGGTCTATATCGACCTCTCCTTCTATCAGGACATGAAGGACAAGCTCGGCGCGCCCGGCGATTTCGCCCAGGCCTATGTCATCGCGCATGAGGTCGGCCATCATATCCAGAACCTGCTCGGCATCGCCGCCAAGGTCACGCAGGCCCGTCAGCAGGCGCCGGAAGCCCAGGCCAACGAGCTGTCGGTGCGCATGGAGCTGCAGGCCGATTGCCTCGCTGGCGTATGGGCCAAGTCGGCCAACGACACCAACAATATTCTCGAGCAGGGCGATATCGAGGAAGGCCTCAATGCGGCGGCCGCCATCGGCGATGACCGCCTGCAGCGCCGCTCGCAAGGTTATGTGGTGCCGGAATCCTTCACCCATGGCTCTTCGGAGCAGCGCGTGCGCTGGTTCAAGCGCGGCTTCGAGACGGGGAACATGAATTCCTGCGACACTTTCGGCACCGACCAGATCTGAGCCGGTTCGAAATCTGCTTCTAAAATGAAACGGGCGCCGGTGGGCGCCCGTTTCGCGTTCTGATGAGGGCCTATGCCGAGCCTTTGCTCATCGCGTTCTTGATGAGGCCGGCGACGATGGTCAGGATGGCGCCACCACCGGCGCCGCCGATCACGCTTTGGATGATGCTGCTCGACGTCTCCGTGGCGGCCGCTGCATCCATGCCCATGTATCTCTGAAGTATTTGACCGAGGATGAGGCCGCCGACCGCGCCGACAACGGAATTGCCGACGGTGCCGAGGCTGGCATTCTTGACGGCGGCGCCCGCCCCGTTGCCGCCTAGTGCGCCAAGGATCAACTGAATGATGAAATCCATGACTTAACCCCTCTGATGGTTGCCCAGAGCTGCATTTTCGCAGCTGTTGGGAGTCTATACCTCTGCCGAACAGGGTAAAGGGCGATTTAGGACCTGTGCATAGCGCTGCTTTGGGCTCAGTAGGCGTTCTGGGTCTGGAGCAGGGCCACGGGCGTCCGGGCGAGGATATAGAGGTCGAAGCCGAGCGACCATTGATCGATGTAATCGAGGTCGTAGAGCACCCGCTGCTCGATCTTCTCCTTGGTGTCGGTCTCGCCACGCCAGCCGTTGATCTGCGCCCAGCCGGTGATGCCGGGCCTGACCCGGTGGCGCGCGAAGTAACCGTCGACGACCTGCTCGTAGAGGGCCTCCTGCGCCTTGGCCTGGGTGGCGTGCGGGCGTGGTCCGACGAGCGAGAGATCGCCTTTCAACACATTGAAAAGCTGAGGTAATTCATCGAGTGACGTCTTGCGGATGAAGCGCCCGACAGGGGTCACGCGCGGGTCGCCCTTGCTCACCAGACGGGTGGCGTCGGCATCGCTGCGCTCGACATACATGGAGCGGAATTTATAGACCTCGATGAGCTCGTTGTTGAAGCCGTAGCGGCGCTGCTTGAAGAGGATCGGGCCCTTGCTGTCGAGGCGCACGGCGAGCGCGGTCAGAGCCAGGACGGGCGAAAAGACGATGATGAAGAGGAGCGCCAGGCTGCGGTCCATCGCCGCTTTGAGGAAGGACGACCAGCCGGTCAGCGGCCGGTCGAAGACGGCGAGCAGCGGCAGGCTTCCGAGATGCGTATAGGCGCGCGGGCTCAATTTGAGCTTCGAGGCCTGGCCACTGATTCGGATGTCGACGGGCAGTTCCCACAGCCGCTTCAGAATCTGCAGGAGCCGTGCTTCGGCGGACAACGGTATGGCGACGATGATGAGGTCGACCCGGTGCTCGCGCGCGAAGGAGGCGAGCTCGCTGATCTTGCCGAGCTTCTTATGGGCGCGGATCGCTTCCGGGCTGCGGTCATCGAAACGGTCGTCGAACAGGCCGACAATGTCGATGTCGAGATCGGGCGACCCCTCGAGTGTCGCAATGGCCTCCTCGGCCGCCGCACCGCCGCCGACAATGGCGATGCGCTTGCGGAAGCGGCCGGCGCGATCGACAGGCAGCGCCCAGAGAGCGACGACGCCGCGCGTCACGATGAGATGAGCTGCAATCAGCGCGAGCCAGACGACGAGCCAGATGGGGGGCAGGTCGATGAGGCCGAGCCAGGCCAGCAGATAGTTGGCGAGGGCGCTCAGAAGACAGGCGGCGAAGGAGAGGATGATGGATCTGAGGCCACGGCGCAGCGACGCAATCTCATAAAGGCCCAGGATGCGCATCATGAACATCGAGAGGAGAACCAGCTCGAGCGTGAAGAAGCCGATGAGCGCGTCATTGTCCGGCGTCGCCGACAGGCGCGCCATGCCCAGCGTGATGACTAACCCTGCGATGCAGAGGACGATGAAATCCAGTCCCTTGAGCAGGCGCTGCAGCACCTCGACATCGATATAGGATTTGCGCCCCTCGGCCAGCCTTTCGGCCATGTCAGGATCTCCCGCTCGCGAGACCCGCCCCTTCAAATTCAACTCAAATCCGAAGGAGCAGGTCATTCCCACTCCACCCCGCGTGCCCATAACATGATGGAGAATAAGCAGAGGTAAAGGCGATCAGCATCGGCGGCCGGCGCGGCTGACCCTCGACAAAGAAAACCCCGCGAGTGACGCGGGGTCTGAAAGGATCGGGGTGCTGTCAGGAGACGGGGAGAATACAAGGGGCGGAAAAGCCGTCCCATCTCGCCCGCGAATGTATCATTTCATGTCGTCTCATTCACGTTAATCAGCGGTTAGGCTTGATGAGTTGTTAAGGCATTACATGCGATTTTAGCTAAGGGTGTCATGCCCTTCCGGGCAATTGAACCCCGCGCCGAAAGGTTTTAGGCAGGTGCCCCAGTAATGCCATTTGCGCGTGCAGTGAATGAAAATAGGGACTGAGGAGGAAATACGGTGTCCGGATCAGGTTTGACGCGTCGGAAGTTCATCGCCGGGGCTCTGGCGGGCGGTACCGCCTTGCCGACCGGTCTCGCGGCGACACAGGCCTGGGCCGATCAGGATCTCGACGATCCATATCCGCTGCCACCCTTCGACGAGAAGAAGCTGCCGAAAGACTTCCGCCGTGCCATCGTTCCCTATCAGACCCGGCATTGGCCGGGCACCATCATCATCAATACCGGCTCGCGCCAGCTTTTCCTGATTCTGGAGGGCCAGCAGGCCCTGCGTTTCGGCTGCGCGGTGGGCCGTGACGGCTTCCGCTGGGCCGGGCTCGCCGATGTCGGCCGCAAGGTGATGTGGCCGCGCTGGACGCCGCCCAAGGACATGATCGAGCGCAGTCCCGAAAAGGCCAAGTGGAAGGACGGCATGCCGGGCGGGCCGGAGAACCCGCTGGGCGCCCGGGCGCTTTATCTGTTCCAGAACGGCGGCGACACGCTGTACCGCATTCACGGCACCAACGAGCCGATGTCGATCGGCAAGAACGCATCCTCAGGCTGTATCCGCATGCTCAACCAGAATGTCATCGAACTTTACCGCCGCGCGCCCGTCGGCTCGCGGGTTGTCGTCATGGCGGAGGGAATATGATGCGCTTGTCCCGTCCGTCGGCCTGGGCCGGCATTGCCCTGGCCGCCCTTCTGCTTGGCGCCTGCAGTTCGAGCTCGACGCGCATCGATGATTCGACCACCGGTCCGGATGTCACCGAGCCGCCGCCCACCGTGCCCACCGGGCCGATGAAGGCGGGCGAGATCATGCGTGTCCTGTCGGGCAACAGCTTCCGCTATACGCGCCCGGTCAACCGCACCGGGACCACGACCTTCAACAGCGACGGCACCTTCAGCTATCAGGAAAGCGGCAAGGGCGAGGGCACTGGCATCTGGCAGGCGAGCGACGGCTCGCTCTGCGAGGCCTTCAACCCGACGAGCTTCCTGCCGCGCGGCACGCGCACCGAATGCACGGCCTTCTCGCAGACGGCGCAAGGCGGCTACAAGGCCGGCGGCACGGTCTTCGAGCCGATGTAGCCAGGTCGCTAGCCCCGCGCCGCACGAGAGCTTTGTCGGGGAACTGGGCGAGCTAAGCTTGTGGTTCCTCGCCGGTGGATGCGCTAATGTCCTGAAATGAAGAACTACCGTCCGACGGCAGCTCCCGCTGCGCCCATACATGGAAAGCCCGATCGCGTCATCGAGGCGATCAAGCAGATCGCCGTTCTGGTGAAGCAGAGGGATCTGGCCAAGGCCGAGGCCGATGCCCTGGCGCTTTTGCGCGACAATCCGAAAAGACCGGATGTCCACAATATCCTGGGCGTCATCTACAAGCAGCAGAACAAGCGGGGGCCCGCTCTGCAGCATCTGGAGTTCGCCGCCAGGGCCGAGCCACAGAATCCCATCTATCTCAACAATGTCGGCCGTCTCTATCTCGACGCCTATGCGATCGAGCTGGCTTTACCGTTCCTGCACAACGCCTTGCTCGTCAACCCGAAGCAGACCGAAACCTTGCTGGCGATCGGCGAATACTACCGCGATGTCGGCAAGGCGGCGCTGGCGCTGCCTTATCTCGAGCGCGCCCGCAAGCTCAGTCCGGACGATAACCGGATCAAGATGGGAATTGCCGAAAGCCTGGATGTTTTCGGCCAGCCGGACGAGGCCAACGTGCTCTATGAGGAGCTTCGGCAGACGAAAGACTATGGTGCTTCGGCCCTCTACCGGCTGGCGATGAACTTATCCTCTGAGCGGCAAGGCCCGGTGGCCGCCGAGGCCGAGCGGCTCATCGCCGAGGGCGCCTCCGGCAAAGAGGCCAATCTCCTGCATACGGCGCTCGGCTTCATCCACGAGAAGGCGGGCCGCTTTCCGATGGCCTTCAAGCATTTCGACGAGGCCAACCGCGCCGTGAAGATCGAATACTCCGTGGCGAGCTTCCGGGACTGGGTCGATGGCATGATCGCCGCCTTCACGCCGGACTTCCTGCGCACTTTTGCGCAGGCCGGAAATCCGAGTGAGCTGCCGGTGCTGGTCGTCGGCATGCCGCGTTCCGGGACGACACTCACCGAGCAGGTCATCGCCAGCCACGGCCAGACGGCCGGCGCCGGAGAGCTGGTGCGCGTCAATCTGCTGGCCAAGGTGATGAAATACGGCGTCCGCTGGCCGGCGAAAGAGTTCGCGGCGGCGCTGCGCAGCATGCCGTCCCAGGGCATCCGGGATGTCGCCGACGACTATATACGGCTTCTCAAGTTCCATGGCCCGAAGGCGCAACGGGTCGTCGACAAGCTTCCGCACAACTTCACCAATCTGGGGGTTGTGGCGTTGCTGTGGCCCAAGGCGCGCATCATCCACTGCAAGCGCAATCCGGTCGACACATGCTGGTCCTGCTTCCAGAACCCTCTCAACGATTCGCATCCCTACAGCCGCGATCTGACCTATCTCGGTGAGTATTACCGCGAATATGCCCGCCTCATGGATCATTGGAAGCAACTGATGCCCGGCCAGATCTATGAGCTCAACTACGAGAAATTCACCGCCGATTTTGAAGCCGAGGCGCGCGCGCTCATCGATTTCGTGGGCTTGCCGTGGGACGAGGCATGCCTCAATTTTCATGAAACCGGAGCGACCGTGCAGACACTGAGCCGCCGGCAGGTCAGGAATCCCATCTACAAGAGCTCGGTGGAGCGCTGGCGGCGTTATGAGCAGGAATTGCAGCCGCTCGTATCGGCCCTGGGCGATCTCGCTCGATAAGCAGGGCTCACCGCTGAACAAGACGGCGCGGCCCCGGGCCCGAACGTCCACGCAATCCTGCTAACACCTGTGCTCAAATGAAAACCCCGCCGCGATACCGCGACGGGGTCTTGCAGGAAACCGGCTTGGTGTCGGGAAGCGGGAGCGACCCGCACCAAGCAGCCTTAAGTGTGATTACGGGAACCTGAGCCAGGTGCCGAAGAAGATCTCGAGGCTGTCCGCGTCTTCTTCATCGACGATTTCCACCACCGGTTCATCGTCGCCGTTGAGCACAGCGGCGAGAGCAGCCGTGTCGTTACGATCGATATAGGTGGCGCCGACGCCCAGGGTGACCTGGCTGACCGGATCCCAGTAGATGCCGCCGCCGAAGCCGAGGGCCGTGCCGGCATTCTCGTAGTCTTCATAGCCGACGCCGAGTTCGAGACGGGTGTCTTCGGAGAGGTTGGCCAGCAAGCCGACCGACGCACCCCAGAACTCTTCGTCAACCGTGAGCGGGCCGACATTGTTGGCGTACTGGGTCGTGCCTTCGCCGTAGACTGCGCCAGCGGTCAGCTGGAACATCTCGCCGAGACCAACCGTGGCGCCGCCGCCGATCGCCCAGTCGTCGCTGTCGCCGAGATCGTCGGTCTGATAGAGACCGGCGAGCTGGGCCGTGAAGGCGTCCGACGAATACATGATGTAGCCTTCAACCGCCGGGATGTCCGCGCGGTCAGCCGTCGACGTCGAAACCAGAGCGGTCGTGGTCGTGGTGACCGGGCCGGGATTGACATTCTGAACCGTCACGGCCGCGAAGGTCGTGCCGGCATCCGGATCCTCAACCGCGATGGCGAAGGACAGCGGGCCGGACGAGTAGGTCAGGCGCATCTGCTCGTTGTTGATGTTCGACGGGCCGAAGGACGACACCGGGCCGGAAGCCGCGAGCCAGTCCCAACCGACCTGCAG
>NNBT01002946.1_pt1 | contig 10905 bp, 21 predicted proteins | sample 1173831 | NCBI WGS metagenome assembly NNBT01 (sample SAMN07173936, study PRJNA388173) | plant metagenome | isolation source: symbiotic tissue sample KVJ10 | place: Norway: Troms, Kvaloya island | reverse complement strand
CGCCCGTCGCCTCGGCCGACAGTGAAGCTGCGATCTTCCCCAAGTGGTTCGATTGCGGTGCGTCTAGCGAGCCGAAGAACTGCAAGGCGCATCAGCGCCTGCTGCCCTTGATCACCGGTGGCGCCCTGGGCGGCCGGCGCGCCTCGATGCGTTCCGTCGCGCGTTATTCCTGGGAATTTTCGAACGACATCTTTGTTCGCGACCAGAAACTGAGCTGCGCCTGGCGGATGGTCATTGTCGGCTCGCCGAAAGTGCGCAGCACGAGCGACGATCAAACGGCTTTCGAGAAGACCTGTCTCTCCTTGAGCGCCGGCGACTATGCCGCCGCCGAGGCGATGGCGAAAAAGATCGCGCTCAGGGTCTTCCGCGCCAACGCCTTCGTGCTGCCGGCGAACAACTGATCACGATGGCGCTTTCCGGCTCGCGCACTTGGAATCGGGCCCGGGATCACCACCAGCCGCGACGATGCCGAGCCGTCCGAGATAATGTGTCCAGCCTTCTTCATGGCCGGCGCATTGATCGGCATTCGGCAGCCCGCTATGGGTCAGCCGCAGCAGCGTGCCGCCTTTGTCCTCGACGAGATCGATCTCGATCTGGCTCGATCCCGGCGGAACTTCCGTGTTGCCGTCCCAGCCGAAAGTATAAGCGAGCCGGTGCACCGGAACCACCTCGGTGAATTTTCCACGCGCGACGTCTTTGCCGGTGACATTGAGGAGATAAAGTCCGCCAGTCCTGGGCTCGACCGTCGCTTCCGTGCCCATCCAGCGCAACAACTTCTCCTGATCGGTCAGGAAGGCGAAGACAGTAGCGGGCGGCGCCGCGATCTGGATTTCGCGGCAAACGACGAGCGCTTCGACCATGAGCGGGCCTCCTTGAAAGCGACACTCCATCCCCAAGAGACGCTCCGGTCAAGATGCTTTTGGCCACGACACATGTCCTTGCGTTACATCACCCCATGACAGGCGCGCCGCGGAACGGCATGATGCGCTGATGCAGCTTCCCTCTCCTCTCGCCTGGCTCATCGACGAGGCCGCGACGGTCGCGGGCGCCGACGAATTCCTGGCGACACTCGGGGCGCGCCTCATCGCCGAAGGCCTGCCACTTGCCGGCGGCGCGCTGACGCTTTCGGCGCCGCATCCGATCATCGCGCGGCGCGTCTGGCTGTGGCGGGCGGATAATGGCGTCGTGATCGAGGCCTTGGGCTTCGCCTCGATGAGCATGACCGTCCCTGAGCCGGTCACTGTCGGACGCGACTGGCTTTCGGGCCTCGATCCCGCATCGGTCCGCGAGGATGTGGCGGGCGCGGCATCCGACGGCCCGGTGCTCGGCTGGGCGCTGACCGGGCCGCTCAGCGAGACCCAATCGGCACTGCTCGCCGCCGTCGCGCGTTTCGCCGCGTCACCGCTCGCCGTTCTCGCCATGAACGCGACATTGTCAGCCCTGCTCGAGACCTATCTCGGCCGCCGCAGCGCCGCCCAGGTCTTGGCCGGCCGCCTGCGCCGCGAGCCGGGCGAGACCATTCGCGCCGCGCTGCTTTACGCCGATCTGCGCGGCTTCACCGAATTGTCGGAACAAGCCGCACCCGAGATGGTGGTGGCGGCCCTCGGCGCCTGGTTCGACCGTATCGCCGGCGCCGTTCATGCCTTTGGCGGCGAGGTGCTGAAATTCATCGGCGATGGCGTGCTGGTCATCTTCCCCGTCGGCGGCAATCCGCCCACCGTCGCCTGCGACGGCGCGCTCAGCGCCGTTGCGGCGGCGCGCGCCGGCATGGCGCATCTGGACGCGGCGCGGGCAAAGCAAGACCTGCCGCCTTTGCCTTTCGGCATGGCGTTGCATCTCGGCGACATTCTCTGGGGCAATATCGGCACCGCCGACCGCCTCGACTTCACCGCCATCGGCCGCGCCGTCAATCTCGTCAGCCGGCTCGAAGGCCTGTGCAAGCCGCTGCAGCGCACCGTGCTGATCTCGGGCGCCTTCGCCGCCGAGGCGACGGACGAATTGCTGCCGCTGGGCGCGTTCGAGCTGCGTGGCATCGATGAGCCTTGCCAGGTGTTCACCCTGCCGCATTGAGGGCTCGCTTGCGGCGTCAACGCGGGATCTGGTGCTTGATCAGTTCGGCGCCGAGGCGGCCGGTGAGGAAAAGGCCGCACATGCGGTAGTCGCTGACCAGCGACCAGAGCGGAGCCTTGAAGCTGGCGGGCTTGTTCTTCTCGACGAAGAAGTGACCGATCCAAGCCGGCCCGTAACCGAGGACAGGCACGGCCAGCAGCCACCACCAGTTCTGTGTGGCGAGCGCCCAGGCCAGCACGACGATCGAAGCAATGCTGCCACAATAGTGCAAGGCACGCGTTGCCGGCTTGCCGTGCTCCCGCAGGTAGAACGGCCAGAATTCGCTATAGCTCTGGAAACCCGCGTCCATGTGTGGCGTGAGTATAGCTCAATAACCCCGATTCATTAAGGCCTCCGCGAAGCCACGGGCCCTTTGCTGACCTTGGGTGCGTTTGAATTGCGCGCCATCGAAGTACATTGCGAATGTCTTCGTGCCCCCGACTGATACTCAATCTTTGATTGCGTGACACGACATGCCCAACCCATATATGTAGAGGGCATGCAACTCTTTCCGGCATTGTCCGGAATCGCTGGGGGCTCGCATGAAAGACCGGACATATGAGGTGACGATAGCCTTGATCTGCGTCGCCCTCGCTTTGGCGGGCATCTATTATATGACCGCCGACAGTCCCATCTGGAACAAATGGAAAAACGGCGAACAGACTTCGCCCATGCCGCCATCCAGCGGCGCATCGAAGAAAGTGACAGATGCCCGGCTTCCGTCCGATGGAAATGTTGAGGCCCCGGCAGATCAAACTCCACACCAGGAGAGCGGCACGGCCGACCAGAAGGCGGACGTGGTCATCACGAAGCAGGCCCCCGGTGAGGAGATCGACATCAGGCCGCCCTTGAACGAAAAGGTGCCGGAGACCGGCAAGGAATTGATCGATCGCATTCCCACAAACGACGACTGGATCTAATGCCGGACGTTTTTTGAAGCCGCCGGCGCGAGCCCGGTCGATCTATTTCATTTTTTCGAGGCACGTCCCCGCCGCTTCGCCTGCGGTCTCGCCTTCCGAGAGCGTCAGCTTGCCCTCGGCGATCATCTTTTCGACGATGCCGATCACGATGCCGCGGCCGGTCTGCTCGGTCGGGTGGCTCGCCTGGGTCTGGTCATAGATATATTTGGCGTTGGCCGGCAGCGACTTGGCGCATTCATCGGCCGCCTGCCGGTCGGCTTGAGCCGCCGTCGTCAGGGCGGCGACGAACAAGAAGCAGGTAAAGGCTTTCAGCTTCATCTGGTGCTCCCTCGCTATGGCCCCTGGCGTCGCGATGCCCATCTTGGCCGGAAGCGCCGCCGAATTCAATCGCGTGCTGGCCGGTCAGGCCGCAAACGGCATTTTCTCGGCAGAGCCCGCTTTGCGGCTGAGAACCAGCGCAAAGCCAAAAAATACATCTTGTGGAAAATCCACCGTCGCCCACAGCGGCTCGAGCTGGTAGGGCCTGAGCGCATCAATGGGTTCGCGAAAGAAACCTCTGCTCGCAACACTCATCCGGCGCCACAAATTTCGGTTCGCGTCACCAAACATCTCGAATGTCAGGAGGTGGCCGCCCGTTACGCGGCTGATTTCCTTGAGCGCCGCGTCCTTGACCGCTTCCATTTGAGCGATGGCCGCAACGGTAAAGACCAGGTCGAACTCGCCTGTTCTGTAGGGCATGGCGCACGCATCGCCATAGGTGAACTCGATGCGCTTGAAGGCTTGCCGGTCGACATGCTCGCGGAGGCTATAATTTACGATGTGATCGGGAAGCGCCGGCATCTCCTGCAAGGCCAATGCCGCCTTGTGGCCGGTCTCCGTCAGCTCGATCCCGGCAAAGGAGACCTCCGGAAACGCGCCGGCCAGGAGAAACGGATAGATCCCATCACCGCAGCCGACATCGAGGACGCGGCGCGGCTTCAGTCTTTCGATGATCGATCCGATGATAGCGGCGCGCATCCGGGCCACGCCATCCTCATCGACGAGAAGCCTTTCATCCCGCCATTTCCAAGGCGACGCCCGTCTCGGAGCACCGGCAAGATCGTAGCGGGAGTATCCGTTGCGCCAGCTCTCCTCGATATGACGCTGCTCGTCGCGTGTCCCAAACAGACGCTGCAGGTATCGCTTGCCGATCTTCTTCCTGCCCCGCGCGACCTGCTTTGCATGGTGCTGGTCACTCGCCTTCGACACAAACGGCAGAATGGCGTTGAGCGCTTCAGCTCCGTCAAGTCCCGCAACGTCCCGCATGGGCCGGAATATCGATAGCTCACTGTTCATTGCCCGCCACTATTCGTTGTTTGTGGCGAAAGTGGCACAGGCACCAAGTCGCTGCAAGCTTGTGCGCAGGACTAAAAGTAGATACCACGCTTACTGGAAGTCAGGGCGCAGCATCCTCTTTCCGCCTCGCATATCCTTGCTGCGCCCGCCCCTATTCACACGAGCTGATTTGTCCTCCCGACATGTCAGTGAGTGTAAAATCCACAAACTCAATCCGGCAGACATTGTCTTGGAAATCGAATTGCTCCCCGCGGGTGATCAAGATCGCCCCGACTTTGCGAGCCTCCGCGGCTGGCTGATGCGATGAGGCCGGGCTCGAGCCATAGGCTCAGGAGGGTAGCGTCGCCGATAGCAGCCGAGAACGGCGCCATTCCACGGAGACGGGAGTTCGTTACCCAACCTCAGAAAACAGTTGAAAAATCATAATGTTAGAAGGAAGAATTGGCGCCCCCTAGGGGTGCCGCAGCTTTGTGGAAAATCAACCACTTAGCGAAAACGGGGACAGAAAACGGTCCCATAGAATCATTGGACTTTCTACGGTCGCTGTCCCCGTCCTTCCGGGCGGTGCTGTGATGGGGCGCGTTCGACCGAGGCCGGTCCTTCGCTGGCATGGCGGCAAGTGGAAGCTCGCCCCTTGGATACTGTCCCATTTCCCCGAGCACCGCATTTACGTCGAGCCCTACGGCGGGGCGGCATCCGTGCTCCTGCGCAAGCCAAGGTCATATGCCGAGGTCTACAACGACCTTGACGGCGAGGTGGTCAACCTTTTCTGCGTCCTGCGGGATGATCCCGATTGGCTGATCTCCGCCCTCCGCATGACGCCATTTGCTCGGAAGGAGTTCGAGCAGGCTTACCGGCGGTGCGACGATGCCAAGGAGCGCGCCCGCCGGCTTGTCATTCGGTCGTTCATGGGCTTTGGCTCCAACGGTCACGCCAGAGTGACGGGCTTCCGGGCCGACAGCAACCGCTCCGGCACGACGCCGGCGCACGACTGGGCAAATTACCCCGATGCCCTCGCAATCGCTGTGGAGCGCCTGCGCGGCGTCGTCATCGAAAGCCGCGACGCCCTTGAGGCCATGACCCAGCACGACGGCCCGCGCACCCTCCACTATGTTGATCCGCCCTATGTCCTGTCGTCCCGCTCGGACCCCAGCAAGGACTACGCTCATGAAATGACCGACGCGGACCACGCCAAGATGGCTGACGTCCTGCATGAGCTCCAGGGCATGGTCATCCTGTCCGGCTACCATTCACCCCTCTATGACGACCTTTTCCGAGACTGGCAGCGCGTCGATGCGGCGGCGCTCGCAGATGGAGCTCGGCCGAGACGAGAAGTCCTGTGGTTCAATGCGGCCGCATGGGCGGCACGGCCTACTGCCCAGCCAGAGCCCGCCGCGCAGGCGGGACTCAATCTCGAAGCGCGTGCCGCATGACCCAGTCCTCGAGCGGCCGGGCACCGGGAAGACGCAGACGAGGCGGATCATCAAGCCGCAGCCATGGACGGCGATGGAGTTGGCGAGCGAGCTCCAGGAAAGTTACGAACTGGAAGGGCGTCTTTTCGGTGACGAGGGTAAGCAAGTATCTACCGGATCGGCTTCTCACGAGTTACGGCGTTGCCAAAACGCCTGCTCGTGCAACGTGTGCCGCCCTTCTCCGCGCCCTGGATCAGGAGCCCCAGACATGAAAGCAGATGACATAATCGAGGCCCTCGCTATCGCAGAATACGGAAATCGCGAGACATGGCCAATCATGCCCGAGGGTGGGCGTGACATATTTCGCCAGGACGCGCGCGAGGTGCGCAACCGACTGAGCGAGGCCGGCTTCGTCGTCCTCCCGAAGGAAGAACTGGAAGCGGCGCTGAGGCCGTTTGCTGAATGGGCGAAGCGCATCCCCGAGACGGCGCCAGACGCCTTGGTCATTCGGAGCACGATGGCCGATCCTGGCGGGCCTCGTGGCATTGCAACGGCCCTGAACTTCCGCCGCGCTGCCGCCCTTCTCGCCGCGATTACACAGGAGACGAAATCATGACCCATAACCCCGCTGAGGCGCTGCGAGAGGCGGCACCGAGGCCAAAAGCCTTCACGATGCTTGCTGACAGCAGGTTGGAACCAAAAGCCGTCAAGGGCTCCATGGTCTACGCTATCACCGGCCATGACTATGGCCTTGCGAGTGACGACACTCGACTGACCGGCGTCAAGCACATGAGCGTCACGCTCAATGCGGACGGCTCTTATCCATTCTTCACCGTTCCCGAAAGCAGCCTGGAGCCGACGCCATGATCGTCCCCGCTACGATGAAGCCCTGTCCGTTTTGCGGAGGAGAGGCAAAATTCACCGATGGCGGGCCGGGCCGTGGCTTCGTTCATTGCGGAGCGTGTTCGGCCTCCTGCGACGACGGATCGCGCGAATATGCGGTGAACGCTTGGAACAAGCGCGCGACGGATACGATCGTGCCAGCCGATGTTGCCGAGCTGGTGATAGCTGCTCGCATTGTCGCCTTCGAAGACCAATCACCCGAAGCGCTCAGGGCGCTCGACAAGGCCAGCGAGGCATTTGCGGAGCGCGTTCCCTGGGAGAACGACCCTGATGAAGAGCAGGCCAACGCGCGGGCGGCCGACATCGCATTGACCGTCACCCCTCCCCCATCCCCGGATGTGGCGGGAGTAAAGCTTGCCGACAGGGTCGACCTGACTGGCGGCGTGCGACCTGCCCATGTCCTGGAGAGCCTGACAGAGTCGGTCAATCAGGCGTGGGCAATCATCGGCGACAATGCACGTTGCAGTGTCCCGGCGACGTTCATTGGCTGGCTTCTCCAAGAATACGAATCCCTCTCCGCAGAGAAGGGGAGGCTGGTGGATCTAGTGAAGGACTTGGACGACGCTCTATGCGCCGCTCAGGAGAAGCTCCAGGGCAACCCGTTGGTCCTGAAATGGGTGATCGAAATAATCGGTGACGCCCGAGACAGCGCCCGTACCGCCCTCACCCCAAAGGAGAAAGCATGATGCACCGTAAAGGCCCGGTCGAAATCTTGTGCGAGGAAATCGACTTCCATTTCCACCGGAGTATGGAGACGCCTCGCATCTTAGTAGCCTTCGTTGCCCGACTTGTCGGAGAGATTGAGAGCGAGCGTTACATGCAAGCCGCAATCGCGCATGTCACCGGCACACCTCCGAGCGAAAAATCAGCTCAAGCGCTACGCTTGGCCCAAGACATGGTCTCTGCCAGTGATCCGGGCGAGCTTGTTGGGCGGGCGGCCCTCCTCCATGACTTCGACCACGCGAACAACCCAGATGAAGGCCCCTGCGACCATTTAATCGACATGCTGAGTTCGTGCGCCTCGGCGATCCGCTTTGGCCTTGAAATGCCGTGTGCCTCTCGCCATGCGGCCAATGCGTCCAATCACGTTTGGCGCAGATTGTACGGCATCAAGCGAGAAGACAACATTACACTACACTGGTCAAAGCATTGGGCTTGCGTCCAATTGCAGCGTGCGATCACCGATCTTGCTCTTGAAAGGTCCCGCCCATGACCTCCCCCAGAGAGCAGGCTATCGAGGCGGCGAAGGTCATTGAGATGGTCGAGCAGCTTGATAAGCTGGAGGAACGGTACGAACTCATATTCGATGAGCTGGCTCCGTTGCCAGGAAATCGCAGCGCCTTCACAAAGGCAAGCGTCTCATTGGTTCTGGACGCTCGCGAACGGTACCACGACTCGCTGGCAGAGGCATGGCCGACAATTCGCGAACTGTTGCTCCGGGACGCCCGCGCTCGCCTCGACGGCGCGAAGATGATGCCGAGAGACCCTGAGCGCGATGTGGTCCGCAAGGGCTGTCAGGCGGTCTCGATGCTGACGCACACCGGCGCCGAAGTCTGCTACCGCGCCATGCACGACGCCACCCCGAAGACAACGCCTGAGCAGCGCAGCGCCTCGAATGACGATCCCTGCCGCCTAGGCCCCGAGTGGGACGACGGCAGCCCGGATTATTGCCCGTAGACGCCACCCCGAAGGAGATGGACTGATGAGCGAGTGGCAACCGATTGAGACGGCACCGAAGGATGGCAGCATTGTCATTCTCGGGTGCGCTCATCCAGGGTTCAGACCCGTCGCGGTCTGCTGGGCTCAAGACAAGGTACGCTGGGAGTGGCCTATGTCGAACGGACGCCCGCTCAAGCACTACGACCCCACCCACTGGCAGCCCCTTCCCGCCCCGCCTGAAATGTCTTGATTGGAGGATGTGATGAACACGACCGCTGACTTAATCCGCGCCGCGCGCAAGGAAGCCTTCAAAGAGGCGGCGCAAATCGCCGGCCGCTACGGCGACAAGATCATGCGCGTTGCCCAAAGGCACCACGAGGACGAGGATTACGACCGATACGAGGAACTAGAGTGCCAGGCGCGCATCGCCAGCGTGATCGAGGACAAGCTTCTGCGAAAGTCCAAACGCCCCTAGCCCTACATCGCCCCCAGTGGCATGAAAACGGAGAAATGTGATGATAAAACTGTCGCCTGAAGACGCCGCGCTTCTGAAGATGAACGAGCTTCAGATCGCCGCAAAATGCTTGCGCAACGGAGGTGCGCCCGACATGGCTGGTGTGTGCGATAGAGCCGACGCCAAGATCCGCGCGCAGGCTGCTGAGATCGAACGATTGCGAGAGGTTCTAGAGCCATTCAAGGCCGCTGCCGAGGACATCCCCGACGACAAGCCGAATTCCATGCACGCGGAAAAGGCTCTATCGTCCGGCGTGCCGCTGACCGTTGGTGATCTCCGCCGCGCCAAGGCCGCCTGAGCCCCTAGCCCTCTCCCTGCCTCCAGTGGCAGGATGGGGGATGCCCACCTACAAGGACGCCGTTGAGGTCAAGGACCGGCCCTATAACCGCGCCATGAAGGTGACCGTCATCGCTCCAAAGCCTCTGTCTCGCAAGCGCCTCGAAGCCCTCGCCCAACAGGCATGGGATGCGCCGAGCAAGACGGTGACCGTGGGATCCGTCACCGTGAAGGTGGAGGCTTTTAAGCGCTGAGGTTCGAGGCGGTCACCTCGACGCCCTCGCCCGGGAACTCTGCCCATCCTTTATCCGCTCCGGCCCAGCTCGGGGCCGTCAGGGTGCAGCCCTTGGTCCCGCAGACCGAGCAAACGGAATTGGCACGGACGACATTGCTCGATGCCCGGGGACCGTATTTCGCGATGAAGGCCGGGAGCCTGCTCGCCACCCGCCGGCCGCAGGCAGTGTTGTCGCAGTTGATGATGACCCAGCCGCCATCCGAGATGAGATCACGCAAGGTCGTGGTGGCGTCTGGAGCGATGGGCATGGGCAGATCATGCCAGGGCTGGCCCAGAAATGCAAAAAGGCCCGCCCCCTGGTTTCCCAAGGAGCGGGCCGGAGGAATCCTACTGGCCAGACTGGCTGGCGGTCAGATTCAGGGACGCAGGGATTCACATCCGTGTACGGAACTGTTACTTTCTCACGATGAGGAGTGGACATGAAACAAATCAGCCTCAGCCGTGAGACGGCCCAGACGATCTATGAAATCTACGTCGAGAGTGACGACCTGTACGCCGCCGCCCCGACTACCATTGAGGCAGTGAAAGAACTGGCGGCGGCGCTTGGTGTGGAACACAAGTTCTATAGCGCCGAGGTCACGCCCCTAAAGTTGTGTCGGCCCTGACGCTTTCGGCCTCTCCTGGGCGGCGCGGATAGGTGATCCGCTCGTCGCCCGGTGGCCAGCCGAGCCGGTCATGCTCGACCTTACAGAGCGCATAGCCTACCTCGAAGGCGACTTCGGGGCTGTCGTGCTCACCGAGGCAGCTGGAGCCACATGAACGCCCCCCATCTCCCTCCTCGTAGCGCGTGATGATGTACCGCGTCACCGGGCGCACCCGGTACTCGATCTTATCCATAGAGATTTTCCTTGTAGAGATTTGCCTGATCCCGTCAGGCTCGGAAACCGGCGATGGCCGGGATTATCGCATCGGGGCGACGGGGCCGAATATCAGGAGGCACGCAATCACCGTAATGATTGGGAAGACAATGGCGCCCGTCAGGAAGCCGGCAATGAACATGAGCATGCTATCTCTCCATGCTGGTTGGGGTTATCGCTTCTCCCGCACGACCTTGTAGAAGCGCTGCCAGCCGGCGCGCTTGCCCTCGCAGGTCTTGAGGGCGCCGCGCGTCTGGTAGAGCGCCTGGACCGCGTCTTGGCCCTCCGACACTCGGGGGAAGTCGCAACGGGTCTGGAGGCGCGCCGGAGCCTCAGGGAGAGGCACGCGAATATCTGGCGGCGGCGCGCCCCGGCCCAGACAGCCCGCAAGCATCAGCGCCATGACGATGAGGAGCGCGCTATTTCGCATTGTCGATCTTCCCGATTCCATCCACGTGGCTCTTTGAGAGCGGGCACGACTTGTCATTGCTCATGGTCTCCAGTAGTTCCTTGAGGCGCTCCGCTTCCTTTTCGGCGCGGTCAGCATCGGCATCCGACTGGCGCCGGATTTCGTCATTGGCCTCGAGAGTGGCCTGGATCGCCGCTATGGCGTCCTCATAGGCCC
>NNBT01001751.1_pt1 | contig 10914 bp, 10 predicted proteins | sample 1173831 | NCBI WGS metagenome assembly NNBT01 (sample SAMN07173936, study PRJNA388173) | plant metagenome | isolation source: symbiotic tissue sample KVJ10 | place: Norway: Troms, Kvaloya island | reverse complement strand
CAATAATTGTTCCGTTAATGTGATCAAAGCACAAAGATATTTATATTTTTGGGGATATATTTATATTCAATTTCTATTTATAAAAGGATTTCTGACATGAAGAAAACTATTGCGTTGTTAACAGGCGGTACCACAGGCGAATGGGTTGTTTCGGTAAAAAGTGCAGCAACAATTGCCCAGAACATCGACCCTAATTTATACGATGTTTATAAAATTATGCTGAACGAAAAAGGATGGTTTTATGAGCCAGCTGATTCTGTTAAAATTGAAATTGATAAAAATGATTTTTCCTTAACGCTTGATGGCCGCAGGGTAAAGTTTGATGGTGTTTTTATTGCCATTCATGGTTCGCCTGGTGAAGATGGAAAATTGCAGGGTTATTTCGATATGTTGGGTATTCCGTACACCACCTGCGATGCCTTAACTTCATCAATAACGATGAACAAGGGTTATACCAAGGCCATAGTTGAAGGTATTGATAACTTGTATACGGCGAAATCCGTTCAGATATTTAAAGGTGGAAATTACAGTTTAAACCAGATTAAACAGGATTTAAGACTACCTTATTTTGTGAAACCCAATAGTGGCGGGAGCAGCATTGGCATGAGTAAGGTAAAACACGCCGATGACCTTGACGAAGCCATTGATAAGGCCTTTAAAGAAGATACCCAGATTTTAATTGAGGAATTTGTAAGTGGAAGGGAATTTTCGATCGGTGTGTTTGGTGCCGAAGGAAAAATTATTGTTTTACCTACAACAGAAGTAATTCCCCAAAATGAATTTTTCGATTTTGAAGCGAAATATACACCCGGCGCAACAGAAGAAATTACCCCTGGCCGCATGAATGAGGAAGAATTGCAACGTGTGCAACAAGTGGTTACGGATGTATATAAAAAACTAAATTGCAGGGGAGTGGTACGTGTTGATTATTTCCTCGAACACGAAACCGGTAAGTTTTATTTTATCGAAATCAATACCATCCCCGGACAAACGGCCACAAGTTTTATTCCACAACAGGTAGCTGCGATGGGCATATCGCTTAAAGAGTTTTATACCCGTTTAATGAAGGAAACATTGGGGTAGGTTTTTAGCCCTTAATCCAGAGTCTATTTACCCACAAAGCTTGGATTGGGCGTTCGGATCTTGGAGTTGATTAGCCAAAAAGACCAATGAACTTAAAGATACTTAAGGGTTAGAGATTTAAGACTAGGTTGTAGATACGTTATTTTTAAGCGCAGATCGTCTGCGTTTCAACAGGCCAATAATTAAATTAATTATGGGTAGCAATTGAACCAATAGAAATCCCATCCCAAGAGTAGCAAGCTGGATATTTAATCGTTTGAAATAAGCCAATGAACCTTCATTTGTTAACTCAATTACTGCAAGCGACTTTATATAACTATATTGGATATACAAATAGGCTGGAAGCAAAAGGATAGACAATAATATGTGTAGCCAACTCAAAATTTCCCAGGCCATATACCGGGCCAGTAATCTATAAAATAAGGCTAAAATGAATAAAAGTATCACCCAAAATCTGATGAACTGAATATTTGTCATCACATAATAGGTATAGTGAAAATTGATATCCAGGCTTGACACGGGAATGAAAAATGAGACTACCAAAAGAAGTGTGGCAAATAGCACCAGGAAGTTGTAGGTTTTGAAGATTATTTTCATTTTTAGTTTTTATGCATCACACTAGTTTGTTAGTCGGAGGTAGCCAAAGCACCCTCTGTTAAATGATCTCTTTAAATATTTTACTACCATTTATGGTCGTCAAATTTTTATCAGGAAATGAATGTACAGTAATGCTTCGGAAAATGCAGTCCCGTTATACGCTATAGCTCCGATAAAAGATCGGAGGCTGCCGCTTCTACCGGGTTTATGAAACAAAGGCCTATGTAAAAATCACCATTCCTTTCCTGCAAAGCTAAAATAACAATTTTTAGTATATCAAGTTGTTTGTGATCAGTTTTATCGTCCTCGTGTGTTACAAAGTGATACCATTGGAGTAACGGGGATGGAGGAGAAAGGCGATTTTATCGCTATTAAATTTAATCATCAGGCATCAGATATGCAAATCTTACTAGTCCTCGTTATAAACGACGACTATTTGTTCTCAGTTAACCGCTTCATTTATACAATCAACTAAAGCTTTCACTTTAATTTCAGAAGTTAATTCGTAACGGTATTCATCTTCAATACTGCCCATTTTGGTTTCAGTATTTCTGAATTTCATTTTACTTTGAACAAATTCCTTTGCCGAAGCATGAAATTCTGTTGCTCCCGTCTGGTTAATGAGTTGCTGGATGTTGCCTTCATTTATTCCGGCGCCAGGCATGATTGTGATCCTTCCATTTGCCTTTTTAACCAATTGAGATAGTTTTTCTGCACCCAATGGAGCTGAAGATGCACCACCAGAAGTAAGCACTCTTTTGATGCCGAGTTCGATTAAATCTTCCAGTGCCTGATCCATATCATTACTCATATCAAAAGCCCTGTGAAAAGCTACTGCCATTGGTTTAGCCAGTTCGATTAATTCAGCACACCTTTCTTTATCAATGGCACCATCTTCCTTCAGTATTCCTATAACAATACCTTCACAATTTAATGATCTGCAGATTTTTATATCTTCTTTCATTAACTCAAATTCTGTGTCGGAATATAAAAAATCGCCACCCCTGGGGCGAATTATCGGCCAGATTTCGATAGACAGGTTTTTCTTGGCTAATGCCAGCTGACCATAACTTGGTGTAGTACCGCCCTCGGCCAGGTTATCGCAAAATTCAGCTCTTTTAGCACCGCCATTTTGAGCAGCCAATGCTGAAGCATAGGAATTTGCGCAAACTTCTAAACATGCGTTTTTTGTGATTGGATCACTTTTCATTTCTACTAATAAATGGATATAACTTGAATTATTCTTCTGTTTCTGCCAGCCCTAAAACAACCCAACCTTTTGGCGATTTATAGGTATTGAGTAGCTGCGTTGATTTTCCACCATCCGGAAACCAGCATACCTCAGTAATTACCCAATGGGAATCATCAATTTTTTTCCGTTCAGGAAAAGCATTCTGAAGACCTGAAAAATCAGGAAAGCCATGTTCTTCCGTACTATTGATAAAAGATAATTTAAGCACTTCTGCTGTTTCAGTGATGATGTCATCATCTAATTCCATTTTCAGTTTGGAAAGCATGATTCTTGCTTCCTCAAAGAAATCTTTACATGCTATTGCAGCTTCAAGATCCTTAGCATTATAAGCATTCTCCAGAGCTAACATTGCACCTTCCGGAGTATCAGCGTTTGGCCTGAAGTAATCTATACCTTCATCAATATATAAGCCAACACTATTGTCGAATTCGGCCTTATCTTTTTCTGGGATACCATCTCTGATCGCCCGTATGGTGTAACCGCCAATTAATCGGCCATTTTCAATACTCATCCAGTCTGATATTAGGTCGCGATCGATCCCAATCTTCTGGTTTAGTTTCACTGTGCCCACACTTACAGGTTCGTTACCTACGGTACCAAAAAGATTGCCTTCATCATCAAAATGAGGTTCAGTAAGCCAAATATGCTCGCTATTTTCGCCGTCTATAATATGGACTTTAACAGAGAAATAAGCATGATGTGGCTGAGGATTCGCCAAACTTTCTTCAAAATACCAAAGCGTTAAATTCGCCTTTTCAATCGCCCATTTCATGCGTTCATCTTCGCCAGGCACATAAACCATGTCTGGTTCGTCCTTGCGTTCTTCTACATTCTTTTTTCCGAAAATTTTAGATAATAAGCCCATATTAGATTGCGTTTATTTTGTTCGATGGATCTGTATCCTAATAATAGCTTTTACCTTTAATTAAAAGATCCTGTTTTTTTGCATTGCAAACTGCATAACTAAAGCCTTTCTGAATGGCATAAGCGCCGTATTCTCCTTTTTTATTGATGGCTAAAAAGCCAACCTGTATGTTTTTAGCTGTTTCGGGTTTCTTTTTGATGATGCGCATCACGGCTTCTTTACAGGCTGCTTCAGGACTATAACCCTGGCGCATCAGTTCCACCACTAAAAATGAACCTACATTTCTCACTACTTCTTCACCTACTCCGGTAGAGGTTGCCCCACCGATTTCATTATCTACATACAAACCTGCACCTATAATCGGACTGTCGCCAATCCGTCCATGTAATTTATAAGCCATACCACTGGTGGTACAGGCGCCAGAAATGTTTCCTTTTGCATCAATCGCTAACATCCCGATGGTATCGTGGTTATATTGATTTCCTGGTAATTTTTGCGGCGCTGCTTTTTCGTAAAGTTTATTTTCAATATTCATTACTGGCGCATATTTTGCCGTTTTTAGCCATTCTTTCCATGCTTTTTCGCTTGCAGGAGTTAGGAGATTTTCTTTTTTAAAGCCCTGTTCTAAGGCAAACTGCAAAGCGCCATCGCCGGCCAGCATTACATGGGGCGTTTTTTCCATTACTTTACGGGCTACTGAAATGGGGTGTTTAATATATTCGAGTGCTAAAACAGCACCGCAATTGCCTTGTTCATCCATAATGCAGGCATCAAGGGTTACACGTCCATCACGGTCTGGTAGACCACCATAACCCACCGATTGATTTTTTTCGTCTGCTTCCGGAACCCATACACCTTGTTCTACAGCATCCAGCGCACGTCCGCCTGATGATAATACTTTCCATGCATCCGCATTTGCTGCAATACCAAAATCCCAGGTAGAAATCACAATCGGGAAATTTGCTGCTTTTGAATCTTTGTGGGGAAGCACTTCAGCTATGCTGCTTTTATCAATGGCAAGCAATCCGGCAGATAGGGCGGATGCTTTTATAAATTTACGGCGGTTAAACATTTGTTTGGTTAATTGCTAAAGGGGTTAATTGTTTAAATTGGTTAACTGGTTAATTGTTTGATTGACGAATTGTTAGATTGTTAAATCGATCAATCTTGTCTGATTATTGTGATTTGAACATTGGTTATTATCCATTAATCGTTTTACTATTTGTCTGAAAATTGCAATTTGATCATTGGTTCTTAATTAATCAATGGTAAACCTATCTGCATCCTTTAAAAACGGAAACTGCCTTCTAACTTTAACCAGTTCTTCATAGTTGATGCTGAACGTGTATAAATCTTCATCTTCAGGTTTATAATAAACGGTGTTACCATAAGGATCTAAACACATGGATAATCCGCTGTGGTAAATCTGGTTGCCATCATGTCCAACACGGTTTACGGCAATTACATAACTTTGGTTTTCAATAGCCCGGGCAGGAATAAGTGCTTTCCAGTGTGCTGAGCGTTTATCAGGCCAGTTGGCAACAAGAAGCAAGATATCGTATTCCTGATCTACGTTTCGCAACCAAACCGGAAAACGTAGATCGTAGCAGATGGCCAGTCTGATTTTCCAGCCTTTAAGTTCTACAATCAGTTTCTCTTTGCCAGGACTAAAATGCTCATCTTCATCACCCATACCAAATAAATGGCGTTTATCGTAATGCTGATGTTTGCCATCTGGTTCCATCCAGATTAAACGATTATAATATTGGTTGTTTTCTTTTATAATTAAGCTTCCTGTAACCACACAATTGTACAGATCTGCCATTTTTTGCATCCATTGCATGGTTTTTCCACCCATTTCTTCAGCCAGTGCTTCCGAATTCATGCTAAAACCGGTATTAAACATTTCGGGCAAGATAATGATGTCGGTTTTTTCCCTGACACCCATTGATAGCCTCAACGCCAGATTTAAAAGGTTTTTTTCAATGTTTTCCCAAAAGAGATAAGCTTGAAAGACAGTTACTTTCAGGTTTTCTATTTGAGTGTAAACAGGTGCTTCCATTTTTAATGTTTTAAACTGGTTAAACGTTTTTTAATTTCTCTGCAGCTTGGGCTAGTGTAGCATTTTCTTTGGCAAAGCAGAAGCGAATGATTTTATGGTCGGTCGATTTCTGATAAAATGCCGAAACAGGAATGGTGGCTACGCCAAATTCTTTAATCAAGCGCATACTAAAGTCGGTGTCTTTTTCATCGCTGATATCGCTATAGCTTGCACACTGAAAATAAGAACCGTTACAAGGCAAAAGTTTAAAACGGCTCTCGGCCAAAAGACCCCTGAAATAATCACGTTTCTGTTGAAAAAAACTGGCTAATCCAGTATAATTTTTCGGTTCTTTAATGTATTCGGCAATAGCCTGCTGCATGGGACTATTAACGCTGAAAACGTTAAATTGGTGTACCTTTCTAAATTCCTTCATCAGTTTTTCGGGTGCCAGGCAGTAACCGAGTTTCCAACCGGTAGCGTGTAAAAGTTTACCGAAAGAGGCTACGATAAAGCTTCGCTGCTTTAATTCAGGATAGAGCATTACACTTTGGTGTTTTTGTTCATCATAAATTAAATGTTCATAAACCTCATCACTTAAAATTAAAATATCGGTACCACTAATCAGTTTAATCAACGATTGCATATCGTCTGATGATAAAATACTTCCGGTAGGATTCTGCGGAGTATTTAAGATAATCATCCTGGTTTTGGCTGTAAACAGCTTTTTAACCATGTCCCAATCTATGCCATAGGCAGGAGGGGCAAGCTCGTAGGTTTTAACCAAACCACCTAAAAGTTTTACGGTAGGTGCATAACTATCATAGGCAGGTTCGAAAATTATCACCTCGTCGCCCGCATTAATGATGGCCGCCAATGCGGTAAAAATGGCCTGTGTTCCGCCTGCTGTAACGGTGATTTCCGTTTCAGGGTAATATTTTACGTTGTAAAGTTTTTCAACTTTCTCTGCAATGGTTTCTTTTAAAAAATTAGCACCTGGCATTGGTGCGTATTGGTTAAAACCATCTTTCATGGCTTTGTTTACCAATTCAACCAGCTTGGGATCGCAGGCATAATCAGGAAATCCTTGTGATAAATTAATGGCATTGTGTTCTGCCGCAAGTTTACTCATCACCGAAAAAATGGTGGTACCTACACCTGGAAGTTTAGATTGTATATTCAGCATCGTATAAGCGAAAATAGGAAAAAAAAGCTTAACGCCTAAACAGGATTGCCAATATGATCAAATCACTTAAACTAAAATTTACCCTAAGCTCATTAAACCCTTTGTTTCCATTTGGGTCAATAAAAATAAATACAGAACCAAATAAGCTGCAGATGAACAGATTTTGTATTATTTCAAATATATTTCAGCTTATTTAAAATTATTCCAGATAAACTATTTTCTTTGCATTAAATCTCAAAAACTCTTAAATGAAATTTAAACACTTAGCCGCCGTATTTTTAGTGGTCATTACTGCATCAGCATTTGTGAGTCCTAAAAAAGCTTTAAGAACATTTGTCTCCAACTACGAAAATGTGTTGGGCACTTCTTTAGAATTGAAATTCAAAGCAATTAATCAGGCAGATGCCGATCTGGCTGAAGAGCATGCGCTTAAGGAAATAGATCGCTTAGACGATATTTTAAGTGCCTACAAACCGACTAGCGAGTTTAGCAAATGGATGAAAAACGGAAAACAAACGACTAAAATCTCCCCAGAATTATTTGAGGTTTTGCAACAGTTTGAGCATTATAAAAATGTAACCAACGGTGGCCTTGATGCATCAGCAGCCCTAATTGGCAATGTTTGGAAAAAAGCTTCGGCAGATAATCGTTTGCCATCAGCCAATGAGTTGGAGACCGCAGTTAACCTGGTTAAACAACAGCATTATGTACTGGATGAGAAAAATAAAACCGTTACCCGTTTAGATGAGGTGCCTTTAGCTTTAAACTCTTTTGCTAAAAGTTATATTATCAATAAAGCTGCTGATCAGGCCATTCAAACTCCCGGTGTCGAAAACGTAGTGGTGAATATTGGCGGCGACATGGTGATTAAAGGAAACCAATCAGAAAACATAGAAATTGCCAATCCAAAAGCTGATGCAGAGAATGAAGCAGCTTTGAATAAGGTTAAAGTTTCCAATATGGCGGTGGCAACCAGTGGCAACTACCGCAGGGGTTTTAATGTAAATGGAAAATGGTACTCGCACATTGTAGATCCACGCACAGGAAACCCAGCATCAGAAATTATCAGCGCTACCGTTATTGCTGCTGATGCCAGTGAAGCAGGTGCTTTAGCTACTTCCTTTAATGTATTATCAGTTTCAGAAATTGAGGCTATAACGGCAAATAGAAATGATATTGCCTATCTATTGGTGACTAAAAATGGTAAAGAAATTAAAAGCAAAACCTGGGCGAAATATGAATTAACTTCTAATAAGCCAGCAATTACCTTAGCTAGAGTTAATAAAGCAGATAAAGCCTGGAATACGAAATACGAGCTGATTGTAAACTTAGAGCTTGCCAATATAGAATCAACCGATGGAAAACGTGTTCGCCGTCCCTTTGTTGCGGTTTGGGTTGAAGATGCTGCAAAAACACCAGTACGTAACCTGGCCATCTGGTATAATAAACCCCGTTGGTTGCCTGACTTAAAATCATGGAACCGCGTAAATGGTGATGAATTTAGAAAAGGAGCAGAAGGAAAATTAAGCTCAACCAGTTCAGCTACCCGTGGCCCTGGTAAATACAGCCTTTCATGGGATGGAAAAGATGATAGCGGAAAACTAGTAAAAGCAGGTATATATACTGTTTATATTGAAGTGGCCCGCGAACATGGAACCTATCAGGTTATTTCAAAAGAAATGAAATTTACAGGCTCCGCACAAAAAGTAGAATTAACCCCAAATACAGAATTAGCATCTGCATCCCTTGACTACAGAAAAATCGCAAAATAATATAATCCCTGCCCCTAATGGCCTTGGGAAAAAGCCGGTAAAAAAGGATAGCGGAAAAGGCAAGGGAAAAAAGCGTTTAGCTGGATTATCGCGCTGGTTGCATATTTATTTATCAATGGTGAGCTTTACCATCTTGCTGTTTTTTGCGGTATCGGGCTTAACCTTAAACCATGCCGATTGGTTTACATCTGGTAAAGAAATAGTTGCTAAAGATTCTGGTTCGGTAAATTTAAAATGGGTAAACCAGGCAGATACCAATAAAATAAATAAGCTACAAATTGTTGAATTTTTCAGGAACAAACACCAGGTTAAAGGCGCATTGAGCGATTTTAGAATCGACGACCGCGAACTCAGTTTAACTTTTAACGGGCCCGGTTATCTTGCCGATTCTTTTATCGACCGCGAAACAGGTAAATACGAATTAACCACCACCAGGTTTGGTGCGGTGGCCGTAATTAACGATTTACACAAAGGAAGGGATTCGGGCAAGGCATGGTCGTGGATTATCGATATTTCTGCCGTACTTATGACCTTAGTATCTATTTCAGGTATTATTCTGATCTGTTTTATTAAAAAGAAAAGATTAAGCGGATTTATTATCGTGGCAGTTGGAACAATAATCTGTTATTTGATCTACAAATTATTTGTTCCTTAATTAACTTAGATGTTTTAAGGTGACTTAATTAACCTACCCAAATATCGCCTTAGGACATCTATTTTTCTATATGGTTAATAATAGGCTATTAATTAAGCTATTGTTTGTAGTATTGAACCTGTTTCTTTCACGGTTAGCGTATGGTTTACACCGCATTTTAAAGCATAATTATTCCGTTGGTGCCCCACGGGGAAATCAAAAGCGATAGGATAGTTGTATTCCTTTACTTTTTCTAAAACGATTTCATAAATGGTTTTGCCAAATTCTTCACCGGCATCATCAGGTTTAACCTTAAAACCACCAACAATTAATCCTTTTAAGTTTTTTAGTTTTCCGCTGCGTTTTAAATTCCACAGCATCCGGTCTATACTATAAAGGTATTCGCCCGTATCTTCTATAAAAAGTATTTTATCTTTTGTATTTAAATCAGAATTGCTTCCCGCTAAGGTTTCGATGATGCTCAGGTTTCCACCAACCAAAATGCCGTCAACTTTGCCGGGCCGGTTATTAACACTGGCAGGGGCAGTGTAACCCATTGGCTCACCAATTAAAGCGTTTTTGATAGACAGTATGGTTTCAATCTGTATCTGCTCCGCTTTACTCCAGTCGTCGGGGAAGCTATTGCACATTTTAGAATGGATGGAGGCTATCCCATAATTTTTAGCCAGATGGCAATGTAAAACGGTAATGTCGCTAAAACCGATAATCCACTTTGGATTTTTTTTGAAGGAAGAGAAATCGAGCTGATCAATAATGCGTACCAGACCGTATCCGCCGCGGGCACACATAATGGCTTTTACATTCGGGTCATCAAGCATACGCTGTAAATCTGCTAACCTTTCTTCGTCCGTTCCGCCATAAGTAAAATCGCGTTTGCCAATGGTATCGCCAATTTTTATGGTAAAACCCCAGCTTTGCATCTGTAAAACCGAAGGCTGAATCTGTTCCAGGGTAATGTATCCCGCCGGACTGGTTATTCCAATCGTATCGCCGGGTTTTAAATAGGGTGGGATTTTAAAAGATGAACTTTCATTTTCTACAGTATTTGCCAGTGTTTTAAAAGCAGGAAATACAGTTGCAGCTGCGATAAATGAAGAAAGGAAATGTTTTCGGTTCATCTAAAATAAGAATGTAAATGTTGATTTGGCTAATATAGGATTTAAAATTTTGGCATAAAAGAAAAGGGATTTATATCCATAAATCCCTTTTTTAAACCAAACAAATTAATCTGTAAAAGATTAGTATAATGTGAATTATATAGATAACCACGTTTGAAATAAAATGTTTTGAGATTTTAGAAAAAAATGTTTTTGTTGTTTTGAACGCATAGAGGAATCTGTCAGTTATATGCAGAAAAATTTCTTGTCTGGTAGTTTCTTAATTATTTGAATGTTCAATGTTTGAAAAAGGTAATTTTGTTAATAGAGATCCTTTGCTTTGCCATTATTGACAGATTCCAATAG
>NNBT01003532.1_pt1 | contig 10915 bp, 11 predicted proteins | sample 1173831 | NCBI WGS metagenome assembly NNBT01 (sample SAMN07173936, study PRJNA388173) | plant metagenome | isolation source: symbiotic tissue sample KVJ10 | place: Norway: Troms, Kvaloya island | reverse complement strand
CGCCGACGATCGCCCCGTCCTGTGGACGGGAGAGGGGGAAAGACTGGTAGGGGTTCGCGCATTCCTATACGCCCGAACGCGACACGCGGGTGCCGACGCCGTGCGGGGTGAAGAGCTCGAGCAGCACGCTGTGCGGCACGCGGCCGTCGAGGATGATGACGCCCTCGACGCCCGATTCGACCACCGATACGCAGCTTTCGATCTTGGGGATCATGCCGCCGGTGATGGTGCCCTCGGCGATGAGCTTGGGGATGCCGGCTAAAGTGAGCTCGTGGATGAGCTCCTTGTTCTTGTCGAGCACGCCGGCCACGTCGGTCAACAGCAACAGGCGCTTGGCGTGGAGTGCGGTCGCGATGGCGCCCGCCGCGGTGTCGGCATTCACATTGTAGCTTTCACCGTCCATGCCGACGCCGACGGGGGCGATGACGGGGATGGCGTCGCTGTGAATGATGGTCGAGAGAATCTCGGTATTGACCCGGTGCGGCTCGCCGACATAACCGAAATCGATCTTCTCGGTCTTGCCGGTTTCCGGATCGACCTTGGTCTTGGTGAAACGCTCGGCGATGAGCAGATTGCCGTCCTTGCCGGAAATGCCGACGGCGCGGCCGCCGGCCGACTGGATGAGGCCGACGATCGACTTGTTGATCGAGCCGGCGAGCACCATCTCGACGACTTCCATCGTGTCCTTGTCGGTGACGCGCAGGCCCTCGCGGAATTCCGATTTCACCTGCAGCTTGTCGAGCAGCCGGTTGATCTGCGGGCCGCCGCCATGCACCACGACGGGATGGATGCCGCAGAGCTTGAGCATGACCATGTCACGGGCGAATTTGCGCGCCAGCTCGGGGTCGACCATGGCGTGGCCGCCATATTTCACCACCACGACCTGATCGTCGTAGCGCTGCAGGAAGGGCAAGGCTTCAGAAAGGATGCGGGCGGTTTCGGTAGCGGAAGTCTCGGACATGGCTCAGTAGTCCCGGATCAGAAAAACCGATGCGCTTATACTTCAATTGCGCCCGCTCACAAGCCCCGCGATCTCGGCGCGCAATTCCGGGAAACCCTTGCCCGTCACGCTCGAGGTCAAGTGCACCTCGGGGAAGGCGGCCGGGCGCTTCTTGGCAATGGCGCGGGTCTTCTCCAGAAGCTCCGCTTCGTCCTTGGCGAGGATCTTGTCGCCCTTGGTGAGCACGATCTGGAAAGTGACGGCGCTTTCGTCGAGCAGCTTGAACATCTCGAGATCGGTCCCGATGACGCCGTGGCGGGCATCGACCAGCACGAAGACGCGGGTGAGGCCGGGGCGGCCGCGAAGATAGGTCTTCAGCAACCCCTGCCACTTCTTGACCTCGGTCTTGGGCGCCTTGGCGTAGCCATAACCCGGCATGTCGACCAGCGTCAGCTTGCCGGCGCCGATGTCGAAGAAATTGAGCTCGCGGGTGCGGCCCGGCGTATTGGAGGCGCGCGCCAGCTCCTTGTGGCCGGTCAGCGCATTGATGAGCGACGACTTGCCGGCATTGGAGCGCCCGGCAAAGGCGATCTCGACGCCGTTCACGTCCGGCAGCTGATCGGGAATCGCCACGCCCATGACGAAAGAGGCAGGCCCCGCGAAAAGGAGCCTGCCCCGTTCAATTTGATCGGGCGTCCACTCCACCGTCACCCGGTGGTGCTCCCGCTACTGCTGCTCTTGCGTTTGAGGAAGGGCAGGCTGTCGCGGATATTGCCGAAGAAGTTCACCTCAACCCCCTGGCGCTTCATGATGTAGCTCTGCTGCAGGATGGAGAGGAAGTTGTTCCACGCCCAATAGATCACCAGGCCGGCCGGGAAGGAGGCGAGCATGAAGGTGAACAGGAGCGGCATCCAGTTGAAGAGCTGCGCCTGGATCGGATCCGGCGGGGTGGGGTTGAGGCGCATCTGCAGCCACATGGTGATACCCATGATGATCGGCCAGACGCCCAGCATCAGATAGGTGCCGAACACCGGAACGGTCGAGGGATCCCACGGGATGAGGCCGAACAGATTGAAGAGGCTGGTCGGGTCATGCGCCGAAAGGTCCTTGATCCAGCCGAAGAACGGCGCATGGCGCAGCTCGATGGTGACATAGATCACCTTATAGAGCGCGAAGAACACCGGGATGGCGATGAGGATGGGCAAGCAGCCCGACAAAGGCGAGACCTTCTCGCGTTTGTAGAGCGCCATCATCTCCTGCTGCTGCTTCATGCGGTCGTCGGGATGGAGCTTCTTGATCTTCTCCATCTCGGGCTGCAGCTTCTTCATCTTGCTCATCGACTCGTAGGACTTGTTCTGCAGCGGGAAGAACAGGAGCTTGACGATGACGGTGACGATGAGAATGGCGACGCCGAAATTGCCGACATAGGACTTGATGAGCTCGAGCAGCCAGAACAGCGGCTTGGTCAGGAACCAGAACCAGCCCCAGTCGATCATCAGGTCGAAGCGGTCGATCTTGTATTTGTCGCCGATGGCATTGATGTTCTGCACCACCTTGGCGCCGGCGAAGAGACGGTCCTCGTAAGAGGCGCTGCCGCCCGCCGGGACGGTGATGGCGGTCTTGCCGAGATAGTCGGCCTGGTAGCTGTCGGCGCCGTTGGCGGTGACGTGCTGGAAGGTGCCGGTGAGGTCCTTGGACTGGTCGGGAATGAGGGCGGTGGCCCAATATTTGTCGGTGAAGCCCAGCCAGCCGCCGGTCGTGTCGACCGGCATCTTCTTGCCCTCTTCCTTGAGGTCCGAGTAGTGGACCTCGTGCAGCTTGCCGCCGAGGACGCCGATCAGGCCTTCGAACAGCACATAGATGCCGTCGACCTTGGGCGTGCCCTGGCGCAGCAGTCGCGCATAGGGAAAGAGCGATACCGGATTGGCGCTCTTGTTCACGATGTCCTGCTTCACGGTGAAGAGATAGTCCTCATCGACCGTGATGGTGCGGGTGAAGGTGAGGCCTTCGCCATTGTCCCAGGTGAGGACGAGCGGCTTGCCGGGCCCCAGGGTGGCATCGGCCGGGGCCTGCCATTCGGTGTTGATGTCGGGCAGCTTCACCGTGGTGCCGGCGGCGGGCACGAAACCGTGCTCGGCGAAATAGCCATGCGGGGTGCCGAGCGGATTGAGGAGCGCGATCTCCGGGCTCTTGGGGTCGACCGTCTCGCGGTAATTCTTGAAGCGGATGTCGTCGAAGCGGGCGCCGGTGAGATTGATGGTGCCGTCGATGACCGGCGTCTCGATGGTGATGCGCTTGGCCGAAGCGATGGCGGTCTCGCGCGGGACGACGGGGGTCGCCTGGGTGCCCGGCACGACGGCGCCCGGCTGCTGCTGCTGCTGGCCGCCGCCCGTCACCTGGGTCTGCTGCTGAGTCTGCTGCTCGAGCTTCTTCTGCGTCGGCGCCGCATAAAAATACTGCCAGCCAAAGATGATCGCCATGGAAAGGACGATGGCGAGAATGAAGTTCTTGTTATCATGCTGCATGGGCAGTCCCGTTCACCGGTCGGTGGTGTGCAGCCTTTTCAAGGCTGTCCTAATGTCATTTTGAAGGCTTGAAAACGGCCTTTCGAGGCCTTGGGCCCTGCCGATCAGCACATAGTCATGGCCAGGTTCAGCAAGCTCGGGCAGCGTGAGGCGAGCCGCCTCGCGCAAGCGCCGCTTGATCCGGTTGCGCGTCACCGCGCCGCCGAGTTTCTTGGTCACGGTGAAGCCGGCGCGCGCCGGGCTTGCATCCTTGCGGTCGCGCATCTGCACGACCACGCCCTTCGCGGCGAAGGAATTGGCTTTCGCGGCGGCGAGAAAATCCTGCCGCTTCACGATACGTTCGATGGTCCGGTTGGGGCTCAACGGCCCCGTCCGCGTTACGCGGACAGCCGCTTGCGGCCTTGCGACCGGCGGCGCGCGATCACCTTACGGCCGCCCGTGGTGGCCATGCGGGCCCGGAAGCCATGGCGGCGCTTGCGGACAAGCTTCGAGGGTTGATAAGTGCGCTTCACAATCTTTCTCCGTCGTCAGTCCCCTGTCCTGGCGCTCGATCCACGGACCGGGCAGCCGGCCCGGAGAGCGCCGCGAGGGGACAATTCACTCGCTTCTGGAATGGCGCGGCATATAGGGTGAAAAGGCGAGCAAAGTCAATCTTCACCCGATAATTCCCGCGATCGCCAGGGCGCCTGCGTCATCAAGGCCGGAATTCCGCCGCAAGGGCAGCCCGAGCCGGCCCGTTAAGGCCGCCCCGCGAGCCCACTTTTTCCTTTCCCTTCGGGGTGTTAGTGTGGCCCTCGTGATGACGGACGCCGCCACACCTCAGCGCATGAAAAGCCCGGGCCCGCTTCAGGGCCTGTCGGGCAAGCTTTTGCGCCTGACGCTTGTCTTCGTGATGCTGGGCGAAATCCTGATCTTCCTGCCGTCGATCGCCAATTTCCGGTTGAACTGGCTCAAGAATCGCATCGCCCAGGCCGAAATCGCCGCCCTTGCCGTTGAGGCAGCCCCGGACCAGATGCTGTCCGAGGACCTCAAAAGCGAGCTCCTCGCCGGGGCGGGCGTCCTGGTCGTTTCGCTCAAGAAGGGCGACTCGCGCCAGCTCATCCTGCGCAGCGACAGCTATGACATGATCGATGAGAGCTTCGACCTGCGCGAAAGCTCGACGCTGCCCGCCATCTATGACGCCTTCGGCGCCCTCATCGCCGGCAATGGCAGGGTGATCGGGGTCACCGACACGCCGCCCAACAGCTCGGGCGAGCTCATCGACGTGGCGCTCGAGGAGGCGCCGCTGCGCGCCGCGATGCTGCGTTACGCGCTCAACATCTTCCTCCTGTCGCTGTTCCTCTCCGCCCTCGTCGCCGGCCTCGTCTTCCTCGCACTGAACCAGGTGCTGGTGAAACCGATGCGGCGGCTCTCCGAACATATGCAGGCCTATGCCGCGGCGCCGGAGAATCCGGGGCGCATCATGGCGCCGTCGCAGCGCAGCGACGAAATTGGCATCGCCGAGCGTGAACTGCGCCACATGCAGCTCGAGCTCTCCTCGGCGCTCCATCAGAAGAGCCATCTGGCGGCGCTCGGCCTCGCGGTCAGCAAGATCAGCCATGACCTGCGCAACATGCTGTCCTCGGCGCATCTGATCTCCGACCGCCTGTCGATGGTGAACGACCCGACGGTGCAGAAATTCGCGCCGAAGCTCATCGTCTCGCTCGACCGGGCGATCTCGCTCTGCGTGCAGACGCTGAAATACGGCAGCGCCGAGGAGGCGAAGCCGAAACGCGACAAGTTCATCCTGGCGCTGCTCGTCGATGAGGTGATCGACGGTATCGCGGTCGAGGCGTCGAGCCGCGTCGTGCTCTACAACAACGTGCCGCAGACGCTGTCGGCCGACGCCGATCGCGACCAGCTGTTCCGTGTGCTGACCAATCTGGCGCGCAATGCGGTCGAGGCCCTGGAGCAGCATCAGAAGGAAGCGCCTTCCGAGCGCGACGGGGTGGTGACGATCAAAGCGTGGCGCGAGGGGTCGGTCGTCACCGCGAGCGTCAGCGACAACGGGCCGGGCATCCCCGAACATGTGCGGGGGCGGCTGTTCGAGGCGTTCCAGAGCGCCGCCAAGCCGGGCGGTACGGGCCTCGGCCTCGCCATCGCCTTCGATCTGGTGCGCGCCCATGGCGGCGAGCTGTGGATGTCGCATACGGGGCGCGACGGCACGACCTTCATGCTGACGCTGCCCGACCGGGTGAGCGAGGTGAGGACGCCCAAACGCGGCGAACGGGACGCGCGCAGGTCCGCCCTTGACGGCTAAATCCGACGAGATCAGGCCGGGCCCGCGCAATCTCATCACTGATGTGGCGGGGCTCAAGGTCGGCAATGCCGAGAACTGGCTGGCGCTCACCGGCACGACGGTGATCCTGCCCGACGAGCCCGCGGTGGCGGCGATCGAGATCGGCGGCGGGGCGCCCGGCAGCCGCGAGACGGCGGCCCTCGATGCCGCCAATCTCATCGAGACGGTGCATGGTCTGGTGCTGTCGGGCGGCTCGGTCTTCGGGCTCGACGCGGCCTCGAGCGTCATCATCGAACTGGCGAAACGCGGCATCGGCTTCACCTTCGGCAACCAGCCGGTGCCCTGCCCCGTCGTGCCGTCGGCCATCCTGTTCGACATCATGAATGGCGGCGCCAAATGGCCGGACGATCAGCCGCCCTATCGCGAGCTGGGGCTCGCGGCCCTCGAGGCAGCGAAACACGAGTTCGAGATCGGCAACAGAGGCGCCGGCCTCGGCGCCATTGCCGGGCGGCTCAAGGGCGGGCTTGGCAGCGCCTCGTCGCGCTGGCGCGACTATACGGTGGGGGCGATCGTGGCGGTGAACTCGGTCGGTTCCTGCGTCATCCCGGGCACGTCCAGGCTGTGGGCGCGCGATCTGGCGCTCGGCGACGAGATGGGCCCCGATTTGCCGCGCGACGGCGCGCGGCCGCAGGCGTCGCCCTTGGAAGACAGCAAATTCGATCCGAAGCCCTTGCAGAACACCACCATCGCGGTGGTGGCGACGGACGCGACCTTGAGCCGGATCGAGGCGAAACGTTTCGCCATCATGGCCAGGGATGGCCTGGCGCGCGCCATCCACCCGATCCACACGCCCTTCGACGGCGACACGGTCTTCGCACTGTCGACGGGCCGGAAGCCCCTGCCCGAGCAGCATGCGCTGGGTGTGGCGGCCCTGGGCAGCATCGCCGCCGACACGCTGACCCGCGCCATCGGCCGGGCGCTGTGGGCGGCCGAGACGACGGGCGGATTTCCAGGCTACCGTGACAAGTTCAGGCTGTGACAGCGGAGCCGGGACACGGGAAATTTGCAGGCCGAATGCAGGCAAATGCAGGGAATTACAGGGTAATTTCGTGAAAAAATCGGCCGGCCTGAATGATTTCAAGGGCTTGGCGCGCCGGCGCAGGGAAATCAGAACAGCCCGGCGATCTCCCTCTCTCTTTGATATCCGCATTCTTTCGACCATTCCTTTGTCATCCAACCCAGGAATGTCGAGCCGTTACGCCCAAATAGGCCAGGAAAAAGTTTGGCGAATCCGTCGCTTGCCTTTGCCGGAAAGCCGTATTAGAGAGTGCGCCCGCGGGCGGCTTGCCGCCCCTATTGCGCGCCCGTAGCTCAGCTGGATAGAGCACCAGACTACGAATCTGGGGGTCAGAGGTTCGAATCCTTTCGGGCGCGCCATTCACTCAAAGAAATCAACCAGTTATATTTGACCGCTTTTGAACGGTGGTCTTGAACGGTGAAATGAACGGTAGGTCGATATGACCGTGGACGATCAGGGCTGACACCTTCCATTTTGCCGTGTTGCTAGAGTACCTATAAGCCGGATGCGTCTTTTCGAATCTCCCTGCTTATCGGAGCCGCCGTGACCGTTATCCTCAAGGAAGTCGAATATTCAGAGTTCGCCAAGACTGAGCGGCGTTGGATACTACAGCCCACACGATTCCAACAGATCAATCTTATCGTCGGTCTAAATGCGACCGGTAAGACTCGGTTCATTAATCTCGCCTGCGGCCTCGGTCATATTCTCACTGGAAAGCGCCGAGTAAAAGAAGGCACCTACAAAGCAACTTTTAGTTCGGAACTTGGCGTTTCCGTTTACGAGCTCTCCATAGTTGATGGGCTCGTAAAGAGGGAAAGATTAACTGTCGAAAAAAACATCGTTCTTAATCGCAATGCGGATGGAAAAGGTAAAATTCAGGCGAACAAACTCGACAACAAGAAGATAGATTTCGAATGTCCTCCCGATCAGCTTGCCGCCGTTTATCGTCGAGATTCAATTCAACATCCATTTCTGCAGCATCTGCATGATTGGGCTTCCAATGCAAAACTTTACAAATTTGGCACTCCAATGGGCGCCGACACACTTTTCATCCCGAAGGTCAGCGCGGCAGCAGATGAAATCAAGATAAGCGACATTTCCCCGGGCCAGTCTAACTTCGACTACAACAACACTGTCGCGGTGTACGTAGCTGGCTATCAGGCCTATAAGAAGAAATTCGACCAGCAGATTATTGCTGATATGAGCTCCGTCGGATATCGACTCTCGGACGTGGGAGCCAGACACTTAGACCAGTCTGAGTTTCAAGGAGCTACAGTCCCGCCGATTCTAATTACCGCAACAGAAAAAAATCTGAAACGACCAATCCGCCAGATCGATATGTCAAGCGGCATGTTTCGGGCTCTATCCCTAATTATACAGCTAAATCTATGGGCGTTTCGGCGGGACCCAGTTTCGCTTTTCATTGATGATATTGGTGAGGGACTTGATCACTCGCGATCGACACGGCTAATCAAACTGCTCGTCAATAAGTCCATAAGGTCTGGATTTCAACTTATCATGACGACGAACGACCGTTTCGTCATGAACAGCGTTCCTCTGAAATACTGGGGAATTATGGAACGTACCGGGCAACGCGTGAGGGTAATGAGCGCGTTGACCCATCCTGAACGCTTTAAAAACGCTGAAGCGTTCGGGCTAAGCAACTTCGATGTATTTTCCCGCAAGCTGTATCGTTGAGTAACCGCAACGATGAAGAAAATGGCGATCTTTGTCGAAGGACAATCCGAGGCGATATTTGTCCAAAGATTCTTGGAAGAACTCGCAGGCCAAGACAACATTTCATTTCAAGTGACCAGATATGGCCGTAGCTTAATCGCGATGCAAGAGCTTGATCCTGAACCAAAATACTTTGCACTGATCTACGATTGCGGAACGGACGAGACCGTTAAAAGCTCGCTCCTCGAGGCCCTGCCGACCTTGGAAAGCACTGGATATAGCGTCATTCTTGGCCTTCGCGATTTGTACCCAAGATCCCGTGATGAACTGCCGAACCTTGAATCATTCGCGAACCTGACGAACTCCACACTACCCGAGATGATTGTTGCAATAATGGAGATCGAGGCATGGTTTCTCGCCGAGCATTGCCATTTTCAAACCTACCACCCCGCATTAACGCACGCCCACATTCTCAACGAATTGCATATTGATCTGCCAACGCTTGATTTTGAGACTCTCCCTCATCCGTCTGCGGTACTACGTAGGATTTACAGGCTCGTCGATGCAAAGAAATACAAGAAGAAGAAAGCACAGGTGCAGCGAATAGCTCATTGTATGGATTTCGTGCACTTCACCACCGATGTGCGAATGAGATCAGCGCAAATCGATCGGTTCATTTCTCGTCTCGAAAATTTCCTTACATGAGCGGCAGTGGAATGCGTAAGGGATTCGCTTTACTGAGCTCCTTTTGGTTCGGCGCTGCAATGGGCGCGGCGGCTGTCGTTTTGGCGTTCTTGGCCGCAAAGTCGATCCCTGGCACCGTGAGCCCAATTCCGGACAACCTTCTCTATCACTATCAGACTTTGATTGGGGGCGCTGGTGCACTGATCGCGGCGATAGTCACTGTTTGGGTCATCTGGAAACAGATTGAGCAACAGTACGAGCTGGAAGAGGGTCGTCGTCTCCGTCAAAGTGCAGCAGCGCGAACGGCGTTGCCCGACGCGCTGGACGATCTTTGCAAGTACGCGCAGGGCTGCGCTCGTCAGCTCGCGAAAATACGAGATTACAGGTCAGTCGAGGACATGATGTATCCGACGATGAAGGCCGACGAATCCTTTGTCAGAGTGCCACCTGGGATGCTCCGAGAATTCCCGCAAGCGCCACCTTCGGTTATTTCTGTGCTAAGCCGATGCGTGGAATCTGCGGATGAATCGGCCGCTAGAGAAATTTCCCTATTGGGCGCAACTCTTCAAATACAAGAAGCGCGTCTTCAGGCTGTAGCAGAAAATGGCGAGGAAGGGAGTGACGGAAACCGGCTTATCCTCTTCCATTCAATCGACAATCTTATCCTAGACGCTGTCGATTTGCACGCGCGCGCCAGCAACCTTTTCGGATTTGGCCGCAGTGGCTACAATCGCACAGACTTTGCGCCAACTCAGAGAAATATGAGCACAGCACTTTTTCTCTGCGATATCGATGACGATGAGTACCCAAATATTTGGGATGCGGTCCGCCGCAATTATCCTGAAGGCAAACCCCCGGCTTAATTTGATCAGGTCCTTGCTGCGCCGGCCCCGGCCTTCCACGGATCATCGTAATCGCTCGGCCAACCCTTCGGCATCGCAGCCGTGCCGTCGGCACGGTGGACGACCTTTTTCAAGGCCGCCCACGCGCGCTGCCGGGCGTCTGTCGGGTCGTCAGTGACGACCTCGACATTCTCGTCAAACATCTGATTTCGCTGCTCAGGCAGGACGCCAGTGGATTTCAGCCAGCCCTTCCTACTCATCATCGTCATAGAGTTTGTCTCCGTCGACCGTATAGGTCTCCTTCGCCTCGGGGAAGTGATGATAGACGARCTCCTCATGCGCGAGTGCCCCATCTACGCCGGGCGGCCATCCGTCCGGCACGATGAAGTCGCTACGATCCTTCGTGAACTTCACGATATTGCCATCATGGTTGTTCCAAGCCTGCACACGAGCCAGCCGCTCGATTTTGGGGTCTTGGAATAACGCATCGACCTTGGCCCGAAGCTGAGCCACGGCGTAGCCGCGATGCCATGCGTTTCTGATGAGCGCTTTAATATTCTTGTCCATCACTTACCTCCCGCCAGTTCACCGAGTTTCGCGTTGGCGCGAGCCTTCGGCGTGTTCGCCAACTGCTTCGTCTTCACTATACGAGCGGTAAGCGCATTGCCCGCGTTGCGGATGTACTCGAGGATCTTCTCGACAGCTCCGAACTGCGCGTGATCGACGGGCGCCCATTGCCGTGCCGCCATATCGCGTAGCGTTTCCAGATTCTTGTCCTTGAGGCCGGACAGATACGCCGGGGCCGAGAGAACTGCCGATACCGTGCGCTTGTCGTTGTTGCGCACTGCGTCGAATACGAACTGCAGTTTCTTGTCGCCCAAGCCCTTCACG
>NNBT01002312.1_pt1 | contig 10924 bp, 8 predicted proteins | sample 1173831 | NCBI WGS metagenome assembly NNBT01 (sample SAMN07173936, study PRJNA388173) | plant metagenome | isolation source: symbiotic tissue sample KVJ10 | place: Norway: Troms, Kvaloya island | reverse complement strand
CGCGATCAGCGGCAGGATAAAGTCGCGCAGGCCCGCCTGCACCATCTCGCGGTCGCGGCGGCGCACGGCGGCATAGAACGTCGTCGAGAACTGCGGGACGAAATTGAACACCGCCGAGGAGTAGGTCGTGACGCCCATCTCGAGATAGGGCAGCGCAAAGGTCTCCGCCGTCGGCAGGCCGCCGATATAGGTCAGGCGGTCGCCCATGCGCAGATGGATGCGCGTCATCAGCTCGATGTCGCCGATGCCGTCCTTGTAGCCGACGAGGTTGGGGTTGCGCTCGCAGAGCTTCGCCAGCGTCTCTTCGGTGATGATGGCGTTGTCACGGTTGTAGACGATGACGCCGAGCTTCGTCGCCTTGCAAACCGCCTCGATATGGGATGCGAGCCCGTCCTGCTCGGAGAAGACCAAATAGGGCGGCAGCAGCAGGATGCCGTCGGCGCCCGCCTGCTCGACCCCGGCTGCGAGCTCGGTCGCGATCTGGGTGCCATAGCCGACACCGGCGAGCACCGGTACGCGGCCTCGCGTCTCCGCCACCGCAGTCGCCACCACCTTCACCACCTCGGCGGGCGACAGCGAGAAGAACTCGCCCGTACCACCGGCGGCGAAGAGGCCGGCGACCTCGTAGCCGCAAAGCCAGTCGAGATTGGAGCGGTAGCGCGCCTCGTCGAAGGTGTTGCCGGCCGTGAAGGGCGTGACGGGGAAGGACAAGAGGCCGTCGCCGATCTGCCGTGCCATCTCCTGCGGGGTCATCTTGCTCACGATCGGCTCCTTCGCTGAATTCTGTCGCAGGAGTAGATCAAGAACGATGCCGATGGAGACCAAACACTGTATCGGGCGATCCATTGATTGGATCGTTCAGCCGGCTTTCGTCAGGTCCTGGGCCAGCCCCTTCGCCAGCACCGCGACGATCGGGACGAGCGGATTGTCATTGTCCTCGCGGCTGACGAAGAAGAGCTCGGCAGGCCGCTGCCGCGGCAGATCGACGGGGCGCAGGGCGACACCGCTGAAATGCAGGTTCATCGCGGCTTCCGGCACCAGCGCGACACCGACGCCGGAATGCACCATCGCCAGGATCGAATGGATCTGTGCGAGGTGCTGGACATAGTTCGGGACGAGCCCGGCCCTTGAAAACAGCTCGACCAGCAGATCGTGGAAATAGCGCGCCTCATAGGGCGCGTACATGATGAACGGCTCGGCGGCGAGATACTCGATCGCGACCGTCGCGGAGCGCGCCAATGCGTGGCCGGCATTGACCGCCGCGATCAACGGCTCGGCGGTGACGCGAAAGGCGCTGAGACCATTACGCGGGATCGGTGGCCGCAGCAGGCCGATGTCGATCTCGCCTGAGTCCAGTCGCTTGAGCTGATCGCCGCTGACCATTTCCTTGAGCGATATCTCGACATCGGGCAGTTCGCGGCGGCACGCGGCGACGAGTTCCGGCACATAGGAATAGGCCGAGGTCGCGGTGAAACCGATATTGATCGAGCCCGCCTTGCCGTTGGCCACGCGCTTGGCGAGCAGGGCCGCGCTCTCGGCGAGCTTGAGCAGGCGGCGCGCCTCGGCCAGGAAGCTCTGCCCGGCGGGCGTGAGCTTCACCGTGCGGTTGCTGCGCTCCAGCAGCACGACGTCGAGAACCCGCTCGAGGATCTGGATCTGCCGGCTGAGCGGCGGCTGCGTCATGTTGAGGCGCAGCGCCGCCCGGCCGAAATGCAGCTCCTCCGCGACGGCCACGAAACAGCGCAGCTGGCTCAGTTCGAACATCCCCAGCCTTCCCTCACGCCGTCTCTGGCCCGGTCTCGCCCGACAACCGGCGTCAGTTCTGGATGCTGATGCCGGCCTTGTCGATGATGCTCTTGAACTTGGCGATCTCGCTTTGCGCCTTGGCCTTCGCCTGCTCTGCCGTGGAGGGTGTCGTCGCCGCGCCCAGCTCCTCGAAGCGCGAGACCACCGTCGGATCCTTCAACACGGCCTGCATCTCGCTGACGAGCCTGTCGCAGATCTCCTTCGGCGTGCCCCTGGGCGCCAGGAATCCGTTCCAGGAGCTGATGTCGAAGCCGGGCAGAGTCTCGGCCAGCGCCGGAATCTCCGGGGCGATTTTGGCCCTTTCGGTCGAGGTGACTGCGAGTCCACGCAGCGTGCCGGCCTTGTAGTGGGGATAGGGCGAGGTGAAGTTGTCGAAGGAGACCTTGACGTTGCCCGCGATCAGATCCTGCACCAGCGCGCCCGAGGAGCGATAGGTGACGTGCTGCATCTTCACCCCGGCCAGCTGCATGAACAGTTCGCCGGAGAGATGGATCGACGTGCCGATGCCCGAGGAGCCGAAATTCTCCTTGCCCGGATTGGCCTTGAGATAGGCGATGAACTCGGTGACGTTCTGCGCCGGGATTGACGGGTGGATGCAGAGGAAGTTCGGCTGCGACGAGGCCAGCGAGAGGAATTCGAAATCCTCGAACGGCTTGAAGGGCAGCTTCTCCTTGTAGAGGTTCGGGTTGATGCCATGCGTCGAAGGCGTGGTCATGCCGATGGTGTAGCCGTCGGGCGTGGCGTGTGAGAGCGCGGCGACACCCGTGTTGCCGCCGGCCCCGGCGCGGTTCTCGATGATGAAGGCCTTGCCCATCTTCTGCGTCAGCTTCTCGCAGATGATGCGGCCGACGAGGTCCGTGGTTCCGCCGGCACCGAAGGGGATGATCACCGTGACCGGCTTGGCGGGGTAGGCCTGTCCAAAACCGCTGCGTGAAACCAGCGGTGCGGCGAGCGCGCCGCCCGCGAGGCTGAGCGCCGCACGGCGCGTGATCGATCGGCTCATTTTTGTCCCTCCCAGGATCAGTTCGCGGCTTTTGCCGTCTGAGCCTGAGAGTAGGCGGGAGCGTGGTGCGGGCAAGCCCCCTGGCGCTATCGTGCCATCCAAAAAAGGTATGGTTCCATTGCCAATCTAACTCACCGGCGCATCGTGCCCGGCCTATCCTGCGACGGACAAGACAGCTTCCAAGACTGTCTGCGACCTCGGCCAACCGCCGGACCGCACCCCACAGGAGGAGACATCATGAGCCCAACCCGATTCCCGTTCGGTCTTTCCGCAGCTTCGCTGAAGGGCCTCGCCATTGCCCTGTTCGCTGGCGTCACGCTCGCCGCCCAGCCGGCCACGGCCCAGAATTTCGAGCGGCCCGTGCGGCTCGTCGTGCCGTTCGCGCCCGGTGGCACCTCAGACATCCTCGCCCGCCTGATCGGGCCCAAGCTCTCGGCTGCGATCGGCCAGCCCGTCGTGATCGAGAACAAGCCGGGCGCAGCCGGCAATCTCGGGGCCGACGCGGTCGCAAAGGCTCCCGCGGATGGCCACACGCTGCTGCTGATGGATGTTGGCTCGCTGGCGACGGCGCCCAGCCTGTTCTCCGACCTGACCTATGATCCGGCCAAGGATCTCGCGCCGGTCTCGATGGTGATGTTCGGCCCCTATGTGCTGGCCGTGCATGACTCGATTCCCGCCAAGACCGCCCAGGAGCTGATCGCCTACGCCAAGGCGAACCCCAACAAGCTGGCGGTCGCCAATTCCGGCGTCGGCGCCGCCAACCACATCACGGCCGTGCAGATGGCCAAGGAACTCGGCATCACCTGGAAGAACGTGCCCTACAAGGGCGGCGCCGCCGCCTCACGGGCCGTCGTCTCGGGCGAGAGTGGGGTCATCATCAACGGCTCGACCGCGACCTTGCCCTTCGTCGCCAACAAACAGCTCGTCGGTCTCGCCGTCACCGGCGAGGAGCGCGTCGCGGGGCTGCCGACCTTCAAGGAGGCGGGGCTGCCGGGCGGAGACGCCGGCACCTGGCAGGGCATCCTGACCCGCGCTGGCACGCCGCCCGCGACCGTCGCGCGCCTCAATGCCGAGATCGGCAAGATCCTGCAGGATCCCGAGATTAAGGCCAGGATCGCCGAGCAAGGCGGGGTGGTGAAGGCCGGCTCTCCCGCCGAATTCTCGGACTGGCTGAAGGATGCCACCACCCGCTGGGGCGGCATCATCAAGGACGCCGGCATCAAGGGCAGCTAAGGTGAGCGCCCCGGTGACCCGTTCCGGAAAAGACTGGCGCGACCTGCTCTTTGGCCTGTTCCTCGTTGCGGTGGCGGCAGGCGCTCTCTTCGCGACCCGCAACCTCAATGTCGGCCATGCGGCCGACATGGGCGCGGGCTACATGCCCCGCGTCGTCTCGCTCGGCCTGCTCGCCTTCGGCCTGTTCTTCTGTGGGCGGGGCGTCCGGCGGGCCGGCTTGATGGAAGCCGGGCTGGCGATCGAGCCGGTGCAACTGCGCCCGCTGCTCGCGGTGCTCGCTGCGGTCGGCATCTTCGCGCTGACGGCGGAAAAGCTGGGGCTGGCGATTGCCTCGGTCGTCACCGTCGTCCTGGCGAGCCTCGCTACCCGTGAAGGGCGCCTGCGCGAGACCGTGCCCTTCGCGCTGCTGCTCTCGGGCGCGGCCGTCCTTCTCTTCATCAAGGTTCTGGCGCTGCCGGTGCCTGTCTGGCCGCGCTAAAGGCTGCCCGCCATGGACCTCTTCGACAACTTGATGCTGGGGCTCTCGACAGCCCTGGAACTCAACAATCTCGGCCTCTGCCTGCTGGGTGTGCTGATCGGCACGGCCATCGGCGTGCTGCCGGGCATCGGGCCGATCCCGACGGTGGCGCTGCTGCTGCCCTTCACCTTCGGGTTGAATCCGGCCGGCGCCATGATCATGCTCGCCGGCATCTTCTACGGCGCGCAGTATGGCGGCTCGACCACCGCCATCCTCGTCAATGTGCCCGGCGAGACCTCCTCGGTCGTGACCTGCATCGACGGTCACGAAATGGCCAAGCAGGGCAAGGCCGGCACGGCGCTCGCCATCGCCGCGATCGCGTCCTTCTTCGCCGGCACGATGGCGACGATCGTGATCGCCGTGATGAGCGTGCCGCTCTCGGTGCTGGCACTCAAGTTCACCGCAGTCGAGTATTTCAGCCTGCTCGTGCTCGGCCTGATCGCGGCCGTCGTGCTGGCGCATGGCTCTGTCGCCAAGTCGCTCGCGATGGTGCTGCTCGGCCTGTTGCTCGGCCTCGTCGGCATCGATGTCAGCTCCGGCGCCGCGCGCATGACCTTCGGCATCGCCGAGCTTTCCGACGGCCTCGACTTCGTGCCGATCGCCATGGGTCTGTTCGGGCTCGGCGAGATCATCGCCAATCTGGAGCGGCCGGCCGAACGACGCGTCGTCAGCCAGAAGGTCCGTGACCTGATCCCGAGCCGGGCCGATCTACGCGCCGCCTTCCCCGCCATGCTGCGCGGAACGGCGCTGGGCTCGGTGCTGGGTGTGCTGCCCGGTGGAGGCGCCGCGCTGCCACCCTTCTCCTCCTATGCGCTGGAAAAGAAGCTGGCGAAAGATCCGTCCCGCTTCGGCAAGGGTGCGATCGAGGGCGTGGCCGGCCCCGAGGCCGCCAACAATGCCGGCGCGCAGACGAGTTTCATCCCGCTGCTGACGCTCGGAATCCCGGCCAACGCCCTGATGGCGCTGATGATCGGAGCCCTGATGATGCAGGGCATTCAGCCCGGCCCGCAGATCATGACCGAGCAGCCGAAGCTGGTCTGGGGTGTGATCGCCTCGATGTGGGTCGGCAATCTGATGCTGCTGGTGATCAACCTGCCGCTGATCGGGCTCTGGGTCTCGATGCTGAAGATCCCCTATCGCCTGCTCTTCCCGGCGATCGTGCTGTTCTGCTGCATCGGCACCTATGGCATCGCCAACAGCCTGTTCAATGTCTGGCTCATGCTGGGCTGCGCTGCGATCGGCTACTTCTTCATCAAGATCGGCGTCGAGCCGGCGCCGCTTCTGCTCGGCCTCGTGCTCGGGCCGCAGCTGGAGGAGAATTTCCGTCGCGCGATGCTGCTGTCTGACGGGAATTTCTCGGTCTTCCTGTCGCGTCCGATCAGTGCGGTGCTGCTGGCTGTGGTCGCTGCGCTTCTTTTGGCGATGCTTTCACCGACGATCCTGCGCAATCGAAAGGCCGCCTTGGCAGATAGCCCATGACGGCCTCTGGTGCGGGCGAGCCGCGGGATCCGCGATTTTCGGGGCCTTGCCGAGCCCATCCACCCGTGGATCACGACGCCAGCGATGCGACAGATGCCAGGGCCCGGTCTCAGCTGGACGCGCGCTCATCTCCCGCCTAAAGCCTCGCATCTCTCGCCTTCTGCCAACCGGGCGGCTGGTATCCCGGAGACTGCATGGGCAAGGTCCTCAACCTGACGATCCTGTGTCTCTCGGTCGTCGCCTCCCTGTCCGTCTGGTTTGCCGCGACCGCTGCTGTCGCCGATCTCATCAGCAACGGGTTGATGACGAGCGCGCAAGGAGGCCTGCTGACCTCGGCGGTCCAGGCCGGGTTTGTCGTCGGCACGCTCGCCAGCGCCACTCTGGGTTTGGCCGACCGGATTCAGCCGAAGCGTCTGTTTGCAACCGGGTGCTGCATCGCGGGCGCCGCCACGCTGCTGCTGCCGTTCGTCGAGCCGACGGGTTGGGCCACGATCGGTTTGCGGGCTGTCGCGGGCGCCGCCATGGCGGCGGTCTATCCGGTCGGCATGAAGATGGCCGCCACCTGGGCAAAGGGCGATCTCGGATTGCTCATCGGGGTTCTCGTGGGCAGCCTGTCTCTGGGCTCGGCATCACCTCATCTCGTGAACGGGCTGATCGGCACCTTGCCCTGGACGACCGTCTATCTCATCGCCGGCAGTTTGTGCCTGGCGGCGGGCGCGCTCATCCTGGCCTTTCGCGAAGGTGCGGCGCCGTTCGTGCCCACCAGGTTCCGGTTTGCGGATATGGCCGAGGCCTGGCGGTCGCCTCAGCTGCGCCTCGCCAATCTCGGTTATCTCGGCCATATGTGGGAACTCTACGCCATGTGGGCCTGGATCGGGGCGTTTCTCCAGCACGGTCCCATCAATCTCCATGGCGCCAGCGCCAGCCTGCTGGTCTTCCTGATCATCGCTGCGGGGCTCCCCGGAGCTGTGCTTGCAGGCCTTGCGGCGGATCGCTTCGGCCGTTGCGAGACGGCTGCCGCTGCGATGCTCGCCAGCGGCCTATGCGCCCTCGCCATCGGCCCGCTGGCGAGTGTCGCTCCGGCTTTGGCCGTCGCGATCGCCCTGGTGTGGGGCTTTGCCGTCGTCGCCGACTCCGCGCAGTTCTCCGCGCTTGCCATCGAGATCGCGCCACGTCGACTGACGGGAACCATGTTGACGATCCAGACCTGCGTCGGCTTCCTGATCACGATCGCAGCCATTCAGGCCCTGCCCTGGCTCCTTCCCTATACGGGATGGAACAATGCCTTCGCCCTGCTCGCGATCGGGCCTTTTCTCGGTGTTCTCGCCATGTGGAAGCTGAAGGCTCTCCGGCAAACAGGTCTCGTCGCCTGACCTGGCGAAGCGACCGGGCGGAGGGCTGGCTCCGACCGTCTTGAGCGTGCAGCGCGCCGCTCGGGTTCAGCCGAAGGTGAGCGGATTGCGGATCGTTCCCGTCACCGATAGCGGCGGTAAAGCTCTGCCAGGACATCGAACGCCATTTTCTTGCTGCTCTTGTCGTCGGCGATCAGCCCCTTGCGATTGAAGCCGCGCTGGAAACCGGTTTGCCGACGTTCCGATCGGAAATCATACAGCAGCCAGGCAGCAATGCCCCTGATCCAGGGCGTGCGAGAGACAACCACCATCTGGAGCCGGTAGAACTCAGCCTGCCAGTCCTCGCTGAACAGGACGCGGCCGGCGCCACGGTGCCCGAGCAGCGCATCGGCGCCGGTCTCGCTGATGATCACGGGCTTGTCCGGCGCCGAATTGGCGACGAGCCGTTCGAGATTGGCGACATCGGGCTCGTACCAGCCGAAATACTCGTTGATGCCGATGATATCGAGATGATCCGCGAGACGGTCCTCGATCGCGAAACGCTCGCGGTTGATCAGGCAGGCCGCCGCGATGAGGCGGGTCGGGTCCGCCTGACGGGCCCGGGCGGCGAGGTCTGCCATGAAACGATAGCGCGCATCGGTGTCGGCGTTCTCGTTCCCGACCCCCCAGATGATGACGCTGGCCCGGTTGATGTCGCGGGCGACGAGTTCCAGAAGCTGGTTTTCCGCATCGGCATAGGTCTCGGGATTGCCGAAGTCGATCGCCCAGTAGACCGGCACCTCGGCCCAGAGCAGCAGCCCCTCCTCGTCGGCGATGCGGGCGACCAGCTCGTGATGGGGATAATGCGCGAGCCGCAGGAAATTCGCGCCGAGCTCGCGCGCATGGCGGAACCGCCGGCGGATATCGGCCTCGGTGCTGGTCTTGCCCCGCGCCGCGTCGTCCTCATGCACGCAGACCCCGGCCAGCAGGATCGACCGTCCATTGAGCAGGATCTCGGTTCCCTCGGTGCGGATCTCGCGAAAGCCGATGCGGTCGCGCCAGACATCCTCGCCGCAGACGATTTCGACCTCGTAGAGCCGGGGATCGTCGGGCGACCACAGGGCGGGACAGGCCGGGATCTCGACGATGCCCTGGCCGGCCTCGATCGCAATCCTCGTCTCGATGCCCAGTTCGGGGATGCGCAGCGTTGCACTGGCGTCGCGGGCTTCCGACAGCGTCACCCGTGCTGCGATGGCCTGCCGGTCGCTGCCCGGTGCCAGAGCCACGGCAACCTGCCGGATGAACAGCCCCGGCAGCCGCATCAGGCCGATCTCGCGATAGAGCCCGCCATAGTTGAACCAATCGATGTGATGCATCGGCACGCGGTCGGCGCGGCGGCGATTCTCGACCATGATCTGCAGGCGGTTCCGGCCGGGCCGGAGCGCCTGCGTCAGGTCCAGCGAGCAGGGGGTCGAGCCGCCGCGATGGCCGCCGACGAACCCGCCGTTCAGGAAGGCGAGCAGGGCGTAGTTGGCGCCGCCGATCTGCAGCATGACACGCTCGCCCGGTTTGGCCGGCACCCAGTCGACGTCGCGCGTATACCAGGCCGCGCCCTCGAAATGGGTCCATTCCGGCTTCAGCAAGTTCCAGCAGGACGGCACGGGGACGAGGTCGCCGGCGGCGATCTCATAGTCGCGCGGGGTCGCCCATTGCGAGGGCGGCATGTCGTCCTCGGCATACCATTTCTGGCGCAGCCCCTCGTCGAACAGATCGAGCGTCAGCCGCCAAGGCCCGTCGAGGCTCTCGACGACGCGTCCTCCCGACTGAACGAGGGTCGAAGCGGTTGCCGCCCCGGCCGCGAAACCGTCGGCATAGTTTTCGTCGTGGAGATGGGCGAAGGGATCGTGCGCGTCGGCCATCGTCACCGCGGCGGCTCCTGGCGGTAGCCGATGCCGACCATGCTTCGGAAACGCCAGGCCTGTCGCCCGGGCCAGAGGAGGTCGGCGATCATCGCGATGGCGATCCAGCGAAACCAGGTGGCGAAGGTGTTCGACAGGCCCTGCGGCTCCTCATAACCCCTGACCCAGCCATCCTGCCGGCGGACGCCCGCGCTGACATCGGCAAAGCCGCCATCGGCGTTCTGGAACTCGAGCAGCGCCTCAAGCAGGGCGAGGCACCAGCGCTCGATCTCGTCGCGGCGATATCCAAGCATGGCATGGCCATGGACCAGCACGTCGACGGCATCGACATCAATGCAGGCGCTGTCGATGGCGGGCGGCAGCGTCAGGCAGTAATCGACGGCCTTGTCTTGGAAGGGCAGGGGCCGGCCGGTCGCATACCAGAGATGGAAATTATGCATCGATCCGGCGAAGGCATGCAGCAGCCTGACCGGATCCGAGAACTGGCCGACGCCCCAGAATCCCGTGCTCGGCTCCTGCAGGCGGTCGTGCCAGGCAAAGAGCTGTTCGAGGGCCGCCGCGACCCGCGCCTGCGCCGCGGCATTGCCATGGCGCGCCATCAGCAGCCAGAAGCTGCCGAGGTTGACGATGTTGTTGCCCTCCTGCCAGGGGTCGCGCAGGTCGCGAAGGCTCAGCCAGTGGCCGAGCTCCCTTGCATCGAGCCAGGGCTCGGCGAAGGCGAGGATCGGCTTGCGGCCGGGATCGAGGGCCTCGATCGCGCCCAGCGTGTAGTTGGTGACGTGGAAATCGATGTAGCGCCAGGTCTCTGCGAGGTCCGGCTTCTTGAAGACCGCCTCATCCGTCATGCCCGCGATGCGGAAGCGGCCATCGGGCAGGCGGGCGCGCTCGAACCAGGCGACCAGAGCCGCCTTCTCGCTAGGAGCGTAGTCTTCCAGCCCGCCGAGCAGGTCGAGCGCCATCACGCCGTTGTAGCTCCCGGGCAGCAGCATTCCCGGCCACCGAGCGGCGTCGTGGTGGCCGCTGATCCGCATCACGCCGCGTGGAGCGTCCGGCACTTGCATCGTCGCCAGCCAGCCGAGCGTGCGCAGACGCGCCTCCTCGATTCTCCGCCACGTCGCCTCAAGCGGATCTCCCGCCACGGCCCGTCGAGCCGCCTGTCCCATCGCCTGTGTCACCCTTTCACCGCTCCTGCCGCCATGCCTTCCATCACGCGCTTCTGGGCGATCAGGAACAGCACCGCCACGGGCAGCGTCGTGATCACGGAGAGCGCCATGATGCCCTGGAAATTCGCGCCCAGTTCGCCGTTCATCGACAGCAGCGCCACGGGCAGCGTGTAGGTGTCGGGCGTGCGCGAGATCACCAGGATCGGGAACCACTGGGCCCAGTTCAGCAGGAAGGTGATGATCGCGACCGTTGCGACGACGGGGGCGGCCATCGGCATCACCACCTTGAACAGGATCTGGCTTTCGCTGGCGCCGTCGATGGTCGCGGCCTCGATGACCTCGGGCGGAATGGCGCGGAAGAACTGCTCGAACAGGAAGAACTGGATCGGCCCGAGCGCCAGGAACAGGWWGATCCCGGCGTAGCKGCCGHGCAGCCCGAGCTTGAACATCACCAGATAGACCGGGATGACCAG
>NNBT01004597.1_pt1 | contig 10937 bp, 10 predicted proteins | sample 1173831 | NCBI WGS metagenome assembly NNBT01 (sample SAMN07173936, study PRJNA388173) | plant metagenome | isolation source: symbiotic tissue sample KVJ10 | place: Norway: Troms, Kvaloya island | reverse complement strand
CCAGCGATGCCGGGCTCATACCGCTTYCGCCTCGCGCAGCGCGGCGATGTCCGCCTCGCTGCGGCCCAGGCCGCGCAGGATGGCGTCGGTGTGCTCGCCGACCGCCGGCACCGGGTCCATGCGGTAGTCGAACGCGCTCTGGCGGCCCGCCGGCAGCAAGGCCGGAATGTTCCCGGCGGGCGAGCCCACCTGCCGCCAGCGGTCGCGCGCCTTCAGTTGCGGATGCGCCCACAGGCCGGCCATGTCGTTCATGCGCGCGTTGGCGATCTGCGCCGCGTCCAGCCGCTCCAGCACCTGCGCCGTGCCCAACGCGGCGAAGGTCTCCACGATGATGGCGCGCAGGGCCTCCCGGTTCTCGTTGCGCCGCGCGTTGCTGTCGAAGCGCGCGTCGCTCGCGAGCCCCGACTGCAGCAGCACCTTGTCGCAGAACCCGCGCCATTCGCGCTCGTTCTGCAGGCCCAGCATCACCGTGCCGCCGTCGCCCGCGGGGAACGGGCCGTAGGGGTAGATGGTCGCGTGCGAGGCGGCGCTGCGCGGCGGCGGCGGCGCGCCTTCGTAGGCGTAGTACATCGGGTAGCCCATCCACTCGGCGAGCGACTCGAGCATCGACACGTCGATGTGCGAGCCCTTGCCGGTCTTGCCGCGCTGCAGCAGCGCGGCCAGGATGCCGGTGTACGCGTACATGCCCGCCGCGATGTCGGCGATGGAGTTGCCCGACTTGCACGGATCGTCCGGCGTGCCCGTGACCGACAGGAAGCCCGCCTCGCTCTGGATCAGCAGGTCGTAGGCCTTCTTGTCGCGGTACGGGCCGTCGTCGCCATAGCCCGAGATGTCGCACACGATGAGCCGCGGGTGCCTGGCCTGCAGTGCTTCGGCAGCTAGCCCCATGCGCGCCGCAGCGCCGGGGGCCAGGTTCTGCACCAGCACGTCGGCATCGGCCAGCAGCTCCTGCAGCACCGCCAGCGCGGCAGGTTGCTTCAGGTCGAGCGTGAGGCTTTCCTTCGAGCGGTTCACCCACACGAAGTGCGAGGCCTCGCCGCCTACGCGGGCGTCGTAGGCGCGCGCGAAGTCGCCCACCTCGGGGCGCTCCACCTTGACCACGCGCGCACCCAGGTCGGCGAGCTGGCGGGTGCAGAACGGCGCGGCAATGGCGTGTTCCAGCGAGATGACGGTGATGCCGTCCAGGGGTCTTGTCATGTCCGTGGGTCTCCAGGATCAGGCGAGCACGGCCGTGGCCTGCATCGTGAGCCAGCCGTCGGCGTCTTCGCCCCAGAGGCTGAATGTCTTGCCGTCGGTGCTTGCGTCGGCCGGCTTGCCGTGCACCCGGAACGGCGCGGTGTCGAAGGTCGGCCGCACCGCGCGGAACTCGAAGCGCGCCAGCTGCGCGCCGGGCACCTGGCGGCGCAGCAGGTCGACCAGCAAGGTGGCGATCAGCGGGCCGTGCACGATCAGGCCCGGATAGCCCTCGACCTGCGTCACGTAGCGCCGGTCGTAGTGGATGCGGTGGCCGTTGAAGGTGAGCGCCGAGTAGCGGAACAGCAGCACATCGTCGGGCGCGATGTCGCGGCTGAAGGCGGCGTCCTTCGGTGCGGGCGTGGGCGGCGGGCCTGCTTCGCCGGGCTGCGCGGCGGCGCGGTAGACGATGTCGTGCTCCTCGGTCAGCGCGAGGCCGCGTTCGTTGCGCACCTCGTGGCGCACGAGCACGAACACCAGCTCGCCGGTGCGGCCCGCCTTGTGCGTGACCGAGGCGATGGTCGACGTGCGCTGCACCTTGTCGGCCACCTGCAGCGGGTTGCCCGGCTCCCATGCGAGCCGCCCGCCGGCCCACATGCGGCGCGGCAGCGGCACGGGCGGCAGGAAGCCGCCGCGCTTCGCATGGCCGTCTTCGCCGAGCTCGGACTGGCGGTGGTGCGGCAAGAAGTACAGCCAGTGCCACAGCGCGGGCAGGTGCGTGCCGACAGCGGGCGGTGCGTCGTCGCGGTCCAGCGTGGCGGACAGCGCGCGCACGGGCGCGGCGGTGATGTCGTCGGCCAGCGTTTCGCTGCGGCCTTGCCAGGCCTGCAGCTTCGCCAACGCTTCGCCGTTGATGAGGGGGGTGTCATTCATCGGGTTCTTCATTCAGTCGACCGCGGCGCCGGAGGCCTTGACGATCCGCGCCCACTTGGCAAGGTCGTCCTGCAGCAGCGCCGCGAACTGGTCGGGGGTGGTGGGCGGCGCAATCTCGACGCCCTGCTGGTCGAGCTTGTCGCGCAGGTCCTTCGAGGCCAGCGCCTTGCGCGTGGCCTCCTGCAGGGTGGCCAGCACGTCGGGCGGCACGCCGGCCGGCGCGAACAGGCCGATCCACAGCGTGCCGTTGTAGCCGGGCACGGCCTCGGCAATGGTGGGCACGTCGGGCAGCACGGCCGAGCGCTTGTCGCCGCTCACGGCCAGCGCGCGCAGCTTGCCGGCCTTGATGTGCGAGAGCGCCGAAGGCAAGCTGGCGAACACGATCGGCAGTTGCCCGCCCAGCACGTCGTTGAGCGCGGGCGCCACGCCCTTGTACGGCACGTGCTGCAGCGAAATGCCCGCCATGCTGTTGAGCATTTCGCCCAGCAGGTGGTTGAGCGTGCCGTTGCCGGCCGAGGCGTACTGGTAGTTGGCGCCCTTCTGCCGCGCGAGCTTCAGGAATTCGGCGAAGTTCTTCGCCGGGAACGAGGGGTTGACCAGCAGCACGTTGGGCACCGCGCCGACGAGGCCGACGGGCTTGAAGTCTTTCACCGGGTCGAAGCCCGGGGTCTTGTACAGCGCCGGGTTGATGGCCTGGCTGCTGCTGATGGTCATGAGCAGCGTGTAGCCGTCCCTCGGGCCCTTGGCCACCAGCTGCGTGCCGATGTTGCCGCCCGCGCCGGGCCGGTTGTCGACCACCACGCTGGCGTTGTTCATCACCTCGCCGAGCTTCTGGCCCACGAGGCGCCCGACGATGTCGTTGGTGCCGCCGGCCGCCTGCGGCACCACCAGCGTGACGGGGCGCGAAGGGTACGGCTGGGCGACGGCCGGGGCCGCGTTGATCAGGGTGGCTGCGGCGGCGAATGCCAGCAGCGCGAGTGCGCGAACGCGCGGGGTTTTCGTTGTCTCCATGGCCGCATGGTCGTTCGCCCTTCCCTCGCGCGCAATCTGCGATTTCAAAAGCCAGCCTTCTGTTATTCCGAAGGCTTGGCTACCATCCGCCATGCTTTTCGACCTGACCGACCTTCGCCTCTTCGTGGCCGCCGCCGAGCTCGGCAACCTCACGCGGGCTGCCGAGCGCCAGCATCTGTCGCTGGCCGCGGCGAGCGCGCGCATCAAGTCGCTGGAGACGCAGGCCGGCCTGCAGCTGCTGCAGCGCGAGGCCCGCGGCGTGCGGCTGCTGCCGCCGGGCGAAGCCTTTCTTCATCACGCGCGGCTGGTGCTGCACCAGACCGAACAACTGCGCGCCGACCTGCTCGAGTACGGCGGCGGCCTGCGCGGGCACCTGCGCGTGTTCGCCAACACCACGGCCGTGACCGACTTCCTGCCCGAAATACTGCCCGGGTTCCTGGCGCGTAACCCGCGCATCAACGTCGACCTTCAGGAAAAACCGAATGCTCAGATTCCGCGCGGCGTGCTCGACGGGCGCGCCGACATCGGCATCGTCGCGGGCCAGGTCGACACGCTGGGGCTGGAGGCCATTCACTTCAGCACCGACCGGCTGGTGCTGGTCACCGCGCGCAAGCACCGCTTCGCCAAGCGCCGCAGGATCTCGTTCACCGAGACGCTCGACGAAGACGCCATCGGCATGCAGCAGGGCAGCACGCTGCAGGCCTTCCTGGCGCAGATCACCGACAACCTGGGCAAGCGGCAGAAGCTGCGCATTCAGCTCGGCAGCTTCGACGCCATGTGCCGGATGATCGGCAGCGGCGTGGGCATCGGCGTGGTGCCCGAATCAGCGGCGCGCCGCAACCAGGACAGCATGCAGCTCGCGCTGATAGAGCTCAGCGACGCGTGGTGCGTGCGCGAGCGGTACCTGCTGGTGCGCGACCGGGCGGCGTTGCCGATCTACGCGCAGGCGCTGGTCGACACGCTGTGCCGGCATTACGCGGCACCGGCCAGTTCCGGATGAAGGCCCGGCTGAGCTTGCACCCGTGCCAATTTCGCCGGTCCAGCGGTGGGTTGCGGCCGAAATGTGAACCACGCGGCGTAATCCCCATTTTCTGTGCACAACTTTGGGGGCAACTCAGGTGGAGCCTTGTAAAACGAATATAAGTTATTGTTTTATAAGGAAATTCTACACATTGCTCAAAATTTGAGCGGTGAACAAGATTGGCAGCAGAAACAGGAGCGGCATCGGCAGAAACCCTGGATCGAGCCTGTTTTTTCGCTGATGACACGCCCACTTGGGCGTGAAATCGCAGTTTTCCCGCTTAGTCCCCATTTTCTGTGCACAACTTTGGGGACAACTGAGGTGGAGCCTTGTAAAACAAATATAAGTTGTTGTTTTATATAGGTATTTCACACTTTGCTCAAAATTTGGGCGGTGAACAAGATGCAACGGATCTCATCACCTCGCTGCACTCTTGAAGTCGAATGACTTACAGCGCCCCTAGTACGGCGGTGCCTTGCGCTGTCGCTGCGCCCGCGCCGCTTCAGTCCACCAGGCCAGGTCGTCGGCAAAGCGGCCGAAAGACCGGTCGAGCGATTCACCCGCAGGTCCGGTCGGCTTGCCATCCGCGTCCAGCGTCTGCGAAATCGGCCCGACGGCGAGCGTGCTGGACACCACGACCATGCCCATCTCCGACAGGATCGAATGCCACACCGTGCCCGAGCGCACGCCCGAGAAGCGCCCCGCCGAGTAGCTGGCCACGGCCGCCGGGCGCCAGAACCACTCTTCGAGAAAGTGGTCGGTGAGATTCTTCAGGCCCGGTTGCGGGCCCCAGTTGTATTCGCCGGTCACGAAGACGAAGGCATCGGCCGCGCGGATCTTGCCGGCCAGCGCTTCCATGGCCGCAGGCGCGGTGCCCTTCGGGTATTCCTTGTACATGCGGTCGAGCATGGGCAGGTCGACCGCCTTGGCGTCGATCAGCTCGGCCTGCGCACCGCGTGCGTTCAGCCCGGCCACGATGTAGTCGGCCAGGCGCACGCCCATGCGGTCGGAGCGGTACGAACCGTAGAAGACCAGGATCCTGTCGCTCATGGGGGTCCCTTCTTGGCTGGGGTCAGGTCGGCTTTGCGAGCTTGTCCTGCGTCTGGGTGTCGAAGTCGGCCGCGTCATGGCGCTCGTGCAGCTGGCTGTCGGGCTGACCCCAGGTGCGGTTGACCATGCGTCCGCGTTTCACCGCCGGGCGCTGCGCGATCTCGTCGGTCCAGCGCAGCACGTTCTTGTACTCGCCTACTTGCAGGAACTCGCCCGCTTCGTACAGCTGCCCCTTGGCCAGCGTGCCGTACCAGGGCCACACCGCCATGTCGGCAATGGTGTAGTCGTTGCCCGCCAGGTAGCGGCTCTCGGCCAGCCGGCGGTCGAGCACATCGAGCTGGCGTTTCACCTCCATGGCGAAGCGGTCGATGGCGTACTCGATCTTCGTGGGTGCGTAGGCGTAGAAGTGACCGAAGCCGCCGCCCAGGTACGGCGCGCTGCCCATCTGCCAGAACAGCCACGACAGGCATTCGGCGCGGGCCGCACGTTCGGTCGGCAGGAAGGCGCCGAACTTCTCGGCCAGGTACTGCAGGATGGCACCCGACTCGAACACCCGCACCGGCACGGGCTCGCTGCGGTCGAACAGCGCGGGGATCTTGGAGTTGGGGTTCACCGCCACGAAGCCGCTGCCGAACTGGTCGCCCTCGTTGATGCGGATCAGCCAGGCGTCGTACTCGGCGCCGGTGTGGCCCAGTGCCAGCAGTTCTTCCAGCATCACCGTGACTTTCACGCCGTTGGGCGTCGCCAGCGAATAGAGTTGCAGTGGATGCCGTCCCACCGGCAGGTCCTTGTCTTGGGTGGCGCCGGCGATCGGTCGATTGATGTTCGCGAAGCGCCCGCCGCTTTCCTTGTTCCAGGACCAGACGGTGGGGGGCGTGTAGACGGCCGTGGTGGTCGTGTCATTCATGCAATGCGTTCCAGGAGTGCTGACGATGATCATTCTCTACGACTGCGCCACCGCACCGAGTCCGCGGCGCGCGCGCATCCTGCTTGCCGAAAAGGGCATTGCGCACGACACCGTGCAGGTCGACCTGGTCCATGGTGAGCAACTGGGTGCCGCGTACCGCGCGATCAATCCGCAGTGCACGGTGCCTGCGCTGCGCACCGAAGAAGGCGCGCTGCTGACCGACAACGCCGCCATTGCGGCCTACCTGGAGGCGCAATACCCGCAGCCGCCGCTGATGGGCATCACGCCGCACGAAAAAGCGGAGATCGCGAGTTGGACCTGGCGCGTGGAATTCGAAGGCCTGATGGCCATAGCCGAGACGCTGCGCAACGGCTCGCCCGCCATGGCCGGCCGGGCCCTGCCCGGGCCGGTGAACTACGCGCAGATTCCCGAGCTGGCGCAGCGCGGGCTGGTGCGGGTGCAGCAGTTCTTCGAGACGCTGAACGAGCGGCTGGCCGGCCGCGAGTTTCTCGCCACCGACCGATTCAGCCTGGCCGACATCACCGCCGTGGTGGCGGTGGACTTTGCCCGCGTGGTGCGCGTCAAGCCCGGGGAGCAGCACCCCGAGCTCGTGCGCTGGCGCACTGCAATGGCGCAGCGCCCGTCGATGTCGCGCTGAGCGATCAGCGCTCGATGGTGAGCGCCACGCCCATGCCGCCGCCGATGCACAGCGAGGCAATGCCCTTCTTGGCGTTCTGGCGCTGCATTTCGTGCAGCAGCGTCACCAGGATGCGGCAGCCCGACGCGCCGATGGGGTGGCCGATGGCAATGGCGCCGCCGTTCACGTTCACCTTGTTCACGTCCCAGCCCATTTCGCGGTTCACGGCGCAGGCCTGCGCGGCGAAGGCTTCGTTGATCTCGAGCAGGTCGAGGTCGGCGGCCTTCCAGCCGGCGCGTTGCAGCGCCTTGGTCGACGCAGGCACAGGGCCCATGCCCATGATGGCGGGGTCGAGGCCGGCGGTGGCGTAGCTGGCAATGCGGCCCAGCGGCTTCAGACCGAGCGCGGCAGCCTTCTTGGCCGTCATGACCATCACGGCGGCGGCGCCGTCGTTCAGGCCCGAGGCGTTGCCCGCGGTCACGCCGCCGGCCTTGTCGAAGGCGGGGCGCAGGCCGGCCAGCACTTCGGCGCTGCTCTTGCGGTTGATGAACTCGTCCTTGTCGAAGACGATCGGGTCGCCCTTCTTCTGCGGAATGCTCACGCCGACGATCTCGTCCTTGAACTTGCCGGCGTCCTGCGCGGCGGCGGCCTTGGTCTGCGAGCCCAGCGCCAGTTCATCCTGCGACGCGCGGTCGATGTTGAACTTCTTGGCCACGTTCTCGGCGGTGATGCCCATGTGGTACTGGTTGTAGACGTCCCACAGGCCGTCCACGATCATGGTGTCGACCAGCTTCCAGTCGCCCATGCGCTGGCCGTTGCGCGAGTTGGGCAGCACGTGCGGCGCCATGCTCATGTTTTCCTGGCCGCCGGCAATGACGATCTCGCTGTCGCCCGTGGCCACGGCCTGCGCCGCCAGCATCACGGCCTTCAGGCCCGAGCCGCACACGGCGTTGATGGTGAGCGCCGGCGTTTCCTTGGCGCCGCCGCCCTTCAGCCATGCCTGGCGTGCGGGGTTCTGGCCCGCGCCGGCCGCGAGCACCTGGCCCATGATGGCCTCGCCGACCTGGTCGGCGGTGAGGTTGGCACGTGCAATCACTTCCTTGATGACGATGGCACCCAGCTCGGTGGCCGCGATGCCGGCGAGCGAGCCGCCGAATTTGCCGACCGCCGTGCGCGCTGCCGAAACGATGACGATGTCTTCCATGAGGTTCTCCGTTGAAGTGATCTGAAATTCGAGGTGTGCGGTGTCAGGCGCGTGCCTTGACGTAGCGCCCCGGTGCCGGCTCGATGGCCTTGTAGACCTTGCCGTTGCCGTAGCCCTTGGGCGCCGGGATCTGCTTGCCGGCGTTGCCCTTGAGCCATTGTGCCCAGTCGGTCCACCAGCTCCCCGCATGTTCCTGCGCGCCGGCGAGCCACTCGGGCTGTGTTTCGGGGAACTTGCCGTCGTTGCGCACCCAGTGGCTGCGCTTGTTCTTGGCGGGCGGGTTGATCACGCCGGCAATGTGGCCCGACGCGCCCATCACGAAGCGCTTCTTGCCCGGCAGCAGCTGCGTGGACGCGTACGCCCCGCCGATCGGCACGATGTGGTCTTCGCGCGAGCCGTAGATGTAGGCCGGAATGTCGATGCTGCCCAGGTCGATCTTCTCGCCGCACACGGTGAGCGCGTTGGGCTTGGCCAGCTTGTTCTCGTGGTACGTGTTGCGCAGGTACCAGGTATAGAACGGGCCCGGCAGGTTGGTGGCGTCGCTGTTCCAGTACAGCAGGTCGAAGGGCGGCGGGGTCTCGCCCTTCAGGTAGTTGCCCACCACGTAGTTCCACACCAGGTCGTTGGGCCGCAGGAAGCTGAAGGTCGAGGCCAGGTCGCCGCCGGGCAGCAGGCCGCCCTTGCCGAGCTGCATCTCGCGGTAGGCCACCATCGGCTCGTCCACGAAGATGTCCAGGATGCCGGTGTCGCTGAAGTCCAGGAAGGTGGTCAGCAGCGTGACCGACGCGGCCGGCTTCTCGCCGCGCGCCGCCAGCACCGCCAGCGCGGTGCTCAGGATGGTGCCACCCACGCAGAAGCCCAGCGTGTTGATCTGCTTGCTGCTGGTGATGTCCTGCACCGTGTGGATCGCCTCGATGGCGGCGTTCTCGATGTAGTCGTCCCAGGTGGCCTTTTCCATCGACGCGTCGGGGTTGCGCCAGCTCACCACGAACACGCGGTGGCCCTGCTCGTTCGCATAGCGGATGAGCGAGTTCTCGGGCTGCAGGTCGAGGATGTAGAACTTGTTGATGCAAGGCGGCACCAGCAGGAACGGCCGCTCGTACACCTTGGCGGTGAGCGGCTTGTATTCGAGCAGCTGGAAGAAGTCGTTCTCGAACACCACGGCACCCTCGGTGGTGGCCACGTTGCGGCCCACCTCGAAGGCGCTCTCGTCGGTCATGCTGACGTGGCCCTGCTTCACGTCGTGCATCAGGTTCTGGATGCCCTTGGCGATGCTCTCGCCCTGCGTGTCGATGGCCTTCTTCTGCGCATCGACGTTGAACGCGAGCGAGTTGCTCGGCGACGACGCGGCCATCCACTGCTCGACGGCGAAGCGCAGGCGCGCGCGGGTCTTTTCGTCGGCATCGATGGCCTCGGCCATGCCGAGCATGGTGCGGCCGTTGAGCAGGTACACGGCGGCCGAGAAAGCCGACAGCGGGTTGCTGCCCCAGGCATCGCCCGCGAAGCGCTTGTCGCCCTCCGGCTTCGCATTGAAGCCCTGGCGCCAGAGCTCGGTGGCTTCGGCCACGTACTGCTGCTGGATGGCCTGGAGCTTTTCGGGCGCAATGGAAAACTTCGGCAGCTCGGGCATCTTCATGCCGCCGGGCAATTCAGGCAGTTGCCACAGCGGCGTGCCGCCGGGATTGAAGGCCGAAGCACCCTGCGCGGTGAACTGCTGGAACGACGCCAGCGCCTTGCTCCATCCCTCGGAAAGTGCCTGCTGGAAGGGCGCGAACGCATCGGCCCCCGTGGTTTGCTTCATCATGTCTCCTGGTCCTCACCTGAATCGATACGGATGGCTGGCGTGTTTTGAGTATCCTGCATTCACCGGGCCCTCACAACGCATTCACTGCGTCGGCGCACCCTTTCCCTTACCAACTGAAACTTCTCGTGTTTATCCATCTGATCGTCATCGGCTGGCTGTATGTCGTTGTCATGATGGCCGTGGCCGAAGCCACCAACACCAACGGCACGGTGCTGGGCGCCATCTTCACATTTCTTTTGTACGGATTGGGCCCGATGGCACTGGTGGTTTACCTGATGGGTACCCCCGGGCGCCGCCGCGCCGTCAAGCAGCGCGAGGCCGAGGCACAGGAGGCCGCGCGGCGCGCAGCCGCACAAGCGCATGCAGCTGCGGCGGCTAAAGACGCCGGATCAGAGCTTCCAGACCAGGGCGGCGAAGCGCCCGCTGATGCCGTCGCGCCGGTGCGAAAAGAACCGTGAGGGGTTGCCGACGGTGCACCAGCCGCTGGTGCCGTCGTTGCCATGGACCGATGCAATGCCCGCCGCGCGCAGCCGCTGGCGCGCCAGCGCGGGCAGGTCGGCCAGCCATTTGCCGGCCGCCGGCGCAGGCCGGAAGCACGACGCGGCTTCGGCCGCATGCGCCTCGAAGGCGGCCTTGACCTCGGGGCCGACTTCGAAGGCGCTGGGACCGATGCAGGGCCCCACCCAGGCCATGACCTTGCTCGCGCCTTCCGCGTCGAAGGCCTTGACGGTCTGCTCGAGCACACCGCCTGCGAGCCCCCGCCAGCCGGCATGCGCAGCGGCCACGCGGTGGCCCGCTTCGTCGGTGAAGAGCACGGGCAGGCAATCGGCCACCATGATCGTGCAGGCCAGCCCGGTGGTGGTGGCGGCGCAGGCATCGGCCGCGGTGCCGTCGCGCACCACGGCCTGCGCATCGTCGAGCGCCACGACCCCAGTGCCGTGCACCTGCTGAAGAAAGACCGGACGCGCGCCGACGGCACTGCGCAAACGGTCGCGGTTGTGCGCCACCTGCGCGGGGTCGTCACCCACGTGGTCGCCGAGGTTCAGGCTCTCGTAGCGGCCCAGCGAAACACCGCCGTCGCGCGTGGTGCACACGGCCCGCACATTCGCCGGCGCAGGCCAGTCGGGCACGAGCCAGCGCGCGTTCCAGTGCCCGKTCATGGCGCTCAGGCTTCCGCGTCGGGCGCTTGGGAAGGCT
>NNBT01002323.1_pt1 | contig 10957 bp, 9 predicted proteins | sample 1173831 | NCBI WGS metagenome assembly NNBT01 (sample SAMN07173936, study PRJNA388173) | plant metagenome | isolation source: symbiotic tissue sample KVJ10 | place: Norway: Troms, Kvaloya island | reverse complement strand
AGATGTGTATAGGAGCCAGGGCTATATCGTCACCGACATCAACCGCGATTTCTTCGCCAGCGAGGCCGGGCAGGCGCTGACCAAGCGCATTCCGAGCCGCCGCATCGGCGACCCCGCCGATCTCGACGGGCCGCTGTTGCTGCTCTGCTCGGAGGCCGGGCGCCACATGACCGGGGCGGTGGTCGCCGTGGATGGCGGGCATCTGGTGAGTGGGTTGTAAGCCCTCGGGCGCCACAGCAGACGGCGAAGCGCGGGGAACCCTCTCCCGTAGGGAGAGGGCAGGGTGAGGGGTCGGCCGTTTGACACCGTGGCCGTGCCCTCACCGCCGCTGCGGTTGGGCTCGCGCTTTGCTGGTCCAGGGGCCGACACCTCACCCCTGCCCCTCTCACTGATCTCGGGCTCGCCCGAGATCAGCACCTAGAGTGTCAAAGTCGGGTATACCCGACTTCGATGCAGGAGAGGCGTTCCCCGCGCCCTAACCACGCATGATCTCCTTCAGCCGCAGCAGTGAGATCCGCTCGACCTGTCCCAGCGCGGTCTCGAACTCGACCTCCGGCGTGCTCTGCAGACGCGTCTCGAAGGCGGCCAGGATCGCGTCCTTGCTGGCGCCGGCCACCGCCATGATGAAGGGGATGCCGAAGCGGGCCTTGTAGGCGTCGTTGGCTTCCGTGAAGCGGGCGCGCTCGCTGGGCGCGAGCCGGTCGAGCCCGGCGGAGGCCTGCTCGCCGATCGATTCTTCCGTCATCTCGCCGGCCGCCGCGAGCTTGCCGGCAAGGTCGGGGTGGCCGAGCAGCAGCGCCTTCAGCTTGTCGCGCGGGGCGGCGCGCATCACCTTGACCATCGCCGCGTGCAGGGTCTCGGCATCGTCATGGGCGGACGTGAGGCCGGCGTCGAAGGTCGCTTCCGAGACCCAGGGCGCGTTCTCCCAGATCCGCCCGAAAACCTCGACGAAGAGCGCCTTCGGCACGGCCGAGGGGCGGTAGCCGCCGGCCGGCGGGTGGTGCCGGATCCAGTGCCGGGCGATGTCGAGCCGCGTCGCGACCCAGACATCGTCATGGCTCTGCACATGGTCGAGGAAGCGCGCCAGCGCGGCGGCCCGGCCCGGCCGGCCGACGAGCCGGCAATGCAGGCCGATCGACATCATTTTCGGGGCGCTCTCGCCCTCGGCATAGAGCAGGTCGAAGGAGTCCCTGAGATAGGCGAAGAACTGGTCGCCGCTGTTGAAGCCCTGCGGCGTGGCGAAGCGCATGTCGTTGGCATCGAGCGTGTAGGGCACGGCGAGCTGCGGCCCCTTCGGCCCGCTCAGCCAGTAGGGCAGCTCGTCGGCATAGCTGTCGGCGGTGTAGAGAAAGCCGCCTTCTTCCATCATCAGCGGCGTCGTGCGCTCCGACGAGCGGCCCTGGTAGAAGCCGAGCGGGCGCACGCCGGTGATCTCGCGCTGGATCCGAATGGCTTCGAGAATGTCGGCGCGCTCCTTCTCGGCGGGTGCGTCCCGATAGTCGATCCATTTCAGCCCGTGGGTGGCGATCTCCCAGCCGGCCTCCTGCATCGAGGAGGCGATCTCCGGATAGCGCTGCAGCGCGCTCGCCACGGCGAAGACGGTGACCGGCAGCTTGCGCTCGGTGAACATCCGCCAGAGCCGCCAGTAGCCGGCGCGCGCGCCGTATTCGTAGATCGACTCCATGTTCATGTGGCGCTGGCCGGGCCAGGGCGCGGCGCCGACGATCTCGGAGAGGAAGGCCTCGGAGGCCGCGTCCCCATGCAGGATGTTGTTCTCCCCGCCCTCCTCGTAATTGATCACGAACTGCACGGCGATGCGGGCCTTCCCCGGCCAGCGCGGATGCGGCGGGGTGCGGCCATAGCCTTTCAGGTCGCGCGGATAGGCAGTGTCGGTCATGGCGGACGGCGCTCGCAAAGTGATTCAGGTCGGGGTCGTAAGCTGTTGATCGTCAAACAAATTGCGTACCGTCATGGCGAGCGCAGCGAAGCCATCCAGGGGCCGTCTGGCCTGTCGCTCTGGATTGCTTCGCTGCGCTCGCAATGACGACAGCCGTCAGCTCCCGCGATAGGTCGTGTAGCCATAGGGCGAGCAGTTGAGCGGCACATGCCAGTGCCGGCTGGTGTCGGCGATGCCGAAGCGAACCGTGACGGTCTCGAGGAAGGCGGGCTCGGGCAGGGTGACGCCGCGACCGCGAAAATAGGGGCCGATTGCGAAGTCGATCTCATAGAGGCCGGGCTGCGTCGCCTCGGGCGTCAGCAGCGGCGCGTCGGTGCGGCCGTCGGCATTGGTCACGGTGTCCACGAGGGTTTCGGCGCTGCCTTCCGTGACACGGCGCAGGGTGATCGCCACGCCCGCCGCCGGCACGCCGCCCTGGGTGTCGAGGATATGCGTCGTCAGTCCCGCCATGCCCTGTCCCTTTGCTGTGCCGGGCCGCTTTCCCCGTGCCGGACCCGCCGGGCGTCACGCTTGCATGCTGCCCTGCAGCAACCGTAACCTGTGCTCCGGCGAAGTCCATCGCCCCTGAGCCTGAAGGGAAGCCCTGCCGCGATGCTCGCAGCCTATCTGATGGAATGGGGCGGCATGCTGCTGCGCTGGCTGCATGTGATCACGGCGATCGCCTGGATCGGCTCGTCCTTCTTCTTCATCCATCTCGATGCCAGTTTGCGGCCGGCCGCCGACATTCCGCCGGGCGAGGGCGGGCGGGCGTGGCAGGTCCATGGCGGCGGCTTCTACGAGATGCGGAAATACCTCGTCGCGCCCGCCGTGATGCCAGCCGAGCTGACCTGGCACAAATGGCAGGCCTACTGGACCTGGATCTCGGGCTTCTTCCTGCTGGTCTGGGTCTATTACGCGCAGTCAGAGCTCTATCTCATCGACCCGGCGGTGATGGCGCTGTCTCCCCCGGTCGCGGGCGCCATCGGCATCGCGGCGCTGGTCTTCGGCTGGCTGTTCTATGACTGGCTCTGCCGCTCGCCGCTGGGCCGCAACGACGTCGTGCTCGGCGTGCTCGGCTTTTCCTATGTGGTGGCGGCGAGCTGGGCGTTTGCCTCCGTGTTCTCAGGCCGCGGGGCGCTGATCCACACCGGCGCGCTGATGGCGACGATCATGACCGCCAATGTCTTCTTCAACATCATGCCCGGCCAGCGGAAGGTCATCGCGGCGCTGATGGCCGGCGAGAAGCCGGATCCGAAATACGGCAAGGCAGCCAAGCAGCGCTCGCTGCACAACAACTACATCACCCTGCCGGTGCTGTTCCTGATGCTGTCGAACCACTATCCGGTCACTTATGCCAATTCGGCGATGATCCCGGTGCTGGTGGCGCTGATCATCGTGGCGGGCGCGCTGATCCGGCACTTCTTCAACGTTCGCCATGCCGATCACGCGCGCTCGCCCTGGTGGACCTGGGCGGTGGCGCTGGTGGCGCTCTGGCTCGCCTTCTGGGTGGCGATGGCGTCCTCGCCCGGCGGGCGCGAGCGGCTGGGGCTGGCACCGCTGCCCGAAGCGAAGCCCGTGATGCTGGCCGGGCTGCAGCCGCCGCCGGAAGCGGTCGCCAATATCGTCACCGGTCGCTGCGCGATGTGCCATGCGCCCGAGCCCACCTGGCCCGGGATCCAGATTCCGCCCAAGGGGGTGCTGCTGCACGAACCCGCGCAGATCGCCGCCCAGGCGCGTGCGATCCGCGTCCAGGCGGTGATGACGCATGCGATGCCGCCCAATAACCTCTCGGGCATCACGCCCGACGAGCGGCGCGTGCTGGCGGCATGGCTGTCTGGATCGCCCCGGTAGCAAAGCCCGTTTGCGGCAACTTACGTAAGGGAATGTTGACGCTGATTAACGATGGCGCGCGTGTGCAGTGCGTCATTCAGTTTCGGTTCACCTGATGCGCGGCATGGTCGCCACAACGACAGGGGTGGAGGCTGTTTCCGACACCGGGGACGTCCAAACCTGAGGGGACCGGGGGGTCCGCTTGAACACGCTTTTGAAGAAGGGCGGCGGCTATCCGCTGGCCGTCCTGGGATTTGTCTGTGTCTGGACGGTGCTGTGCTGGCCCTGGCTGTCGGGCGCTGTGACGATTCCCTTCGACGCGAAAGCGCATTTCCAGGCGCAGATCCAGTTCCTGGCGCAGGCGCTCCATTCGGGGCAGTCGCCGTTCTGGACGCATAACGTTTTCGGCGGTTCGCCGCAGGTCGCCGACCCCCAATCCCTGATCTTCTCTCCCGCGATCATCCTGGCGCTGTTGTCGCCCTCGCCGAGCTTCCGCGAGGTCGACGCCTATGTGCTGGCGCATCTGCTGGCCGGCGGCGTCGCCATGATGATGGTCTTCCGCGACCGCAACTGGCACCCCGTGGGCGGGTTGCTGGCGGCGCTGGTCTTCGCCTTCGGCGCCTCGGCGGCCTGGCGCGTCCAGCATGTCGGGCAGATCGCGAGCCTCGCCTTCTTCGCCATCGCCTTCTGGCTGACCTTGCGCATGCTGCAGCGGTCATCGCTGCTGACGGGCGCCTTTGCCGGTTTCGCCGCCGGGCTGATGGTGCTCGAGCCGGATCAGGTCGCGCTGCTGGGCGGCTATGTCCTGGTGGGCATGGTCGTGGCGCACTGGTTCTCGGGTGGCTGGGCCGCCATCCGCGCGAGCCTGCCTGCGATCTCCGTGGCGTGCGTCGCGGGCGCGGCGACCATCGCCTTGCCCCTGCTCTGGACCTGGCTCTTCGCCGAGGCGACGACGCGCCCGGCGATCGACCTCGCGGAGGCCGGTCGCGGCTCGCTCCATCCGGTTTCGCTGCTGACGGCGTTCTTTGGGGATCTGTTCGGCGCGCAGAGCCCGACCGTCGACTTCTGGGGCCCCTACAACAATCCCAACTGGGCCAAGGAGCTCTACCTTTCGCAAAACATGGGGCAGGTCTATTTCGGCGCGCTGCCGCTGCTGCTGCTGATCGCTCCGGGCGTGACGCGCGGCTGGCTGTGGGACCGGGCGGTGCGTCCGCTGACGCTGTGCTTCGCCTTCATGGTGCTGTTTGCACTCGGCCGCTACACGCCTTTGTTCGACCTCGCCTATGAGTATCTGCCCGGCGTCAAGGTGTTCCGGCGTCCGGCCGACGCGACCTTCCTGGTCGGGGCTCTCGGCGCCATTCTCTCTGGCTATGTGCTGCATCGCGTCCTGACGGCGCAGCCGGGCACCTCGTTCCGGCGCGACCTGATGTTCGGCGCGGCTGCGGTGATCGTCATGGCGGCGGTCGCGCTGGTGGTGTCGGGGGGCGCGGGGCATCTCGCCGACGCGGTCAAGCCGGTCGCCCTCGCGCTGGGCTGGTTTGCCGCCGCTGCCGCGGTCGTGCTGGTGCTGCAGCGCCGGCTGAGGGCGGTCGGCCCGGTCGCCGCGGCCATTCTGGTCGCCGGTGTTGTCGCGGCCGATCTCGGGGTGAACAACGGCCCCAATGAATCGACCGCCCTGCCGCCGCAGCTCTACGACGTGCTGCGGCCCGATACCCACAACGAGACGATCGCGGTGCTCAAGCGCCTGACCGCGCAGGCGCCCGGTTCGCTGCGGCGCGACCGCGTCGAACTGCTCGGGATGGGTTTCGAATGGCCCAATGCCGCGATGGTTCACGGGCTCGACCACACGCTCGGCTACAATCCCCTGCGGCTGGCCGATTTTTCGGAAGCCGTGGGCACGCGCGACGGCATCGCCTCGCCCTCCGAGCGCCAGTTCACGCCGCTGTTTCCGTCCTATCGCTGCCGCCTCGCCAATCTTCTGGGGCTTCGCTACATCGCCTCGCCCGTGCTGATCGAGCAGGTCGATCACGCCCTGCGCGATGGCGACCTGAAGCTGATCGCGCGGACGAAGGACGGTTACGTCTATGAAAACCCGCGTGCGCTGCCCCGCGTGCAGTTCGTCGGCGGCTGGGAATTCGCCGATTTCGAGGGCATGAAACAGAGCGGACACTGGCCCGAAGTCGATCCTCAGCAGGCCGTTCTGCTGGACGTCGAGCCGCCGGTGGCGGTTCCCGAAGGGCCGGCGCTGGTGCGGGCCGACATCCGGCTCAGCCGCTACGAGAACACCGTCGTCGAGATCGACGTCACCACCGCCGCCGCCGGCTTCATCGTGCTCAACGACACCTGGCACCCGTGGTGGCGGGCGACCGTCGATGGCGTCGATACCGAAATCCTGAAGGCCAACGTCCTGTTCCGGGCGGTTCAGGTGCCCGCCGGCACGCACAAGGTCCGGTTCAGCTTCAACCCGATCGAGGGGGCGCTGGCCGAGTTCCGCGAGCGGGTCAGCCCGGCGCCCGTCGAGGAGGATACGCCGCTGCCGCTGCCGCCGCTGCGCGACGAGCCCCTGGTCGCGGGCGCCGACGGGCTGCTGCCTTCGATGCTGGCGGGACCGTCGCGGCAGGTGCGCGATTCGCTGCGGCTCGGGGTCCAGCCCGCCACGGCGGGACGTGAGGTTGTGTCGTCTGTCCTTGTGCATTGAGCGCGCGGCCTCCGGCCGCGCGCAAGCTTCCCCATATCCTTACGCAGCGCAGGCCGGCCGCGCCGGCGACGCGCTGCGGCCCTCGGTCAGGCGCCGGTGTCGGCGGCGAGCCCGGCCGCTGCGATGCCGCTGAGCGCCGCCGCCTCGTCATTGTCTGAGGTGTCGCCCGAGATGCCGATCGCTCCCAGAAGCAGACCCGCGGCGTCGCGGATCAGGACGCCGCCGGGCACGGGCACGAGCGAGCCCCCGACTGCATGAGTCGCGGCCTCGACGAAATAGGGGCGTTCGATCGCCATCTTGTGCAAAGCGCGCGAGCCGATCCCCATCGCGACCACGCCATGCGCCTTGCCGAGCGCGATCTCGGCGCGTTTCAGGCTGGTGCCGTCCTGCGCGAGCACGAGCTTCGGCGCGCCGCGCGAATCGAGGATGGCGATGGCGAGCGGCTTGAACCCGGCCGCGCCGGCATGGGCGAGGGCTGCGGACATGATCGTCTGGGCCTGGGTCAGTGTCAGCATGAGGTCTCGCTCCATTTGTCTGTCGGTCCCTGCTTTTGACAGGCCACGGCCGACGGCGAAAGACCGTCCCGCCAAGGCGGGTGGCCGACGGCGCCTCCGTCCGCAGGCGCGGCGCCGACAATTCTGCGAAATCGCGCCGACCATCTTGAACTTGTCACCTCGAACGTCGTTGATGGGAGTCCCAACGTAAGGAGGAAAACCCATGGGCCTGTTCAGTTTCATCAAGGAAGCCGGAGCCAAGATCTTCGGCTCGAGCGCTGCCAAGGCCGCCACGGCCGAAGATCTGCAGAAGGAACTCGCCGGCCACGGGCTGCCCTCTGACGTCGCGATCTCGATCGACGGCGACAAGGTCAAGGTGTCCGGCAAGGCGGTGTCGACGGAGGAGGCCGAGAAGATCATCCTGGCGCTCGGCAACACGCTGGGCGTGGCCACGGTGGAGTCCGAACTCGCCGTGACCAAGGAGGTCCCGGCGGCCGTGTTCTACACGGTGAAGAAGGGCGACACGCTCTGGAAGATCGCCGAGGAGCATTACGGCAAGGGCCAGGGCGCCAAGTACAGCGAGATCGTCAAGGCCAACACGCCGCCGGTGAAGAACCCCGACCTGATCCAGCCGGGCTGGGTGCTGCGGATTCCGCCCAAGGCCTGAGCACGCCGCACCGGCCCGTAATCGCGACCGCGCCCTCCGGGGCGCGGTTTTTTCGGGCCGCATCGCCCGTCGGGCCAGCGGGGCCTTGACGGATTTGGTTGCGTCGGCAACGATCTCCGAAGATCCAGAAGCGGGCGGGCTCCCAGGCCCAGACTCGCCGCCGGTCGTGCTACTGTGAAGACAAGACCGCGCGCCAGTTCCGGAGGGGGCGGCGCCGGACAACAGCCGACATCCTCGGGAGGGAAGTCATGACGTTCGATCGCCGCCAATTGCTGACGGGTGCCGGTGCTACTGTGGCCGCCCCGCTCGTCCTGCGTGCCACCCGCGCCAATGCGCAGGAGGTGACGCTGAAGATGCACCACTTCCTGCCGCCGGTCGCGGTCGGCCATGCGCGCTTCCTCAAGCCTTGGGCCGACAAGGTCGCTGCCGAATCCAACGGCCGCATCAAGATCGACATCTTTCCCTCGATGCAGCTTGGCGGAACGCCGCCGCAGCTCTTTGACCAGGCCCGCGACGGCGTCGCCGATCTCGTCTGGACGCTGCCGGGCTATACGCCGGGCCGCTTCACCGGGCTCGAGGCCTTCGAGCTGCCCTTCGTCGCCAACAAGCGCGCGCTGGTGAACTCGCTGGCGCTGACCGAATACGCCCAGCAGAACCTCGCCGCCGAGCTGAAGGACGTCCACCCGATCTGCGTCTGGACGCATGATCATGGCCTGATCCACGCCAACAAGCAGATCAAGACGATGGAAGACCTCAAGGGCCTGAAGCTGCGCTTTCCGACGCGGCTGGCCGGCGAGGCGCTGAAGGCGCTGGGCGCGAACGCCATCGGCATGCCGGTGCCGCAGGTGCCGGAATCGCTGGCCCAGCGCGTCATCGACGGCGCGGTCATTCCCTGGGAGGTCGTGCCTTCGGTCAAGGTGCAGGAGCTGGTCAAGTTCCACACGGAGATACCGGGTTCGCCGACCTTCTATGTCGCGACCTTCATCCTCGCGATGAACAAGGCGAAGTACGAGGCGCTGGCGCCCGATCTCAAGGCGATCATCGACCGCAACTCCGGCGCCGCTGCCGCCGGCATGGCCGGCAAGGTCTGGGACGAGCAGGCCGTCGTCGTCTCCGACATGGTCCGCAAGCGCGGCAACACCATCACCGTGATTGAGGAGGCCGAGGCCGCGCGCTGGCGCAAGACGACCGAGCCGGTGATCGAGGCCTGGATCAAGTCGACCAAGGAGAAGGGCCTCGACGGCGAGAAGCTGCTCGCCAGCGCCAAGGCCGCGCTCGCCAAGCACGAAAAGGCGGCGTGACCGGCACGATGGCGCAGGATCGGGGGGAGGCTGCGCCATCGGCGTTCGAGAGGATCGTGCAGGGCATCGCCCTGCTCGGTGGCGTGCTCTTGATCACGCTCTCGGCCACGGTGGTGACCAGCGTCACGCTGCGCTCGGATCTCGTCGGCGCCGCCGGCGTGCCTGGTGACTTCGAGCTGGTGCAGATGGCGACCGCCATCGCTGCCTTCTGCTTCCTGCCCTGGTGCCAGCTGCGCCGCGGCAACATCTTCGTCGACACCTTCACGCTCAAGCTGCCGGAGCGCTGGCAGCGCGGCATCGATGCCGTCTGGGACATCGTCTATGCGCTGGTGATGGCGCTGATCGCCTGGCGCCTGGCGGTTGGGGCGCGCGCCGCTTTCGGCACGGGTGAGACCAGCATGGTGCTGCTCGTGCCGAGCTATCTGCCGATCGGGCTCTGTGCAGGTCTCGCGATGCTGGTGTCCGTCGCGGCCGTTGTCAGCGCCCGGCGCCTGCTGAGGGCCACTGCGTGAGCGGCTTTGCGATCGCCATCACCGGTTTCGGCGTCCTGCTCGCGCTGATGGCGCTGCGCCTGCCGATCGGGCTCGCGATGATGCTGGTCGGCGGCGTCGGCTACATCCAGCTCAACGGGCTCGACCCGTTCCTGAATTACATCCGCACCACGCCCTACCAGATCTTCGCCAACTACACGCTGTCGGTGATCCCGCTCTTCGTGCTGATGGGCGCCTTTGCCGAGCGTTCGGGCCTCGCGGGCGACCTGTTCAAGGCGGCGTCCGCCGTGGTCGGCCACCGCCGCGGCGGTCTCGGCATGGCGGTGATCGGCGCCTGCACGGGCTTCGGGGCGATCTGCGGCTCGGCGGTGGCGACGACCGCGACCTTCTCGCGCGCGGCGCTGCCGGAACTGCGGCGCTACCGCTACGACCCCGGCTTCTCCTGCGGGGTGGTGGCTGTCGGCGGCACGCTCGGCATTCTGATCCCGCCCTCGGTCATCCTCGTCGTCTATGCGATCTCGACCGAGCAGAACATCGCCAAGCTGTTCAAGGCGGCGCTGATTCCCGGCCTGATGGCGGCCGCCTTCTATTGCATCACGATCGCGATCGTCATCGCGCGCCACCCGGAGCTCGGCCCGGCGCAGCCGCGCATCGCTTGGCGCGACCGCATCCGTCCGCTTCTCGGCGTGGTTCCGGCGCTGGTGGTCGCGCTGATCGTCGTCGGCGGCATCTATGGCGGCGTCTTCACGCCGACGGAGGGCGCCTCGGTCGGCGCCTTCGTGATGCTGGCGATCGGCGTGCTGCGCGGCACGCTCACGCCCTCGGGCATCCGGGAGGCGATCCTGCAGACGGCCGAGACCTCGGCGATGATCTTCGCGATCCTGCTGGGGGCGGAGATCTTCAACGCCTTCCTGGCCCTCACCCAGGTGCCGACCGCGGCCGCCGAGATGATCGCCGCCTCGGGCTGGGCGCCCTATACCGTGCTGGTCGGGCTGCTGCTGTTCTACATCGTGCTCGGCGGCGTCATGGACGAACTCGCCATGATCCTGCTGACGCTGCCGGTGTTCTTCCCGATCGTGACCGCGCTCGATTTCGGCATGCCGCCCGACGACGTCGCGATCTGGTTCGGCATCCTCGTGCTGATCGTGGTCGGCATCGGCATGACCTGTCCGCCCATCGGGCTCAATGTCTTCGTCGTCGCCTCGCTGGCGCGCGACGTGCCGATCACGCGGATCTATCGCGGGGTCCTGCCCTTCGTCGCGGCGGACGTGGTGCGGCTCGGCATCGTGGTGGCATTTCCGGCCCTCACGCTCTATCTGGTGAAGCTGCTGGAGTGAACACGCCGGAGCAACTGCCTTGACCGTGAACGATCTCGACATCGACGCCATCAAGGCCGGCTTGGCCGACGGCCCGATTCTTCTCGTCGATGTCCGTGAGCCGCACGAATTCGCGGCGGGGCATATTCCCGGTTCGGTGTCGCGGCCGCTCTCGCGCTTCGACCCCGCGGACCTTCCCCTTTCTCTGTTCCACATCTCCGCGC
>NNBT01003530.1_pt1 | contig 10977 bp, 9 predicted proteins | sample 1173831 | NCBI WGS metagenome assembly NNBT01 (sample SAMN07173936, study PRJNA388173) | plant metagenome | isolation source: symbiotic tissue sample KVJ10 | place: Norway: Troms, Kvaloya island | reverse complement strand
GCATTAGCCTGCTCTAAAAATGTGCTATCTCYCTCAAGTCTTTCCATTATTCCGATCGGGTGAACATGGCCAAGCTCGCCTTCAAGCGCGTCCTCCTGAAAGTCTCGGGCGAAGTCCTCATGGGCTCGCAGCCCTTCGGTATCGACCTTGCAACCGTCGAGCGGGTGGCGGGCGAGGTCGCCGAAACCTTGAAGACCGGCGTCCAGCTGAGCCTGGTCATCGGCGGCGGCAACATATTCCGCGGCATGGCCCAGGCGGCGAAGGGCATGGACCGGGTGAGCGCCGATCACATGGGCATACTGGCGACGGTGATGAACGCGCTGGCCATGCAGGGGGCGCTCCAGGGCAAGGGCATCGACGCCCGGGTGCTGTCGGCCATTGCCATGCCGACGGTCTGCGAGACCTATTCCAGGGCCAAGGCGGTCCATCATCTCGAGGCGGGCAGGGTAGTTATCTGCGCCGCCGGCACCGGCCTGCCGTTCTTCACCACCGATACCGGGGCAGCGCTGCGGGCGGCTGAAATGGGCTGCGACGCCCTGTTCAAGGGCACCAGCGTCGACGGCGTCTATTCGGCTGACCCAAAAAAGGACGCTTCGGCCGAACGTTTCGATCGCATCACCTTCAACGAGATCCTGGCGCGCGATTTGCGCATCATGGACCCGGCGGCCATCGCGCTTGCGCGGGATAACGGGATTCCGGTAGTTGTGTTCTCCATCCGCGCGCCCGGCGCGGTGCTCCAGGTCCTGAATGGGTCGGGCAAATTTACGATAGTGACGAGAGACTGAACCACCATGGCACAACCAACCCCCTTCGACTCCAAAGAAATCAAACGGCGCATGCATGGTGCGGTCGATGCCCTGAAGCACGATTTCGGTGGCCTGCGCACCGGACGTGCCGCGGTGAGCCTTGTCGATCCCATCCACGTCGATGCCTATGGCGCTTCGATGCCGCTCAATCAGGTGGCGACCGTGACCGTGCCGGAGCCGCGCATGCTGTCGATCCAGGTGTGGGACAGAGGTCTCGTGATCGCCGTCGAGAAGGCGATCCGCGCCTCCAATCTGGGCCTGAATCCGCAGACCGAAGGCCAGGTCATCCGCCTGCGCATGCCGGACCTTACCCAGGACCGCCGCAAGGAGCTCGTCAAGGTCGCCCATCAATATGCCGAGAAGGCTCGCGTTGCGGTGCGCAACGTGCGGCGCGACGGCATGGATCACTTGAAGTCGCTCGAAAAGGACCATCATATGAGCGAGGACGAGCATCGTACCAAATCCGACGAAGTGCAGAAGATGACCGACGAGACGATCAAAGAGATCGACGCGGCGCTCAAGGTCAAGGAAGGCGAGATCATGCAGGTCTGAGCGGCAGGGCCGTTCGGAATGCGTGGCCATGAGGGTCCGTTGATGACTGTTTCTGGGGGCAGAGCTCCAGTGCCGCGGCACGTCGCCATCATCATGGATGGCAACGGCCGCTGGGCGCATGCCCGCGGCCTGCCGCGCTCGGCCGGCCACCGCAAAGGGGTCGAGGCGTTGCGCACCGCGGTCCGGGCCGCCGGCGAAATGGGCATCGGCTATCTCACCATCTTCAGCTTCAGCTCGGAAAACTGGTCGCGTCCGCCCGCCGAGGTTTCCTTCCTGCTCGACCTTCTGCGCCACTTCGTGCGCCAGGACGTCGCCGAGCTCGATCGCGAGAATGTCCGTATAAGGATCATTGGCGAGCGTCAGGGGCTTGCCGCCGATATCGTGGCGCTGATCGCCGAGACCGAGGAGCGCACCCGGGCCAATACCGGCCTCACTCTCATCGTCGCCTTCAATTACGGCTCGCGCCAGGAAATCACCGCCGCCGCCCGCGATCTCGCCATCGCGGTCAAGGAGGGGCGGATCGCTCCCGAAAACATCACGCCGGAAATGTTCGGCAGCTTCCTCGCCACCGAAGGCGTTCCCGATCCCGATCTCCTGATCCGCACCAGTGGTGAGCAGCGTCTATCCAACTATCTACTCTGGCAATGCGCGTATACCGAGTTCGTCTTCGTCGACGAATACTGGCCGGATTTCAGCCGCGAGACGCTGCAGCGCGCCATCGCCGAATACCATACCCGCGAGCGGCGCTTCGGCGGGCTCCAGGCGCAGTCGGCCTGACCATGGCCGAGACGTCCGGCGCGCCTCAGGGCGCCAATTGGCGCGATCTCGGCATCCGCACGCTCTCCTCGGCAATATTGATTCCCGCCGTCCTCGTCGATGTATGGCTGGGCGATGCCTGGTTCCACCTCCTGGTGGCGTTGCTCGGCGTGATGATGGCGCATGAATGGACCAATATCGTCCATGAGCGCAGCTCTTCGCAGTTCGCGCTGCATGCGGCCGCCGCTTTGTGCGGCGCCTTCCTGCCCTTGTCGCATGGCTGGCACACGGCATTGGCGGTCATCGCGGTCATCTGGGTCTTGAGCCTTCTCCTGGCGCTCGCCCAGCACCGCCGCCTCAGCCTCTGGGTCGTCTCGGGCGTCGCTTATATCGGCCTGCCGGCCATGGCCTTCGTCATTCTGCGCGGCGAGAACGAGGCCGGCATGCTCGCCATGATGTGGCTCTTCGCGGTGGTCTGGGCGGCCGATATCTGCGCCTATTTCGCCGGCCGGGTCATCGGTGGCCCGAAGCTGGCGCCGAGGATCTCACCCAAGAAAACATGGGCGGGGCTCTGGGGCGCGGTCGCCGGCGCCGCCGCCGCGGGGGCCGTGGTCGCCTATGGCGCGGGCTTGACCGATATTGTCCTGCTCGGCCTCCTGGGGGGCGTGCTGGCGGTCGTCGAGCAGATGGGCGATCTCTTCGAATCGGCGCTCAAGCGCCATTACGGAGTGAAGGATTCGGGCCGGCTCATTCCCGGCCATGGCGGGGTTCTCGACCGGGTCGACGGGCTCGTCGCCGCCTCCCTGGTGCTGGCCGCCGTCGTCATCATTTCGGGTTATATCGGCGCCGGTAACGAACTTTTTGGCCGCTAACCATAGACTGCCGAAATGTTGTCGCAATGACAGGGTTTCGTGGTTAATAAGTAGTTTATGCCAGGTACTTAGGGCACATGGCGCGAAGCCTTCTCGGCGAAGTGATTTCCCCTTCGCCAGGATGCGCGCTACTGGCACGGACTTTGCGGACAAAGGCGGGGCCGGCAAGCATGCCGGGCATTGGAAACAGGAACTTGTGATGGACTTTCTCGCCACCTTACCGGCAACCATTTTCTCCTACGGCACCTATGCCGTCATTTTGCTCGTCGCGCTGACCGTCATCGTTTTCGTCCATGAATACGGTCACTTCAAAGTGGCCAGGCTGTGCGGCATGAAGGTGGAGGCCTTCTCGATTGGCTTCGGCCGCGAGATCTGGGGCAAGTTCGACCGTTACGGGACACGCTGGAAGGTCGGCTGGCTGCCGATCGGCGGCTATGTGAAGTTTGCCGGCGACGCCAATGCCGCGAGCATGCCGGATCCGGAGTCACCGCCCAAGCCCGACGAATTCCACGGCAAGCCCATCTGGCAGCGCGCGCTCGTCGTCGTGGCCGGGCCGGCGGCGAATTTCGTTTTGGCGTTCCTGCTGTTCGCCGTTTATTTCATGGGAGACAAGGTCCTCGGGCCGCAGTTGGGCGAGATCCTGCCCAAATCGGCCGCCCAGGAAGCCGGCTTCCAGCCGAACGACACCGTGCTCAGGATCGATGGCGAGGCGGTGCAGACCTTCGCCGACATCATCGCGGTCGTCAGCCAGAGCGCCGGCAAGAGCCTTCTCGTCGATATCGACCGTTCCGGCAGCCCGCTGACCTTGACCGTGATTCCACAGTCGACGGTGGAGGACAGGGGCTTCTTCGGCAAGATCGCCATCGGGCGGATCGGCGCCCGCCCCAGCAACGACCCCTCGAATCTGCACGACGTGTCGCTGCCGCGCGCCCTGAACATGTCCGCCGGAGAGATCGAGCGCATCGTGGTGGGAACGCTGCAATATGTCGGCCGGCTGATCGTCGGTCGCGACAGCGTTTCGCAGCTGGGTGGCGTCGGGACCATGGCCAAGCTCACCGGCGACGCCGCCCAGGTCGGGATACTGCTCCTGGTCTACATGATCGCGGTGCTCTCGGTGAGTATCGGATTAATTAACCTGTTTCCTATTCCAATGCTGGATGGTGGCCACTTGGTGTTCTACGCGCTGGAGGCGATCCGCCGTAAGCCTTTGGGGCCGCAGGCTCAGGAATGGAGCTTCAGGATCGGCTTTGCGGTGGTGATTTTCATCATGCTGGTGGGAAATATCAACGATGTTATAAGGGTCGTCGCACGAAACCTAGCTTATTGAAATAAGGCAAAAATCTTCATTTGCATTCATTCGGAAAGAGCGTAAAAAGCAACCCGGGTGAGGGGATTCTTCGGGAACTACGCGTAGCAGGGGATTGAATACAAGGGATGCGTTACCAGTCAGTCATTGTCGCGGTTTTTGCGTGCGTGTTGTCCTTTGCCCTGCCGGTCATGGCGCCTCAGGGTTTTGTGTCGACAGCCCAGGCCCAGGCCATCGGCCGCATCATCGTCGAAGGCAATCAGCGCATCGAGGCGGAAACCGTCCTCTCCTATATGCAGATCGGAGCGGGCGACCAGTTCGACTCCGAGAAGATCGACGAATCGCTCAAGACCCTGTTCCAGACCGGCCTGTTCTCCGACGTCCGGATCTTCCGTCGCGGCAACAATCTTGTCGTGGTCGTCGAAGAGAACCCGATGATCAATCGGGTGAATTTCGAAGGCAACAGCGAGGTCAAGGACAAGGACCTCGAAAAGGAAGTCGAGCTCAAAGAGCGCACGATGTTCACGCGCGCCAAGGTGCAGAGCGACGTCCAGCGAATCATCGCCGTCTACCGCCGCTCGGGCTTCTATTCGGCCCGCGTCGAGCCGAAGATCATCCGTCTGCCCCAGAACCGCGTCGACCTCATCTATGAAATCACCGAGGGCGCCGAGACCAGGGTCAAGGCCATCACCTTCGTCGGCAACGAGGCGTTCAGCGACAGCGACCTGCGTTCGGCGATCACCACCACGGAGCACACCTGGTGGAAGTTCATGTCGACCTCGGACCGTTACGATCCCGACCGGCTGAACTACGACAAGGAATTGCTGCGCCGCTATTACCTGAAGAACGGCTTTGCCGACTTCCGGGTGATCTCGGCCGATGCCGAGCTGGCGCCCGATGGCGAGAGTTTCTACATCACCTTCACGGTGGAAGAGGGCCCGCTCTACAAGGTCAACAGCGTCGCCGTGAACAAGGGCGATACCAATCTCGACGAAGAGCAGCTGCGCAAGGCCGTCCAGCTGAGCCCCGGCGAGGACTATGACGCGACCAAGGTCGACAAGTCGGTCGAGAACATCACGATCGAGGCCGGCAAGGCGGGTTATGCCTTCGCCAAGGTCGAGCCGGACATCAAGAAGGACGAGCCGAACCGCGCTCTCGACATCACCTACAACATCACCGAAGGTCCGCGCACCTACATCGAGCGCATCGACATCATCGGCAACACGCGCACCCTCGACGAGGTGATCCGCCGCGAGCTCCGCCTGTTCGAAGGCGATGCCTATAACCGCGTTCTGGTCGAACGTGGCCGCCGCCGCCTGACCGCTCTCGACTTCTTCGAGAAGATCGACATGCGCGAGGAGCCGGGCTCCGCCGCCGACAAGGTCGTGCTGATCGTCGAAGTGGTTGAGAAATCGACGGGTTCGCTCAACCTGACGGCCGGCTATTCTACCTCTGACGGCGTCATCGGCGGCATCAGCGTCAGCGAGCGCAATCTGCTTGGCCGTGGTCAGAATATCCGCCTCGACACCCAGCTGAGCTGGGACCGTCAGCAGGTCGATTTCAGCTTCACCGAGCCTTATTTCCTCGATATGCCGCTGTCGGCGGGCGTCGATCTTTTCGCCACCCGCTCGAGCGACACCGACACTACGAGCTATGACAGCACCCGTTACGGCGGTGCGCTGCGCACCGGCTTCCGTCTCGACGAATGGCAGTCGCTGAGCTTCAAATATACGCTGGCCCGCCGCGAGATCACCATCGACGACGGCGCCAATGTGTCGCCCGCCATCCTCGACTCGGAAGGCGTGACCTGGAAGTCGTCCGTCGCCGGCGCCTATGTCTTTGACGATCTCGACAATCCGTCGCGGCCGACCAAGGGCTTCCGCGGCAAGGGCACGCTCGAGGTCGCGGGCCTCGGCGGCGACGTATATTACGCCAGCCTCGACACCTCGGCCTACTACTTCATGCCGCTCCTGTTCGACGGCGTGGTGCTGAAGCTCGAGGCCAATGCCGGCTATATGCAGCCGCTGACCAGCGACGATATCCCGATCCAGGACCGCTTCTTCAAGGGCTCGGACTCGTTCCGCGGCTTCAAGCGCGGCGGTGTCGGCCCGCGTATGGACAATACCCGCGGCGATTCCGACGCGATCGGCGGCCAGACCTACGCCATCGGTACGGTCGAAACGACGTTCCCGCTCGGCCTGCCGGAGGAATTCGGCCTGGAAGGCGCGGTCTTTACCGATTTCGGCACGGTCTTCGGCGCGCCCGAGGACACGGTGGATGCGCCGAGCAACTTGTGCCCGATCAATCCGAACAAGCCGCCGGCGGGGCAGAAGTGCGAAGTGCACGACACGGTGGACTTCCGTCTTTCGATTGGCGCCGGCGTCATCTGGCAGTCGCCCTTTGGTCCGCTGCGTGTCGACGTGGCCTACCCGCTGGTCAAAGCCGAGTATGACGAGGAAGAACTGTTCCGCTTCTCGGTCGGCACGCGCTTCTAGACTGAGCACCGGCAAAGCGATAAAGGTTGCGACGGACGGCACAAGAGGCCGTCCGTTGTCGTTTGAGGATGTACGGCATGCCTGACACTGGGGAACCGAGAGCGCTGGGGAGCGCCGATATTGGACGGATCATGCAGCTTTTGCCGCATCGATATCCGTTTCTGCTGATCGACCGGATGGTCGATCTCGACGGCGAGCAATCGGGCGTCGGCATCAAGAACGTGACCATGAACGAGCCGTTCTTCCAGGGCCATTTCCCTGGCCGGCCGGTCATGCCGGGTGTGCTGCTCATCGAATGCATGGCGCAGACTGCCGGTGCCCTGGTGCTCAATCACCTGGGCGATGAGCATGCCGGCAAGCTGGTGTTCTTCATGTCCATCGACAAGGCCCGTTTCCGCAAGCCGGTGGTGCCGGGCGACACGGTGCGTTTCCCGGTCAAGCTGATCCAGCGCCGCCCGCCGGTCTGGCGTTATGCGGCCGAGGCAATCGTCGACGGCAAGAAAGTGGCCGAAGCCGAGATCGGCGCCATGCTGATGAACGAGCGCGGCCAGTAGAGCCCTTCCCGTTTTGATCGAATCGTTCCGATCCGTTCAAAGCGGGTAAAAGGGCTCGATTACATATTGATGAGAGCGCTTCCGTACTGGATCGCGTTCGAGGTCTCTCAAGCCTCGATCCTCGCTCATGAAAGCCCGCTCACTTCAACGAGAGGCTCTCATGATCAGGATATCATTTTGCGCGGCCGGCTTCTGGCTGCTCGCCGCGACATTCGCCCATGCCGCCGACGCCATCGGCTTCCGTGAAACCACTTTGGACAAGGAGGGAGCGCGGCCACTGCATGTGAGCATATGGTACCCCACCGAGACCGAGGGAGAGACGGCCATCGTCGGCGAGAATCGAGCCTTCTTCGGAGTTCCGGTGCTGCGCGATGCCGCCCCGGGGCCGGGAAGCCGTTCGCTGGTTCTGCTGTCGCATGGCTATGGCGGCAGCTGGCGCAATCTGAGCTGGTTGGCCATGGATCTTGCCGCGCGTGGCTATGTCGTGGCGGCGCCTGACCATCCCGGGACGACGACCTTCGACCAGGACCCGGCGCGGGCAGCCACATTGTGGGAGCGTCCGCGCGATCTGAGCCGGATCATCGACGGCCTGGCAAGTGATTCAGGCCTGGCCGGCAAGATCGATACGAACCGGGTCGCCGCGATCGGCCATTCATTAGGGGGCTGGACGGTAGCTGCCTTGGCCGGGGCGCGCTTCGAAACAGCGCGATTTGAAAAGGATTGCCGGGACAAGACCAGTCCTCGCGCCTGTGCGCTCAAGGACGAGCTCGGGCTCGGCCGACCGGAAATCGAAAGGGACATGCGCGACTCGCGCCTCAAAGCTTTCGTGTCCTTCGATCTCGGATTGGCCAGGGGCTTCGCGCCGGAAAGCCTCGCCGCCTTGAAGATGCCGTCTCTGGTGGTTGCGGCGGGTATCGACATCGGGGGGCTGCCGCCCCGGCTCGAGTCGGGGTATCTCGCCGACCACTTGCCGAAATCAACGTCGACCTATGTGGAAGTTCCCGATGCCATGCATTTCAGCTTCATGGGGCTGTGCAAGCCGGGCGCCGTCGAGCTGATCGAGAAGGAAGAACCCGGCAATGGCGTCGCCTGCAAGGATGGCGGTACGCGCAGCCGTACGGAAATCCATCGCGAGGTCGCCTATCTGGTGATCGGGTTTCTCGCCTCGGCGATGCCAGCCGACTGATCAGCCCGTGATGCATCACCCGAGCGGCGATAGTCGCTCGGGGTCATACCGGTCACACGGGCAAATTCGCGGTTGAAGTTTGATTTGGTGTAGAAACCGCATTCGAACATGATGGACGTGACCGCCAGGTCGGTCTGCGCCAGCAATCGCCGGGCTTCGTTGATCCGGTATTCGTTGACATGCTGTGAGACATTGCGGCCGAGACGATTGACGGCGGCCGAGATCTGGCGTGCCGGGATGCCCAGCTTCCGCGCCAGGCGGGTGAGGGTCAGGTCCGGATCGCGGAACAGCTGCTTCTCACGCATGACGGTCTCGATCGCGTCGATGATCCGTCTGTCATCCGGCAGTGCCGTGATGAGTTCAGGGCCTGCAGGCGTATCCTGAGCCGCTTGCCCTTCCGGAACGCTTCGACCAATGATCGTGATCGCATAGGCCAATATCGGCAAGATCACGAGATTCGCGGCGGTGACGATCGCCGCCGCATGACTTCCCTCATTGATCTGGAAGTCCGTGGCGATGATGAGGTCGACGACACCCGAGAACACCAGAAGGCCGCCCACCAGCAGGGCCGCCCCTTGTACACCCGGAGCATCGCTCAAGCGGGCTCTCTCGAAGCTGTCCAGCCCGGCATAGGCGCGTCGGAGGAGGGCGAAGCCATAGCCGAAGTAGATGAGCGGGAGCAGAAAATCGATCGGCGGATGCCAGCTCTGCCAAGTGGCCGACAAAGGCAGGATCAGGGCCGCCGGAACAAAGTGAAGCCACCTGCGCTGCGATGGGGTTTGCCGGAGATCGGAGAAGCAAATCCAGGCGATGGGCGGCAGGAGGGCCGCGGCGACCGGCTGAAGGAAGCGCACGAGCTGAATGTCGACGGTCCAGCGCAGGCCGACGAGGGTGACAAGCAGGATAGAGGCTCCGGTGAAGACCGCGGCCGGCCCGGAGATGCTTTCGCCTTGCGCCAGCATCCGGATCAGCAGGATGGCCAGCAGCAGCGCTATCACAAAGGGGAGCGGGATCGCGAGCATCGGGCGGTTCGTCCGTCTCAATAAGCGAATGGCCGGGATTTCGGCCCGGCCATCGTCATCTTTGTCGTTGCGGGCAGTTACTTGCCGCGCTTGCTCATCTGCACATAATCGCGCTGCGGCGATCCGGTGTAGAGCTGGCGCGGCCGGCCGATGCGCTGTGACGGATCCTCGATCATCTCCTTCCACTGGGCGATCCAGCCGACGGTGCGCGCCACCGCGAAGAGCACGGTGAACATGCTCGTCGGGAAGCCGAGCGCCCGGAGGATGATGCCCGAATAGAAGTCGACATTCGGATAGAGCTTGCGCTCGATGAAGTAGCTGTCATTGAGGGCGACGCGCTCGAGCTCACGCGCGACATCGAGCAGCGGATCGTCCTTGATGCCGAGCTCGCCCAGCACCTCATGCGCCGTCTTCTGCATGATCTTGGCACGCGGATCGTAGTTCTTGTAGACGCGATGGCCGAAGCCCATGAGCCTGATATGCGAGCTCTTGTCTTTCACCTTGGAGATGAATTCCGGAATCTTGTTGGCGTCGCCGATCTCTTCCAGCATCTTGAGCGCCGCTTCATTGGCGCCGCCATGCGCCGGACCCCACAGGCAGGCGATGCCGGCCGCGATGCAGGCGAAGGGATTGGCGCCCGACGAGCCCGCGAGCCTGACCGTCGAGGTCGACGCATTCTGCTCGTGATCGGCATGCAGGATGAAGATGCGGTCCATGGCGCGCGCCAGGATCGGATTGACCTTGTATTCCTCACACGGCACCGCGAAGCACATGCGCAGGAAGTTGGCCGCGTAGGAGAGGTCGTTCTTCGGATAAACGAAGGGCTGGCCGATGTGGTATTTGTAGGCCATCGCCGCGATCGTCGGCAGCTTGGCGATCATGCGCCGCGATGCGATCTCGCGCTGCTTGGGATCGTTGATGTCGGTCGAGTCGTGATAGAAGGCCGACATCGCGCCGACCACGCCGACCATGACCGCCATCGGATGCGCGTCGCGGCGGAACCCCTGATAGAAACGCGTCATCTGCTCATGGATCATCGTATGCATGGTGATCGCATGTTCGAATTCGCGCCGCTGCGTCGGCGTCGGCAGGTCGCCGTAATAGAGCAGATAGCAGGTCTCGAGGAAGTCGCCATGCTCGGCGAGCTGGTCGATCGGATAGCCGCGATAGAGCAGCACGCCGGCGTCGCCGTCGATATAGGTGATGTCGGACTCGCACGACGCCGTCGAGGTGAAGCCCGGATCGTAGGTAAAGACGCCGGCATCGCGATAGAGATGGCCGATGTCGACGACGTCGGGCCCGACCGTTCCCTTTCGGATCGGCAGGTCGAAGGTCTTGTTGTCTATGGTGAGGGTGGCGGCGGGCTGCGCCCCATCTTCGGTTTTCTTGGTCGCGGCTGTTTGTGTCCTATCTTCTGTCCCTGCCGTT
>NNBT01000174.1_pt1 | contig 10984 bp, 8 predicted proteins | sample 1173831 | NCBI WGS metagenome assembly NNBT01 (sample SAMN07173936, study PRJNA388173) | plant metagenome | isolation source: symbiotic tissue sample KVJ10 | place: Norway: Troms, Kvaloya island | reverse complement strand
TTTGATTAACTCATAACTCAAAACTAGCTTGAAAGTCTACTAAATTGAACTCAGCACTCAGCACGGGCTAAACCTTAGCTATCCGCTAACAGCACTCAAAATAGGGAAAGGGAAAGGGGATAAAGTTTTTCCCCTTTCCGCATCTTCTGCAAGAAGCCTGTTAATTTTTAACTATGGAAAACAATGCCTGGACATCAGTCAAGGGTAAGTGCCAAAGTAATTCTGGTTGCCAAGTATCTGGGTCAAAGTGAGAGTGACAACCGCGTTGGTATGCTTGCCAAAGTCTGTCCCAGGTGAATTGTTGTCGAGAATTTAAGTTTTTATGGATGACTCGCAACAGTCCTAGTCCCAACATCAAGTTAGTTATGCTAAATTTTGTTCCTAATAAAAATGCCTGTACTTCTGCTTCACTAATGAAGTCTGTGCCATAGCCTGTGAGAACGTGAACCCCATCATGGAGTTGTTTACGGCGGCTACCTGTAGTAAAAGGTTTTAAATTATGTTCATTGAGGAAGTCTGCCCAAGTTCTGCCAAAAGTGCCAGTAGGGAGGAAACGCAATTTCTCTATTTCCACAATTTGGGGAACATCTCGCCCCTGCGCTTGGGCGATGCGATCGAGTACATCTAAAACCTGTTGCAGACGAGGAGCGGGATTTGGGGAAGCGGCATAGGGTTGCATCATAATCTATCTATTTTGGGATTGAGATGGGCGAGTATTGCCCACCCCAGAATTATTCTTTTTTGAAAGATGATTATTGAGGATTACCTTGTTGACGACGTGAAGGAGCATTTTGACGGAATTGCTCCAATTTTTGACGCTGTTCCGGGGTTAAGACTGCTTGAATCTGTTGTTTTTCAGACTCGCGGATTTGTCGCATTTGGGTTTTTTGTGTTTCAGTTAGATTTAAGTCACCAAAACCACCCTTTCCTCGACGTTGTCCGGGTTGGCGTTGACCTTGACCTGTTTGCCCTTGAGCCTTACGCGCTTGCCACTCAGCCCGACGTGCTTGTTTCGCTGCCTCTAATTTTGCTTTTTGTTCTGGGGTCAAAACTGCTTCAAATTTGGCGCGACTATCGCGGCGAATCGTCTGAATTTGGGCTTTTTGGGCATCTGTTAGACCCAACTCTTTCCAAGGGCCTCTTTCTTTTTGTGGAGTTTGTGCAAGTAACAGGGGTGAAGGAGAGGCTGTTTGAGCGTGAACAGCAAAGGAGGTTGCGGTTAAAGTTAAGGCGATCGCGGAAGCAACTAGCGATAATACTTTGAGTTTCATTACTTGTGTGGTGGGTTTTTCCTGGTTGGATGCCACCATCATAAGAACTTATCTTCAGCAGTTACATGAGGAGAAAGTCATGGTTATACCCATGACTTTAGTCATGATTGACAATAGATAGTTAAGAGTTAGAAGTTAGAAGTTAGGAGTTATAAATTATGAAAATTTTGATTATGATGATTTCATGAGTCATTATTTAGTTGATTAACTAATTGTTTTGTTCTTCTAATTTACTTTTGATTTTTCATGCAGCGAAAAACTTAAGCGCTAAAAGTATCTGCTCAAATTTTCTGAATTTTTAACTTCTAATTCCTAACTCATAACTTATAACTGGAGCAATGCGACTAATGAGTCGTCCAATTGAAATTAAGAAACATCCTTTTCCGTCTCTGCTTTATCTGGAGTGGACATTACTGGCGATCACCGCATTGACAGCTGTTATACCACCTCCGTTACGGCGTTTTCGTCCCAAGCCTCCAGAACTATCAATTTGTGGTGCATTTCCAGACTTGTCAGTTTGTAGTATATTGCCAGAGCTATCAATTTATAGTCTGATTGTTTTTGCGTTAATGGGCTTAAGATTACCCAGAAATAACCAGACAACTAAGATAATATATACAGCTATTGAATTTTTATTAATTTTAATAGTTGGATTTTTTGGGGAAAGATTTGCTCGGCTTTTTCCTTTTCTCTATATAATTTTAGTGACTCGCAGTTGTCTAATTTTTCAGTTAAATGGGCGCTTATTCGTTACAGCTTTGTCATTTGCCTTGTTTTTAGTTACTACACAACTAAAATATCAGTTATTCAATTTTCAAGCATCGCCGCAGGCACAAGAGCGATATCGATTTTTGATTTTGAATTCGTCGCTAGTATTTGGCTTAAGTTTGGTTTTTGTGTTGTTGATGATGAATGCAGTTTTGTCTGAACGGCAAAGTCGAGAAAAGCTAGCTCTTGCTAACGACAAACTCCGTCAATATGCCATGCAAATTGAAAATCAAGCTACCTTAGAAGAACGTAACCGGATTGCTCGTGAAATTCATGATTCATTAGGACACTCTCTGACTGCTCTAAATCTGCAATTAGAAACTGCTTTAAAACTATGGCAATCTAACCCAGGTAAGGCTGAAACATTCCTCGCAACTGCAAAGGAATTAGGTTCAAAGGCGCTAAAAGATGTTCGTCAATCTGTTTCTACTATGCGTTCTAATCCATTACAAGAACAATCTTTAGAAGATGCGATCGCTAGTCTTTCAGAAAATTTTCATCGCTTTAATGGGATATTACCAATTTATCAAATCAACCTGGAATATTCTCTACCACCTGAAATAAATACTGCTATTTACCGGATTACTCAAGAATCTTTAACTAATATATCTAAATATGCCTATGCCACAGAGGTAAAATTGGAACTCACTACGACTAAAGGCAATTTGCGATTGATAATTCAGGATAATGGTAAAGGTTTTGATGTCGGACAAAATACTACTGGTTTTGGACTTCATAGTATGCGCGATCGCACTTTAGCACTTGGGGGTCAGTTTAATATTAATAGCGCTCTTGGCTCTGGTTGCAAAATTACAGTTAATATTCCATTAACATGGTTAACATAATGATTAAAGTATTGCTGGTAGATGACCAAAGTTTAATTCGTCAAGGATTAAGAGCATTATTAGAACTAGAACCAGATTTAGAAATAGTTGGAGAAGCAGAAAACGGCGAACAAGCGATTAATTTTGTTGCAGAATTTCAGCCAGATGTCATATTGCTAGATATCAGAATGCCGATTATGGATGGAGTTGCAGCCACGAAGGAGATTCAAAAACGTTTTGCCAAAACTAAGATTTTAGTCCTAACGACTTTTGATGATGATGAATATGTGTCAGCAGCTTTAAAGAATGGGGCAATGGGTTATTTATTGAAAGATACACCATCAGAAGAATTAGCTGTTGCTATACGTGCCGTTCATAAAGGATATACGCAATTAGGCCCAGGTATAGTTAAAAAGCTGTTGACTCAATTTTCTCATGTTGTACCAACTAATTCACCGCCTTTGCCATCTAGTTTAGCTGAACTTACTCCTAGAGAAAAAGAGGTTTTGCGTTTAATTGCTACAGGCGCTAGTAACCGAGAAATTGCTCACGGACTCTACATTTCTGAGGGGACAGTAAAAAATCATGTTACGAATATTTTAAACAGGTTAAATTTACGCGATCGCACTCAAGCAGCTATTTGGGCAAATACTTATTTATCCTATTTGAATGAGCCAAGTTAAATAATTCGTAATTCGTAATTCGTAATTCGTAATTTTAAGCTATATAGCAGTCCTAAATCAGTCGTGAACAATAAGATCCCCGACTTCTTTGAGAAGTCGGGGATCTTAGTCTCTCGATTTTCACAACTCATTTAGGATTGCTATATAGCAATTCTATTTTAGTGTTGAGAATTACAACCCGTAGATTCACGATTTTAAAATAAGTCAGTAATCTAAATTCAGCTTATTTAAATAATTCCAAACATTCATTTTTTAAAACGCCTTTTGTGACTTTTATTTTCCTAAATGACTTGTCGATTACCTCTTCACAAGATATATTAATCTGTGATTGATTTACTGAAATTAAATCTTGAATTGAAGCACCATATACAATCTCTGATAAACCACTCCAAACACAAGCAGTTGCACACATCGGACAAGGTTCGCCAGTTGTATATATGCTATAACCTTCTAAAGAGGGGTTTTTTAGTTTAGCTGTTAAACTACGAATAGCATTGATTTCTGCATGGGCGGATGGATCGTTGTCTCTCCTCACAGTATTATGAGCTACGGCAACGACTTCGTTATCTTTAACAATCACTGCACCGTAGGGTGCATCACCTTCTTTTGCTTCTGCCAATGCTAAACGCATAAAAAATTCTGGGTTCATATAAGCTGAGGTTAACATAAGGATAATGGTTAATAATATCGTATTTCTAATGTTATAACTGGGAATTAAGATGTATTAATGGTCGAATATGTTACTGAGCAGACAAGAAACAGAATTTTACTTAGAAGACCTAGAAACACCAATAGGTAAAGCGATTAATTTAACCCTTGCCTCTTTGGTGCTAATATCATCAGGAATTTTTGTGGCAGAAACATATAATATTCCTGATTATATGCGGTTTCAGTTAAATGTAGCTGATACTGCGATCGTCATCATTTTCGCTGTGGAATATTTACTCCGCTTGTGGAGTGCGGAAAACAAAATTAAGTATATTTTTAGCTTTTATTCGATTATTGACTTAATGGCGATTCTGCCATTTTTTCTAGGTATGGTAGATATTAGCTTTATCCGCCTATTACGATGGTTTCGGATTTTACGATTAATTAGATTTATAGATAGAAAGTTTTTATTCGCTAGTATCAGCAGTGAAGATGGGATGATTTTTGCGCGAATATTATTTACATTATTTGCAATTGTTTTTATTTATTCTGGCTTAATTTATCAAGTCGAGCATCCGGTTAATCCTGAAAATTACGGTACATTTTTGGATGCATTTTACTTCTCTGTTGTCACAATGACAACTGTAGGATTTGGTGATGTTATTCCAATTTCGGAATTAGGACGCTTGCTAACAGTATTAATGATTTTTACTGGAATTGCATTGATTCCTTGGCAAGTGGGGGATTTAATTAAACGAGTGGTGAAAACTGCTAATCAGGTAGAAATAGTTTGTTCGGGTTGTGGTTTAGCTTTCCATGATGTAAATGCTGGGTTTTGTCAGAGGTGCGGGACTAAGTTACCTAGTCGCAGGATTGATTAAATATCTGGTGAAATTAAATATGCATTATCTATCATCCTTGAAGAGATGTAGCACTGCTAAGTCTCTCCATTCTTTTTAACTCCTATAAGATATCTCCCTTGATGAAAACCCAGGTTCAGTTTAGGGTGTCGTCTGCGGTGGATTGGTGGAATTAGGAAATGGAAGAGTTGGTACAATTACAGGTACAGGTTTTGCTTTTTCGCCTTGCAGTTGAATTTGGGCTTGATTGCGGCCGTCTATTGCTTGTTGGTAATTAGGCTTGTATTTTATTGCTCGATCGTAAGAAGCGATCGCATCTTGATATCGTTTTAAATTTAATAGAGCATTGCCTCTACTATACCAGCTTTCGGAATGGTCTACTTTATAACGAACTGCCTTATTATAAGACGCGATCGCATCTTCGTATTTCTGCAATATATATTGTGAATTTCCCAAATTATACCAGAGTTGATAGTTATTTGGCTTAAGTGTCGCCGCTTTATTATAAGCTTTTATTGCTTCTTCATAGCGTTGGTTTTGATGCAGCGACCATCCCAAATTATACCAGGCTTGATAGCTTCTGGGACTGTATTTAATTACTTGATTAAAAGATTCAATCGCTTCTGGATAACGTTGTAAATTCAGCAGTATATTACCTCTAGATAACCAAGCTTGGTAATAATCTGGCTGATATTGCACCGATTTATCATAAGCTGCAAATGCATCTTGATAGCGTTTTAAATTGACTAATGCATTCCCCAAATTATACCAGGCTTGCTCGTAGTCTGGTTTTAACTCAACGACTTTTTGATAGGCTGCGATCGCTTCTTCATATTGCCTAGAATTCTGCAAAGCTAATCCTTTTTTATACCAAGCTTCATAATTATCTGGTTTGAGTTCAATCGCCTTTTCATAAGACTTAATTGCCTGGTCATATTGGTTTAAATTGCTGAAAGCTTCACCCCTAGCATTCCAGACTTCTGAGTTGTCATTCTTTAATTCTAAGGCTTTATCAAAAGAGGCGATCGCTTCTTGATATCGCTGTAGGTTTCCTAATACAGTGCCACGTCCAATCCAAGCATCTAAATAATCTGGCTGAATTTGAATTGCTTTATCATACGCCACTAATGCGTCTTTGTATTTTCTTAATTTATTTAGTGTCTTGCCTTGACCATTCCAGGCTTTAGCATAATCTGGTCTAAGATTAACAGCTTTTTCGTATACTTCTAGCGCGTCTTGATAGCGTTGTAAATCAAAAAATGTATTTCCTTGTTTAGATAATTCTATAGCATTATTTGAATTAATGTAATTCCAAATAAATATTGAGGCTACTCCGCCAACAGCAAAGAAAAATATTGTTAGTAAAATTTTACCTAAAATACCTTTTTTTGGTTCAGGTTTGTTGATTTGGTTGATATTTTTTGGTGGAGAAGGAGGAGTTAATGCTATTGTCTGAACAGGTGGTTGTCTTAACTCTTTCAGCGCTTGTAATGCCACCGTTGCCGAAGGATAGCGTTGCCGAAAGTCATAGCACACCATTCTATCTAAAAATTGAGCAAATTCTGGTGTTACTGTAGCTTTATCGTGCCAGATAATTTCATTAGTATCAGCATCTTTTACTATTTCCTCTGGTGATAATCCAGTGAGAGCTTGAATAGCAATTATTCCCACAGCATAGATATCACTGCTTAATTTTGGCGTACCATGAGCTTGTTCGCCAGGAATATATCCAGGCGTACCGATAGCTACTGTTGCTAAAGTTTGACCTTGGGGAGTAATAACTTGAGTAGCAATTTGTTTAACTGCACCAAAATCAATTAAAATTAATTTGCCATCTGGTTGGCGTCTAAGAATATTGTGGGGATTGACATCACGATGAATTACATTCTGTTGATGGACAAATTCTAAGATTGTCAAAAGTTCTTGTAAAAGTGAAATGACTTCTTCTTGACTGAGGATTTTACCTGATGTTAATTCTTTACTCAGGTCATGACCTTCGATCAATTCCTGTACAAGATAAAATTCGGCATTTTCCTCAAAGTAAGCTAAAAGTTGGGGAATGCGATCGTGAGTTCCTAATTTATACAGAACTTGTGCTTCCGTATCAAATAAACGTCTAGCTGTTTCCAAAGTTACCGGATCGCTTGCCTGGGGTTTGAGTTTCTTAACAACACATAGAGGTGAACCAGGTAATTGGGTATCACAAGCCACAAAAGTTTCACCAAAACCCCCACCTCCCAAGTTACTAATAATTTGGTATCTTCCTACAAGTGTGTTTCCTAGCATCTTGTTTGCCTAGTTAAGTGCGATGCGATCTGATTTCAATCTTGCCACAGGTTAAGGAAGACTGACGGAGTGAGGGAGTGGGGAGCAGCACTTCCGGGGAGCAGAGGAGCAGAGGGGCAGAGGAGCAGAGGAGCAGAGGAGCAGATAAGAATATTTTGTGTGTCTTAATTACGAATTACGAATTACGAATTACGAATTAATATGATTCCTATTAGTGATAACATTCGTTGTCGAAGTAAGCCAATTATTAATTACTGGTTGATTGCCATTAACCTGGCTGTATTTTTATGGGAACTTCAACTAGAGTTTAGCGGTCAATTAGGCTATTTTGTTAGTACTTGGGGTATGATTCCAGCGCAGATTAGTGGAGCAGTTACCAATGCTCTCTTTTTCAACTCTGCTGCTTGGATAGTTGTCATTTGGCGGGTATTTACTCTATTTTTTGCCATATTTCTGCACGGCAGTTTTAGTCAAATATTAGGAAATTTACTATTTTTGTGGGTTTTTGGGAAAACTGTAGAAAATCTTCTAGGACACGGACGCTATCTAGGATTTTATCTGGCTGCTGGTGTAATGACAGGGGTAATACAAATTCTGGCTGAACCGAGTTTGACAATTCCATTGATTGGGGGCAATGGTGCGATCGCAGCTATTTTAGGAGCATACGTTATAAAGTTTCCTAAAGCTAAAATTGACACTGTTTTGCCGCTAATAATCTTGTATATCCCTATCCAAATACCAGCCTTTTTCTATATATTTTGGTGGTTTGTACAACAATTATTTTATGGTATCGGTAGCTTAAATATTCCTCCTGTTGGCGTAAATCAATCGGGTGTTGTCTTCTTAGGGCAGGTTGTGGGATTATTAATTGGTGCAGCTTTCATCCGAATGAAGAGATAAACTTTTTTATTTAACTATCTAAGTATTTTTTAGGGTGGGCACTATTAACTGACTGATGTCACAAAGCTTTACTTTGATGTTTTTGGCAGTGCTTACCCTAAATTTATCGAAACTCATATATACCTTTTGGCTGAAATTACTCAACTGTTTTTGGTTAATAAAGTATATATTCAAAAAGCAAAATGATTATTGTAATTATTTTTTAATTTTTATGTAACCTTTGATAGATTACATTTGATAGTTGAAAAATCATAGATCAAACTAGGCAATACCTACTCTTCAAGTCGATATTGTGAAATATTAGCGGTGTACAATATGCAAAATGTTGATAAAATTAACTTTCAAATCACTGATGAATTAGCAGTTTTGCGGCAGCGTGTAGCTGAGTTAGAGCAGTCAGAGATATTTTATCAACAAAAGCAAGCAGCGCTTGAGGAACAATTAACAAAATTAAAAAGAAAGCTGCCAGTAGAAGCAGAAAATCCTCAGATTGAAGTTGAGGAAGCATCTGTACATCTCAATCTGCCAACAGAGGTAGCAGTAATTTTAGAGCAACTCCAACAAGAAATTGCAGCGCGTCAGCAGCTAGAAGAACTTCTCAGGGAGAGTGAAGAACGGCTGAGGCTAACTCTAGATGTATCCCAGATGGGCTTGTGGGATTGGAATATTGTTACCAATCAAGTCATTTGGTCGGAAAATTATGAACTGCTTTTTGGTCTACTTCCAAGTAGTTTTGATAGCCCTTATGAGACGTTTCAAAAGTTCGTTCATCCTGAAGATAGCCAATCTGTAATGCAAGCGATCGCTCAGGCTTTGGCACAAAAGACTGACTACAATGATGAATTTCGGATAGTTCGCTCAGACCAAAGTACACATTGGATTTCTGCCAACGGAAAATTTATCTATAACGCTCAAGGGCAAGCGGTGCGAATGATCGGCGTTTGTATGGAAACTACTGTGTGTAAGCAAGCAGTAGAAAGTACTCGCGAACTCACGACACAAGTCCAAGAACAGGCAAATATTTTAAATGCCATCCTTACCGCTTCAGTCGATCATATTTATATTTTTAATCGCCAAGGTTGTTATCAGTATGTCAGCCGTGATGGAGCAACTATACTAGGTTTAGATACCCAAGATATTATCGGCAAAACGCTGCCAGAACTGGATTTACCCGCAGACCTAATAATGCAGGTAGATAATCAACGACAAGCTGTGATGAAAACTGGGCAGCCGCTCAAAGATGAGTGTAAATATGTTACTCGTGATGGCGTACATTATTATGAATATATTCTCACACCATTACGGAATGTTGACCAAACTATTGAAGGCGTAATTACTGTTTCTCGCGATATTACCGAACACAAACGGGCAGAAAAATCATTACGCGAAAGTGAAGCACGATTTCGGCGTTTGTTTGAATCTAACTTGATTGGGGTCGCTTTTTGGAATGTGCATGGCTTTGTGATTGATGCCAATGATGCCTTTCTTCAACTAGCTGGTTACACTCGTGATGAGTTTGCTACTTTAGGCAGAATTAATTGGAAAGAACTTACTCCTGTTGAGTATCAGGATTTAGACGATCGCGCCATTTTGGAGGTGCAAACCACTGGAGTTTCCAAAATTTTCGAGAAAGAGTACATCCACCGCGACGGCAAGCGAGTACCGATTGTTTTAGGGATAGCTTTGCTGAATGATTCTCAAGAACATGGTGTTGCTTTTGTACTCGACATCACCGAGCGCAAATTGGCTGAAAAAGAATGCGATCGCCTACTAGAGTGCGAAAAGACAGCACGACAACAAGCAGAAATCGCCAACAAAATTAAAGATGAATTTTTGGCGGTTCTCTCCCATGAACTGCGAACCCCACTCAACTCTATTCTAGGATGGTCGAAAATGCTGCGGACTCGCAAGTTTGATGAAAAAACTACTCACCACGCCTTAGAAACCATTGAACGCAATGCGAAGTTACAAACCCAGCTAATTGAAGATTTGTTGGATGTGTCGCGCATTCTCCAAGGAAAATTAAATTTGAATATCTGTCCAGTCAGCTTGGTAATGGTAGTTGAAGCAGCACTAGAAACAGTAAGACTAGCAGCACAAGCCAAGTCAATTCAAATTCAGACCTTATTTGATACCAATTTGGGACAAGTGATGGGCGACCCAAATCGGCTGCAACAAGTTGTGTGGAACTTGCTTTCTAATGCGGTAAAATTTACACCAACAGGCGGACGGGTAGAAATTCGACTCATGGAAGCTGGTAATCAGGCTCAAATTCAGGTCAGCGATACAGGTAAGGGAATTAGCCTAGACTTTTTGCCTTATGTGTTCGATTACTTTCGTCAATCTGATGGCACAACTACAAGGACGTTTGGTGGACTAGGTTTAGGACTAGCGATTGTGCGTAAGGTTGTAGAAATGCATGGGGGAAATGTTCAAGCTGAAAGTCTTGGAGAAGGATTGGGTGCAAGCTTCACCGTCGATTTACCGCTTTTGGTTAGAAGCGAACAGGTTCGGGGTGAAGAGAATCAGTCTTCATATTCTGAGCCGGAATCCTCGCTGCTTGCGGACACTCAAGTTTTGGTAGTGGACGATGAACCAGATATCCGCGATTTAGTTACCTTTATTTTGCAAGACTACGGCGTGCAAGTAACCGCCGTGTCATCAGCACAGGAAGCACTACAAGCACTGTCTGAGTCAATACCAGATGTTTTAATTAGCGATATTGGAATGCCAAAAACAGACGG
>NNBT01000020.1_pt1 | contig 11019 bp, 10 predicted proteins | sample 1173831 | NCBI WGS metagenome assembly NNBT01 (sample SAMN07173936, study PRJNA388173) | plant metagenome | isolation source: symbiotic tissue sample KVJ10 | place: Norway: Troms, Kvaloya island | reverse complement strand
TGAAACACACCAAGACCAGATACGATGCATTCCCAATTCTTCAAAGCCAAACTTTAAAATTGCCTCTGCTGCTTCTGTTGCATAACCTTGTCCCCAATATTGAGTATTTAGTTCATAGCCGATGTTTGCTTCCCGCATTTCTGGGTCATTTACACGGATACCACAATTGCCAATAAGCTGATTTTCTTTCTTAAGGATAATAGCTAACTGAAACTTAGTCCGAGGTTGCTCTTTTTGCTGATCGATAAACATCTGGATAAACTCGCAAACATCGTTCTGTGTGCGTTGTGTCCAGTAGTTATAACGCAAATACAAAGGATCGGATTGATAGGCAAGAACCGTCTGCCAGTCTGTCTCTACAAAGTCACGCATTAGTAAGCGGTGTGTTTCTAATATCATGTCTTTTTTTATAGACAAGTTCTACCACATCTACGTTAGCCAGTAGAATAATTGGCGTTGCTGAATTCAGGTATGAAAATGATTTGGCATGATTTCAAAATCTTTGTAAAAATGTTACATGGCAACGTCTTTACACCCAGATTCATACATTGAATTAGCAACGCCGAATAATTAAGTTGCCCGATCGATTTTTTGCACTTCTTCGTCAGATAGTTTCACGTTGATAGCACGTGTTGAGTCTTCAATGCTGGAAACCTTGCTAGCACCAGGAATAGGCAAAATAGCGGGCGATTTGGAACGCAACCACGCTAGAACGATATCATACACCGACACGCCTTTTTCTTTAGCTAACTTAGCGATCGCAGAAATATCCTGCAAATCCTGATGGCGACGCCTACCACCAAAGGGACTCCAAGGTAAAAAGGTCAATCCTTGCTGTTCGCAATATTTTAATACGCCATCATTTTCTGGCTGTCGTTGCCAAGGGCTGTATTGATTCTGCACCGAGACAATATCCACCACATCCCGCGCCCGCTTAATTTGTTCAACGGAAAAGTTAGAAACTCCTATAAACCGAATTAAACCAGCCTCTACTGCTTCTTTAACTGGCGCAAGGGATTCTTCAATGGTGTAATTAGTATCGGGAGAATGATATTGCCAAACATCGATGGGTTTAGTACCACCCAATGCCTCAAAACTGTCGCGAATTGTTTGGCGTAAATGTTCTGGGTTGCCGTTGCTTGTCCAGTTGCCATTGGGGCGCATCAACCCGCCCTTCGTTGCTACAATTACTTGGCTAACATCGCCTTTGTAACTACTAAGTGCCTTGTGAATTAGCTGCTCATTGTGGTGCTTATCTGACTCATCTTTACAGTAAGAATCGGCAGTGTCAATAAATGTAATACCCAAATCCAAGGCACGATGAATAACTTGGATGGATTCCGATTCAGGAGGACGATTAGCAATTGACATGGGCATACCACCCAAACCAATCGCACTTACAAAGATACCAGTTTTTCCTAGTTGTTTGGTTTCCATGCTTTTAGCTATAGCTTTCTGCTCCAATTATCTATCAGTTAGTTATTCATCATAAATCCTCCCTAGTACTTAGACTTGAGGATACGTGAGTGTAATTCTTCTTTCTGATAGGTGTGAGAATACCACATTATTTGACAGACAACCGTCGTTGCCTCTAACTTCTACCTAATAATGACTACTAATCTAAGATTTATTATTTAATTTTATTCAAGTCATGTTTGATTGCAGTTTTGGAGAATTTAATTCTTATTCACGCTTGCTAATATTTAGATCCGTTTGCCATCTTAGTAGAGGAGGAATAGTTACAATCGAGTAGATTACTTGTTAATATTTACGCCCTGAAAACGGACGTAAATATCATTAAGTAATTCTGTTGGCTAATTTATTTTCTCTAAATTTTCTAATAAATTTAGAGAAAATAATTAATAGCCCTCTATAGTATAACCAGCAGATTGAACCATCTGTTTAATTGACTCTTCAGAAGCCGCAGCATCTACAGTTACAGTTTTAGCATCAACGTTTACATCTACTTTGGCATCAGATTCCATAGTCAGAATAGATTTAGTTATTTTCTTGGCGCACTCATCACCTTTAATATCTGGAACTTTTAATTGAATTGCCATTACTTACCTCATTACGTAAACTGAAAATTACCTTTAATAAATATAATATCGATTTGAAGAGTGAGCGCGCATCTTACTTGAGTTAGGAAATTGAACATCACGAAGATAGTAACAACTAATAGTTATATCTAAATCATTATTGACAAATTATTTAGGTAGCAAAACCAAAATAAAATACCAAAATATATAAAGTTATTTATGAAAATGCACTTAGTACTACTAACTTACAAAAAGCCGCTCGTTTACTTTCTTATGAAGACTCCACCAGACATTCTCTCTGTTTTTCTAGGCGTTACTGTTCGACATAGTTGTTCTTATAGCATTGCCCGATTGTACAAGCGTCTATGCGTAATTCACAAAACCTTTTTATCTGTAGTTTTGAATTTATTGTATACTTCAGGTACTTTTGCCCAACATTTGGAGTACATATAGATTCAAAAAACAGCTATCTTGCGGCATAAATATACTGTGGGTTCCCAACAAAGACTTTCAGCGACACAATTATGATAAGAATGTTAGACACTGCTAATTCGGGTATTTAAGCTAGAGAACGATTCCTGAAATGTACCAGTAGTTGAAATGCGATCGCTAGAAGCAACGAAAAAATTAGCATTTCTCGTTTGATTTATTTTCCAATCTTTATGACAAACTACGAGCCTCGAAATAAAACTCGCTAACGCAACTCTTGGAGACGCTACGCGTAGCTTGCTTACGCTATCGGTGGCACAACTTCAGGATGCTAAAGTCATCTTACTCATAAACACAACCTAGTTAACTAGAAATACCCACTTTGTCAGTTTGTCTAATTAAGATATGTTTGGTAAATAAAATAAGTAGCCTACATCATCGGCTGTTATTCCACACTTGACATAAAGCATTGTGAGTGCAAAACGTCTGCCAGAAACCATTGCCCATGTCAGAATTACCCGTCAATCCTGGCAACACGGCTTCCTAGAAGGCGAAGTGAATGCGGGTGAGTTTGAGTGGCATTTTCAGTGGCATTTTCGCCGGGGAGAACTTGCCGTCAAGCCTTCCCAAGGCCGCGCCTTAATCAAAGAACCCCTTGGTCGATTCTTGGAGCAACAAGATTATCAGCTAGAGCCTGGAGGAGACTATGCTTTTACGATTCGGGCGGAACTTTAAAAGTTAGGAGTTAGGAGTTAGGAGTTAGGAGTTAACGATCTAATTCCTCACTCCTGACTGCTTAGTGTTGATTCCGTGAGGCGATTTAGGTATCTTTCGATTAAGAGGATGGCAACAATGTCATCTATGGGTCTTGGAGGCTGTCGTAGACCCTGTGGCAATAGCTTGATTAGCCCTTTGGGCGGGAACATTTGCCAATAGCGATCGCGTGCTTCTAAGGTTGTGTAGCGCTCATCCACTAAAATAATACTCAGCGGTTCTGTCAATTCTTGATATAATTTCTGTCTCCACTGTTTGGCTGTAGTTTGGTCGCCCATGACCATCAAAGAGATCGGAAACCTTTGGCGCAGTGTCTCAATGCTAGCGATCGCCTCTTTTGCTAACACGACTTGATGATAATACAGTTGCCGATCCAGTCCCATCACCGCTAAACCACACTTATCTCGACCTGGATCAAACCCTAAGATGACTGGTTGCGTTGGTGAAAATTCACGGAAATTCATAATAAATTAAAAATAAAAAATTACAAATGTACCCTTACAGGGATCTTGCTACGCGTAGTGTCTGCTAAATAAAAAATGCAGCTACAGCAACTATTTTGACTGCTGTTCAATATGTTTAAATCTTACTAATAACAGCGTGCAAATAATTTTTTAAGTACTAAAAATAATTTTTCCGTTAACTATTGCCACCAATTTTACTCTCAATGGCCCGGCTGTATAAGTGTCCTCTGCTGCGATCGCTTTGATCTCCAAGGGTTGATTATACTGTCTTAGTTGGCTGACAAAGCGCAGAAAAGTCCCCTCTACTTGCACATTTTCGACAATTCCAGCATTACGGGCACGAAATTGGGAAGCAGAAATCAGTATTTCTAGCCGCTGCTGTAACTGATAAGATGTCATGGTTTTGGAATCAGCAGTAGTGGTGGCTAGCACCGCGCCTCCCGAAAAAACTAGTTGATTCTGGGCTGTATCCGCGAAGAATTCTATCTGCTTTTCTCCCCTGACGTAATTACCAGCCGAGAAAATTCGCACAACGTATTCTTTACCATCTTCAATCTGCTTGCTTAATTGATCGACCCTATCCTGGGTAACGCGCAGCAGCTCTAAATTTGCCGGATTTGCACCAGGCTCGCTTAATTCGAGGTTGGCATTGCGATTGGCTTCTTGTAAGAGTTGTACCACTGCCTGACGAGCAGCAGCAGGTTGAGTAACACGAATTACAGCAGCGGACAGAACTTGACCGCGAACTAAGGCCAGCTTACCCAAACGCAGGTCGCGGTAGGACTGATAATATTTTTCCAGTCTGGCAACTTCCTGTTCTAGTTCCTCCTGTTGTGCTTCCAATTCTTTAAGGCGCGATTCCCGTTTGGCAATCACTTGCTCTCGTGCTGCAACTTCTACATTACGTTTTTGAATTAGTTGATCCAGTTGGGCAATTTTTTGATCGCGCACTTCTATGGCTTCTTGACGGTTAGCTAGTTCGCGATCGCGTTTTTCAATTGCTGTTTTAGCTTCGTCAATGGCTTTTTTCGCTTCTGCATACAGTCTTTGGCGTTCTGTCTTCAGTAGTTCAACTGCCGCCTGTAGTTCCTTTCTCTGGTCGTAAACGCTTTGCAATTCAGCTATGGCTTTTTGATATTGAGTTACAACCCGATCTAGCTGACCTTGAGTGCGTTGGAGTTGAGTTTGGGTTTGGGCTTGTTGACTAATGGTGCGGTTCAGCTGGGCTTGCGTTTCCCTCTGTTTGGCATTTGCCGCCTGCAAGGATTGATTAATTGCCTGCAAGTCTTGTTGTGCCTTTGCTTGGGCAATTCTTGCTTGGTTTAGCTCACCCTCTACCTGACTTTTCTGAGTTTCTGCGGTTTTTAGCTGTTCCCGCTTCTGTCTGAGGTCTGTTTGAATATCTTCTAACTCAAAGACTCCTTTGCGCAAACCTTCGTCGGCAGCGAATAAAATCCCTAAAGTTGATGCTGAAATTAAACCACCAGTAAAAATTGTTACTAGTACGGCGGTGTTTTTCGGACGAAGCTTAAAAAGTGAGAGGCGGGCTTTGCCAACTCGTGTGCCGATGCGATCGCCCACGGTGGCAATTACGCCTCCCAGAATCAAAATTGCTGCGATGAGGATGTATCCGGTGGTCATCTTTAGCTACCGAAATCCTTCCAGATACAGCCTACTACTTTTAAGCATTCTCTGTGGAGAAGTGGAAATTGGCAATAGCTGAAATTATTCAATTTTAGATTTACCTCTAGCTATTAGTGTCATTTTTCAAAATAGAACACGCGCCGATTCCCCTTTCTCCAATTGTTTTTATGTGAACTGTCTACTTAAGGTAACAGGTTTATGCACAGTAATCTTCTTTTTGTGGATGGAAATCATCTTTTTCTCACGCAAATCTCCTAGTAGCCTAGTAACGGTAACACGAGTTGAACCAATTGCCTCTGCGATCGCTTGATGAGATAATTTCAAATCAATAGTGATCCCATCTGCACAAGGAACGCCAAAATCTCGACAAAGAATTAACAAAAAACTCACCAACCTAGAACCCATATCTCGGTGGGCAAGAGTTTCAATCATCATCTCCGTTTGTAGAATTCGCGAAGACAGACCTCGCAGCATTAACATTGATAATTCTGGATTTTCCTTGAGTGCTAGCTCCACTTGTTCAATTGGGGCCGACAGTAATTCCACAGGAGTAAATGCAACCGCATGGTAAAACCGATCCGACTTATTTCCTGTCAGCAATGACAATACACCAAAAACACTATTTTCCCGCAGCAACGCTACCGTTATTTCCTCTCCTGCCTCGTACACCCTGGAAAGTTTAACAGCACCTTTCAAAAGAAAATAAACTCGTTCGGCAGGATCGCCAGGAAAAAAGATCGTTTTATTGCGTTCAAACGTTTCCACAACTGGCGGAAACGCCCCGGTCGCCATCTGACGAAAAACATTTGCTAGGGCTTTATCTTGTGTCACGATCATCTCCCTTCCCCTACCCAATGCCGGAAAAACAAAAACTGATTACCTAAGAATACACCCGAAAAATGAATAAAGCACCGTCAACCTTTCTGTACTTTCCTATACTCAAACTAATCTCTTCATAACTCTTTGTTTATAATGATACATAATTGTTGATCCTTTCAGCTACTAATTGTTGATAAGTAGTTCCAATAGCTATATTCAAAAGGTTTTTTGAAGAACAAATAAAGATATCTTGAGAATATCTTTATAAAAAATCAAGATTTTTGTCACGGCAAACACCCTTAACAATATTCATTTTTGTCAATCCTGTATAAAACAAAGACAAAACATGCATCAGATTCTAGTATGCTCCTAATGATCGATCGCATTAACAATTTCTATGCTAAATCTGACTGGAAAAAATGCCCTTGTTACAGGTATTGCCAATAACCGCTCGATCGCTTGGGGCATCGCCCAACAACTGCACAAAGCCGGAGCAAACCTGGGTATTACCTACCTGCCGGATGAACGCGGCAAGATGGAGAAAAAAGTCGCGGAATTGGTAGAACCCCTCAACCCCAGCTTATTTCTTCCCTGTAATGTCCAAGATGAAGACCAAATTAAATCTACCTTTGAGACAATCCGCGAACAGTGGGGAAAGCTAGATATCCTCATCCATTGTTTGGCCTTTGCCAGCAAAGACGATTTAAGTGGAGATTTTAGCCAAACCTCTCGTTCTGGCTTCAAAACCGCCTTAGAAATTAGTACCTACTCGCTGGTGCAGTTAAGTGGTGCAGCCAAACCTTTGATGACAGAGGGAGGTAGCATCGTCACCCTGACATATTTAGGTGGTGTTAGGGCAATTCCCAACTACAACGTTATGGGAATTGCCAAGGCGGGGTTAGAAATGAGTGTGCGTTACCTAGCTGCTGAACTAGGGCCGCAAAATATTCGCGTGAATGCCATCTCCGCAGGCCCCATACGCACTTTGGCATCTTCAGCAGTGGGTGGGATTTTGGATATGATTCATCATGTAGAAGAAGTAGCTCCCCTACGACGCACCGTCACTCAGTTAGAAGTGGGCAACGCTGCGGCTTTCTTATGTAGTGATTTGTCCAGCGGCATTACCGGACAAATTCTCTATGTAGATGCAGGATATGAAATTATGGGAATGTGACGCGATAAAGTTAGAAGTTAGGAGTGAGAAAGTTAGGAGTTAGGAGTTAAGAGTTAAAAATTTATAACTCATAACTCATAGTTCTTAATTCCCAACTCATAACTCCTAACTTTTAACTCTTGCCACTCCCCCATGCAAACAACCAATCGCCAAGTTAATTCAAACTACGATCGCTTAACCCAAAACCCTCGGATTGCCACTGTTCACCGCACCACTGGTGAAACTAATGTGCAAGTTACCATCAACCTGGATGGTAGAGGAACTTGCACAGCAGCAACAGGTATTCCGTTTTTGGATCACATGTTGCATCAAATTGCCTCCCACGGGCTGATTGATATAGATGTCCAAGCCAAGGGAGATTGGGAAATTGACGATCATCACACCAACGAAGATGTAGGCATTACTTTAGGGCAAGCTTTTAACCAAGCACTAGGCGACAGAAAAGGTATTGTCCGCTTTGGTAATTTTCTTGCACCACTGGATGAAGCCTTAGTTCAGGTAGCGCTAGACTTTTCTGGACGGCCTCACCTCAGCTATGGCTTGCAAATTCCTACTCAGCGGGTAGGAACCTATGACACCCAACTGGTGCGAGAATTTTTTGTGGCTTTGGTAAACCATAGCCAGATGACACTGCACATTCGGCAACTGGATGGCATTAATTCCCACCACATTATTGAAGCGACATTTAAAGCTTTTGCAAGAGCAACACGACTGGCTGTGGAAATTGACCCCCGTCGTGCTGGCTTAATTCCCAGTTCTAAGGGCGTTCTATGAAAGGAGTCAAATTGGATATTGGATATTGGGCATTGGGCATTGGGCATTGGGCATTGAAAAGAGGCAGAGGTGGGGAGGTGAGAAAACTTACTACAACTTCTCTTCTCCTCTCTCCCCTGCCTCCCCTGCTCCCCTGCTCCCTTGCTTCTTCCCCAGTCCCCAATTTCGGATAATTGACACACAGCTTGGTGATGGTTATTATCAGCCTACCGGGTAATTTTTAATTAATATCAAGCTGATAAATAGTGATTTAACCGAGATGAAGTCTGTTGCAGATGACCCTAATTCTCAACTTAATACGACAGACACTCCGCCAGTAGTCCTAACTTCTGAGTTGCGAAAAGTCTATCGCACTGGTTTTTGGCTAAATCAAAAAGTCGTATCTCTCAAAAACTGTTCTTTAACGGTTTACAAAGGCGAAACCTTTGGTTTGCTGGGGCCAAATGGTGCTGGCAAAACCACCCTTTTAAAATTATTGCTGGGAATTATTCATCCCACCTCTGGACGAGGATCGTTGTTGGGTAAACCAATAGGCGATCGCAGTGTTAAGCAACATATCGGCTATCTACCAGAAAATCCCTATTTGTATGACTATCTCACTGGCTGGGAATTTTTGCAGCTAGCTGCTGGGCTATTTCAAATTCCCCAAAGTGTCCAACGCCAACGTATTCCCCAACTGCTGGAATTAGTGGGTTTATCGCAAGCCGACGCTCGTAAAAAGCTGCTGCGTCGCTATTCCAAAGGAATGCTACAGCGTGTTGGGATGGCACAGGCACTAATTAACGAGCCAGATTTAGTTTTTCTGGATGAACCGATGTCTGGCCTCGATCCGGTGGGGCGCTACCAAATGCGAGAAATTATCCTGGCGCTCAAAGCTGCTGGTAAGACGATTTTTTTCAACAGCCACGTTCTTAGTGAAGTAGAACAGATTTGCGATCGCATTGCCATCCTCGCTCAAGGTGAACTAATTTGCTCTGGTTCTCTCAATGAACTCTTAGGCGTAAGCAACACATATCAAGTAAAAGGTCAAGGTGGTGACTGGGAAATTCTCAAAAAATGGATACCCACTCTCATATTTGAGCCTGATGGTTCCTGGCACGGTACACTACAAGATGATTACTATGATTTTCTTGCCAGTCTTCGTCTTATGGAAGGTAAAATTATCGCCATTAACTTGTCACGTCAATCCCTAGAAGAATTTTTTATTCAACAGATCCAAGGAAAAAACAACCCCTTAAATTAGTCTTGTTGCCAAATAGTAAATTGTCGACTGGCTTGAAGAACAAATTGAGTTCTCTTTGCCCAACACAATCCACAAAAAATAAAATTACGACATTTTTTCAAGGTTATTTGTATTTATTTAATGAACTTGTTCCTAATTTTAGTAGTCCCTTACTACTCATCACAGATTTTAAATGTCATCAAATTAACTTTGACAAGAAAACTTTATTCGTGACTACTTGATTGTTGGCTAAGAGACAATTTACTTTAGAAACTGGGTTTAGTTGCGTAAATCCTACATTTTTTGATATTGCTCTATTCAAGCAACATTAACTTTAAGCTAACTTCACTAAAAATTTAAGTTCAATAAACAAATTTCCTCCGGAAAATAACACTTTTCTAGGAAAATAAGAGTGTCGGGGAACTTGAATACTTAGGTATAGTCAAAATAAAAATGTTTAGACAGTACTTTATTGATCGTAGTTTCAGAGTCTCAGGTAAATATGCTTAACAAAAGTTTGTCTAAATTCCTAATTCAGCCAGCTGTAGGTATGGCTTTGTTAACTGCTGTCAATGCCGCTATGTCATCTGCCAGTTTAGCTCAGGGACAACCATTACCACCAACTACACAACCACCAATCACACAAACACAATTAGATACTAATTATTCATTAGGAGGCGGCGATCTCATCCGTGTAAATGTATTTGAAGTACCTGAATATACAGGTGAATACCAAATTCCCCCAGGTGGAGCAATCAACCTACCTTTAATTGGCAGTGTGTCGGTACTAGGGCTAACAACTGAACAAGCTTCTGACGAAATAGCTAGAAGATATGCTCGCTTCCTCAAACGCCCCTTAATCTCAGTCAATCTGTTGTCTCCTCGTCCCATCAATATTTTCGTTGCTGGAGAGGTGACACGTCCTGGAGCTTACACTCTAAGCTTGAGCGGAGGTGCCGGGAACAATCCAGGCGTACAATACCCCACTGTATTAGCCGCATTAACAACAGCGCAGGGGGTGACTTTAGCAGCGGATGTGACTCAAGTTCAATTACGGCGTAGAATAGGACGTTCTTCAGAGCAAGCTGTCACCCTCAATTTGAAGGAACTCATTCAAACAGGCAAATTATCACAGGATATTACCTTGCGGGATGGAGACACCATAGTTGTGCCAACAGCAACCAACTTCAACGTTGCAGAATCCCGCAATATATTTGCAGCTAACTTTGCTGCCAGTCAAACCACACCTCGCACAGTAACAATTATTGGTGAAGTTAACCGTCCTGGTTCGTATCTTGTCACCCCAGGTAACACAGATAGCCAAGTGGGCGCAACCCCTAACAGTGGCACTGCCAGTCCCACTGGTTTACCAAATGTGACACGGGTAATTCAATTAGCTGGTGGAATTACAGCACAAGCTGATGTGCGTAATCTCAAGCTACGCCGACCCACAAGAACTGGCTCAGAACAATCTATAGATATTAATCTTTGGCAACTATTACAGAGTGGTGATGCCAATCAAGACATCATTGTGCAAGACGGAGATACAATTGTTATTCCGACGGCAACTGAAATTAACCCCGCAGAAGCGACTCAATTAGCTACCACTACTTTGTCTCCTACACGGATTCAGGTTGGTGTGGTAGGCGAAGTTAAAAAACCAGGTCTAACAGACGTTCA
>NNBT01003994.1_pt1 | contig 11028 bp, 13 predicted proteins | sample 1173831 | NCBI WGS metagenome assembly NNBT01 (sample SAMN07173936, study PRJNA388173) | plant metagenome | isolation source: symbiotic tissue sample KVJ10 | place: Norway: Troms, Kvaloya island | reverse complement strand
GATCACCTGGTGCGCGACATCGGCATCTCGCGAGCCGATTTAGAACTCCGAAGGTTCGTGAAGTAATTCACAGCTGACGGACGGCGAGACGGGGGCGGTTCTACGGCGGACCGCCTTCGTTCATTTTGGGATGCGGTTATGAAGTCCCGGCACTTATTCGTGAAATACCTGGTCGTCGGCGGGCTGGCGCAGGTGTTGGCAACGAGCGGGGTGCCGATAGTTGCTCCCAGTCCCCTATTCCAAGTTCAGTTCAAGATCCCCAAATCGGCCTTTCCGAAGGATCTATGCCTGGACTGCAAAACCGGGCCAATCACAATTGTCGGCCCGACAACCCCGAAGCCGGTGAAACTCCAGATCGATCCGCATACCGGCGAACTCTTCCGAGTACCTTAACCCTGCGCCGGAGGTATTTGATTTTGTCGCCCCTACATCGCGCGGCGTTTGGCCGATTTGCGGGCCACGCTCGGACGCCGTTTCTTGGGAAGCTTCGGATCGCCTTCAGTCTCAAGGGCCAGGAGCTCACGCGCCTTTTCCCAATGCTCGGCTGACTTGCCTTGCGGCTGGCCCTCCTCGATCCACAGGAGGTAAGCACGTTCGCGAATGCGGTCTTCGGATATCGGATGCGGTCTAGCCATGGGCAGCTCCTCACCGGCAGCATCTGTCGGTACTGATTAACCGCCGGAACCTCATTGAAGTTCCGGCAGGGCTCCCATCTGTCCACTTACATAGCTGGATTCGTCCGGGCTGACATCCGGATCAAATATCCAACCCCTCGTCGGTGACGAATTCGGCGCGGCCGGAGATGAATTTGAAGCGCTCCTCCGGCTTGTTGCCCATCAGCTGCTCGACCACCTTGGCGGTCGTCGCCTTCTCGTCGCCCAGGACATTGACCCGGAGCAGCGCGCGTTTGTTCGGGTCCATTGTCGTCTCCTTCAGCTGGCTGGGCAGCATCTCGCCCAGGCCTTTGAAGCGGGAGATCTCGACCTTGCCGCGGCCGGAAAACTCACCTTTGAGCAATTCGTCCTTGTGCTGATCATTGCGCGCGTAGGCGGTCTTCGACCCTTGCGCCAGCTTGTAGAGCGGCGGCACGCCCAGATAGAGATGGCCCTCCTCGATCAGCTGCGGCATCTGGCGATAGAAGAAGGTGATCAGCAGCGAGGCGATATGGGCGCCGTCGACATCGGCGTCGGTCATGATGATCACTTTGTCGTACCGCAGATCATCTTCGCGATAGCTCGCCCCCGTGCCGCAGCCCAAGGCCTGGAGAAGGTCGGAGAGCTGCTGGTTCTGGGCGAGCTTGTCCTTGCCGGCGCTCGCCACGTTGAGGATCTTGCCGCGCAACGGCAGCACGGCCTGGGTGGCGCGGTTGCGCGCCTGCTTGGCGGAGCCGCCGGCCGAGTCGCCTTCGACGATGAACAATTCGGAACCATCGGCGGCCGTCGACGAGCAGTCCGCGAGCTTGCCCGGCAGGCGCAATTTGCGCAGCGCCGTCTTGCGGCCGACCTCTTTTTCCTGGCGCCGGCGCAGGCGCTCCTCGGCGCGGTCGGCGATCCAGTTCAGAAGCTTGTCGGCCTGGGCCGGATGGCCGGTGAGCCAGTGGTCGAAGTGATCGCGCACCGCCGCCTCGACGATGCGGGCGGCTTCGAGGGTGGCGAGCCGGTCCTTGGTCTGCCCCTGGAACTCAGGCTCGCGGATGAAGACCGACAGCAAGGCGCCGGTCGACGCCATGACGTCGTCGCCAGTGACCACACCGGCGCGTTTGTTGCCGGTGAGCTCGGCATAGTTCTTGAGCGAGCGCAGCATGGCCGCGCGCAGTCCCTGCTCATGGGTGCCGCCATCGGGCGTCGGGATTGTATTGCAGTAGGACGAGAGGAAGCCCTCATCGCCGCCGAACCACGCCACCGCCCATTCGACCGAGCCATGGCCGCCCTGCTTCGTCACCTTGCCGGCGAAGATGTCGTCGACGACACGGGTATTGCCCTCGAGGCGCTCCTCGAGAAAGTCCTTGAGGCCGCCGGGGAAATGCAAGGTCGCCTTTTCCGGCGTCTCCTTGTCCTTGATATGAGAAGGATCGCAGGACCAGCGGATCTCGACGCCGCCGAAGAGATAGGCCTTGGAGCGCGCCATGCGGAAAAGACGGGCGCCCGAGAATTCAATCGTCTTGCCGAAGATCTGCGGGTCGGGCCGGAAACGCACCGTGGTGCCGCGCCGGTTCGATACCTTGCCGAGCTTTTCGAGCTTGCCGACCGGCTTGCCGCGCTTGTAGCTCTGGCGATAAAGCTGCTGGCCCCTCGCCACCTCGACGACGAGGTCTTCCGACAGCGCGTTCACCACCGAGACGCCGACGCCGTGCAGACCGCCCGACGTCTCATAGACCTTGGAATCGAATTTGCCGCCGGCATGCAGCGTCGTCATGATGACTTCGAGAGCCGACTTGTCCTTGAACTTCGGATGCGGGTCGACCGGGATGCCGCGGCCATTGTCGGTGACGGAAAGCCAGCCGTCCTTGTCGTAGTCGACCTCGATCCAGTCGGCATGGCCGGCCACCGCCTCGTCCATCGAGTTGTCGATGACTTCGGCGAAGAGGTGATGCAGCGCCTTCTCGTCGGTGCCGCCAATATACATGCCGGGCCGGCGGCGCACCGGCTCGAGCCCCTCCAGCACTTCGATGTCGGCAGCGGTATAGCTCTCATCGCCGCCTTTCGGCTTGGCGGTCCGCGCCTTCGTGGGCTCGGGCGCCAGATCGCCGTCAAAGAGGTCTTTTCCATTATTCTTGGCCATCGGTATTCCAGTCGAATCAGTGCTGTCGGGGGTTGAACTTAACTACCCCAGTTCCGGAGGCGGGTAAAAGCCGACAGAAGCGGCGGAAGAATGGCTGCCCTACCCTAAACGTCACTTCACATTCCACCCTTGTCTGCGCTTAAATATGGGCCTCCCGCCCATTAAAAGCGAAGATCATGAAATGTCTGGACTTTTCGATCCGCTCAAAGTCGGCCCGCTGACCCTTCCCAACCGCATCCTGATGGCGCCGCTCACCCGTAGCCGGGCCGGGTCGGAGCGTATCCCCAATTCGCTGATGGCCCACTATTATGCGCAGCGCGCTTCCGCCGGCCTGATCCTCAGCGAAGCCACCTCCGTCACGCCGATGGGCGTCGGTTATGCCGACACCCCGGGCATCTGGTCCACGGAGCAGACGGAAGCCTGGCGTCTGGTGACCAAAGCCGTGCATGACGCCGGCGGGCGCATCTTCCTGCAGCTCTGGCATGTCGGGCGCATCTCCGATCCCGTCTTCCTCGACGGCGCCCTTCCGGTGGCGCCGAGCGCCATCCAGCCGGCGGGAACGGTCAGCTTGGTCAGGCCGAAGCGTCCGTATGTGACGCCCCGCGCGCTCGATCGCCATGAGATCCCCGAGGTCATCGCCGCCTATCGTAAGGGGGCCGAGAATGCCGAGAAAGCCGGCTTCGACGGCGTCGAGCTGCATGGCGCCAATGGTTATCTGCTCGACCAGTTCCTGCAGGACAAGACCAACAAGCGCGATGATGACTATGGCGGCCCAATCGAGAACCGGGCGCGGCTGATGCTCGAGGCGATCGATGCGGCGATTTCGGTGTGGGGCGGCGACCGCGTCGGCCTCCATCTCAATCTCCGGCGCAACTCGCACGACATCGACGACACGACGCCGGAAGCGACCTTCACCTACGTCGCGCGTGAGGCCGGACGGCGCAAGCTCGCCTTCATCATCGCGCGCGAGTCGCTCGCCGAGCCGCGCCTCGGCCCGCACGTGAAACAGGCTTTCGGCGGCGTCTATATCGCCAATCAGGATTTCACCTATGAAGCGGCCGAGYGCGTGGTGGCGGAAGGCGAAGCCGATGCCGTCGCCTTTGGACGACTCTTCATCGCCAATCCCGATCTCCCCGCCCGCTTCAAGCGGAAGTCGGCGCTCAACGCCCCCAATGACGCGACCTTCTACACACCGGGCAGCGCCGGTTATACCGACTATCCGTTTCTCGACACGGTCTGAGCGGCCAGTAGATCCGGCGGCGCTCAGATCTTGACGATATTCACGCTGATGCCGGCGAGAAGGCGCGAGGCCATGCCGCCCGACTGCGGCACGCGGGCCGGGTCGAAGGGCTCGGGCAGATTGTGGCCGAGGCTCGAAATCATGCTCTCCGTCTCATGCGGAAGGCTCGCCTGCATCTCGGCGAACAGCTTCTCGGTACGGGTCGCCGCAATGCCGATGGCCACGAGGAGGCCAAGGGTGACCTGGAGATTCTTGCGGGCGAAAAGGCGAGACATAAGCACGATTCCTCTGAGCGAGTGGGTGATTGTCGCCAGAGGATGCGCCCCTGCCCCTGTATGAAGGCTGAGAGCTCCGTTTATCTGCCGTTCAGTTTCAAGCCCTTGGAATCGCTTGTTTTTGAACTCTATTCAGGCGGCGTTGCGCAATGCCGCAACCGCAGGACGCGGTGGGAAAGCTTCTCTCCCGTCTTGACTTTGGCCCCGGGCCGTATTTTCCTGTGAGAAAATAAAATTGCCCCGTAAGCAACTAAACAAGGGGCGGCGCGGCTTGCGGGGATACGCAGCGCCCGATGGGAAGGAAACAAAAATGTCGGACCTCAATCAGAGGATTGAGGCCATGTACCGCAGCGATTGCCGCGGTGCGTGGACCCTCATCGCGATCCTATGGGTCGCCATCCTCTTCGTCCTGTTCATGACCTGGCCGCATATTCCGGACACCACGATCCGTATCGTGGTGCTGATCGGCGCGGCCGCCATCCTGATCTTCAACACCGCCGCGATCGCCGCGATGGTGAAGCACTATTCCGAAGACAAGGAGTTCATCTACGGCCTCGACATCAAACATCTCGACGCCATGCGCAAGCAAGGCCGGATGTGAGGGAGGGGAACATGGCCAAATATACACCACCCGAACAAGACAAAGCCCTTCAATTCGTCGACGTCATCTTCATTCTCGTCGCGATCTTCGCCGCCTTGTGGTTGCCGCTGAAACTGGGCCTCGCCGGCGCCGCCAAGGCGATCGACAAGATCGAAAATCCGACCTGGGAGCTGCTCGGCCAGAACGCCACCATGGCGTCGATCTGGGAAAAGCTCGGCTACACGCCCGAAACCGCCCATGACATCATCCAGAACCGGTTCCACTACAACATCGACTGGCTCAGCCTGATCATCATGGCGGCGGTGCTCATCGGTTACTTCGTCTTTCTCTTTCGCGCCTCCGACAAGGAATACCGCGAAGTGATCGCCGAAAAATTCGGCGACAAGAAATAGGAGCGCGCCATGTGGTTCACACTTTCATATATCGCCTGGGCAATCTCGGCCGCGCTTGCGCTGTGGATGCTCTATGACTGGTTCAAGACGGACACCGCCTATAACGAGGATCAACTGACCTCCTCGCGCGAAGGCGAAATCGAAGCCGTCAGCGAAAAGCACAAGGTTTGAGAGGCCGCCATGTCACAAGCTGCTCAAGCCACATCAACACAGGCCGCCGGCACCGGCCAGCGCATCTCGCTTCTGCGGGTGCTCGGCCCCGCCCATGTCTGGGCGCTCGGCGTAGGCATCGTTCTCGTCGGTGAGTTCACCGGCTGGAACTTCTCCGCCGACAAGGGCGGCGCCCTCGCTGCTCTGATGACCTGCTGGTTCGTCGGTCTCCTCTACACGTCGGTCGCCATGATCGACTCGGAAGTGACATCGACGGTCGCGGCCGCCGGCGGTCAATATGCACAAGCCAAGCACATTGTCGGGCCTCTCATGGCCTTCAATGTCGCCCTCTACCTCGTCTTTGCCTACACGATGCTGGAAGTCTCCGACTCGATCCTCGTCGGCGATCTCATGGTCACGGTGGCGGCGACCGAGGGCCTGACGCGGCACGCTTTCGTGGTGCTCACCATTGTCGTCCTCGCCTGGCTCAACTATCGCGGCGTGCTGATGACGCTGAATGTCAACTTCATCATCACCGCGCTCGCCTATCTCTCGATCGTCATCCTGTTCTTCTCGGTGCAGCCCTGGAGCCAGGGCGTCGTGCTCAAGCTCAATGAGCTCGTCACACCGCAGAATGCGCTGCCTTATGGCTGGATCGGCGTCATCGCCGCCTTCCAGTTCGCCATCTGGTATTACCTCGGCATCGAGGGAACGACGCAGGCGGCCGAAGAAGTGCGCTCACCCGCCCGGTCGCTGCCTTATGGCACGATGGCCGGCATGATCACGCTTCTGATCGCCGCGGCGCTCACCTGGTATGTCTGCGCCAGCCTGCTGCCCTGGGAGTATCTGGGCTTCACCTTCTTCCCGCTCTTCGACGCGGCCCGCGTCACCGGCAGCCCGACCCTCGAATTCATCCTGTTCTGGGGAACGGTGCTCTCGGCGGTCGCCTCGGCCAATGGCTGCATCAACGATGCGGCACGGGCCTGGTTCTCGCTAGGACGTGATCGCTATCTGCCGACCTGGTTCGCGGCGGTCCATCCGACCTACCGCACTCCCTACCGGGCCATCCTGTTCCTGCTGCCGATCGCGCTCGCTTTCGCCTTCATCTCCGATCTCAACCAGGCGATCACCTTCTCGATCCTGTCAGGTGTGCTGCAATACACCTTCATGAGCATCAATATCGTGATGTTCCGCAACAAATGGCCGCTGGGCTCCATCCGGCGCGGATATACCCATCCGTTCCATCCGATCCCGGCGATCTGCCTGTTCCTGCTCTGCGCCATCACCTTCTTCGCGATCTTCCTCGGCTTCGGCTCGCAGCTGATCGCGATGGTGATCTTCTATGTCGTCGTGTCGCTCTGGTTCCACTTCTACCGCTACCGTTATGTGCGGCGCGGTGACCAGTTCACGATGCCCTGGCCCAAGCCGCAAGGTTATTGAGCGAGGTGACGCAAACACGTCCTATGGCCCGCCGCTCCGGCGGGCCATAATCATTCCATGCTGCAGACGATCATCACCATATTGGGTATCGCCGTCGCGATCGGGCTCGCCATCCGCTTCGCGCAGAAGCTCATGGCCGCGAGCCGGAAGAAACGCCAGGCGCCCGACGACTTCTTCGCCAAGGTGAAGCCGCTCATCGAGGATGCGCGATATGAAAGCGAGAACCTCCCCGGCTATCCCCAGCTCGTCGGCAAATATCACGGCCTGGGCGTGAGGCTCTATCCGGTCGTCGACACGCTCGCGGTGCGCAAGCTGCCGTCGCTCTGGCTGCTCGCGACCATCGCCGAGCCCTTGCCGATCACCGCCACTTTCGACCTCATGATGCGGCCGGCAGGTCCAACCACCTTTTCGAATTTCGATCGTCTGCCGGTCACTCTCGAAGGACTGCTCGATCTGCCGCTTTATGCCGTGGTGCGCACCGACGATCCTCAGCATGTGCTGCCGTATCATGTCGTAGCACCACATCTCGGCATTTTCCGCGAGCCCTGGGCCAAGGAGCTCCTGATCACGCCCAAGGGCTGCCGGATCGTCTGGCAGCTCGCCGAGGCCGACCGCGTCCGTTACGGTGTCTTCCGCCAGGCCGAGTTCGGCGAAGTCTCGCTCGATCCCGATCTCGTGCGCGACCTGCTCGACCACCTCCTCTCTCTCAGGAAAGCCATTCTCCAATGGTCCACCCCGTCATGACCGACACGCCGCAAAAGCCGTTCAACCCCTACGCCATCCTGGCGCTCGCCATCGTGCTGCCGGGCTCGGGCCATGTCTTCTCGGGCGTGCCTGCCCGCGGCCTGCAATTCCTGTTCTTCATCATCGTCGTCGGCTGGGCGACCTCGAAGGTCATGCCCGATCAGATGAGCTTCATCGCCCGCCATGCCGGGGGCTTCTTCATTTACGGATTGTCGGTCCTCGACGCCTACAAGATCGCGCGGGTCAAATGGGAAACCTGGCGCTACGCCACTACAGTGAAGAAAAAAGCCGATGGCGAGGCTTAATGCGGTAGAAACACCTGCCGCGCATTCAGCGACTTGAAGCGCAGCGCGGGCTTCTCCACCAGCCGCCATGAAAGATAGCCCAGGGGAATGACGGCGGCGGCGCTGATCACGAAGAACATCAGAGGCGCCATTCCCATGCAGAACGGCACCAGGACCTGCTGCACCGGCCAGCCATAGACATAAGTCCCGTAGGAAATATCGTTCCGCCGCGCCCAGGCGCTGAGGAAGCCGAAATCGCGGCAGCCGATGACAACTCCCGCATGGCCGACGAGCAGAATATAGGCTGGTGCCGCCAGCGCCGTGCCGTGGAGGACATAGGTCAGGACAATCGTCGGCAGCAGGCTCCACAAAGTGGTCGGGATATAGGCCCGCCAGCGATAGAAATTGATCCCGAGCAGGAAGGAGAAGCCGTAACGCGACAGGCTTTCAAGCGGCGTATCCTGCGCGCCGACCCAGACGAGCTCGACGAACGCCATCGCCAGGCCGGCGCTGCTGAGCAGCAGCGAGGAACCGAAACGGGTGCGCAGCACGCCCATCGCCGCGGCGAGCGCGAGGCCGAGATAGGCGATGATCTCGTAGCGGATGGTCCACAGGGAACCGTTCACGCTGCCGGGCCGCGGCAGGTCCGAAAAGATGCCGTGCGGCGGGGTCGCGTTGTTGAAGAAGAGGAGAATGGCGAACGGGTATCTGTAGGTGTGCGCGTCGGTAAAATAGGCAACGAGATCCCAGCGCGTGAGGAACGGCCCGACCAATAGAGCGAAGACCAGACCGAACGCGAAGAGAGCAGGAAAGATCCGCAGCGCCCGCGCCCAGATGAACCGCACCAGATCCGGATTGCGCTCCAGGCTGTAGGACAGAGTGAGGCCGGAGAGAACAAAGAACAGATTCACGGCGTGACGGCCGATCGTGTAGGGCGTCACCGCCTTCAAGGGCTGCAGATCGCCCTGCCCGAGCAGCACATAGGCGTGGGTCAGGACGACGCAGAGCGCCGCGACCAGCCTGATAAGGTTAAAGGAATTGCGTTGCTCTTCAATGTGATAGGATAGTGTATTGATATGAGACATACGCGGATTGCCCCCGACGCGACTGACCATGTTTTCTCGACAGGGTGCAATCGCGGTGCCAGGGCGTCGGGCGCCGGCATCGTCAGGTTGAGCTTTCGGCGGCCCTTCCAAATTTGCCGCCATGGCGGATACGGCGCCTCAGATGGCGAGCTCCGAAAATGATATCGGCCGACATCCTTCCGAGCGTCGACGTCCAGCGATCATGCTCGCCCTCCATGACCAGGATCTTGCCGGCCTTGCCGACGAATCCCTTCTTGAACTGACGCAGGCCCGGCTCGTGCGACGCGCCGCCCAGATCGTACCAGGCGATGCCCTGCTCATTGAGCCACTGGACGATATGCCAATGCAGCGCATAGCCGGCCTTGAGCGGCAGCGCCTCGGCCGAGGACGCGCCGAACATGTAATAGGCCGTGTCGCCGAACACGCCGACCGTCGCGCCGACCACCAGCTTTTTCTCGTGATAAGCGACGAAGAGCTTCGGTTTCAGATTGTCCGGCAACTTCGCGATCAGCTGTCCGGTCAAATGCACCGGCGTCGTGCTGGCGAACTCCTTGCGCTCCATCATGGAGGCGTAAAGCGCCTGAAAGGCCTCCGCTTCCGCTGGATCCTCGCTCAGCCGGATATCGAGCGAATTGGCGACCGCCTGGCGCAGATTGTAGCGCCATTTCTGCGCCAGGCTCTTGCTCTGGGCCGTTGCATCGAGCGACGTGTTGACGAGATAACGCTCCGGGTCTTCATAGTCGCGCCGCTTGGCGAAGCCCATGTCGCGTAACCAGCCGCCTTCCAGCGCGTGGTAATCGGGATGCGGCCGCGCCAGGATGCTCAGGCAATGGCCGCGCCTGCCGCAATACTCCTCGACCAGCGCCGTGACCATGGCGCGATAGATTTCAGGGTCTGCCGCCTGATCGCGTCGCCGCCAGAACGGCCCGAAGCGCAGATAAGCGAGGCCCCTGTCGATCACCGGTAGCTTGACCAGCGCGACGCGCGCACCGGCGACCGGCATGCCGGCGTGGGAGAGAAGCAGGTGACTGTCACGGCCCTTCCAATGGAGGCTGGCATAACACGCGGTCTGCTCGTGATGGATGTCGGCAAATTCGCCGGCGATCCTGTCCCACTCATGATCGGCGATCGTGTCGATTTCGACATTGAAGGCATCGCCGCTCGGGCGGCCGCCAGATATTGCGATGTCGGGCAGTTTTTCGATTTGCGGAGACATGATGAGCCGGAGAGTGTCACGAAAGGCGGCAGCACTCCAGCAGCTTTAGCCGCGCAAAGATTAACAGCGACTTGCAGGTAAACTGTTGGCTAACGGCGACTGCCGAGATAACGCGCGATCACCCGCCAGATGGTCAGCGGTATCTCCACGACACCCGGCAGCGGATCCTTGAGCGAGAAGCTCGCGAAGGTGCGCGTGCGGGTGAGCGAGGCGAGCCAGCTTCTGAAATTGAGCCGTCCGGCGAGCGCCAGTTGGAAGGCGGCGACCTGATCCCTGAGGCTGAACATCCAACCGACGCCGGTGCGGGCCTGCATCGGCGGCGGCTTCTGGCCGCCGGCGAGCGCCACGATCGCCGCGCCGAAATCGATACCGGCCGCGTCGGCGAGGCCGAACCACGACCAAGGCCGCGGATTGACGTCGAGAATCTTCAACACGCCGTTGCGCGGATCGCGCTTGAATTCGATCTCGCACAGGCCGTGATGGTCGATCGAGGCGAGGAAGGTCTCTGCCGCCTGACGCACATCGTCGGAGTCGATGGTCTCGACGAATGTCGAGGTGTAGCTGAAATCGATCGGATATTGACGGGTGCGCTGCGCCACGAAGGATGTGACCGGCCGGCCCTGCCACCACAGGCTCGCATAGGAGAGTTGGCAATCACCATCCCCCGGCACCAGCTCCTGGACAACGACGCAATCGGCTCCGACGAGCCGCGCCGCTTCGTCATAAAGCCGGATGCAGCTCTCGCGGTCGTCGGCGCGCCAGACCTTGTCGCGCGTGAAGCGATTGAGCGCGATGCGCATCGCGGGCTTGAGGGCCACCG
>NNBT01000337.1_pt1 | contig 11038 bp, 5 predicted proteins | sample 1173831 | NCBI WGS metagenome assembly NNBT01 (sample SAMN07173936, study PRJNA388173) | plant metagenome | isolation source: symbiotic tissue sample KVJ10 | place: Norway: Troms, Kvaloya island | reverse complement strand
ATCTACTGTAAATTGATTCCAGGTAGACGTAGCAACTGGCCCATGAAAAGTAACCATTTGACTACGGGCATTAATTGCCAACAACAGGGTGGTAATATCGCTATACCCGATGATAATTTTTGGATGGGAACGGATTAGCGAGTAATCGAGTAAAGGTAAAATGCGATTGCAGCCCCAACCACCACGCATGGGAATAATTGCTTTTATGGTGCGATCGCTAAACATCAAGTTTATATCATCAGCGCGATCGCTGTCTTTACCCGCTAAATAGCCGTAACGATCTAAAATATGCTTCCCCAGCTTGACTTTTAATCCTAACTGTGAGATTGATTTCTGTGCTGCTTCAATGTCTTTAGGGTCAACGATACCCGCAGGGGCTATCAATCCTACGGTATCGCCAGGTTGCAGGCGGGGCGGCTTGCGGATGGTGTTTAGAGATGGCTTACCTTGGGCGGTAAGTGTTGGTATTTGAGTGGCTAAGGTAGCCAGCCCACAGGTTGCAAGAAATTCCCGACGCTTGATAGTCATAACCATAAACTAACCACTCTAGACGCAAAGAAGACAGAGCGAGGAGAAATAGAGAAGATTTTTGCTTCAGTTTTCGGATATTTTTTTATTTGGAATTCCATAATACCCAGTATCTAGTGGGATCATCTCAATGAGTGTAAAAACACGCCTGTCCTGGCGAATGGAATTCGTGGCTATACAAATAAAACCCACCTCCGTGGGTTTCAAATTCTTTGAGTCCGCGTAGGCGGACTTTGTTTGTGTAGCCGCGATTTCTAATCGCCTGGTATATTTGCAATGGTGAGATGCTCCCATATCTAGTTTTGTACAGAGTCGTTATGGCAAGTGTAAATCATTAGTCCTCTTGCATACATCAAAAATCAGAACCCCAAAGAGCCAAAGCGATGTTATTGCTGACTACTTAAAATCTCAATAGGAATTTCAATTTGGAATTCCGTTCCCTGACCTAATGCAGAGATACAACTGAGCTTACCCTGGTGCTTTTCAACAACAATCTGATAACTGATTGATAAACCTAAACCAGTTCCTTGACCAACAGGTTTAGTAGTGAAGAAAGGATCGAAAATATGTTCCTGAACTTCTGAATTCATCCCAAAACCATTATCTTTAATACTAATCAAAAGCATCTCTTTGTCTATGAGTGAAGTTTTAATTTGAATAGTTGGTGTCTGATTTGTAGACTGCCAATGTTTAAGATTCTCTTTTAAGGCATAAATCGCATTATTGAGAATATTCATAAAAACCTGATTTAGCTGGTTGGCATAACACTTAGCTTTGGGCAGTTTACCATACTCTTTAACTATCTGGATATCAGGTAAATTATTAGGTAGTGTCAACTGATGATTCAGAATCATTAATGTATTATCTATACCTTCATGAATATCTACAGACTTCATTTTTGCTTCATCTAGTCGTGAGAAGTTTCGTAAGCCGAGAACAATTTCTGTAATTCGCTCACTACCTACTGTCATAGATGCCATTAACTTCGGTAGATCGTCACACAAGTACTCTAAATCAATAGTTTTTATTTTGGCTGCTATGGTGGGATTTAACTGGGGATATTGCTCGTGATAAACTGCAATCAAATCTAGTAAATCATTGATATATCGATTTGCATATTCGAGATTACCAGCAATAAAACTAATGGGATTATTAATTTCATGGGCAACACCTGCTACCATTTGTCCTAAACTCGACATTTTTTCACTGTGAACTAGTTGAGCTTGTGTCTGTTGTAAGTCAAGTAAAGCTTTTCTTAATTCAGATGTTCGTTCTGCAACTTTTCGTTCTAACTCGTTGTTAGCCTTTTGTAAAGCTTCTGCGGCTCTGACGGTTTCTGTTGCAATACTGGCAATATGGGTGGCTGTTTTGAGAATTTCTAAATGATGCGGAGTAGGATGACAAGGAAATTTATGAGATATAGCAAATGTTCCTAAAACTTCACCAGTTTGTGAAGTAAAAGGTGATGACCAACAAGCTCTAATATTGTAACTTAGAGCAAAATCTCGAAAATCAGCCCATAAAACATCATTGGCAATATCAGTGGCAAATACTGAATCTCCTCTATAAGCAGCAGTACCACAAGAACCACAACACTCACCAATCATCAAACCATCAACACCTTTAACATATTCTTGGGGTAAAGTTGGTGCTGCTCCTCCCCGCAGTCGGTGATTTTCTCGATCTACAACTAAAATTGAGCAATATGCTCCTGGTAATTCTTGCTCTAGCAAAATACAAAGGTTATTAAAAATTTCATATAGGTTAACCCCAAATGTCATTTGTTCTAAAATTTGGCTTTGGGTGTACATTAACGCTTCTGAACGCTTGCGTTCAATCGCTGTTGCTAAAATATGAGTTATGGATTGTAAAAAATGAATATCGTCTGGAGAAAAATTCCTCGCCTCGGTAGCATATACTTCTAGGAAACCTAAAGGTTTACTCGCACCAGGAATTAGCACACTCAATCCAGCAACACTATCTGAAGGAGAAGGAATAGTTAATTCATCTATCTGACAATAGGATGTGTTGATCTGAATAATTGGCTGAGTATTCTCCAAGAACTTCTGTACTTGCTGATTCGTTATGATATTAATCTCAGAAGAGTCTGTTTCTAACGAGTTCTCTCCAATGCTAGCTACTTTACGCAAAGAATGACTATCTGAAAGTACTTGCCAAATTCGACTATATTTTATATCTAATATTTGAGCTACTAAAACAACTGTATCTTGGAACAAATATGACAATTCAATCCCTGAGAGTGCTTTTTGTCCTAGCGCATTGACTGCGGATTGATAGCTGAAATTCATTGATAAATTATCGGCTTTATACCAGTTATTGTTTGATTCAGTTGTTTTACTTGATGCCTCTAAATGTAAGTTCATAAACAAAAATCATTTTATATGTGTATCTAATACTCTCCTAAAAAAGGTTTAAATTCAACTCGATATTAATAAATTTAAGAAAATAGAATTTTTATAAATCAAAGATAAAGTAGGGGGGTAAATAAAATATATTTAAATTGTTAAATATATTCCCCCCTACGTATTTACTCGTAATTTATTTCCAGAATTAAACTGGATTTCTAGATAAAATCTGTACTACCAATTACAGGCAAAAGATTGTCATATAATTGCATCGACTGTAAACAAGTATTAATACTAGATGCTGCTGAATTATATGCTGCAATATTTTCTTCAACAATATTTAATAATTGCCGATTATTCGCAATTTTTTCTTTAGCTTCTTGTTCTAATGTTTTCTCTAAATAAGCACGCGCCTGTGGGTATTGCTGCAAAATCTCATCTGATTGCTGATTTGCCATTGGTATCAATTGAGTTTTCAATGTTTGATTAATGGTTTGACGGAAAGATTTACGAATAGTATGAGAAACTTTTGGTTCAAAATCTAACTTCAATAACTGCCTAATTGCTGGTTCTGCTTCCACGATACTTTCAGCGTCGTAACCTTGAGAAGTTTGTGATAAAGTTTGGCGAAATTGATATATAGAAAAAGTGCCTTCATCGTAAAATCTAGGGCTTTCTCGTACAAAGCGATCGCACTCTACACTAGCTGCACTAACTAATGCTTGAGTAACTACTTTTTCTAAATTCTCGATCTCTTGTTCAATGCCACCATCATTATCTAATAAACGATACAGTTGGCGATAATATTCTGACTTGCGAATCTTTTCAATCAACCGCTGGAAATAATTTGCAACTACTTGCTGAGAAGATTCAATCAAAATATCTTCTAATTGATTTGCTAAGTAATAAAATGCCTCTACTAAAATAGCAATCAAAGGTGCGGTAGCGTTGCGAGGGTGGCTAATGGTTGCACGTCGATAAGCATAAGCTACAGAAAAAGTATCTAGCAATTCATCTAAGCGGCGAATCATTCGTGATTGCAATTGCTTAAAATCTGCTTCAAAAGCATCACAAGAATTATTAATTACATGGTTCACTTCTTCTGTGATATGCTCGCTAAATTCTCTCCCAATTTGCTGGAGTTGCTGATTTAGGCGTTGTAACTCTTGCGCCTTCATCGTCTCAATTTCTTGGGGCTGACTATCTAAATCGCGTTGGACACTCTGATAATGTTTTTTGAGCTTAATACAAACATCTTCCAAATCATCAGCAAGATTTTTAAATAATTGTGGGCGCTTTTCTTCGGTAAGATAACGAGTAATAGCTGTGCGAAATTCTTCAGTACCACTATCTTGAATTAACTGTTCTATCAGTTCATTTCCCCACTCTCCCAGAATCCGCACATAATTTTGATTTGGAGTTTCAAAGCCGTTAACAGAGACACGGAATTTACTGGAAGATAGCTTTCCTGAATTTACACAGTAGTTGTTAAACGCATAGACAAATTGTGGAGTTTCTTCTTTACCATCTAAACCTTTAATACTTTCTGCAAAAACAGAATCTAAACCAAATCTATCTTGTGGGCTTGTCTGTTTAATCTGACTGCCATAAAATCCTAATAATCCACTGGTTTTATAAACCTTCCTGGAATTGGCAAATTGCCCACTAATTAAATCGTCCAATCGTTGCCGTAGCTGAGTATTATACCAAGTTTCATCGATCCGGTTGAAGACATAGAAAACGCGATCGCGTACTCCCCCATTCTCCCGCATTAATTCTAAAAGTTCGGTTTCTTCTTTTGTCATGTCACCCGCCGAAGCAGGTTTTAGCACACACACCACCGCCGAAGTATCAGGATGTTGAATTTTGGCATAAGTTAATTGTGCATCTTTCTCTACTGGTGCATCTATCCCCGGCGTGTCAATAATTACATTACCATCTTGTAGCAAAGGATGATTGCAGTAATATTCTATTCGCTTCAACACGGCACTATTACTACCACGGCGGGCATATCCAGCCGCTTCCTTAAGGTTAGAAAAGTTAAATTGCTCCATTGAATATGTAGCATTATTAACCGTGTAGATGCGATCGCGGTTTACTATATATCCCTCTAGCAACAACATTAACGCCTTCGCCTGTTTTGCACGTTCTGATTTACTCTCACCACCCTCCTGTTGAATAATCGCTTCAGAACCTTGACGTAGTAGGTTAATTACCTCAGCTTGGTTAATATTAGTGACTGTCTGAAATCCTAGTTGCTGACACAAAGAAACTGCTTGTTCTCGAATTTCTGCTTCACTTAAAAACGTTAAAACAACACGTTCTTTATCTACTTCTGCATACTCGATTTTGCATTCCGTACCTGTAGCGTGTCCCTCCGCACTGTAGAGTAATTCCCTTTCTAATAGTGCATTTATTAGCATTGATTTACCAGCACTAAATGCACCTGCAAATACAATTTCAAACTTGGGAGAAATCGCCTTACTTAAAGAAGTTCGTATATGTGTAATATCTTGAGAACGTAGTGTTGGTTCTTGTTGTAAAAGTTGTAATATAGATTCAACCCGATCTTTCAAATTTTGGCACTGAAGCGGTAAATCTGACATATTCAGCATCCTGACAATATTTCTCTATATATTAGTAATATTTATTGTCTTGATGGTTCAGTAAATTTCCTGAGAATTATATGTGGTTTATCCCTGAAGATTTATAATATAATACGCTTTGGTTAAAGATTATTGGTGTAGATAATTTGTTTTTCAAGACGCGATAAATCGCGTCTCTACATGAGCGTTTTGTTGCTCATTAGGAATCGTATTTTTATCTCTTTTGAGGCACTAATACAGGCAGTTTACGTCCATCGGCTGCAAATTTAGCGTGTTGTCCAACAGTCAAAACATTAAACTGACTCGATATAATTTCTAAACTTTTGTTCACTATTGCCAGCTTTTTATAGGTGGGAACACTCATACCAGGAAAGAATGAAAGTTCTGGTACATCTTCTTGACTTACAAAGTCTGTAGGATGGAGTAGCAAAGAAGGTTGGACGCGTGTAACTTTACACAGCCAAAGGGCAATTCGCAAGTAGAGTAAAGCCACTTCCGAAGAAAATGTACTCAGAAACATTATGTAACTGAAGTGAATTGGCACTTTAAAAATTGGCATGGTAGTAACAGGAATCTCAGTCAATTTATCCTTATCTAGTTTCCACTGGTAAGGTTTTAGAGGCTGCAAACCCTCTTTAAAACCGCCAAACAGCGCTTCCCGTTTTTTACGTTCTTCCTTGCTCAATTTACAAGTTATTAAATAATATGCTCGTGCTATAGGCCCCAAAAATGTGGGAAAAGTCGAAGCATCATATTCATATCCCCGTCGTGCTAAAACTTTCAATACTGCTGGAGAAAAACTGTATCCTGGCCCCCGGAATCCGATAGGATGTTGATGAGTGACGCGCTTGATATGTTCTTCGGCGAGTGCTACCTCTTCTTCAATCTCATTCTCTGAATACAGATGTAGCCAAGGATCGTGATAGAATGAATGGTTGCCAATTTCGTGACCGGCGCTAGCGATCGCTTGTATTGCTTTGGTATTCTTTTCTAACGCTGCATCCTGACCGACAATGAATACTGTGATTGTCAAATCCCATTGCTTGAGAATATCTAAGAAACGAGGTACTGCGATATCCAGGTAAGAAGGATAAGTCTCCCAACCCGGAACGCCCTGATTTTTTAAATAAGACCAAATATTATCCAAATCTAAAGAAAGACTGGCTATTGGTTTGTTTCCTTTTTGCTTTGTTTTCATTATGAGTTAAATTATTTAGACAATTTTAAGCGTCAATTATAGTCTAAGGTTTGGACTTTATTGGTCAAGTTCTATAGTTCGAGCGGGGCTGATACCATTTTAGATTTTGGATTTTGGATTGGGAATTACCTTGGTGCGTCTGGCTTAGTGTGAATCTATCTGCATTGGTGTCAACTTAAACCGAAAACTATATCGGACAGGCGTTTTACCAATCCCTCACGCCCTCATCCCCTAACCCCTTCTCCCAAGGGAGAAGGGGAATTGAATGTTTAGCTCCCCTCTTTGTTGGCTACGGTGTACACACATCTTTAGACCTCTTGCATAAATCAAAAATAAGAAAGAACCCCACCCCGCCAAAGCTACGCTTTGTCTCCCCTCCCCGCAAGCGGGGAGGGGCTGGGGGTGGGGTGTTAGGAACTTTTGCAAGAGGTCTTTTGTATAAAACCAAAATCGTCGTAGATCCCCCTAAATCCCCCTTAAAAAGGGGGACTTTGACTCTGGTTCCCCCTTTTTTAAGGGGGGTTAGGGGGGATCTAAACGCTGTGAGGCAACTCTCAAAGACTTGTGTGTACACCGTAGTCTTTGTTGGGGAGAGGGGCTGGGGGTGAGGGCAAAACGTTGTCAACAAGCGGGTTTAGCGTTAAGTTGACACCTATTATCCATCTGTCGCAATCATTTTTCAAAGTACTTTCGTTCGCAACACAAGTCTTTTTTGAGCCTTTGAGGAAATAAAAAACAGCTTTTTTTTTCGAGAGGGCTTGGGGGGATTAAAAGTCTATGGAGCCACTCTAAAAAACTTGTGTGTACTTTGAGATCCACATCCTAGATGTTGATTTGCTGCCTTTGGGTTAAACACATGGCAATTCCCTTTTCGTAGTAAGCTGCCTCATTAATAAAAATTGGCCAAACAGTAGACACACCTTCATAAATAATTGTTTTATCGTCAAAAGTTATAAAGATTGGATCTCCTGGGTTCAAGGCTTGATAATCCTTATCCTGAAGCTCTGGATGAATCATCCCAAAGATTGTACCATCCGATTTTTTTGGGTAGTCCACAACTGATAAGTGGTCATAGAGAATCAAGGTTTCGTTATTTGATGGAATTTTACCCTGGTTAAACTGTTCTAGGTAGTCCAGAAGGGCGCGAACAAGTTCCTCTGTTTGTTGGAACAGCGTTGCTTTTAAAAGTCCTTGGGCAATTGGGCCAACCTCAAATGCAAAGCCTAATTCGCACAGAGAATTGACAAATGGGTTTTCTGCAATTGATTTAAAAGAGCAGCGATAAACCCTAACTAAAGGATTAAGCTGGCTTAGATAAGCAGCCAATTTTAAATTTAAGGGATGACTATTATCAAGAATAATTGTCAGACCCATATTAGCTGTACTGCTGTGCAAGTCTAAGATGAAATCGGCTTGTTTATCCCCATTTGATGTTAGGGTATCCTGAATTAATTTAGCTTGCAAATCTTCGTAACTGTTCAAAGTCGGATCTTGTAAATCTTGCTTGAGAAAACAGCGATTTAAATCCTTTTCTAAATATCGTCTTCCGGCGGCAAAAGCATGAGGATTTGCTAACAGGGTGACTGTCTCAAAACTCGATCTAGTAATTAAATCGGGAAACTGGGCAAATTTTTGGACTAGGTAGGCTCCTGTAAATTCATTGCCATGAGTTCCACCGACAATTGCAACTCGATTAATCTGGTTCATGAAGCATTCACTTTGCCAATGCGATCGCGATCGTGTGGTTGATTAAGATAGGACATATCTGGCCCATTGGGAATAATTCCGCCGGGATTGAGTGGGAATAGGTTTCCGTAGTAGTCCCGCTTCACAGTTTCTACGTCGCAAGTGTCAGCTACACCGGGAAGCTGATACAAATCGCGCAGATAAGCTCCGAGATTCTGATAGTCTCGAATTCGCTGCCGATTGCATTTAAATAGCCCATAGTAGGCACTATCAAACCGAAATAATGTCGTGAATAAACGCACATCTGCAAGTGTCAGATGTTCACCGCAGAGATAACGATTAGTCTGCAATGCAAGTTCAATTTCATCAAGAGTTGCGAACAGTTCATTACAAGCTTCATTATATGCTTCTTGAGTTTGGGCAAAGCCGCAGCGATACACACCGTTATTTACCGCGTGATAAATCTTTTCATTCCACCAGTCAATTTTCTCTTTAAGTTCTTCTGGGTAAAGATTTAGCGTCGGATTGTTGGCGAACTCGTTAAACTCAGAGTTCAGCATGACGATAATCTCTGAACTCTCATTATTAACAATAGTTTTTGTTTGGTTATCCCATAGTACTGGAACTGTAGAGCGTCCACTGTAGCCGGGTTCTGCCTTCTGATAAAATTCAGCCAGCGTGCGACAACCTTCTTCTTCATCGTTGAATATCCAACCGCCTTCAATGGGCGAAGGAGAGACGATACATACTGATATTACCGCTTCGAGTTTTTTAAGCGATCGCACAACTAAAGTTCGGTGCGCCCAAGGACAGCCCAGCCCAACATAGAGTTTGTAGCGCCCCGTGGCTGGTGGGTGTGGATTCCCTTCATCTGTGCCGATGAACTTGCGAAACTGGCTATTAGGACGAATATATGCTCCCGACTGATTGCGAGGAGCAAGGTTTGACATCATTATCTGCCACATACTCGTCCAGATAAACTTTCCTAACCAGATAATCAGCTTGGGAGGAAGCGACTTGCCTTTCTTCTTGGGGAGCTTTTTCTCGTCATCCATTGGAGTTGAGTTAGTCATGGCGACAATTTTGCTTTGGGAGCGATCGACGTACCTTCAGATTTCTTACTTTAACTCTACTACGCTTTGCATTAACTATTGGATCTATATGACAATATTGTTGATACCGATATCGCTTTAAAGACAATTTATAAGCTAGCGATCGCTTATTTTCAATAATAGTTTATTCTGTTTCAGAGTCTCTATCTACTTTGTAAGCCTGTAATAAATATTCTCCATTAAAGTGAATGAGATGAGTAGAATCTTCCGCAACCCAAACATCGGTTTCCCAAGCAATTTCAGCCAAATACTCTACCATCGCTTTCCGACTTAAAAAAGTTGTCACCATTACAAGGGGAATTTTTAGATCGGCAAAGATAACTTCAAGTTCTTTCTTCCGTTTAGGGTTAATTGGTCCATGAGAAGTTACAGCTTCAATTAAAACCAGCCAATCATTTTTTAGATGATGGATAATCACGTCAGGCATTTTACCATGAGAATCGATAGTAACACCTAAATCTCTCAATGCCACTTCATTAAAATGCGCGAATTTTTCATCTGTATCACCAACATAAATCAGTTTTCCTCCAGGTGTAAAACGTTCTGCAAACTCCTTAATAATCTTTTCGATCAGAATATTCTGTCCACCTGGCGATAGAGTTTTCACCTCTCCTTCAATCACTATCGGAATACGCGATAGTTCCCGCTCCTGAGCATATCGTTGTTTCAAAGTTTCAACTGAAGCAAGGTAAGTATGAATACTCTTTTTCCATTCAGTCGTTCCATAAGTACGTAAAAGTTCAAGCGCACTTTCTTCAATCTGATATACTGTTTTCGGACTGTTAACGGGGCGTTCAGGTGCATCTGGATTTACAATTATCAAAGCCGCATCTAAGAATTGATGGACTGTTTGGCGGCGAACAGTTTCCCGTGTATTAGGTTTATATGTTTTGCCATAGTGCAGTGCCATAAATTCCATCATTGGCGTAATTCCCATTAGGGGAGATGCAGCAGTTTCCCAAGGATCAGTCGGCTTTAAGTTAAGTAGAGCCAGCAGAGTTAAGGCTGAACGCTCATTAAGTTGTGCTCGTGGAAGTCCAAGTTCAATTAGAATTTGCAGTGCTTCATCAATACGAGTTTTAATTATTAAGGGGTTGTTTTCAGACTGATTGCTCATACTCAATAACTCTTCTTGCAGAAGTTGATCAATTTCTTTCTGTGATGGAAAATGCTCAGTAATATATAGCCCTATAGTCATTAGTTGTGCTATTGTCGGATATTTTAAATTTCGTAAATCGGTTGCATTAACCTGAGTATGTCCATTAAACAACCGAAAAAATGCGTCAACGAGGCTAGAGTTAAGATAAGCAGCAAGACCACGTGCTAGGGTAAGATTAAGTCCTCTTCCGTCTTTGTGAAAATAATTCAAGTGGTTTTCAAAACCTACCCAAGAACAATTAATTTGGTTGGCATCATATACAACGGCAACAACTCGTTTTTTTTCCTCTTTTGAGGAGAATCGTTTAGTCAAAATATAATGTTCATTTGGTACTAAAAGAGATGCAGTTTCTTCTGCATATACCAGAGCTTGGTGCTTTTTAG
>NNBT01003256.1_pt1 | contig 11049 bp, 12 predicted proteins | sample 1173831 | NCBI WGS metagenome assembly NNBT01 (sample SAMN07173936, study PRJNA388173) | plant metagenome | isolation source: symbiotic tissue sample KVJ10 | place: Norway: Troms, Kvaloya island | reverse complement strand
GTCTTGGGCTGGGCGCGCGGCAGCAGCACCTTTACCATATGGTGGATCTGCTCCTTTTCGGCATGGCCAGCGCCGACCACCGTCTTCTTGATCTGGTTGGGCGCATATTCGGCGACCGGAATGCCCGCTTCCGCCGGCACCAGAAGGGCTATGCCGCGCGCCTGGCCGAGCTTCAGCGTGGCGCGCGGATCGCTGTTGACGAAAGTCTCCTCGACCGCCGCTTCATCGGGCTGCCATTCCGCCACCACTTGCGCCAGCTGCCGCTTGAGTTGCACCAGCCGCTCGGCCAGCGTCAGCGTCTGGTCGCTGGTGACGATCCCGTCGGCGACATGGGAAAGCCGCGAGCCCTCGCAGACGATCAGCCCCCAGCCGGTGCGCCGGAGGCCGGGATCGATGCCGATGATTCGAACAGTGGACAGGGCCATGGGCTGGGGCATAGCATTCTTTCTCTGCCACTTCAGCTTCATTGGGGACGTGTCATGCGCAGACTTCTGTCGACCTTCGCGCTGGTGATCCTGGCCGGCTTTCTGGCAATTCTGCCGCTCAGGGCCGAGGAACTGTGGAAAACCCTGCCCGCGCCGCAAGCCTTGCCACCCGCCACCGAAAGCGGCGATGCGCCGATCAACGGCATCAGCGTCCATTATGCCGTCTGGGGCGATGGCTCGCCGCTCATTCTCCTCCATGGCGGGCTCGGCAATATGGAATATTTCGGCGGCCAGATCGCCGAGCTCGCCAAGCAGTATCGCGTCATCGCCATGGACAGCCGCGGCCACGGCCGGTCGACCCGCAATGCCGATCCCTACAGCTACGGCTTGATGGCCAAGGACGTCATCGGCCTCATGGATCATCTCAAGATCGACAAGGCCTCGATCGTCGGCTGGAGCGACGGCGGCATCATCGGCCTCGACATCGCGATGAACCATCCCGACCGCCTCGACCGTCTCTTCGCCTTCGGCGCCAATACGAATGTCGCAGGGCTCAAGCCCAATGTCGACAAGGACCCGACCTTTGCGAAATACATCGAGATTGCCGGCAAGGACTATGAGCGCCTGTCGAAGACACCCAAGGACTATAACGACTTCGTCGCGGCCATCAGCCAGATGTGGGCAACGCAGCCCGACTACAAGCCGGAGCAGCTGGCCAAGATCACCGCACCCGTCGCCATAGCTGATGGCGAGCATGACGAGGCGATCCGCCAGGAGCACAATGTCGAGATGGCGAAGGCCATCCCCGGCGCCAAGCTGGTGATCCTGCCGGGCGTCAGCCATTTCGCCATGCTGCAGGACCCGAAGCTCTTCACTCAGGCCGTGCTGGAGTTCTTAAAATAGAACTGCACCGGCTCAGGCGGCGGTGAGCTTCTTCATCACGTCGTCGGAGACTTCGAAATTGGTGAAGACGTTCTGCACGTCGTCATCTTCGTCGAGCGCGTCGATGAGCTTCATCAGCGTCGTCGCCGTCTCTTCATCGACCGGCGTCACCGTCTGCGGCTTCCACACGACCTTCACCGTCTCGGCATCGCCGAGCTTGGCGGCGAGCGCCTGCGTCACCTCGCCGATGCTCTCGAAGGCGCACAGGATGACATGGCCGCTCTCGTCCGACTGGACGTCGTCGGCGCCGCCTTCGATGCCGGCTTCCATCACGGCGTCGGCCGAACCCGCCGCCGCCTTGTAGGTGATCTCGCCCATGCGCGTGAACATGAAGGCGACCGAGCCCGTCTCGCCGAGATTGCCGCCATATTTGGTGAACAGCGAGCGTACATTGCTGGCGGCGCGGTTGCGGTTGTCGGTCAGCGCCTCGACGATGATGGCGACGCCTCCCGGGCCATAACCCTCATAACGGATCGCTTCATAGGTGTCGGCATCGCCGCCGAGCGCCTTCTTGATGGCGCGTTCGATATTGTCCTTGGGCATGTTCTCGGCGCGGGCATTCTGCACCGCGAGCCTGAGACGCGGATTCTTCTCGGGGTCGGGCAGACCGGTCTTCGCCGCCACCGTCACTTCGCGCGCCAGCTTTGAAAACAATCGCGACCGGATGGCGTCCTGCTTGCCCTTCCGGTGCATGATGTTCTTGAATTGAGAATGACCAGCCATGGATCCTCGGAAATGTCTCTTATCCGGGGCCTTATAGCCCCCTCACGGTAAGATTAACAAGCGCTCCGGCATAGTAAATGCATCGTAAAATGCCGTCCCGCTCGACTTAACCCGTCCTTAAGGCGGATCGCCCAATTTGAAGAAAAGGTGAGTAACGAGGAGCGTAGTTCCATGACGGTGAAGCCCAGTTCGGTTGGACAGATTGTTTTCGCGGCGGAGGGCCTCGCAAGCTCCGCCTGCGCCGAAGCCCTGAAGAAGACCCGTTCATTGGTGAATGCCGCGCCCGCCGGACGCGCATTCGCCGCCATCACGACGCTGAGCGATCTGACGCACAGTGCCGAGACCCATCTCGTCGCCGGCAACACCGCGCTCGGTCGCGGCGATGCGGCGGGCGCCCAGAGTGAATGGGCTCAGGCGGTGAGCGTCATGAGCCAGCTCGCCGAGGAAGCCCGCAATGGCCAGCCGGCGCGCGCCGTCAAGGCGAAGGCGCTCAGCCGGTAGACCTCTTTTGCGCATCGGCTCATCCGAGAACCGCGAACACTTCTCGGGCCGATGCGCCAACTACCAGAAATCGATCCGCGCTTCGGAGAGGCGGCCGCCGATCCTGACCGGCGCGATCTTCACGGCGAGACCGGTCGCATCATCGGTCTCGACCGCCACGCCTGAAACCGTCGCCTCGCCCTCGGCCGGGCGCATGCGCTCGACCGGCAATTTGCGGGTGAAGCGCTGGATCGGCTCTTCCTTCGCCATGCCGATCACTGAATCGTAATCCCCACACATGCCGGCATCGCTCATATAGGCGGTGCCGTTTCTCAATATCTGATGATCGGCGGTCGGCACATGTGTGTGGGTGCCGACGACCAGACTGGCGCGCCCGTCGACATAATGGCCGAAGGCCATCTTCTCCGACGTCGCCTCGGCATGGAAATCGATGATGACCGCGTCGCAGTCGCGCCCCAGGGCGCACAACTCGAGCTCGCGGTCGACGGCGCGGAACGGGTCGTCGAGCTGCGGCTCGATCATCACCCGGCCCATGATGTTCATCACCAGCACGCGTTTGCCGGTTCGGGTCACGAACAGGCCGACGCCCTTGCCCGGCACGCCCGGCGGATAATTCAGTGGGCGGAGCATATTGGGCACGCGCTCGATGAAGATGAGCGCCTCGCGCTGGTCGAAGGAGTGATTGCCGAGCGTCACCACATCGGCGCCGGCATCGACGAGGCCGTTATAGATGTCCTCGGTGATGCCGAAGCCATGCGCGGCGTTCTCGCCGTTCACCACCACCAGATCGGGGGCATGGCGTTCGCGCAATTGCGGCAGCACCCGCGCCACCGCCTCGCGGCCCGAACGGCCGACCACATCGCCGAGAAAGAGGAGACGCATGGAGGTTCAGCGCTTCGGCTCGATGACGCCGCGCTCGGTCAGGATCCAGTCCAGCGGCTCGTCGAATTCGGAAACCGGAACTTCGGCCAGTTCCTGTTCGGCATAGGCGACACCGATCGCCGTCACCGGCTTCAGCTTGCGCAATTCGGCGAGGGTGCGGTCATAGAAGCCGCCGCCATAGCCGAGCCGGTAGCCGCGCCGGTCGAAGGCCAGCATCGGCACCAGCAGCACGTCGGGCTGAAGCTCCGGCGCCGTCTCGAGCGGGATATGAATGTCCCAGATGCCGCGCCCGGTGGGCTCGCCCGGCGCCCAGGCGCGGAAGGTCAAAGGCGCGCCTTTCGCCATGACCACCGGCAAGGCGGTCTGCCAGCCCTCGCTCGCGAGACGCGCCAGCAGCGGCAGGACATTGATTTCGGCCTGATAGGGATAGAAGCCTGAAAGCGAGGCGCGCTCGGTTTTGCGCTCGATCGGCAACTCGTGCTGCGCAAGCATGAGGCCGGCGCGGTCGCCGAGGGTCTTATGCGCATGCGCCCGGGCCGCATTGGCGGCCGTCCGCGCCCGGCGCTTGAGATCGAGAACGTCGCCGGAGCGCTTAGCAACTTGCATGTCATCCCTCGCTTAGAGCCCTTCCCGTTTTAAACGATTCGATCAAAACGGGAAAAAGGGCTCGAATACATATAATTTTGTCGAGCAACTTTGGCGGCAAGCGCTCTAGTGCAGGCAATTCGAGTGGCGGGCCGCCATGGCCGTGGGAGAATGACGATCCCGGGTACCTACAAGTGTAGGTGGGCGCCATGTGGGCAAGGCCACGGCCAAGCCTAGGGACAGCTCCCGCGAGAATCGTATAGGCCCCAGGGAAAAGATCTCCTCACGCACCGGGCAGCTCGCCGCCCCCTATTTAGGCGTTCGCCGCCCTGAAATCCAGAACCGGAAGCAGAAAGTCCACTGTGACTTTCCAACCTCAAGTCAATTGGGCGGCTGCGGTGATGATCGCCAGGTTGTCGGCGGCGATGGTTCCATCGGGAAGTGTCAGCCCATCCTCGAAGCCGAGCCGCGCATCGACACCCAGCGCGCGCGACTTGCGGTAGAGCGGCCACATCGTCCGGTCGAAACCATGCAGGAGGATTGGCAGGTCAGGCCCGTTGTGCGTGATGATGCCGATCATCTCGTCGGCGATCGCCAGCGCGCGCGCGACATCTTGCTCGAAATCGATCTCGACGAGGATGCGCAGACAGTCTTTCGCTGTCGCAAGCGTCACGAAGCGGCGCGCATCGGCGGCCGTGGCGAGCCCGGCCTCGACGCCGATTCCCTTTGCCAGCATCAGATCGATGATCTGGGGCGCATCGTCCTCGCTGAGATTGACCGACACATAATCGGGCAGAACCCGCCAGGCTTTCATCTGGGTGAAGCCGCGGTCGGCATCGGTGCGGATGCCCTCGCGTGTCGAAAGCCCGACCGGAATGCCGGGCACCGCCTGGCGGATCGCGATAAGGGCCGCCGCCGTATCCTTGGGGTCGAGGCTTTCGCGGCGTTGCACGTCGCACGGATGGACATGGAGCTCGGCGACGCCCTCCGCCACCACCAGGGCGGCGTCGCGCGCCAGCTCCTCCGGTGTCTGCGGAATGTGCGGATGGTCATGGCGGCCACGCGCGCCATTGAGACAGGCTTGCAGCATGGAATCTCTCCTGGGCACCGGTTAAACAAGTGCCTAGACTAGCGAAAAGGAACCGGTTAAACAAGTGCCCATGCAGAATATCCACCCGTCGGACTGGAATTTCCGCTTCCGCTCCAGCCGCCTGTGCCTCGATTTCATCGCGACCGTCGGCGACCGCGATCATATGAGCTTCGACCGCTGGCGGGACGAATCCGACTTCGGCCGCTGGTGCGTCGCCGCGGGCCTGCTGCCGCACGCCATCGCCGTCAGCCCGGCTGAGTTCGCGGCCGCGCGCGGGCTGCGCGAGGCGCTTTATCGCCTGGCGCTTGCAGCCCTCGCTGAAGGCGCGCCCGCCCCCACCGATCTCGACCTTCTCAACCACTGGGCGCGCCAGGCGCCGCTCGTGCCGCAGCTCGCGGGTCTGGGCGCGGCCAGGAGCTGGCAGGCAGATAAACCTCTTGAAGCGGTACTCGCCAGCGTGGCGCGCGACGCCATCGATCTGTTATCCGGCGAAACGACGAAACGCTTGCGCAAATGCGCCGATGATCACTGCTCGGTGCTGTTCGTCGACATGTCGCGCCCCGGCAAGCGGCGCTGGTGCGCCATGAATGGCTGCGGCAACAAGGTGAAGAAGGCGGCGTACCGAAAGCGGCTGCGGGCCTGACGGGGCCCTACCCCATCTTGCCGGCGAGGCCCTGCAGGCGCTGCGCCGCGATTTCCAGCCTTTCGGTGAATTTCGCTTCCATTTCGCGGGCCTGCTGCACGGTGGCATTGCGCGCCTCGCGGGCGCCGCGCAGTTGATCCTCGAGCTCCTCGATGCGCCGGACCGACTCCGACAGACGGTCGGCCACCATGAGCCCCGCCATCACCAGAAGCCGGATGTCGCCCACCGTGCCGACATTGCTCTTGATGCGCGACACCTCGGTGTCGAGCAGCTTGGCGAGCTCGCGCAGATGCTCTTCCTCGCCATCCGGGCATTGCATCGTATAGGGCCGGTCATTGACCTGAACGATCACCTGGGCCATCGGGACTTACCCCCCACTGTTGCTGTGGAGAACGGCGCGAATACGCGACATCGCCGCATCGATCTTGCCGACCGCCTTTTGATTGGTATTGACGAGATCATTGGCCTTGGTGCGCACGCCGTCGAGCTCCTGCGCCAGCCGCGAACGGTCCAGCCGCAAAGCTTCCGCCGCCGCTTCGAGCGACGCCTCGTTCGATTTGCGCTCATTCTGCCGCTCGACCGCGGCCTCGAACTGCTTGAGCGCCGCGTCGAACCGACCTAATACCTCGTCGAGCTTGCGCGTATCCGCCATTTCATCCCAACTGCTGGCCGGTCACTTGCGAATCCCTTCCGGCACCCCCGTAAACTAAGCGTAGCGGCCCATCGGCGCAACCGGTTCCAAACTTGTTCACAGAGGTTGACTCAAGGGGCTTCGGTGCTATCTCTGGCCCCCCGCATTCACCGAGAGCGAGCAGCCCCAATGACATCCGACACGGCCGCCCAAGCCGCGACTTCCCTGAGCGCCACCCCGATATCGGATGATGAACGCCTGAAGCTCCGGACCTACGCCAACGCCATCCGCGCCTTGAGCATGGACGCCGTCCAGAAGGCCAATTCCGGCCATCCGGGCCTGCCCATGGGTGCCGCCGACATCGCCACCGTCCTGTTCTCGCGCTTCGTCAAATTCGACGCCGCCGACCCGCATTGGCCCGACCGCGACCGCTTCGTGCTGTCGGCCGGCCATGGCTCGATGCTGCTTTATTCGCTGCTGTTCCTGCTTGGTTACAAGGACATGACCTTGGACCAGCTCAAGAACTTCCGCCAGCTCGGCTCGAAGACCGCGGGCCACCCCGAATATGGCCATGCCGAGGGCATCGAAACGACCACTGGTCCGCTCGGCCAGGGCATCGCCAATGCCGTCGGCATGGCGATCGCCGAGCGTCATCTCAATGCCCGTTTCGGCGGCGACCTCGTCAATCACAAGACCTATGTGCTGGCGGGCGACGGCTGCCTGATGGAAGGCATTTCGCAGGAAGCCATCACGCTGGCCGGCCATCTCAAGCTCAATCATCTGATCGTGCTGTGGGACGACAACGGCATCTCGATCGACGGCAAGGTGTCGATGGCGGATTCGACCGACCAGCTCGCCCGCTTCGCCGCTTCCGGCTGGAACACCACGCTCATCGACGGCCATGACGCGCAGGCCATCGCCGCGGCCCTCGAGGCCGCCCAGTCGAGCGACAAGCCCTCGCTCATCGCCTGCAAGACGATCATCGGCTTCGGCGCCCCCAACAAGCAGGGCACCGCCGCGACCCACGGCTCGCCGCTCGGCGCCGACGAAGTGGCGGCCGCCCGCAAGACGCTGGGCTGGGACTATCCGCCCTTCGAGGTTCCGGCCGACATCGTCGCCTTCTGGCGCGCCGCCGGCAAACGCGGCAGCGCCGAGCGCCAGGCATGGGAGAAGCGCCTCGCCGCCAGCTCGGCCAAGAGCGAATTCAAACGCGCGGTCTCGGGCGCCCTGCCCGCCGACTTCGACGCCGTCATCGCCGACTACAAGAAGAAGCTCGCCAAGGAACCGCCGGCGCTCGCCACCCGCAATGCCTCGCAGAACGCGCTCGACGTCATCAACGCCGCGGTGCCTGAGACGATCGGCGGCTCGGCCGATCTTACCGGCTCCAACAACACCAAGTCCAAGGACCTGAAGCCGCTCAACGCCGCCGACTATGGCGGGCGTTATGTCTATTACGGCATCCGCGAGCACGGCATGGCGGCGGCCATGAACGGCATGGCGCTGCATGGCGGCGTCATTCCCTATGGCGGCACCTTCCTGGTCTTCACCGACTATTGCCGCCCCTCGATCCGCCTTTCGGCGCTGATGGGCGTGCGCGTGATCTATGTGATGACGCATGACTCGATCGGCCTCGGCGAGGACGGCCCGACCCATCAGCCGGTCGAGCATCTCGCTGCCTTGCGCGTCATGCCCAACCTCCATGTCTTCCGTCCCTGCGACGCGGTCGAGACGGCGGAATGCTGGCAGCTGGCGCTCGAATCCGAGAAGACGCCGAGCGTCCTGGCGCTGACCCGCCAGAAGCTGAGGCCCGCGCGCCTCACTTATTCGGCGAAGAATCTCTGCGCCCAGGGCGCCTATGAGATCGCGCCGAGCGCCAAGAAGTCGAAGGCGGTCATCTTCGCCTCGGGCTCCGAGGTCGAGATCGCGCTCGACGCCAAGGCGTTGCTCGACAAGGCCGGCATCCCGGCCCGCGTCGTCTCGGTGCCCTCGATGGATCTCTTCGAGAAGCAGAGCAAGGCCTACAAGGACAAGGTGCTCGGCACGGAGAAGATCCGCGTCGCCATCGAAGCCGCGGTGCGCACCAACTGGGACCGCTTCATCGGTCTCGACGGCATCTTTGTCGGCATGTCGAGCTTCGGCGCCTCGGGCCCCATCGAGAAGCTCTATCCGCATTTTGGCATCACCGCCAAACATGTGCTGCAGGCGGTCAAGAAGAAGACACGTTGAGCCGCGACCTTGCCGAGCCAGATACCAGGGAGCCTTGTGTAGATGCCTGAATTCAAGACCCTCGATCAGCTCGACGCCCGGAACAAGCGTGTTGTCGTCCGCGTCGATCTCAACGTGCCGATCGAGAACGGCGAGGTGCGTGATGCGACCCGCATCGAGCGCATCGCGCCGACCATCAAGGAACTGCTCGATAAGGGTGCGGCGGTGATCCTGCTCGCCCATTTCGACCGGCCCAAGGGCAAGGTCGTGCCGGAAATGTCGCTGAAGCCGATTGCGCCGGCGCTCGAAAAGGTGCTCGGCCGTCCCGTCACCTTCGTCTTCACCGACTGGCACGACGGCAAGGCCGTTGCCGCCGCCAAGGCTGCCGAGCCCGGCCAGTGTCTTCTCATGGAGAACACCCGCTATCACGCGGGCGAAGAGAAGAACGACGCGGCACTCGCGCAGGTTTTTGCGAGCCTCGGTGACGCCTATGTGAACGATGCCTTCTCGGCGGCGCATCGCGCCCATTCCTCGACCGAAGGCATCGCCCATGTGATTCCAGCCTTCGCCGGCCGCGCCATGGAGGCCGAGCTCAAGGCGCTCGAAGCCGCGCTCGAAAAGCCGAAGCGGCCGCTCGTCGCCGTCGTCGGCGGCGCCAAGGTGTCGACCAAGCTCGAGCTTCTCGGCAATCTCTCCGGCGTCGCCAATGTGATCGTGATCGGTGGCGGCATGGCCAACACCTTCCTCGCCGCGCAAGGCCATCCGGTCGGCAAGTCGCTCTGCGAACACGACCTGGCCCAGACCGCGCGCGATATCCTCGCCACGGCGAAAGCGAAATCCTGCGAGATCCTGCTTCCCGTCGATGCCGTCGTCGCCAAGGAATTCAAGGCCGGCGCGCCATCGCGCGTCGTCGACATCACCGCCGTCGCCGCCGACGAGATGATCCTCGATGCCGGCCCGAAGAGCGCCGCCGCCGTCAAGGCCGCCTTCGACAAGGCGGCCACGCTCGTCTGGAACGGCCCGCTCGGCGCCTTCGAGATCGAGCCTTTCGACAAGGCCACCAATGAAGCGGCGCGCCACGCGGCCGAGCTGACACGAAAAGGCAAGCTCGTCTCGATTGCCGGCGGCGGCGATACTGTCGCCGCCCTCAACCAGGCGAAAGCCGCCGACGACTTCACCTATATTTCAACGGCAGGGGGCGCCTTCCTCGAATGGCTGGAAGGCAAGCCGCTGCCAGGCGTGAAAGCTTTGAGAGGAGCGTAAGCATGACCGAGAAACTCGCAAAAGTCGCCGAAGCGATGGTGACGCCCGGCAAGGGCATCCTGGCCGCCGATGAAAGCACCGGATCGATCAAGAAGCGCCTCGATTCGATCAATACTCCGTCCACGGAAGAAACCCGCCGCGACTATCGCGAGATGCTGTTCTCCGCCAAGGAAGGCATGTCGAAGTATATTTCGGGCGTCATCCTGTTCGACGAGACGATCCGTCAGAAGGGCAAGAACGGCACACCGCTGGTTGATCTCATCAAGTCCAGCGGCGCCATTCCCGGCATCAAGCTCGATGCCGGCGCCAAGCCCTTGGCGCTGTCGCCCAAGGAGACGGTGACCGAAGGCCTCGACGGCCTGCGCGAGCGCATCAAGGAGTATGTCGGCCTGGGCGCCCAGTTCGCCAAATGGCGCGCCGTGATCGATATCGGCCAGGGCCTCCCCACCCACAATTCGATCCATGCCAATGCCCATGCCCTCGCCCGCTATGCGGCGCTTTGCCAGGAAGGCGGCCTCGTGCCGATCGTCGAGCCGGAAGTGCTGATGGAAGGCAATCACGACATCGACACCTGCATGAAGGTGTCGGAATGGGCGCTGAACGAGCTCTATCGCGAGCTCTATTATGCCAACGTCGTGCTCGAAGGCACCATCCTCAAGCCGAACATGGTCGTCTCCGGCAAGGATTGCCCGAAGCAGGCCTCGCGCGAGGAAGTGGCCGAGAAGACGGTGACGGTGCTGAAGCGCTGCGTGCCGTCGGCGGTGCCGGGCATCGCCTTCCTGTCGGGCGGCCAGTCGGATGAGGATGCGACGGCGCATCTCCATTACATGAACGCCATCGGCAACCTGCCCTGGAAGCTCACCTTCTCGTATGGCCGCGCCTTGCAGGCCGCCGCGCTCAAGACCTGGAAGGGCAAGGCGGAGAATGTCGCCGCCGCCCAGAGCGCTTTCAACCACCGCGCCGAGATGAACGCGCTCGCCGCCACCGGCAAGTGGTCGCAGAAGCTCGAAAAGGCCGCGTAAACCTACGCTGCTGACTGTTGCACGCCTTCGGGGCCGGTATAGTGCGCGGTGATAACTCTTGAGGGAGATCACCCGCATGACCGGCCCCATCGATTTTTCGGCCTTCGTCGCACATTGGCGCGGCATCGAAGGCCTGT
>NNBT01002263.1_pt1 | contig 11055 bp, 6 predicted proteins | sample 1173831 | NCBI WGS metagenome assembly NNBT01 (sample SAMN07173936, study PRJNA388173) | plant metagenome | isolation source: symbiotic tissue sample KVJ10 | place: Norway: Troms, Kvaloya island | reverse complement strand
TGTAGAAGAGTAAGGGGTGGCGCAGCGGGCGCCGCCGCGCATCATGCATTCGGTGGAGAGGAAGCGCCGGCAGCGGCCGCCGTGTCGCTAAACGGAAAGAGCCCCGCCTGTGAGGGCGGGGCTCGTGATGGGCAGGCGCCAGCGTTGCGGCCGGGGCGGCGTGTCAGAATTCTTCCCAGCCGGAATCGCTGGCGCGGCTGTTGGCGACCTTCTTGGCCGGCGCCGGGCGCGGTGTCGGCGCATGCGCGGCGGCGCGGGGCGCGGGCGCCTTCTTCTGGACGAAAGCGCTCTCGGCGAGCTGGCGCAGTCGCGCCGGCTCCGAGGCCGCCGCGGCATGGCCGCCACCGCGTGCGCCCTCGGGGCCCGTCTTGAACGCGGCGACGAGGTCGTTGAGCTGGCCGATGCGCGAGGACAGGGACGCCGCCGAAGCCGCACTCTGTTCCGACAGGGCTGCGTTCTGCTGGGTCATCTCGTCGAGATGGGCGACGGCCTGGCTCATCTCGTCGATGCCGTTGGCCTGTTCGCCCGAGGCGGCCGAGATGTCGGCGATGGTCGCCGCGACCTTCTGCGAGGCGGAGAGGATCAGGCTGAGCTGGTCGCCGGCCTGTCGGACGAGCTTCACGCCTTCGCCGACCTCGGTGTTCGACGAGGAGATCAGCGCCGAGATGTCCTTGGCCGCCTCGCTCGAACGCTGGGCCAACGTCCGAACCTCGGAGGCCACGACCGCGAAGCCCTTGCCGGCATCGCCAGCGCGGGCCGCCTCGACGGCCGCGTTCAGCGCCAGCAGGTTGGTCTGGAAGGCGATGTCGTCGATCACCCGGATGATGTCGGAGATCTTCGTCGAGGCGGTCTCGATGCGGGCCATGGCGTCGACGGCCTGGCCGGCGATGGCGCCGCCGCTCTGGGCCGCTTTCATCGCCTCGTCGGCGATCGCGGCGGCATTGCGAGAGGCCTGGGCGGAGGCCTTGACGGAGGCCGCGAGCTCCTCGGTCGTTGCCGCGGTCTCCTCGAGGCTCGACGCCTGCTCTTCCGTGCGCTTGGAGAGATCGTCGGCGCCGGTGTTGATCTCCCGGGCGGCGAGCCCGACATCCGCCGAGGTCACCTGGATCGTCTTCACCGTCGAGGACAAACGATCGACCGTCTCGTTGATCGCGCTCTTCAGCTCCGCGAACTTGCCGCGATAGGCCGAATCGACCCGCACCGTCAGGTCGCCGCTGGCCACCGCCGACAAGGCGGAGGCGAACTCGGTCGTGGCCATGTCGACGACGGCATTGATCTCGTTGATGCCGGCGACGAGCTTCTGCATCTGATCGTCGGCCTGGTCGATCTGCAGCCGGGCCGAGAAATCGCCATTGGCGGCGGCCGCGACGACCTCGCCGACATCGGTGACGACGAGGGCCATGTTCTCTGCCGCCCGCATCCGGCGTTCGGACGCCGCGCGCTCCTGCTCCTCCAGCGCGCGGACCTTGACCAGGCTCTCGCGGAAGATCTCGAGGGCCTTGGCCATGGTGCCGATCTCGTCCTCACGGTCGGCGTGGCGAATTTTGGTGTCGAGGTTGCCCTTGGCGAGTTCGTTCATCGCCTCCGTCGTCGCGACGATCGGGCTGGCGACGCGACGGGTCACGATCAGGATCGCGCCGACGCTGACGAGCGCGGCGATGCCCGCCAATGCGATCAGCATGTACAGGCTGCTGCGATAGTTGCTCTCGGCGTCCGCAATGACCGTCTCGCCGCGGCTGGCGATATGCGTCGAGAGTTCGCCGATGGTCTTTTCCATGGATGCCAGGATCGGGCGCAATGCGCGCAGCTGCTCCGTCGCTCCGGCCTTGTCGCCCTTGCGTGACAGCTCCAGCACCTGCTCCATGCCCGTGCGATAGGACGGCACCAAGGCCTCGTAGCGCTTCAGCGCCTCGCGGCTCTTTTCCAGCATCAGCCGCGGCGCGAGCTTAGCGCGCGTCGCCTCGATCTTGGCGGTCTCGCTGCGGACGTCGTCTTCGAGCCGTGTCATGGCCGAGGCATCCGTCGAATTGGCATGCATGTTCAGGCGCAGATGCCGGCGCAGCAATCCGGCTTCGATCTCGCTGCTCATCTGGACATTGGGCATGACCTGCTGGGCCAGGGTCGTCGTATCGTCCTTCATCTCGCCCATGGTGTAGAGCGACTTCGTCACCGTGAGCGCCAGGGTGGCGGCCAGCGCGGCGACGATCGCGATCAGCGAGTTGCGGATGGTGATCTTCCTGAACATTCCGTCGCTCCGGTTCTCATGCCCGTTGGTCGCCGTGCTGTCGCAGCGGAAATCGCGACGTCGACCGATTCAGTGCTTTTCGCGATGATATATCCTGCGTTGAAAACGGTTAATGACCGCTAAACCATAAGTCTGACGTAAGGGAAAATTCGCTTCATCGCTCGCGATGGCGGCCTGCTGCCAGATGACGATTTTTGACGGGTCGGGTGTCCCGGCGTCATCCCGACATGGCTGGTGCGAGGCCCTGTCCGCCAACAGAGAAGGGGCCCGGACCGCTGGACGGTCCGGGCCCCGATCGGGCGATGGCGGAGAGGTCTGTTGTCAGAACTCTTCCCAGCCGGAATCGCTGGCACGGCTGTTGGCGACCTTCTTGGCGGGCATGGCGGGCGCGGGGCGCGGCGCCGGCGCGGCGGCGCGGGGGGCCGGAGTCATCTCGCTGAAGGCGGCTTCGGCAAGCTGGCGCAGGCGTGCGGGCTCTGTCGCCGGGGCCTGTCCACGGGCGCTGTCGGGCCCGGTCTTGAAGGCGGCGACAAGGTCGTTGAGCTGCGCGATGCGGCCCGAGAGCGAGCCGGCCGAGGCAGCACTCTGTTCCGACAGCGCGGCGTTCTGCTGGGTCATCTCGTCGAGATGGGCGACGGCCTGGCTCATCTCGTCGATGCCCGAGGCCTGCTCGCCCGAGGCCGCCGAGATCTCCGCGATGGTGGCGGCAACCTTTTCCGAGGCGGCGAGGATGAGGCTGAGCTGCTCGCCGGCCTGACGCACCAGCTTCACGCCCTGCCCGACCTCGGTGTTGGACGAGGAGATCAGGGCCGAGATGTCCTTGGCGGCCGAACTCGAGCGCTGCGCCAGGGTCCGAACCTCCGAGGCGACGACGGCGAAGCCCTTGCCGGCATCACCGGCGCGTGCCGCTTCCACCGCCGCGTTCAGCGCCAGAAGATTGGTCTGGAAGGCGATGTCGTCGATGACGCGGATGATGTCGGAGATCTTGGTCGAGGCCGTCTCGATCCGGGCCATGGCGTCGACCGCCTGGCCGGCGATGGCGCCGCCGTTCTGCGCCGCCTGCATCGCCTCGGTGGCGACAGAAGCCGCCTGGCGCGAGGCCTGCGCGGTGGCCTTGACGGAGGCCGCGAGCTGCTCGGTCGTCGCGGCGGTCTCTTCCAGCGAGGAGGCCTGCTCTTCCGTGCGCTTCGACAGGTCGTCGGCGCCCATGTTGATCTCGCGCGCTGCGAGCCCGACATCGGCCGAGGTCAGCTGGATCGTCTTCACCGTCGAGGACAGCCGGTCCACTGTCTCGTTGATCGCATTCTTCAGGTCGGCGAAGCGGCCCTGATAGCTCTTCTGGACCTGGTGCGTCAGGTCACCGGCCGCGATCGCCTGCAGCGCGCTGGAGAAGTCGCTGGTGGCGCCGTCGACGACCGCGTTGATCTCGTTGATGCCAGCGACGAGCTTCTGCATCTGCTCGTCGGCATGGTCGATCTGGAGGCGCGCCGAGAAGTCGCCGGCGGCCGCAGCGGCCACGACCTCGCCGACATCGGTGACCACGGCCTCCATCGACTGGGCGCGGGCCAGGCGCGCCGCGGCCGCAGCTTGTTCCTGCTGCTGCAGGATCGCGACCTGCTCGCTGCTTTCGCGCAGCACGGAGACGGCCTTCGCCATCGTGCCGATCTCGTCCTGGCGGTCGAGATGGGGCACCGAGACCTTGAGATCGCCATGGGTCAGTGCCGCCATGACGGCGCTGAGATCGAGGATCGGCTTGGTCAGCGACTTCTGGGCGAAGACGACCGCGATCAGCAGGGAGCCGATCAGCATGATGCCGAGCATGATCGGCAGGCCGATCTTCGCCATCGCCGTGAAGCTATTGGCCTCCTTTTCCAGGATGTCGGATGCATCGTTGTTGGCTTTGCCGAAGGCCACGAGCAGGTCGTTGAGGGCACTGCGATTGGCGCGGTTGGCGTCGTTGTTGCCCTGTGCGTTCGCCGCCGCCGCCGAAACCTCGCGGGCAAGCCGGACGGTCTCGGAGCGGAACGTGATGAAATCCGCCACCGCCTTCTCGATCGCGCGCGCCTGCTCGCGCTGGGCCTCCGGCGTTTCCTTGATCAAGTCGGCGGCCAGGTTGCGCAATTGCGGGAAGCGCGCCTCCATGCCCTTGGCGAAGGGCTCGGCGGCGGCGGCGTCCTTCGACATGTAGATGCCGCGGGCATCCATCACGACACCCAGGACATGCCCGTTGATCAGGTCGGTGTCGTGGGTCACGCTCGCCATCGCGGCAGCCCGCTGGCTGAGAGCGTTCGAGTGGGACAGCGCCCACAGGCCCAGCCCCGACGCGATGAGGGCGCCGAGCGAGACGATCGCCAGGATCGCCAGGATTTTGGTGCGAATGGATTTCAAAGACTTCGAGCCCCATGACGTGGCGCAGAGCTCGCGCCGGCGCGATTAAAACAGGTCGTCGTTACAGCTGCCGCAGCGTTCTCCGAAATCGAAGAAAGCTCACGCTACGTCAGGTTCTCGCCTGATTTCCGCCCGAGACGTTTAAAATACAATTAAGGGCGGGGACGAATTGGCGCAAAAATATGCAACCACAGCGCGAAACATGAGCGCTGGCAACGACATCGCTGCCGCCATGCGTGCTGCCACAAGTGACTTTGGGGCACTGACGCAGCTGACATAGCGGCTGCCCAGCGTCGTCAGATGCGCCGCGTCAGGCCCGTCCGCGCGCGCTCGCGTGGGGCCTGACGCGGTGGTCGAGGAAATTCCGCAACTCGGTGACGCGGCGGGCGTCGTCCAGCACCTCGGCGTCGAGGCCATGCGCCCAGGCGAGGTCGTGGCGGTTGCGGTCGTCATCCAGCGCGCGCAGGTCGGACAGCCAAGATTGAGCCGCGGCCTTGTCCGCGCGGAAGCCCTCCTCGACGAGGATCGGTACCATGCGCCCGAGGATCGAGGCGACCTGGCGCAGCGGGAATTCGGGATGGTACTGCACACCCCAGAACACGCCGCCCTCATGGCGGATCTCGGCGGCCTGGACCTGGCTGTAGGCGTTCGAGGCCAGGATCGTGGTGCCGTGCGGCGGCTGGACGACCGTGTCGAGATGGATCGCCGGGGCGTCGAACGCCGCCGGCCGCCCGGCCAGCAGCGGATGGGGCCGGCCGGCCTCGCTCGGCGCGATCCTGCGGGCGAAGCCGACCTCTCGGCCCTTGGGGTTGGCGGTCACCGTGCCGCCGGCCGCGACTGCGCCCATCTGGATGCCCCAGCAGGAGCCGAAACAGGGCGTGCCGCTGGCGTAGATCGCGCGCATCAGCTCGATCTGCCGGGTCACTGCCGGTTCGATCTGGTAGATGTGCAGGGCCGAGCCGGTCAGAAAGATGCCGTCATAGGATTGCAAGCCGGCGCCGTCGGGCAGGTTGGCGCCCTCGTCGGCCGGCAGGCAGATGTCGGCCACCGCGTCGGGCGCGATCGCCGCGATTTCGGCGGCATAGGCCTGCGCCGGTTGAGAGCCGTAGCCGGCGGCGTGGTTCTCGCGCTGGGCGCGGGTGTTGCCGTCGACGAAGAGCAGGCGCAGCGGGCGGGAAGAGACATCGAGCATGGGACGGGCCGACACCATTCAAAGGAAGGGATGCGCCGCGCGCCGGGCGACACTGCGCCTCATCCCACATGACGCGAAGACCGCGCAAGGCTATTGCAGGGGCCCATTTCCCATCAGGTTGAGCTCTTGCCCGAGACCCGGACCCTGCCGCATCGCCTTTGGGGCAATGCCTATCTGCTGCTGACGCTGACGACGCTGATGTGGGGCGGCAACGCCGTCGCGGGCCGGCTGGCGGTCGACGCCATCTCGCCGATGGCGCTGACCTCGCTGCGCTGGGTCGTGGTTTGTGCGGTGATGCCGGTGCTGCTGCGCCACCAGATCAAGGCGCATTGGCCTGTGCTGAGGGCGCATTGGAAGTTCATCGCGGCGATGGGCACTGTCGGCTTCACCGCCTTCAATGCGCTGATGTATCTGGCGGCCTATTCGACCACCGCGATCAATATCGGCATTCTCCAGGGCTCGATCCCGGTCTTCGTGCTGATCGGCGCCTTCATCGCCTATCGCACGCCGATCGGCCCGGTGCAGGCGCTGGGGGTTCTGTTGACGCTGCTCGGCGTCGTCGTGGTGGCCAGCCGCGGCGAGTTCGCGGTGCTCCGGCAATTCGCCTTCGCGCCCGGCGATGTCTTCATGATCATCGCCTGCACCTTCTATGCGGGCTACACGGTGGCGCTTCGGGTGCGGCCGCAGGTGCCGGGGCTCGTCTTCTTCTGCGCGCTGGCGATGGTGGCCTGCCTGGTTTCGCTGCCGCTGCTGGCGATCGAGGTCGCGCAGGGGAATTTCGTGATCAAGACGCCGCAGGGCTGGCTGATCCTGCTCTATGTCGCGATCGGCCCCTCGATCCTGTCGCAGCTGTTCTTCATGCGCGCGATCGAGCTGATCGGGCCCGGTCGCGCCGGCGTCTTCGTCAACCTCGTGCCGGTCTTCGCACCGATCCTCGCCGTGCTGATCCTCGGCGAGCAGCTCGCGCTCTATCACGGCGTCGCGCTGCTGCTCGTGCTCGGCGGCATCTTTATCGCCGAGCGGCTGGCGCGGCGCGCCTAGCGCAACGCCGAGACCGCCAGCCGCGCCAAGGCGGCATGCGTCGCCTCGCGCTGCTTCGCATCGGCGGTCGAGCCGGCGAGATAGACCGCGATGGCGAAGACACGGCCATTGGGCAGGGTGACGAGGCCGATGTCGTTGGTGGCGTGGTTGACGCCGTCCATCGTCAGCCCGGCGCCGGTCTTGTGGGCGAAGCGCGATCCGGCCGGGAGCCCGGCGCGGATGCGGTCGGGGCCGGTCTTGGTCTGCGTGACGATCCGGTCGATCAACGCGCTGTGCGCCGGCTCGCGCAGCCAGTTGCCCCGCGCCTGCGCCTCGATGAAGAGTACGCTGGCGTCGGGCGTGGCGCTGTCGCGCCTTTCCTTCAGCGCGGCCTGGAGGGCGGCCCGGCGTTTCGCTGGATCGAGCGCGGCAAGCCTGGCGCGATAGGCGGGTTCGTCGATCACTTGGTCCCAGCCGAAGCCCGGCAGGCCGAAGACCTCGGGCTGGAACTCCCGCTCGTAGCGATCGACCGAGATGTCGTGCACATTGCCCGCCGCCAGCATCGCCGTCACGATGCGGGGTCCGCCGATCTCGCGCATCAGGATGTCGGCGGCGGTGTTGTCGCTTTCGCCGGCCGCCAGCGCGATCAGCTCCCGCAGGGTATAGGCGTTGCTGTCGCCCTTGAACGCCTTGGCGAGCGGGCTGTGATAGAGCGAGAATTCGCTGCGGCGGATCGTGACGGTGTCGTCGAGCTTGAAGTGCCGGGCTTCGACCGCCTGCAGCACCGCGATGGCGAGCGGCCATTTGAACACGCTCTGCATCGGGAAGGGCTCAGCCCCACGATGCGACCAGGTCTTGCGGTCCTTCAGGTCGAGCAGGGCGACGCCGAGCCTCCCTACCGATTGCCGTTCGATTCCCGCGATTCCCTTGTCGAGTTTCGCCTTGTCCCAGTCGGCGAGGGCAGGCGAGGCGGCGAGGCAGGCGAAAGCGAGGGCGGCGGCGCGAAGCATGGGCATCTCCTGTGGCGGTGTGCACGGGAGAGGGAGAATGCGGCGGGGGTGGGGCGTCTCGTGATAGCCCGAATACGCGCTGTCATTCCGGCCAAGCCGCGTCAGCGGCGCAGAGCCGGAATCCATCCTAGAGCGCCGTCGTGCCTTACGATGGATTCCGGGTCTGCGCTTCGCTTGCCCGGAATGACAGCGTTTGAACTCAGAACCGCAGCCGCCTGGCCCGCTTGACCATCGGGATCTCGTGGATCTTGGCCAGCAGCGCGTCCGAGATCGCCTCGTCGACCGCGACATAGCAGATCGCGTCGCCGCCGGGCTTGTCGCGGCCGAGCGCGAAGGTCGCGACATTGACGCCGGCCTCGCCGAGCAGCGAGCCGAACTGGCCGATGAAGCCCGGCTTGTCGGCGTTGCGGACATAGAGCATGTGCGGAGCGAATTCGGCATCGACCTGGATGTCGCGGATCTCGACGATGCGCGGCTTGCCGTCCTGGAAGACGGTGCCCGCTGCATGGCGCGGCATATCCTGCGCATCGACGACGATGCGGATGACGGACTCCAGATTGCCGGCGACCTCGCGGGTCATCTCCTCGACGACGATGCCCTTCTCCTTGGCGACCATCGCGGCGTTGACCATGTTGATCTCGGGCAGGAAGGGCCTGAGCACGCCGGTGATCGCGGCCGCCGAGATCGCCTTCAGGTTGAGGCTCGCGACCGCGCCCTCATATTCGATGCGGATGCCCTTGACCGGCGCCTCGGTGAGCTGGCCGAGGAAGGAGCCGAGCTTTTCCGCCAGCGCCACGAAGGGCTTGATGCGCGGCGCTTCCTCGGCCGAGATCGAGGGGAAGTTCACCGCATTGGTGATCGCTCCTTTCAGCAGATAATCGCTCATCTGCTCGGCGACCTGCAACGCGACATTCTCCTGCGCCTCGTTGGTGGCGGCGCCGAGATGGGGCGTGCAGACGACGTTCTCCAGGCCGAACAGCGGGTTGCTCTCCGCCGGCTCGACCGAGAACACGTCGAAGGCCGCGCCCGCGACATGGCCGGACTTGATCAGCGCGGCCAGCGCCTCCTCGTCGACCAGCCCGCCGCGGGCGCAGTTGATGATGCGCACGCCCTTCCTGGTCTTGGCGAGCGCCTCGGCCGAGAGGATGTTCTTCGTCATCGCCGTCATCGGCACATGCAGGGTGATGAAGTCGGCGCGCTTGAGGAGTTCGTCCAGCTCGACCTTCTCAACGCCGAGCGCGACGGCGCGCTCCGGCGAAAGATAGGGGTCATAGGCGATGACGCGCATCTTCAGGCCGACGCCGCGCTCGGCGACGATCGCGCCGATATTGCCGCAGCCGATCAGCCCCAGCGTCTTGGCGGTGATCTCGACGCCCATGAAGCGGTTCTTCTCCCACTTACCGGCCTGGGTCGACAGGTCGGCGGCAGGGATCTGGCGGGCGAGCGCGAACATCATGGCGATGGCGTGTTCGGCTGTGGTGATCGAATTGCCGAAGGGCGTATTCATCACGATGATGCCGCGCGCGGTCGCGGCGGGGATCTCGACATTGTCGACGCCGATGCCGGCGCGGCCGATCACCTTCAGCTTGGTCGCGGCCTCGAGCAGCTTGGCGGTGGCCTTGGTCGCCGAGCGGATGGCGAGGCCGTCATAGTCGCCGATCATCGCGGCGAGCTTGTCCTTGTCCTTGCCGAGATTGGGATCGAACGTCACGTCGATGCCGCGATCCTTGAAGATCTGCACGGCGGCGGGGGAGAGGGCGTCTGAGATGAGAACCTTGGGCGCTGTCATGGGGATGGCTTTCGGCTGACGCGGCGCGTGGGCGCTCTGCGCGGGAAAGGGAAGGGCGCTCCCCGCCTGTCATTCCGGGGCGGCGCGGAGCGGCGAACCCGGAACCCATGACGGGGTGCAACGGCATGGCTGGCGGCGGCGGAGGGCTCGCCCGGTCGTGGGTTCCGGGTTCGCGGGCTTGCGCCCGCGCCCCGGAATGACAAGAGGGCGCGCTTACGCCGCCTTCTTGCTCAACCCCGCCTTCGCCTCGGCAAAGGCGTAGGCCACCCACGGCAGCAGCGCCTTGAGATCGCGGCTCTGGACGGTGGCGCCGCACCAGATGCGCAGGCCCGGAGGGGCGTCGCGGTAGTGGCCGAGGTCGTAGCCGGCGCCGGCCTTCTCGATGATGCCGACGACCTGCTTTGCGAACGCCGCCTGCGCATCCGGGGAAAGCGCCGTCACGGCCGGATCGGTGAAGGTCAGGCACACCGAGGTGTTCGAGCGCGTCTTCGGCTTCACCGCGAGAAAATCGATCCAGTCGTTCTCGCGCACGAATTTGGCGATGACGCGCAGGTTGCCGTCGGCGCGCTTCACGAGGCCGTCGAGCCCGCCGACCTTCTTGGCCCAGGCCAGCGCATCGAGATAATCCTCGACCGCGAGCATGGAGGGGGTGTTGATCGTCTCGCCCGAGAAGATGCCCTCGATCAGCTTGCCGCCCGAGGTCATGCGGAAGATCTTCGGCAGCGGCCAGGCCGGCTTGTAGGTCGTCAGACGCTCGACCGCGCGCGGCGAGAGGATGATCATGCCATGAGCGGCCTCGCCGCCCAGCACCTTCTGCCAGGAGAAGGTGGTGACATCGAGCTTGGCCCAGTCGAGCTTCTGGGCAAAGGCGGCGGAGGTCGCGTCGCAGATCGTCAGGCCCTCGCGGTCATCGGCGATCCAGCTCGCATCGGGCACGCGCACGCCGGAGGTCGTGCCGTTCCAGGTGAAGACGACGTCGCGATTCTTGGTGTCGAGCTTCTTCAGGTTCGGCAATTCGCCGTAAGGCGCCTCGAAGGTGCGGACATCGGCCAGCTTGAGCTGCTTGACGACATCGGTGACCCAGCCGGCGCCGAAGCTTTCCCAGGAGACCATGTCGACGCCGCGGGCGCCGAGCAGCGACCACATCGCCATCTCGACGGCGCCGGTGTCGGAGGCCGGCACGATGCCGATGCGGTAATCGGCGGGCACCTGCAGCACCTCGCGCGTGAGATCGATCGCGAGCTTGAGCTTGTCCTTGCCGATCTTGGCGCGGTGCGAGCGGCCGAGCGCGGCGTCACCGAGGGCTTTGAGGGACCAGCCGGGGCGCTTGGCGCAGGGGCCGGACGAGAAATGCGGCACGCGCGGCAGCGCGGCCGTGGCCGTGTTGGTCCTCGTCGCCGCCTTCTGTACC
>NNBT01003879.1_pt1 | contig 11098 bp, 10 predicted proteins | sample 1173831 | NCBI WGS metagenome assembly NNBT01 (sample SAMN07173936, study PRJNA388173) | plant metagenome | isolation source: symbiotic tissue sample KVJ10 | place: Norway: Troms, Kvaloya island | reverse complement strand
GCCGATGATCGGGGAATTCGCSGRGCGKGTGSGCCGGGGMAKGGGCGGMGCGCTGCCGGSGCATCTTCTCGGCACCTCCGGCACGGTGACCACCATCGCCGGCGTGCAGTTGGGCTTGCGGCGTTATGACCGCGCCCGGGTCGACGGCTGCTGGCTCGCCCGCGAGGAGATCGCCAGGGTCTGCCTCGAGCTTCAGGCGATGAGTTATGCCGAGCGCATGGACAATGCCTGTATTGGCCGCGACCGCGCCGATCTCGTGCTTGCCGGTTGCGCCATCCTTGAGGAGATCTGCCATGCCTTTCCGACGCCGCGCGTCCGCGTCGCCGACCGGGGCCTGCGTGAAGGGATATTGACGTTGATGATGAAGACCGACGGCACCTATGGAACCGACCCGGGGAGTCTGAAATGACGCGCTCGGGCGGCACCACGATCAAGAATTCCAGGCGCCTGAAGGTCAGGGTGAAGACCGGCAAGGGCCGTACCGTCTCGCAGAAGCAATGGCTCGAGCGCCAGCTCAACGACCCTTATGTCGCGGAAGCGAGGAAGCTCGGCTACCGCTCCCGCGCCGCCTTCAAGCTGAGTGAGATCGACGACAAGTTCCGTTTTCTCAAGCCCGGCGGCCGGGTCGTCGATCTGGGCGCCGCGCCCGGCGGCTGGTCGCAAGTGGCGGTCCAGCGCGTGAAGGCGACCGACGGCAAAGGCAAGGTCATCGCCATCGACATGCATGGCATGGATCCCATTCCGGGCGTCGTCATCTTCCACAAGGATTTTTATGACGAGGACGCGCCCAGGCTCCTCATCGAGGCGCTCGGTGGCGAGAAGGCCGATGTGGTGATGTCCGACATGGCGGCGCATGCAACCGGACACCGCCAGACCGACCATCTCAAGATCATGGCGCTCGCCGAAGCCGGCTTCGACTTCGCCAAGGACGTGCTCAAGCCCGGCGGCACCTACCTCGCCAAGGTCCTGCGCGGCGGCACCGAGGGCGAGATGCTGAAGATGATGAAGCGGCATTTCGAGACGGTCCGCCACGTGAAGCCCGACGCCAGCCGCAGCGACTCCGCCGAGCTCTTCGTGCTGGCCATGGGGTTCAGGCAGGTCGACTAGGATTCCCCTCCCCATATTCCCTTCTCCCGTTGCGCAGCAATGGGAGAAGGTGCCCGAAGGGCGGATGAGGGCTCTTCTGCAACAAATTCAGGGCTTCAGCAAAGAGCCCTCACCCGGCCTTCGGCCACCCTCTCCCATCCTACGGACGGGCGAGGGGGAAACCAGGCAAGAGGTACGCGCTTAGACGAGTTTCCCCGGAAAGCCCTGCACAAGGGGGAGGGGAAATCATCTTTCCACTCTGAATATGAAAGCGGGGCCATCACGGCCCCGCTTCCGTCAAAACCGCGACTTGAGATCAGTAGCGGTACGGGCTTCTGCACCGATGGCGATAGCCATCGTAACCCATGAAGGTGTTGCTGCGCGGGTCGTAGGAGCGGTAGCGGTTGAAGCACCAGCGCACATGCGCGCTGCCGGCCGGCGCGTAAACGGGGCGATAGGGGCGGTAGTAATAGGGGCCGCCGCCATAATAATAGGGGGCGAGGCCGAAGCCGAGCCACACGCCGGCGCCCGGGCCCCAATGACGTCGGCCGCCGCGCCAGTAGCGGTAGCGATGGCCGCGCCAGTAGCGCTTGCGATGCGACGCCGTCTGGACATTCGAATCCTGCGCCTTCTGGATCGCCGGGAGCGGCGCGCTGCCGGTCGCCACATTGGCGGCCTGAGCGCCGCCGAGGCTCAAAAAGCCCGCGACCGTAACCGCCGCCATCAGTATCAGGGGTTTGGACATTTTCATCGAAAGCACTCCTTCGCCGTCGCGGCGCGCTTTGTGGCATCAATGCCGCGCGCCCGAATTCGTTCCGTCGCGATGGCATCACGGCGAGGCCGGTCCACCGCTCCGCCACCGTTTGAGCCCCCGGTTCGCGGACATCAGGTAAGACGGATGGCGGCCGCGGCTTCCGTCGCTGGGCGCGCGTCAATAGGAGGTCCGGTGGAAGCGCCAATGATCATGGTGATGACGGGCGAAGTGCCAATAGGCATAGGGCGCGTCATAGGGCCCGTCATAATAGCCATAATAATCGGGGCCGTAGAAGCCGTAGAGCGGTGTGATGCCGAACCCGCCGCCGCCCCAGCCGCGATTTTGCCAGTGATGGCCGCCCCAGCCGCCATGGCCGTGGGCGATGAAGAAACGGCCACCGCCATGATCATGCGCTTCCGCCGTGCCCGCGGTAGCGAGGCCGAGTGCTGCGGCGATTGTCGCCGCGAGGATTAAGGGCTTGTAATTCATGACAAAATCTCCATTTTTCGACCGTGATCGATCGTCCTGGAGAAGCCGCGGCAGGGCACTTGGTTCCGACCTCAGCCGTGCGTCGCAAGCAAGCCTCCCGCGCGATTTCTCAGCTCCCGGTTTCGCGCTTGCTCCCAGGTGGAACTGGGTGTTATGAGCCCTCGCCAACCCAGAGTGAGTCTTACCGCACTTGCGAAGTGCTTTTACGGAGGTTGGCCAATGGCCAGGCGCCAGATCCCGGAATATTTGACCTTTGACGACGTGCTGATGAAGCCGGGCGCCTCCGCCGTGTTGCCGGCCGAGGTCCAGACCCGCACCCACATCACCCGCGATATCGCGCTGTCCATCCCGATCATCTCGGCGGCGATGGACACGGTGACCGAGGCCCGCCTCGCCATTGCCATGGCGCAGGCCGGCGGCCTCGGCGTCATCCATAAGAATCTCGAGCCCGACCAGCAGGCCGAGCAGGTGCGCCAGGTGAAACGTTTCGAGTCGGGCATGGTCATCAACCCGATCACCATCCGTCCCGAGGCGACGCTCGCCGACCTGATGCGTCTCAAGGAGCAGCATCACATATCCGGCATTCCGGTCGTCGACGGCAAGGGCACGCTGGTCGGCATCGTCACCAACCGCGATGTCCGCTTCGCCACCGATCCCAAGATGAAAGTCGCCGAGCTGATGACCAAGGACAATCTGGTCACAGTGCGCGAAGGCGTCGACCGCGCCGAGGCGACGCGGCTCCTCAATAAATACAAGATCGAGAAGCTCATCGTCGTCGACGAGGCCTATAAATGCGTCGGCCTCATCACCGTCACCGATATGGAGAAGGCGGCGCATCATCCGCATGCAGCCAAGGATGAGCAGGGCCGCCTGCGCGTCGCCGCCGCCACCGGCACCGGCGACAAGGGTTATGCCCGCGCCGAGCTTCTCATCGATGCCGGCGTCGATCTCGTGGTGGTCGACACCGCCCATGGCCATTCGATCCATGTCATCGACCAGGTCAGGCGCATCAAGAAGCTTTCCAACAAGGTGCAGATCATCGCCGGCAATGTGGCCACCGCCGAAGCGACGGAAGCGCTCATCGATGCCGGCGCCGATGCGGTCAAGATCGGTATCGGTCCCGGCTCCATCTGCACCACCCGCGTGGTGGCGGGCGTCGGCGTACCGCAGCTCTCGGCCATCATGGACTGCGCCGAGGCCGCCCAGAAAGCAGGCGTGCCGGTGATCGCCGATGGCGGCATCAAATATTCGGGCGACCTCGCCAAGGCGATCGCCGCCGGCGCCGGCGTCGCCATGATCGGCTCGCTGCTCGCCGGCACCGATGAAAGCCCGGGCGAGGTGTTCCTCTATCAGGGCCGGAGCTACAAATCCTATCGCGGCATGGGTTCCGTTGGCGCCATGGCGCGCGGCTCCGCCGACCGCTACTTCCAGCAGGAAGTGAAGGATTCGCTGAAGCTCGTGCCGGAAGGCATCGAAGGCCAGGTGCCGCATAAGGGCCCGGTCTCCGCCGTGCTGCACCAGCTGGTCGGCGGTCTGCGCGCCGCCATGGGGTATGTCGGCGCCGGCAGCATTCCCGATCTGCAGAAGCGCGCCGAATTCATCCGCATCACCAATGCGGGCCTCCGCGAAAGCCACCCGCATGACGTGATGGTGACGCGCGAGGCGCCGAATTATCAGAGGCAGGGGTGATGAGCCTGCAGCAAGCCCTCTTGCTGCCGGTATTCCTGCATGTGCTGATGACCATCGGGCTGGCTGTCGCCTCGGCMATGGCGCGCCGCAAGGCGCTCATTGCCGGGCGCGCCCGCGTGAAGGAGGTCGTGATCGACTCCCGGGCCTTCCCGGACGATGTCCGCAAGCTCGGCAACAATTACGACAACCAGTTCCAGCTGCCGCTTTTCTGGTATGCCGGCATCGCCTTCACGCTGATCCTCAATGCGGGCGACGTCATGCTGGTGGGGCTGTCCTGGGCGTTCTTCGTGCTGCGCGTTGGCCATAGTTTCGTTCATGTCGGACGCAATCAGCTGGTCCGGCGTTTTTATGTGTTCACGGCCGGCGCCATCGTCCTGACGGTCTACTGGCTGTGGCTGGCTTTTAAGGTGTTTGTCTGATCATGCGTGAAGGTGGTCGAATATCGGCGGCGATCGAGGTTCTGGCGGAGATCGCGTCGCGCCATCGCCCGGCGGCGGAAGCGCTGAAGGACTGGGGCAAGGCGCATCGTTTCGCCGGTGCCGGCGACCGTCACGCCATCGGCACATTGGTTTATGACGTGCTGCGCCGAAAGAACTCGCTGAGCCGCCATATGGGCGGTGATGCGCCGCGCGGGCTGGTTCTCGCCGCCCTGCACGACATCTGGAAGCGCTCGGCCGATGACATCGCGCACGCTTGCGCCGAAGAGCATGGCCCGGGCGTGCTCACCGATGACGAGCGCAAGCTTCTCTCCGAGGCGCCGACGGAAGCGGGGCCGGCTTATATTGCCGGCGACTATCCCGAATGGTTGAGCGCCTCGCTTGCCCGTGTCTTCGGCGACCGCGCGGTGCAAGAGGGCCGGGCGCTCGCCGAACGGGCGCCGGTCGATCTGCGCGTCAACATCCTCAAGAGCGATCGCCCGAAACTGCTCAAGGCGCTGGAGAAGTTCAACGCGGTATCGGGGCCGTTGTCGCCCTGGTGCGTGCGTATCACCTCGGCCGGGCCGGAAAAGCGCAACCCGCATGTCGAGGCCGAGCCCGCCCATGGCAAGGGCTGGTTCGAGGTCCAGGATGCCGCCTCGCAAGTGGCCGCTTTGATGTCGGGCGCCAAGCCTGGCGAGCAGGTGGCCGATATCTGCGCCGGCGCCGGCGGCAAGACCCTGGCGCTGGCGGCGCTGATGGGCAACAAGGGCCAGATCCATGCCTATGACTCGGACAAGCACCGCCTGCGGCCGATCTTCGAAAGGCTGCAGCGGGCGGGTGCCCGCAATGTTCAGGTATTGGGTTCGGATGAGTCCGTAAGACTCGATAGTCTCGAAGGAAAAGTCGATTGCGTCGTGGTCGACGCGCCGTGTTCGGGCTCCGGTGCCTGGCGGCGTAATCCGGATTCGAAATGGCGCCTCACCGAAAAGCAGCTCGGCATCCGCCTGGGCGATCAGAAGGCGGTTCTCGAGCGTGGTGCCAAACTCGTGAAAGCGGGCGGCCGTATGCTCTACATCACCTGCTCGGTGCTGCCGGAGGAAAATGACGACCAGGTCGCCGCCTTCCTCGCGAGCCATCCCGAATTCGCGCTGGAACCCTATCGCGAGCACTGGCGCCAGGCCATCGGCACCGAGCCCCCGGAGTCCGCTGGCCAGGCCAAGGACACGCTGTTGCTCACGCCCCACAGCCACACGACCGACGGCTTCTTCATGGCGCTGCTGAAAAAGAAGGGGTGAGTATTTACCCTCCCCACAAGGGGGAGGGGAAGCGTCTCTCACCCCCAGGCGAGCTTTTGCACATGGGCGCGAATGTCCTCGGGCCATGACGCGCTCTGCGCCTCAAACCTCGCCGTGTCACCGGCAAAGAGGGCACGCGAAGCTTCCTCGAAGCCCTCGAGATTGCCGGCCATTGCCGACATGAAGCGATAGGCGGCATCGCGCCGCGCACGGGCTTCGCTGGCACCCTGATCGGCGCGACGCGCCTCGTCGAGGAGACGGCGCAGCGCATGCGAGGCGCCGCCGCGCTGTTGCCCGAGCCACTCCCAATGCCGCGGCAGAAGCGTGACTTCGCGCGCGATGACGCCGAGCTTCGGCCGGCCGGGTCCGCGCGGCGCCTCCGTCTCAGTCTCGTCGGGGGAGGGCGGAAACCGTTCTTCCAGCCGCGCGGCGATTTCGTCAGGACCACCGCGCAGATCGAGATCGACCACGGCGCCCGTCGTATCGTTGAAGGTAAGGACGGGGGCTTGCGGATCCTCGGCGAGAGCCACTTTGACGGCCAGCGCCACATCGAGGATCGCCCCGCCGGCGAGGCGGTGGGGACCAGTGAAAGCGGTGAAGGAGAGGGCAGGCATAGGGAACTCCAGTTCGAATGTCCGCCCGAATTACCCGGGTAAAATTAGCCTGTCAATATTATCCGGGTAAAATTAAATGTCAGTATTTTTGACTTAGTCCATTGTCATGAATATAGCCTCTGCTATATCTCGGTGATGGATGATCAGGCAGCAAGATCTATCGACCGCTTGATGGGATGGCACCGCGACCGCGGCGAGGCGTCCTTGAGCGATGTTCACCGCAGCATTCCCATCCGCGCCGACGCCTCGATGTGGCGGCGCGCCATGGCATTCGTCGGTCCGGGTTATCTCGTCTCGGTCGGCTACATGGACCCCGGCAACTGGGCCACCTCGATCGCTGGCGGCGCGCAATTCGGCTACACGCTGCTCGTCATCGCGCTGATGTCCAACATCATGGCGATCATCCTGCAGTCGCTTTGCGCCCGTCTCGCCATCGCCTCGGGGCGCGATCTGGCGCAGGCCTGCCGCGACGCGTTTCCGAAACCCGTCGCCTGGGTGCTCTGGCTTTTCGCCGAGATCGCCATCATCGCCACCGACATCGCCGAGGTGGTGGGCACCGCCATCGGCCTCAATCTGCTCTTCGGCATCCCACTCGAGATCGGCGTCGTCATCACCGCCCTCGACGTCTTCCTCATCCTCTATCTGCAGAAGCTCGGCTTCCGCTGGATCGAGGCCTTCATCATCGCGCTGCTCGGCGTGATCGCGGTGTGTTTCGCGGTACAGATCGCCATGGCGGATCCGGAATGGGGCGCCGTCATCAAGGGCTTTGCGCCGACAACCGAGATCGTCACCAATCCGGCGATGCTTTATCTGGCGCTCGGCATCATCGGCGCCACCGTGATGCCGCATAATCTCTATCTCCATTCGGGTATCGTGCAGACGCGCGCTTATGGCCGCTCCGATCCCGAGAAGCGCGAGGCGCTGAAATTCGCCACCATCGACTCGACCGTCGCCTTGATGTTCGCGCTGCTCGTCAATGCCTCGATCCTGATCCTCGCGGCGGCCACTTTCAACAAGACCGGCAATGCGCAAGTGGCCGAATTGGGTGACGCCCATTCGATGCTGGCGCCGTTGCTCGGCTCCATGCTGGCGCCCAAGCTCTTTGCCATCGCGCTTTTGTGCTGCGGCCTCAATTCGACGGTGACGGCGACGCTCGCCGGCCAGATCGTCATGGAAGGGTTCCTGCGCATCAAATTGCCGCCTTGGGCAAGACGCCTCATCACCCGCATGTTCGCCATCGTCCCGGCGGCGGCGGTGACGATCCTTTATGGCGAGAGCGGCACCGGCACGCTCCTCATCCTGAGCCAGGTGATCCTCGCCTTCCAGCTGCCTTTCGCCATCGTGCCTTTGGTGATGTTCACCCGCGACCGCAAGAAGATGGGAGCCCTGGTGGCCCCCGCCTGGCTCACCGTCGTGTCGGCGATCATCGCCGCCATCATCATCGCGCTCAATATGAAGATGCTTTACGATATCGCCCTAGGATGATTGTTTCAGTCCATCGGCGATCTTCTCCGCCATCATGATCGTCGGCAGGTTGGTGTTGGCGCAGGGGATCGTCGGCATGATCGAGGCGTCGCTGATATAAAGCCCGTCGATCTTGCGCACCTTGCCCTTGGCATCGGTCACTGCCAGCTTGTCGCTGTCGGGTCCCATGCGGCAGGTGCAGGTCGGATGCCAGACGCCGCCGACCGTCTCCGAAATATAGGCCTCGAGCTCGGCCCGGTTGCCGGCAAGCCGCTTGGGATCGTTGAAGTTGGACAGCATGTGCGGAAAGGCCTTCTCGCGATATTTGCCGATCAGATCGAGACCGATCGCACCGATGCCGGTGATCAGCGCGCCGAGCCGCGATTGCGTCGAGAAGAGCTTGCCGAATTCCGACATGCCGCCGGCATAGAGGCCCGAAACGACCGAAGACAGGCGTGGATCGGTGCCGAGGCTGACGGCGCGCTCGAAGGCATCCGCCAGCCGCGTGAGATCGCGCCGGTCCGAAAGCAGGCGGAAATCGATGCGCGGCGGACCGTCGGGTGCCGCGGGATCGAGCAGCAGCTGGCCCTTCGAATAGGATTTGTTGACCCAGAAGAACAGCGCGCCGAGCTGGCCGCCGACGGAGTGCCAGGCGGCGCGGGTGACGAAGTTCATATGCATGTCGCCCGGCGGACAGCCCTCGACACCTGACGAGAAGCGGTAACCGATCGGGATATGATAGTCGAGCGGCCCTTTCTGCCGCGCCGAAGGTCTGAGGAACGGCACCAGACCGGAGGAGGGATGCTCCATCAGATTCTGTCCGACCCCGGGCAGATGCTGCACCGTCTCGATGCCGCAATCGCCGAGATGCGGCGCCGGCCCGATGCCGGAGCGCATCAGGATTGCCGGTGTCGCCAATGCCCCGGCGCAGACGACGACACGATGCGCTGTGAGTTTCTCCTGCACATTGCCGCGCCGCGCAATAACCCCCTTGGCGCGGCCTTCGCCGAAGAGAAGTCGCGACACCGTCGTCTCGGTGCGGATCTCCAGATTGGGCCTCCGCCGCACCTCGGGCGTCAGATACGCCCAGGCGGTGCTGACGCGCCGTTTCTGCTCGTCCATATTGACGGCCATCTCGAAAATGCCGTCCTCCCATGTGCCGTTCTGATCGGGAAGGAAGGGAATGCCGCGTTCGGCGCACAGCGCCAGCATCGCATGGGTGAAGGGCGTCCAGATCTCGGCACCCCGCCGCCGGATCGGGAAGGGACCGGTCTTGCCATGCAGGTCGTCGTCGATATCGAGATCGCGCTCGAGCTTCTTGAAATAGGGCAGGCAGTCCGCAAACGACCAGCCTTCGACACCCAGGTCGCGCCATTCGTCATAATCATGCGGCGAGCCGCGATTGGCGCCGATGCCGTTGATCGCCGACCCGCCGCCCAAGAGGCGCGCCTGCTCATACCGTTTGGCGCGGGCTTCCGGCCGGTTCGAACCCTGGTAAGGCCCAGAAGCGTTGAGATTCTTCCAGGTATAGCGCGGATTGGAATAGGCGATGCCCGGATAGGAGCTGGCGAGATCCGGAAAATCCTCCGGCCGCGCCGCATCGATGCCCGCTTCCAGCAGGATGACCTTGACGGCCGGGTTTTCGCTGAGCCGGGCCGCCACGATGCAGCCCGACGACCCGCCGCCCACGATGATATAATCGGCCTCGCTTGCGCTCATCTTGTTGGTCCTTGTGGTGCGAGCGCCGCATCGTCGGCGCCGCAGATCAGGGAGCTGATACGTTCATATGGCGTCAGCCGGATCTTGCCGAGGCGCAGAGCGGCGATCGCCGCCGCCGCCGAGAGATCGGCGCGGATCGCGAGCTCGGCCAGAATCCAGCGCGCCGCCGCGACGAGATCCTCGTCCTCGACCAGGACGATCTCCTCCACATGTTTGGCGACGACGTCGTAAATGAGCGGCGCCGTCATGCCGCAGGACATGGTGGCGACCCGCGTCCATTGTCGTTCGAGCCGGACCGGGCCGCCGGCGGCGAGCGCCGCATGCAGCGTCGGGCTGCCGAGGGGTTCGATGCCGATGATGCGCGCTTTCGGATTACGCGCATGGACCACGGTGGAAAGTGCGGCGATCAGCCCGCCGCCGCCGATCGCGACCAGATAGACATCGGCCTCGGGAACGGCGCTGAGCATTTCGAGCGCCACCGTTCCCTGGCCGATGACGACGTCGGGATCCTTGAAGGGGTGGAAATAGGCGGCGCCTTGCTTCTCCGCATGATCGCGCGCCGCGGCATCGGCATCGTCCCATGTCTCGCCCACCACATGCACCGTCGCATTCCATTCGCCGAGCGCCTTGATTTTGGCCGGCGAGGCGGTGGGCGGCAGATAGATGGTTGTGGGCACCTGGGCGATGAGGCCAGCGCGCGCCACCGCCAGGCCGTGATTGCCGCCCGAAGCGGTGACGATTCCGTTCTGCAGTTGCTCGCGCGGCGTGGTGAGCAGGCGGTTGATGGCGCCACGCGCTTTGAAGGCGCCCGTCACCTGAAGATTCTCGAGCTTGAGGAACAGCTGGTTGGCCACCGGGCGGTTGCGGACCTGGGCGAGCTCGATCATCGGCGTCGGACGGATATGGCCGGCAATGCGCGCCGCGGCCGCCTCGATGGCCGCGATCGTAATGGCAGGGTGTGGCATCAGGCATTTCCGGCGACGGCGAGGACCCGTTCGCTGGCCGGGTCGTAGAGGCGCGCCGCGGCGCTGTCGAAGGTCGCATCGAGACGGGCGCCGACCGGTGCGGTGAAACCGGCGGGTGCCACGACGCGGATTTTCCCGCCATCGGGGCCGTCGCAGATGACGATCGCTTCATTGCCGAGCTGCTCGATCGCATAGACGGTCAGGGGCAGCGCGGAGGCGCCCGCCTCGGTCAGCCGCATCAGATGCGGCCTGATGCCGAGTATGACCTCCTTCTGCGGCGCGGCGGTCGCGAACTCGCCCTTGATCTCCATCCTGAGTGACGGATGGATCAGCCAGAGCTTGCCGTCGATCTTCTCCAAGGCACCTTTGAGGAAATTCATCGGCGGCACCCCGACGAAGCCGGCGACGAACAAGGTTGCAGGCCGGTTGTAGATGTCGGTCGGTGTGCCGATCYGCTCCAGCCTGCCTTTGCGCATCACGCCGATACGATCGCCCATCGTCATCGCCTCGACCTGGTCATGGGTGACGAAGATCATTGTGGTGCGGATGCGTTTCTGCAGATTGACCAGCTCGGCGCGCAGCGACAGGCGCCGCGACGCATCGC
>NNBT01003868.1_pt1 | contig 11109 bp, 12 predicted proteins | sample 1173831 | NCBI WGS metagenome assembly NNBT01 (sample SAMN07173936, study PRJNA388173) | plant metagenome | isolation source: symbiotic tissue sample KVJ10 | place: Norway: Troms, Kvaloya island | reverse complement strand
CTTCTAAACCCTACGGCCCCCTCTCACCTCGCAAGGAGAACAACCATGACCAGCACCACGGCGCTCGGCGCCGCCCTCATCGCCGCGTCGCTCGGCATCGAGAGCGCGAACCAAACCGGGACCGCCACGCCAACCGAAACTTCACGACAAGTGACACAACAAATGAACCCTTATATCGGCATGTGGGTGACCGGCGACGGCCGCATCCGCCAGGAGCTTCTCGCCAATGGCCGCTATGACGAAGCGCGCGGCACCCGCAAAAGCGCCTATCAGGGCCGCTACGAGATCGAGGGCAACCGGATCAACTATTGGGACGATACCGGCTTCACCGCCGACGGCATATTCGTCGACGACAATACGCTGCACCATGGCGGCATGATCTTCTACCGCGAGAAGCGGAGCTGATCAGCCGGGATACCACACGCGGCGCGGGTCGCTCGCTGAGCGCCGATAGTCCCAGGCGGCGTCGATGAGCTTGCGCGTGTCGTAGGCCGGGCGCCAGCCGAGCTCGGCCTTGGCGCGACTGTTGTCCATCCATGTGCTGAAGAAAGGCGAGCGGATCGGCTTCGCCGGCAGGCCACGGGTGCGCGCCAAATGATCAGCGACGAGCTGGTAATCGACCGGCTCGTCCATGCAGATATTGTAGAGACGCTGGCGCGCCGCCTTGGCATTGAGCGCCAGCACGATCGCCTCGACCAGGTCGTCGACATGGACGAAGTTGCGCTTGACCGGCGCGCCGTCGGCGTCCTGCAGCAGCGGCACGGCGCCGGTGGCGCGGCACGCTTCCGCCTCCTCCGGCGTCACCATGGCTTTCCAGTCGGGGCCGCCGAAGACGTCATCGCCGAAGGACAGCGTATGGCGGAAATCGTCCTTCTCCATGATCCAGGGCGCCCGGAGGCAGCACCAGTCGAGATCGTATTGGATGCCATATTGCTGGACCATCACCTCCTCCAGCACCTTCGACAAAGCGTAGCAGCCGGGATAGGCCATATGGGGCGTGTCCTCGGTGACGGGGCCATCATGGCGGTAGACGAAATGGCCGACCGCCGCATCGCCGCCGATCAGCACGAAGCGTTGCGCCGTCGGGCTCACGCGGAATTCCTCGAGCAGCCAGAACAGGCCTTTCACCGTCACGTCCATCACGTCCTCAGGGATTTCCTTGCAGGTGGCGAGATGGACGACATGGGTGACGCCGGCGAGCGCCGCGCGGCAGACGTCACGGTCGGCGATCGATCCCTTGATCACCGACAGGGTCTCGGTCTCCGGCAACGTGCGGCTGTGGCACAAAGCGCGGATCTTCACCGGCGCGCCGGCGCTGGCGCGCGACAGCCGCGCGATCAACGCCTGGCCGACCTTGCCGGTGGCTCCCGTCACCAATAGCTGCATCTTCCCCTCCGCAACAGGCATGAGCCGGTTGAAGTCACGAGTCCTCCTTAGCCGTTACGGCGAAGAGCGACAATCAGGCCGGCGCGGCCATGATGAAGGGAATACATCCGACGACGGCGACGAACTGGGCCGCATTGCACAACATGCCGGCCACATGGAGCTGGCGCAGGCGGCGCGCCATGCCACCATCACCGGCGGGCTCCGGACCCAGCTGCGCATCGATCCGGCGCAGGAACCAGCGGCGCGCCAGGACCGCGAAGGCGACGACGGCAATGCCGATGAGGAACGCTGTCTTCCCCGCAACCGCGAGCCCCACCGTGCCGACCACGCCGGCAATGGCGAGCGCGATGAAATAACCATGGAACATGCCGCGCAGCAGCCGGGCGACCGGCGGGATGTCGAGCTTGACGAACAGGAAGCTCGGTGAGGCCAGCAGGAAATAGGCCATCGGTGCCATCATGATGACCAAGGCGAATGAGGCGGCGACATCGGACGACATGCGGGCACCTTTCGACGATGCCGGGAGTATCCGCTCCGATATGCCACCGTCACCATTAGGCTTTAGTTGGAGGCCCAGATTTTCTCATGCCTGAGCCGAGGAATGATCGTTTGGCCGGAACGGCCCGTTCCACGTAGGACATTGTCATGATCGTATCTCGCCTTGTCGCCGTCGTCGCGACGCTACTTTCCGGCATGCCTGAGGCGGCAGCCACGGAACCGTGGCGTATGCGCGACAGCCCGTTCACGCTGGGCGAAGCCTTCCCCGAGACGCCGGCGACCTGCGAAAGCGTGAAACTCTGGGCCGGCAAGGCGCCCACCATCGATGACCGGGTGAGCTTCGCGATCGTCGGCGAGCTGGTTGCGGTCGAATGGGACGGTACGCTGGCCTATCTGATCATGTGCCCCGAGACCGACATCCAGGTGATGTGTGTCACCTACAGCAAGGAGGGCCGCAATGTGGGAGACAGCGTGACCTTCGCCGGCGGTTACAACCGGGTCGGCGAGCGCGGCATCGTGCTCGATCCCTGCCTCGCCGCGCCGGCGGACTAGTTTCGCGCCAGTCTTGTTACTCACCGGTGCGCGGTCCTTTGCGGCACAGTTGGAACCCGAGGCAGCGCCAGCCTGTTGATATCGCGCAAACCGGAGGTAAAGACATCATGTGCCCGAAATCGAAATCAGACGCCACTTACGAGAGCGGCAAATTGCCCGAAACCCTGCCGCCGATCGTTCCGCAAGGTGAATGGGAGCGCGCCTGGAAGGTAATGCTCGCCAAGGAAAAGGCGCAGATGAAAGCGCGCGACGCGCTCATCGCCGAGCGCCGGCGCATGCCGTGGATGGAAGTCACCAAGCCCTACAAGTTCGATGGGCCCGACGGGCGCGTCGGCCTCTATGATCTATTCGCCGGGCGGCGGCAGCTGATCGTCTATCGCGCCTTCTTCGAGCCGGGCGTGCATGGCTGGCCGGATCATGCCTGTGTCGGCTGCTCGATGGTCGCCGATCAGGTGTCGAACCTGGCGCATCTCCATGCACGCGACACCACCCTCGTTTATGTCTCGCGGGCGCCCCAGGCCGACATCGCCCGCATCAAGGCGAAGATGGGGTGGCAGCATATTCCCTGGTACACGCTCACCGACAGTTTCGATGCCGATTTCGAGGTCGGCGAATGGCACGGCCACAATGCCTTCATCCATGACGGCGAGACGGTCTACCGCACCTATCTGATCAATGGCCGCGGCGATGAGGTGATGGGCACCGTGTGGAGCTATCTCGACATGACGCCGCTCGGCCGCCAGGAAGCGTGGGAAGAGTCACCCGAGGGCTTTCCGCAGGGCCGGCCCTATACATGGTGGAACTGGAGCGACAGCTATGTGCCGAATGCCGCGCCCGATCCCGAATGGGTCGCGGCGTCGGATGCGGGCGATGCCGCGATGCATGAGCAGCATAAGAGCTATAAAACGTAAGCCGGAACCGCCGGCTTCCCGAAATGACCACGCTGTCCTACATTGCGGCGAGACAGGCCAGCGCAGGACTCCCCCGATGAGCGAACCAACGATCCGTTTCGATGACGGCGCCGCTTATGAGCAGATGATGGGAGTCTGGAGCCGGTCCGCCGGCGCGATCTTCCTCGACTGGCTGGCGCCGCCCAAAGCCTTGCGCTGGATCGACGTGGGCTGCGGCAATGGCGCCTTCACCGAGCTCCTGGTCGAGCGCTGCGCGCCGGCGGAGGTTCAGGGCATTGATCCCTCCGAAGGGCAGCTCGCTTTTGCCCGCACGCGGCCGGGGGCGCGCCAGGCGGATTTCCGCTTGGGCGATGCGATGGCGCTTCCCTTCCCGGCCGACAGCTTCGACGCCGCCGTCATGGCGCTCGTCCTCGTCTTCGTGCCCGAGCCCGCCAAAGGTGTGGCGGAAATGGCGCGCGTGGTGCGGCCGGGCGGCCTCGTCGCCGCTTATATGTGGGACATGCCGGGCGGCGGCTTTCCCCTCGAGCCGCTCCTCCTCCAGATGCGCGCCATGGGGCTGAACGCGCCGCGCCCGCCGCAAAGGGAGGCGTCGCGCCGGGACGCCATGCTCGATCTGTGGCTAGGTGCCGGCTTGGAAGACATCGAGACGCGCGAGATCACCGTGCAGCGGAGCTTCGCCGATTTCGACGACTGGTGGCGGACGAGCATGAAGTCGCCTTCGCTCGGTCCCACGATCGCCGCGCTCTCCGCCGCGGACGCTGAGACGCTCAAGCGTGGTGTGCAAGCGCGCCTGCCGGCGGACAGTGATGGGCGGATCACCTATGAAGCCCGCGCCAATGCCATCAAGGGGCACCTTCCGGCCTGATACAAGCGTCAAACTCGCAGCGTGTTCCAGGGCGCGTCACTGGCGACGTCGACCAGCTCATAGCCGACCGGTCCGACGCAGGGGCCGAGGATGGCGACGATCTTCGCATCACTCTGGCCGACATTGAACGAGGCATGCACGACGTCGGCCGGAATGAAAGCGGAATCGCCGGGGCCGAGGATGTGTTTTTCGCGATCGACCCACTGCTCGACCGTTCCGGCGACGACAAGGATCACCTCCTCCTGATCGGGGTGCTTGTGGAAATTGTGCCCCTTGCCGGGTGCCAGGCCGACATCGATGACGGTGAGCTGGCGGGCGCCGGTGCCGGGCGGATTGCTGAGCCAGCGGAGCGTGCCCCAATCCTCGATCTGAGCCGCGACCTCCTTGGCGATGACGAATTTTCCCGACATGGTCTCCCTCCCTGACAAGCGCTTCCGGAATTTGAATTCTGCACACGGAACGTAGCCGATCCCGCAACGTGAGTCGATTTTCCTGCTTCACGCGCGAAACCCCAGCTGGTAGTCGGCAACGTGAAATGACCTCTTCACAAGACCATATCCTCAAGAGCATTCGCGCAGTGCTGTGCCTGCCCATCGACACGGCCGCGACCATAATCGAAGAAGGCCAGAACAATCTCGTCTATGCGCTCGGCGACAAAATCCTGCGTATCCCGCGGCATCAGGAGGCCGAAAGAGAGCTGGTTCGGGAAGCGAGGCTCTTGGCCGTCCTCGGGACACGGCTTCCCGTGCCCGTCCCGAGCCTCGCTTTTCACGAGATCGACGGATCTGCCGTCTCCGTGCATCGCAAAATCGAAGGAGCGGTTCTGAGAAGCGTCGAGACGCTGAGCGCCCGCGTGCAGGAACAGCTCGCGGGTGATCTCGCGGGGTTTCTCCGGTCACTGCACAGCCTGCCGACCGATCTGCTGCGGGAGCTCGCCACACCGGCACCGTCAAACGAATGGCAGACCCTGTTACGGCGATTTGAGACCCATGTGTTTCCGACCATCGATGCCGCAACGGCCGCGCGCCTGCGCGAGGATTTCGGCCGCTTCCTGCAGATCTGTGACGCGCTGCCGCGCCATATCATCCATGGCGATTTCGGCACCGGCAACATTCTCATTGACCGACGCCACAGACTGGCCGGCGTGATCGATTTCGCGGGCTGCGATATCGGCGACCCCGCTTATGATTTTGCCAGCCTCGCCGCCGGGCTGGGCGATGCCTTCACATCGCTGGTTCTCGACCGATGCGCGCCGGATGCCGGCACCCGAGACCGGATGGCCTTCTATCGCGCCCTCTTCCCGCTGCTCGACCGGCTCGATGCGGCGGAACATGGCGGCTAGATCGCGCCGGCGCACCTCCCAAGCGGGTGGCGACAGGCCGACATAACGATGCCAGCATGCCTCCTTCCATTGCGGCCCGGAGGATCAGCACCGATGAGACTACTGGCAGTGGCACTCCTATTTGTGCTCGGCTCCACACCGGCACTGGCGCAATCCCGCTTCGTCGATACGAAGCTCTGGGGCGTGAATGTCCAACTCGCCATGGCCGTCATGAAGAACGTCAAGGACACGAAAAAATGCACCGAGGCCGACTGGAAGAAGTTCACGGCCAAGGCGCGTGAAATGGCGGCAACGATGGAACCGACCGCGGCCGACTGGGAGAAGATGCGCAAGGCCGGCGCCGACCCCTCGAAGCCCGGCGAATTCCTGAAATACGAATTCGGCGTCGCCTGCTTCAAGGACCGCAAGCTGGGGATAAAGTTCCCGCTCAACGGCAAGGGGAAGCAGGTCTTTCTCTATAGCGCAGAGCGTGGGTGGTATAATTGATATCCATCGGGAAACCGCCGCACATACGACGCGGCCGCGCACCATCGAGCTAGAGCAAGGGACTCATGATCCGGGCAATGTTTTCCAGGAGTTTCTGCCGTCGCGATCGGGTACGCCATGCCACGAGCTGCAAAGGATCGCTGGCGGCAATATAGCTCTCCTGAATGACCTGCAGGCGCTTGATCGCATCCGCACCGTACAAAAGCAGGCTCGCCTCTTCGTTGAGCTGGAAGGAGCGCAGGTCGACATTGCTGGAGCCGACGATACCAAGCTCGCTGTCGATGCTTGCGTTCTTGGCATGGAGCAGGAAGCCTCGATATCGGTGAATGCGGATACCGGCCACCAGTAGCTCCTCGAAATAGGAGCATTGCGCGAGATGAACGATCTGTTGGTCGACCACCGCCGATACGACGAGATCGACGATCACCCCCCGTGTGGCGGCGCTGCGCAGGGCGCCGATGACATTTTCATCGGGCACGAAATAAGGTGTCACCAGCACGACCCGTTGCCGCGCTCGGTGGATCTGCCAGACCAGCAGCGTTTCAAAGCCCTCCAGGGGATAGTCGGCTCCGCTGGGCAAGAGCTGCAAGCGTGTTTCTCCCTCGGCGGCGGGAACCACAACCGGCGCTGGCCGCGGCGGCCCATAGTCTTCCATCGTCCAGTCGGCGGAGATGACTGCGGCCATGGCGGCAACTACCGGGCCGCCGACGCGCGCCACCAGCTCACGATTGACGACGCCTGGCCTGAAATCCTTGGCGACGAGGTTTTGCGACCCGGCATAGCCGATCGCGCCGTCGATCACGAACAGCTTGCGGTGATTGCGCATATCGGCGCGGTCATGGCGCCGGAGCCATCGCACCGGCAGCGCCTCGCGAACCTCGACGCCGGCATTGCGCAGAAGCTGCAAGGTGCCGCGACGCCAGCGGTGCGACCCTATCGCGTCGAACATCACCCGACAGCGCACGCCGCGGCGAACCGCTTGCGCCAGCTCGGCGGCGAGGCGTTGCCCGACCGCGTCATCGGCAAAGATATAGACCAGGATATCGACCGTTCGCTTTGCCTGGCGGATATCGGTCGCCAGGCGGTCGATGAAACCGTCATAGTCGTCGATCAGCTCGATGCTGTTGCCGCCGGCGCAAGGCAGGCGGCCCAGGACTTGCGCGAACTTCGCGACCTCGCCGTCGTCACAGCCAGCCCCGCCCCCCTCCAATCGCCGGGCGACATCGGCAATGAAAGGCCGCAATTCACGGCTGCGGCGTTGCCGCGCCGCGGGAAAGCGGGGCCGTCCGATCAGGAGATAAAGAAGCAGGCCGGGCACCGGGATGAAGAATATGAGGAGCAGCCAGCCTGCCGCGGCGGCGGGCGACCGCCTGAGGGGCACGACGGCGAGCGCGCCGAACCTGATCAGCCACTCGGCGGCATACCAAACGAAATAAAGGTCGTTGAGCGGCGTCGGCATGCCTTGTCGTAGCCGACTCGAGCGGCTGCGCCAAGAATATGCATATTCTGAGAGACAATTCCGGTCATCGGGCCGGTGCGTCGTTACTCCGCCATTCTGCACTCCGAGCTACGGATTGAGGTGACTGTGCGCTCAATGGCTGCAACGACTGCCAGTGTCAGCCGGTCGGTTTAGTGCACTGTCGCCGTAATTCTGGTTCTCGAACGCTGTGCGCCTGATGCCGACGCGATCGATCAGATGGCGTTCTATCGCGCCATCTTCCCGCTGCTCGACCGGCTCGATGCGGCCGACCGTAATGACGACACCGTATTCCGTCGACATGCGGGTGCAGGAACACTACTCTGAAACTCCAATCAGAAAGCAGAGACAGCGTGTTCCCGGATTCCTCCCTCAGATGGCGGCCCTATGCGTCAATGATCGACGGTATAGGTCGCCCGCCTTTTGTCCTCCATCGCGGTCTGTGGCACGGCGTGCTCCACCTGGCGGTCCTTGAGCCGAAGCCCGGCCTCCGTGCTTACGGCGTTGAAGTTCCGTGCGAGATCTACGCGTGTTTCGAGGAGACGATCTATTCACTGGCCGACCATGGCGGGCGGACAGGCGATTATGACGGTGAGGTCTATATCAAGGAAGCCCAAAGCTCGGCTTTGCTGCACACATATGCCGCGAGCGATCCGCTGGATCGGAGACCACGACATTTCCTCTTCCTCGGCGGTGACTATTGCTATGAGGTGCTCGGCTTCTCTGAGCCCGCCATCCGAGCGCTCGACAGCCTCGACGAAGCCTATGCATGGGTACCGTCGAAACAAGACTGAAAGCCACTGCGAAGATCAGGCCTTACCCACCCGGATGCAGCCCCGGTGCCTCCTGGCCCGTCCGCGCCACATACTCCGTGTAGCCCCCGCCATATTGATGGACGCCGTCGGGGGTCAGCTCCAGGACGCGGTTGGAGAGTTTCGCCAGGAAGTGGCGGTCGTGCGACACGAACAGCATGGTGCCTTCGAAGTCGGCCAAGGCCTCGACCAGCATCTCCTTCGTCGCCATGTCGAGATGGTTGGTGGGCTCGTCGAGGACCAGGAAGTTGGGCGGGTCGAACAGCATCTTCGCCATGACGAGGCGCGCCTTTTCGCCGCCGGACAGCACGCGGCAGGGTTTTTCGACATCATCGCCCGAAAAGCCGAAGCAGCCGGCGAGGGTGCGCAGCGCGCCCTGCCCGGCCTGCGGGAAGGACTGGTCGAGCGATTCGAAGACCGTGTCGTCGCCGTCGAGCAGGTCCATCGAGTGCTGGGCGAAATAACCCATGCGGACATTGGCGCCGACATTGACCGCGCCTTCGTCCGGCTCGGTGGCGCCGGCCACCAGCTTCAGGAGCGTCGATTTGCCGGCGCCATTGGCGCCCAGCACACACCAGCGCTCCTTGCGGCGCACCGAGAAATCGAGGCCTTGATAGATCAGCTGACTGCCGTAGCCTTTATGGACATTCTTGAAGCTCGCGACATCGTCGCCTGAACGCGGCGGGGAGCGGAATTCGAACTGGACCGACTGGCGGCGCCGCGGCGGCTCCACCTTTTCGATCTTGTCGAGCTTCTTCACCCGGCTCTGCACCTGGGCGGCATGCGAGGCGCGCGCCTTGAAGCGCTCGATGAACTTGATCTCCTTGGCGAGCATCGCCTGCTGGCGCTCATATTGCGCCTGGCGCTGCTTTTCGCTGAGCGCCCGCTGCTGGTCGTAGAAATCGAGATCGCCCGAATAGGTGGTGAGCGCGCCGCCGTCAATCTCGACGACCTTGCCGATGATGCGGTTCATGAAGGCGCGGTCATGCGAGGTCATCAGCAACGCGCCGTCATAGTTCTTGAGGAAGTCTTCCAGCCAGATCAGGCTTTCGAGGTCGAGATGGTTGCTCGGCTCGTCGAGCAGCATGCCGTCCGGCCGCATCAGGAGGATGCGGGCGAGCGCCACACGCATCTTCCAGCCGCCGGAGAGAAGTCCGACATCGCCGTCCATCCGTTCCTGGCTGAAGCTTAAGCCCGCCAGCACCTCGCGCGCCCGCGCATCGAGCGCGTAGCCGTCGAGCTCCTCGAAACGGTGCTGCGCCTCGCCATAGCGTTCGACCAGCGCTTCCATGTCGTCGGCCTGGTCGGGGTCGACCATCGCGGCCTCGAGCTGCGCCATCTCGGCCATCAGTTGGCTCACCGGGCCGATGCCGTCCATCACCGCGGCGACCGCGCTCTGGCCCGACATCTCGCCGACATCCTGGCTGAAATAGCCGATGGTCATGCCGGGATCGATCGTCACCACGCCGTCATCGGGCCGGTCCTCGCCCTTGATCATGCGGAACAGCGTCGATTTGCCGGCGCCGTTGGGCCCGACGAGCCCTACCTTCTCGCCCTTCTGGAGGCCCATCGAGGCGTCGATGAACAGGATCTGATGGCCGTGCTGCTTGCTGATATTGTCGAGGCGAATCATGGTCGTACTGGCTCAAGCAATGAAAAGGCCCGCCGCTAAAAGCGGCGAGCCGGGATTGGTTGCGGCGGGTTCTAGAACAAATCCCGCCAAAACTGAAGGCTTTTTGGCGCTAGAAGGCGGTGCTCAGGCCCACCGTGCCCTTGATGCCGTAGCTGCCCTCGAAGCTCGAGGTGCCCAGCGCCTCGCCATATAAAGAGTGCCGGCCGCCGCCCCAGCGATAGGCGCCGCCGAGGCCGAGCTCGGCGCCGAAGGAATCGGGCTCGAAGCCGACTTCGGTGCCCGCAACGTCAACCGCGGTTCCATCGAGGAACTCATAGGTGATGTTGGCAATGCCGTAGACGTGGCTCGGGCTGTCGCCAGTTCCCCCGTCATAGTCGAGCGCCACGCCGATGCGGCCTTTCAGGCTGTCGCCGCTCTCGAGCGACACATCGGCGCCGAACCCATCGGTGAAGTCGTCGAAATCGACCGACGTATAGGCGAGCTGCGCCTGGGGCGTGAGCGACCAGTTGCCACCCACGGGGAGCTTGCGGCCGGCCTCGAGGCTGAAGGCGTAACCCAGGCCGTCATTGCCGTCGACGAGATCACCGGCCGCATCGGCGGAGAGGTCGCTCGACAGCCAGGCGACCGAGGCCTGCCCGTCGACATAGGTGCCCGCGCTGCCATACCAGGTCAGTGAGGCGCCGACGCCATAACTCTCGGTCGAGTTGTCGCCGTCGCCGAGGCTCGAATTGATATCGGCGTCGACCTTGCCATATTGCGCGTTGACGCCGCCGACCAGCATGCCCGAGGCGTCGCCGCCGAGCCGGCCGTCGATGCCGACCTGCACGAGATAACGGTGGCTGTCATAAGACGCGCCGCTGTCCGACTCGCCCTCGACATGGCCATAGGCGCCTTCGATGCGGGTCCAGAAATTGCGCGGACCGGCATAGGCCGCCTCGCCATTCGCAGATGCATCGGCGTCGCCGGCGCCCGGCAGATAACGATCGCCGACACGCTGGCGCAGCGTCGGCAGCTCGGTCAGGTTGAGCAGCACGACGGGATAGTTTTCGTAAACGGGCACCGTCGGGGCCAGGATATCGGTCATCCGCAGATACCAGTCGCCGTCGGCCGGGTCGGCGATGCCGTTCTGGAAGAGACCGTAGAGATG
>NNBT01000157.1_pt1 | contig 11115 bp, 7 predicted proteins | sample 1173831 | NCBI WGS metagenome assembly NNBT01 (sample SAMN07173936, study PRJNA388173) | plant metagenome | isolation source: symbiotic tissue sample KVJ10 | place: Norway: Troms, Kvaloya island | reverse complement strand
ATTTTGCAAATGCATACTAATGAGCATTACTGTATCCGTAAGATATAGTTGATTTATCTGAAAATGGCTGAATTTTGTAAGTGATTATACGTAAATTTGTTTTGCTCAACTGCGATCGCTTCTTGTCGCAGATATGTCAGCCGGAAAAAGAAAGTGCTGAGTAAACAATAAACTTCTTGCATGAATCAAAAGCCCTCACCCTAAATCCCTCTCCCAAGCTTGGGCTACGGTGTACACACATCTTTGTATAAAACCAAAATCGTTGAAGATCCCCCTAAATCCCCCTTAAAAAGGCAGGGCTGTTTCATTCCCTAAAAGGCGCTGATTTACAAGCGTTTCAACCAAAAAAACCAGGTGACTAAAAAATCTGATTGGGCAAGAAAATGGTGAACGCACTTAAATTTGCTGGTTGAGGTGGTAATTTTTCTTTATCCCACTCAAGCAAATTTCTGACTCATACTCTTGACAAAATCCCTAAGAGATCGAATGAAACAGCCCTGGGGGGGTTGGGGGGGATCTAAACGCTGTGAGGCAACTCTCAAAGACTTGTGTGTACACCGTAGCCAAGCTTGGGAGAGGGACTTTTAAATTCGCTCCCCTTCTCCCAATTTTGGGAGAAGGGGTTGGGGGATGAGGGCGAATTTTGTCTAATATTAGCCCCTGCTGATTATGAGTTCTATTAATCTGTTGTGATGCCTGTGACAGACTACTAGCTCATAGATATTCATTTTTCTACAGATAGAGTTAATTAAAAATATTAAGCACAATATTATCTTAGCCAAACATAAATATAAAATCAGATGCAATCTTTGAGTTGAACCCATATATTACATGGGCTGGAACATTCACCCTATTGTTGGAAATCCGCAGGATTATTTTAATGAAAAAATTAAAGGCTCAAGTATTTTTAGGCTTGACAGGTGCATTTTTGGCAGTCGGATATTCCAGTTTGCTAGCTACAGAAATTCCCATACAGAGTACATCAAACCTGAGAAAGGATTTAGTAGCGCAATTAGAAACTAATCCCAATGTCAATGAGTATCTGGAGAAAAATAAACCAGAAAGTTATAAAGCTCTGAAAAAGCAGTTAGATGCAGCTATTGAGGATGCCAAAAAACCGAGTGAAGATAAAGTAGTAAAAAATCTTTGGTTATTATCAAAAACTAATCCTCAAATAAAGTGGAGAGAAAATAACGGCAAAATTGAATATCTGATGGCAAGTTGGAAATATGTCCAAAACCCAACCGAGGATTGGAAAGTAGGTACAAAAAAAAGTATCGAAGCACGGACTTGGTTAACAGCCGTTCCTCAAGTTAAGGAATTTTGTCAAAATTGTAAGGGGATCGGTATAAATATTCCCGGTAATATTATGCTTTCTCTGAGGTTACAGCAGTATTTAGGCTTAATTTTAAATAGAAATTCAAATAAAACGCATTTTGTCGAAATGTGGGTGAAAGCTGAGGATTTAAGTAGACCATGCATAGACCCAGAAATTAATGATTCTAGTTGTAATGTTTTTAAGATACCGATTCCTGCTAGTTATCCGATTTTGCAAGAGATATACACAGCTTCTTATGCAGTCGCTAATCAAGAACATTATCCTTGGACGGGTTTAGGTTACACCTATGATTGGGGAAATCCGAAAAAACCTCGTGAAGGAGCTAGTGAGTTTCTGATCGAAGGAACTAAAGAAAAACCGATAGAAGTAGAAGTTGTTTCAGTCACAGCTACAAAAGAATATTGTAATAATCAATATTTAACGGTAAAAGATTAGAAATGAGCGCTCATGAAACATCTTGAAGGTAAAGTGGCTTTAGTAACAGGTGCTACGCGGGGAATTGGTAGGGGAATTGCCATTGGCCTTGGTGAAGCAGGTGCAACTGTATACATCACGGGTCGCAGCCTCAACAACTCTTCCAGTGATGGGGTTTCAGGAAGTCTTAGTGAAACGAAATCAGCCATCGAGGAAGTCGGTGGTGTATGCATTCCCGTCCAAGTAGACCACAGCGACGATGAGCAGGTGCGTTTGCTTTTCGATCGCATTCAAGATGAGCAAAATGGCCAACTCGACCTACTAGTAAATAATGCTTACTCAGGAGTTCAGGCATTAAAAGACGCTCAGGGACAACCCTTTTGGGCTTCTGAACCTAGTCTTTGGGATGCTAGCAACAACGTTGGACTTCGGAGCCACTATGTTGCGAGTGTTTTTGCGGCTCGAATGATGACTAAGCGTAACTCTGGACTCATTTGCACTATTTCCTCGTGGGGTAGTATGTTTTATCTCTTTAATACAGTTTATGGTGTTGGCAAAGCAGCTTGCGATCGCCTAGCTGCTAATATGGCTGTTGAGTTAAAGCCCCATAACGTCACTTCTGTTTCAATTTGGCCGGGTATTGTTGGTACTGAGCTTTTTTCCCGTTTTGCTTCTGAAATGAATCAAACCAATGTTACTGAAAATAATTTCTCATTTTTAAGCGATCGCTACAACTGGGAAACTCCCTTATTAACTGGACGAGCGATCGCTGCACTTGCTAGTGAGCCAAATATAATCCGCCATACAGGACGCGTGCAGATTGTTGCCGAACTGGCTCAGAAATATAATCTTGTAGATGAAAATGGCGACCGGACTGCATCCCTACGTTCTCTACGTTTTGTACTACCTGCTGCATTACCTGTACTGAGAAACTACTCATGGCTCATACCTGATATAAAAATGCCGTGGTCGCTGCTATTATTGAATGCCCTCAGTTCGCCTAAAATTTAATGGGCATCGGGCATGGAGCCAGAAAAGATGCGTCTTAAATAATGCAATAATAAGTCTTTGAACTCCGTTAAGGGACTTCCAAGAAATAAATTATCCAAATAAACGAACCACAGAGACAAGGCAGCGCGGTCTTGGGGTTTCCCCCATGAGCGACTGCCGCGCAGAGAACACAGAGAGAAGAAAAATAGAGAGGATTTTTCCGTCAGTTTTGGGGTATTTTTTTATTTGGAAGTCCCTAACGAGTATTTGAACTGGATGAATCCACCTTTGATACTCGTGAATCAAAATACCTTCAAAAACCTTGATGTATCCTTACTGCTCGCCTACTGTCCACCCACTTTAGAATAAGCAAATTTTGTCACCCCTTTACTAAATAAGCTGTTTGAGATCGTAAAACTTTGTATCCTGAATTAATAGGTCTTAATAGTTCTTTTAAAACTGGTGCAAGAAGATTTTCGGTTAATTGTTGATTTAGTTTTAGTTCTAGGCGTTGCAGCCTGTGGCGGACTATTAGCGGCACTTTTGCAACAACCCGTGCTGCTGGGGTATCTCATTGGTGGGATAGTCATTGGGCCAACGGGACTGGGATTGATTAAAGAACTGATTCAAGTCGAGACTCTGGCACAATTCGGGGTCGCCTTTTTGTTATTCGCTTTGGGTGTGGAATTTTCCTTTGCAGAACTCAAGAAGGTAAAAGCGATCGCTCTTGGTGGAGGTGGACTCCAGATTGCTTTGACGATTTTGGTCACGGTTTTAGTATGCGGGTTAAGTGGAGCCTGGGGAGCCTTACCTGCGAAGGGAATGTTTTTGGGGTGTATTCTGTCGCTGTCTTCCACTGCGGTTGTCCTTAAGTGCTTGATGGAGCGCAACGAAACAGAAACGCCCCACGGGCAAGTAATGCTCGGAATTTTAGTTGTCCAGGACTTGGCATTAGGACTGATGTTAGCAGTCTTACCAGCCCTCAACCAGCCAGCAGAAACAATTGGCATTGCTGTCCTCACAGCGCTAGGTTCGATTGCTTTATTTGCTGCTGGGGCGGTAGCTGCGGGGATTTGGCTGATACCGCCTTTGTTGCAATTGCTAGCCCGTACTGAAAGCAAAGAACTATTTTTATTAGGGGTTGTAGCCCTGTGTTTGGGCATTGCCCTGTTGACAGAGCATTTGGGACTGTCCATTGAAATGGGGGCATTTGTTGCGGGTTTGATGATTTCTGAGGTAGAGTACGCCGACCAAACCCTGACTTATGTCGAACCACTGCGAGATATCTTTGCCAGTTTGTTTTTTGCCGCCATTGGGATGTTAATTGACCCAGTGTTTTTGTGGAACAACCTAGAATTGATTTTGGGGTTGGTGGCAATAGTTTTCGTCGGTAAATTTTTGATTATCACGCCCTTAGTGAAACTGTTCCGCTACCCTTTGAAAACAGCCATAATCGCCGGTTTGGGACTGGCGCAAATTGGGGAATTTTCCTTTGTTCTCGCTAGTGAAGGGCAGTCTTTGGGGCTGGTGTCCCGACAAATATACTTATTAATTTTGGGAACTACCGCAGTTACTCTCATGCTGACTCCTTTTGTACTGCGGTTAGTGCCATTTTTATTTAACTTTGCCGAATCAATGCCTTGGTTGAAACCATATTTAGAAGAAGATGAGGCGCGGGATGTATCGGAAGATTTGCCTTTCAAAGACCATGTAGTAGTTTGTGGCTATGGGCGAGTCGGCAAGAATTTGGTGAAGTTGTTGCAGCAACACGACCTACCTGTGGTAGTAATCGACCAATCGGAGAGGAGAATTCAGCAGTTGCGCGAGGCTGGGGTGTCTTATGTCTATGGTAATTGCGTCAGTTTACACGTTTTGGAAACTGCCGGGGTGAATCATGCCAAAGGAATGGCGATCGCACTCCCAGACCCCATAAGTACTCGTCTTTGCTTGAAACGCGCTTTGGAATTGCGCCCAGAATTAGATTTGGTTGTCCGTGCTACCCAGGATAAAAATATTGAGGTGCTGTATCAATTGGGAGCCAGGGAAGTTGTGCAACCAGAGTTTGAAGCCAGCTTAGAAATGGCAACCTACTTATTAACTGGCTTAGGCTTGTTGTCGCCAGCTGTCGTCCAACGAGAAATGCAGCAAATCCGCAACGATCATTATTTAGATTTGCGGCCAGAGCGCTCTGCAACTGAAGTGGCTCGTGATTTGCGCCAAGCCACCCGCGATTTAAATCAGCGTTGGTATCCTCTGCCATCTAATTCGCCCTTAATTGGCATGACCATAGAAGAAGCGGATATGCGCTATTTAACAGGAGCGAGTTTGATGGCAATTCGCCGCGCTAACGGCGATGAAATCGATTATCCCAATAATCAAACCAAATTAGCAGAAGGCGATCGCTTGCTGGTAGTGGGAGCAGATGAAGAACTGGCGGCTTTGGCAGAATTCGCTAAGGGACAAGCGGCTGTTCCCGGAGAAAATAGTGCTTGTCAGTGGGTAACAGTCAATGCAGACGCGCCAACACTAGGTAAAACCCTTGCAGATTTAGATATCGCCAAGCAATTTGGAGTACAGGTACAGGCAATCCGGCGAGATGGTAAATTTATCCGCTATCCTGATGGCGGCATGGATTTGCGAGTCGGCGACCAAGTATTATTATGTGGTGGCTTGACAGGTTTGAGTCAACTAGAACAGTTATTTGCGATCGCTAATTCAGTACCCCTTTCTATCCCAATGGTGAAAGCTGGTGAGGCAGAAGCGCTCAAAGACTTTCTACCTGCGGATAGTGTGACTGATTAAGGTTTAAGACTCCGCAAGTTAAGCAATTCAATATAGCGATCGCGCCTTTGGGATGGTAGTGACTTGGCTCTGAAGGGGATGCTTTTTCATATTCTTCTAGGATAATACCCAGATCCAAGATGTTATCTCTGATGCGGACATCATCATGGATTGAGTAATTTACAGCTCAGTTTCGGTAACAGTCCATCCGTAAGAGCTTAAGAGGATGTTTAAAAAGTGGTTGTAGGATAAGGCGACAAATCAAGCTTGAGGACTGGCGCTCTTTTGCCCTTGACTACTCTAAATTTTGATTATCTTTTGCAGACAAGTATTTAATGGGGTCATCTGCTTGATCTTTGCTAATCGCAGAAGTTTTTGGTCTATTGAATTTGATTACCTTGTTTGATAACTGAATTTATCTAAGAATAGAGCTTTACTTTTTACAAATTTCTTCTATCTTTACAATACTTTTTTATCTCATGTTTTCAGTTATCAGATACCTTGGCGATAATGATAATTACTGTACTGTAGATACAGTACTTTATCCAAAATTATTTGTGAGAACGCTTTTTAAGACTTAATGGCAAAAGTCAGATGAAGAGAAGCGATCGCGAAACTTTCTTACGCGATAATGGTTATAAACTACGAAAAACTACGTTTTTACATCGTTGTAGCTGTCTCTTTTCATCTTTAAAATATTCCTGAAATTATACTTATAATGTTGTACACAAGTTTACGTATTATTACTAGAGTATCTGCTAATCTACTCTGTAAGCTTTTAGGACAGCCTAGTGTTAGTAATTTAGAAACTAAACTCCACGATCAACAAATTCAAATTCAGCAGTTAGAAGAGCAAGAAAGGGCGCTTTACCGAGTTATTAGTAAAATCCGAGCTTCTCTTGAATTAGAAACAATTTTTCGTACAGCCACTAAAGAAACTTGCAAATTACTCCGCATTGAGAGAATTGCCGTTTATCGTTTCTATGAAAACTGGGGTGGAGAATTTGTCAGCGACTTTGAGTTTGCAGAGACTGGATGGGATGATGTAGAGACATTAGGAAAAAATACAGTTTGGAATGACTCTTATCTACAACAAAATCAAGGTGGACGGTATCGTAATAATGAAACTTTAATTGCTTCAGATGTCTACGCAGCAGGCTTGTCTCAATGCCATTTAGAAATTTTAGAACAGTTCCATATTCGAGCTTATGCAACTGCACCAATATTTGTGGGAAAAAACCTGTGGGGAGTGCTTGCAGCTTATCAGCATTCACAGCCACATGAATGGAAACAATTAGAAATTCAGTTTCTATCTCAGATTGCAACGCAGTTAGGATTTGCAGTTAAACAAGCAGAATTTTTAGCTCAAGCAGAACAAAAAGCAGCAGAACTGTATAAAGCAAATCAGCAGCAGGAGATTCTATTTAATTTAGTTGCTGAAATTCGTGAATCTCTGAATCTAGACACCTTGTTTAAGACTACTGCACGAGAAATTCGTAAGGCTCTCCGTAGCGATCGCGTCAGTATCTTTCGATTTGACCCGGAATCGAACTATACCTCTGGTGAATTTGTCTCTGAGAATGTATTGCCTGACTACGATTCTACGATCGCCATCAAGGTCAAGGATAATTGTTTTGGTGAAAACTATGCAGTTGCTTATCATCAAGGGCGTATACAGGTATTATCAGATATTTATCAATCTGGTCTAAAAGATTGCCACATTCAACTGTTAGAGCAATTTCAAATCAAGGCACAAATTGTTGCACCTTTAATGAAAGGAAAAACTTTATGGGGACTACTATGCGTTCATCAGTGCCATTGTTCGCGCGAGTGGAAAAAATCGGAAATTCAATTTATCCACCAGTTAGCTGCTCAGTTTAATGTAGCTTTAGAACATTCTGAGTTATTAGAGCAATTCCGCTCTCAAGCTAATCAACTTGCTCAAGCAAATAATGCTTTAGAAATAGCAAATTCTCAGCTAGAAAAACTTAGTAAGCTAGATGCTCTAACCCAAATCGCCAACCGTCATTGTTTCGATCAGTTTTTAGAGCAGGAATGGGATCGACTAAAACTAAGTGAAAATTATTTATCTTTAATTATATTTGATATTGACTATTTCAAGGATTATAACGATTCTTATGGACATCTAGCTGGAGATGAATGCTTAATACAAGTTGCTCGTGCAGCACAATCTGTATTAAAGCGTCCTACCGATCTACTAGCTCGTTATGGTGGTGAAGAATTTGTTGTAATTTTGCCAAATACGAACGAATCAAGTGCGATTAAGATAACTAAGTTGATTCAAAAATCTATTCAAGAATTAAAGATTCCTCATAAAAAGAAGAATAACTTTCAATATTTTGTGACCGTCAGCTTAGGTGTTGCAATTCAAAGACCAACAGATAAAAGTTCATCTCAAGATTTAATTAACGCCGCCGACAAAGCTTTATATAAAGCTAAAGAACAAGGACGCAATAGGTGGGTTTTTGCTGCAAAACTCTAAGTTTAATGATGAAACAATTAAAAATATAAAATTAAAAATACACAACTTTAATTGTGGGCTTGTATCCCATAATAAATAGAGAATTGCTTCGAGATGCGAGGCGCAAGGCATCTTTATTCCACGCCCACGGCTTAAGCCGTGGGCTTGAATTTTTAATTCGAGTGAAGCGATCGGTTGTGATTTTTCTGCCTCACTCCTAACTCACTTGTGGCTTGATGTAGGCGATCGCTTGTTTCCAAACGGTGGTTTGCTGACTGTTTTCATCCGCAATACAGATACACTGTGGATCTTGCCATAAAACCCTTCCTGTGAGGATGTCGCCAGTCAGCAGCTTTAACTCTACTGGCGTTGTTTGTTTAATCAGGTTTTGGACTTGTCTAATACTGGGTAAAGTGGTGTCAAATTCGGTAAGCATTTTTAGTAAAGATGAACCTACAAGGCAAAATAAAGAGTAACTAATCCTTGATAATTCATCCTTGAAGAAATGGCAATCGAATTTACTAAGTATCATGGTCTAGGCAACGACTTTATTCTCATTGACAATCGCTCGTCATCTTTGCCTGTAGTGACTCCAGAGCAAGCGATCGAGTTGTGCGATCGCCATTTTGGTATCGGTGCTGATGGTGTCATTTTTGCCCTCCCTGGAGAAAACGGCACGGACTACACCATGCGGATTTTTAATTCTGATGGTTCAGAACCAGAAATGTGTGGCAATGGCATTCGCTGTTTAGCTGGCTTTTTAGCAGATTTAGAAGGAGAATCCCGAAATCAAGACTCATATCGCATTCATACTTTGGGTGGTGTAATGACTCCCCAACTCTTATCTGATGGTCAAGTTAAAGTAGATATGGGTTTACCCAGGTTACTCGCTAGCGAAATTCCTACCACTCTTACACCCGCCCAAGAAAAAGTAATTTCTCAGCCGTTAGAGGTGGCGGGGCAAACTTGGGATGTCACCTGTGTAAATATGGGAAATCCTCACTGCATTACCTTTGTGGAAGATGTCGCAGCAATTGAGTTAGAAACCATCGGCCCGAAATTTGAGCATCACCCAGTTTTTCCGCAACGCATAAATACCGAATTTATTCAAGTGGTACGCCGTGACTATTTGAAAATGCGGGTGTGGGAACGGGGTGCTGGGATTACCTTAGCTTGCGGGACTGGTGCTTGTGCTTCTTTGGTGGCTGGTGTGCTAACCGGGAAATGCGATCGCGCCGCAACTGTAGAATTACCTGGCGGCCCCTTGCAAATTGAATGGTCAGAAATCGACCAACGAGTTTATATGACAGGCCCGGCTGAAAAGGTATTCACTGGTAGACTGTAACCGATTTACTATTGGCATTACTCAAATAGTAGTGCCAATAGTAAGTCTAGTGGCGGGCTGTGCGATCGAGTCGAACCGGTTTCTTATACCAATTCAATTAATGATTGCAACACGTCCTTGGGTAAAGACGCGATGAATCGCGTCTCTACAATATGGTCTATTTGTTGCATTATTTTGGGGAACTGGCGGATGAATCTATTTCTGGTGAAGATTGAATCTGGGGATTAATTTTAGATTGCACAGATTCTTTATTAGAAATTGCTAGATATATACCCCCTACAATTAGAGCCAACCCTAACAAGTTAAAAATACTCAAGTTTTCCGAGAAAAGTATCCAAGCAAGAATCGCAACAATCACCGGATTGAGTAGTAAGAGTAAAGAGATAAATCCTGATGAAAAATTTTTGAGGCTGTATACAATTAGCCCATGACCCAAGGCTTCGCAAATAGCAGCTAGCGCAAATACTACTAACCACCCCGACAAGGTAACTGGGAAAACTTGTTTTTCCAAGATTAGTACTACTGGTATCATCAATGAAGTTGCGATCGCACAGCGCCACAGGAGGATAGCGATCATTGAAAACTTATTGCCAATCTGCTCAATAAGTAAAAAGTTTGCTGCATAAAATATCGATGATATGAGGGCAACAGCATCACCTGTAAAATTATGATTAGAACGCAACAAATCTTCAAATACAACAGCGATCGCACCGATTATGGCTAAGATCAAACCGATGATAAATTTGCGCCCAAAAATTTGATTAAAAAATAGCCATCCTCCTAAAGTAGTAAATAGCGGATTGAGGCTACCTAACGCATTAGCATTAGCTGCACCAGTCTGAGTTAGCGACCAAGTCCAAGATAATCGACCTAATACATGAACTAGACCCACTGCGATTAAAAGCGCTATCTCTTTGATTGGATAACGTTGCTGTGGTAATACAGGTTTATCTTCTGTAATTTGAGTCCGTGCTTGGTTAATTCCACTCCATAAGCCAAAGATAATTGTCGCTATCCATAAGCGATTAAATAATGTAGCAACAGGACTCATTTCTCTAACAGCGACTTTAATAAATATTGCTGTTGAAGATAAAGCTAATAATGCAATTATTACTATGATTATCGGCAGGATTTTTGAAGTTTTATCAGACTTTTCTGCTGTTAGGCTTAATTGATTTTCTGCCATTTAGTTTATATTGATTATACCAACCGCCACGTGCGCCTTCTCTACGAGACACTACGTGAACGCGCAGCGTCTCGTTAGAGAAGGGAGAAGGAGTAATTATTTGGGATTACTTAGGTAATAGTGCCATAGAAGTCTTGCCGCAACTGCTCGCCACGGTCGCCAGTGCTGTGTCATGGCTTCTAGTTGTGCGGGTGTTGGACGCGTCGCCAAGTTTTTGAGTTTTTGTAGGGCGATCGCGATCGCTAAATCGCCTTTAGGAAAGACATCAGGACGTTGCAACGCCATGAGCAAATAAATATCAACTGTCCAATCTCCGATGCCTTTGAGACGCTTTAACTCGGTTCTGATAGCAGTTTCGTCCATTGTTTGGAGCTTGGTTAGATCAAGCTGACCAGTTGCGATCGCCTGAGCCAACCCACGACAGTATAAAATCTTTTGCCGACTGAATCCAATCGCTCTTAATTGAACATCATCCAATATCAGAAAATTTTCTGGCGTCAGAGTTACAACAACCCCACAGAGTCTTGTAAATACTGCCCTTGCAGCCGCTACAGAAACTTGCTGTTCCAGAATTATAC
>NNBT01003507.1_pt1 | contig 11126 bp, 7 predicted proteins | sample 1173831 | NCBI WGS metagenome assembly NNBT01 (sample SAMN07173936, study PRJNA388173) | plant metagenome | isolation source: symbiotic tissue sample KVJ10 | place: Norway: Troms, Kvaloya island | reverse complement strand
GGCCGCGCCGTCCATACCCCAAACATAGCTTTGCATCTGTCCGGTGACAGTGATCTGGATACGACGATCGGCAGCTCGCGCGGCCAGTGGGTTGACGGCCCGCAGTCGCCGCTCGAGCGCATTCCCGACGATCGCTCCGGCAGCAGGGGCCGAAGTCGCGATGCGCTGAACGGTTGCGCCGGCCGTTGCGAGGATCAAGCCGGTGCGCTCCACGGCCCCCTCCCGCAGGGCAAGAACCGGAAAGGCCCTCTCGCCCCGCGGCAGCTCTAGCATGATGTCGAGGCGCTGACCCATGCTGATCGGGAACTTCGTGTCGACGATTGGCCGGACGGGTTGACCGTCGACTGCGACCAGTGTGCCGCGCACTGCACCCGTGTCGATCGTGAAGGCCGTCGCTGTGGCGCCGTTGATGATGCGCAGGCGGACGCGGCCACGGTTTTCCACGCGCACGACTTCGGGATCGTCGAGCGTGCGGTCATTGGCGAGGTAGGCATCGTAGTCGATGTCGTTGAGGTCCATGTTGCGGTGTCCCATCGCCGAGTGATCCATCATCGGCATGCCGGCCATGCCGCCTTGACGGGGGACCGGTGTGTTCGTCTGCTCGCCGTGTCCCTGACCGCTTTTGAGGCGGGCGAGCAGTTCCTCGGCCGGCGTGAACGAGAAGTCGTGCAGGAGGATGACGACCTCCTGCTTGTCGCGCTCCCGGTCGGCCGCTGTCCGCACGATGAGGGGTGCGGCGAGAAGGTTCTGCTCCTGCAACGTGTGGGCGTGCATCCAGTGGGTGCCGCCGGCGCCGACGGGGAACGCGTAGCGCACGGTTTCCGTCGGCCTGATCAGCGGCATGGGATTGTCGGGCACACCGTCCATCCGCCAAGGCGGCGTCAGGCCATGCCAATGGATCATGGTCGGCTCGTCGATCTCGTTGACGAGATCGACGTCGAAACTCGCGCCGGCATCCAACCGGACGCCTTGCGTCCCGTTAGGCTGCGACAGTCCAAAGACGCGCACCGCCTTGCCGTTGACCTCGAGGGTGCGGCTGACGATGCCGAGCCTGAGCGGCGGAGCGGTGGCCGAGGCCTGCGACCAGGCGCTCGAGGGACGGATGACGGTGGCCGCGCCGAAGGCGGCGGCGCCTGTCATCACGGCGGTGAGAAAGTTGCGTCGGTTCATGGGTTCACTCCAGGAATGGCCTGCGTTCCATGCAGGCGAACTGATCCCGCACGCCGCGAGGGCGCGCATCGAAGTCCCCGATGCGAGATCGGGCAGTCGTTCGGATCAGCTTCGAGGAGGTCCGTGAGGAGGGCCGACGGAAATGCCCGCCGATTGCGCTCCGGCCGGCAGGAGATGAGAGGGCGGTGTGGGCAGACCGGACTGGCCCGTGACGGGTGGCACGACGCTGACACAGGCCGCACACGACTTCTGGCAGCAACGGTCGATGCTCATGTCGGCCGTCTTGCTACCTCCGTCGTGCTCGGAGTGCACGGCCGCGATTTCCGCACCGTCGCTGAGAGAGACGCTGCTTGCCGCCAAGGGGTCGGGGCAAGGCATGGCGTGGACGGCGGTCATGGAAGCTGTGAGAAGGGCGAACACGAACGCGGCCATCACGGCCGTTCTCAATCGTCCGAAAATGTTCGCCACCAACGTCATATGCGCAGACTACCTCTTACTTGTCTCTAGCGCACCGGGAACCGGCCTGGGTTGATCAGGATCAAGGCCGACCCTCTTACGGCCGGGGTTCATAAAGCGCCACCATGGTCTTGTGATGACGCGCCTGACATCGGCAATGTCGCCGGCCAGGCGAAGTGCGGGAGCGTGAGGAAAGCGAGGTAACCAAGCCCGGCTGCCGCAACGGTAGCAGCCGCGATCGGAAGCCAGAAGCGGACTGGTCCTGTTCCTGCTGCGACAACCAGGCGCCCGGCGGCGTTCGCGGCGAGCGCCAGCAGGACGGCGTGACCGACGGCCTCCGTGTCCGCCGACACGCCGAGGAGACGCAGGGCGCTCAGCACCGCCACGTCGACGTCGAAGGTGCCGGTGATCGCCGATGTCGCCACCATGCCGGCTGCGTTTCCGGCCGAAACGGCGGTGCTGATCGTCGACACGATGGCGAAGAGTATGGCGAAAGCGAGCAGCGCGCTCAGATCGAAGGGGTTGCGCGGCACCTGCTCGCCGTCGGCCGGCACGGCACCCCGCGCCAGGAAGAGCATGCCACAGATTGCGAATGCCGCGACCGCGGCAAGAATGGCGAGCCCGGCAACGCCGAGCACCGCGGGCGCGACGATGGCGACGATGCCGGTCACCCGCAGCACGGATACGCCGGCGGCGAGTGTAGCGGCACCGGCCAGCGGCCAGGAATTGCCGCCGGCCGCGGCCGTGCGAGCTAGGGCGAGCGTCACCGCCGTCGACGAGATCACGGCCCCCGCCAGTCCGCCGACCAGCACGCCGCGCGTGGTTCCGAAGAGGCGCACGGCGATATAGCCAAGGAACGAGATCGCGGCGGTCAGCACGGTGAAGAGCCAGACCTGCTGCGGATTGAATCCGCCCCACGGATCGATGGCGCGGGCCGGCAGGAGTGGCAGAACGATCGCGGTCATCGCGGCGAGCACAAGCGCCGAGCGCAGCTCGAGCCAGGTGATCCGCTTCAGAAGGCCGTGGAGGAGGTCGCGGCTGGCGAGGACAGCCGCGAGCGCGGCGCCCCCGGCGGCCGCGGCGACTTGTTCGCCCGCGACCGACAGAGCCCCGAGAATGAAGACGCCGAGCCCGGCGATGACCCCGGTGGCGCTGAACGTCCCGTCATGCATGGATTCCCGCGCCTTGAACCAGGTGAGGACCGCGGTGAAGACGACGAGCCCGGCGATGAGCACGGACGGTGCATCGAGCCGGAGCGCCAGCGCCTGTACCAAGCCTCCAAGGAGACCGGAGATCCCATAGGTGCGGATGCCGGCGGTGCGCGCGCCGTCCGGCGCATCGCGTTCGCGCCAGCCGCGCTCCAGTCCGACCAAAAGACCGATTGCCAGCGCCAGGCCGAGCTGCAGGATCAGGGCATCCATCGCCGGGCCTGTCTTTGCCAGGCGGCATCGCAGCGTGAGGCGTTCACGGTGCGCTCCGGACCATCCGGCACAGCACGTCGTCGCGGCGCCAGAAGTGATGCCACAGGGCGGCGCCCGCATGAGCGACAGCAACTGCCAGCAGCGTCCAGCTCAGCAGGCTGTGGATCGGTGCGACGCTGAAGGTCAGATACATGGCAACCGTACTGGTGGCGGCCAGCGCGAAGCGAAGGCCGTAGAGCGTGAGGTGCGTGATGGCGGCGAACTTCTGCGCGAGCCGGGATGTCCCTTCCACCGGCGCCGGTCTGCCGTGCCTGATGCGAAGGACGAGGAGCAGAAACGCCAGTCCCATGATCAGCCAGCCGCTCCAGGCGTGGACCTGACGCACGAAGAGATCGAAGGGACGCTGCTCGAGACCGCCCGACACCATGTGGGTGCGCTGAACGGCCCAGGCGGTCGGCACCTGGGCGATGCACAGAAGGAGGATCATCCAGTGTATCGCGCGCTGGGTGGCGGAGAATGTGCCGGGCAGCGCTGTGGCCGGGTGAGGACGGTTCGAAGTCCAATCAAGCTTCGACCTCGATGAGATCGCTAGTGCGCGCCGCGAACTCGAGCGCGTAGGCCAGCTCCCCCGTAGTCTCGGCGTGGACGTACAGGAAGGGCTGGCCGCGATCGATCTCGTCGCCCAGCCGGACATTCATCATGACGCCGGCCGCCTTGGCCTCGGGCGCGCCGGCAAGCTTGGCGAGACGAGCGATCTTGCGATTGTTGATTTGGACCACGCGCCCGGCACGGGCTGCGACCAGGGGGTGGCGCTGGGTGGCTCTCGGAGGTTCACGCAACCCGCCCTGCGCCTCGCAGATCGCCTTGAACTTCGTCCAGGCTCGGCCATCCGCAAGCGTCTCAAACGCCAGCGCCGCGCCCTTCCCCTTCCCGGCCTTGCCGCCGATTTCCAGCGCCGCGCCGGCCAGCAGGGCCGCGCGGCGGCGCAGATCGTCCGGCGCGTCGGGAGCGTTCTGGAGCACGGCCAGGACATCGAAGGCTTCAAGCGCGGGTCCGATGCCTCGGCCGACAGGTTGGGAGCCGTCGGTCTGGACGCAGGTGACCGAAAGGTCGAAGCGTTTGCCGACGGCTGTCAGCTGCGCAGCGAGATGATCAGCCGCCTCCTCGCCGCGCACCTTGGCGGTGGCGCCGACCGGTATGTCGATGACGACGTGGGTAGAGCCCGCGGCGATCTTCTTGGACAGCACGGAGGCGATGAGCTGGCCCTCGGTATCGACGTCGAGTTCGCGTTCGACGCGGACGAAGATGTCGTCAGCGGGACTGAGATGGACCGCGCCGCCCCAGGCGATGCAGCCGCCTTCGATCTCAACGACCCGCCGGAGCGTGGCGATGTCGAGATCGACCGGCGCTAGCGTCTCCATCGTGTCGGCCGTGCCGGCCGGCGAGGTGATAGCGCGCGAGGAGGTCTTCGGCATGACCAGCCCGTTAGCCGCGACGATTGCGACGACGATCGGCGTCGTCCGGTTTCCGGGCAGACCGCCGACACAATGCTTGTCGACGATGATAGGCGCGTCCCAGCGCATCCGCTCGCCAACATCGATCATGGCGCCGGTCAGATGAGCGGTTTCGTCCGTGTCCAGCGGCAGCGCCGCACTGGCGGTCAGGAAGGCGGCGAGATGCACTTCGGTGTAGCGGCCGGCAACGACATCCCTGACGATCCCGTCGAAAGCGCGGGCGTCGAGACGATTGCCATAGATGCGTCGCCGCACGCTGGCGAGCGACTCGACAGTAGGCGGATGGCTCACCCGTACCTCGTCGCCTTCGCTGAGGCCGAGCAGCTCCCATGCCGTCTCCGAAATACCGACCTCGTCTAGGGTGAGCAGGCTATCGCCGGTCACCTGGAAGAGCGTCGCCTGCACGTCGCGGGCGCCGTTGGAAACAAGGACCTGCGAGCGGCTCGAAAGCCCTTCGGAACGGCAGACATCGCAATCGGCGCGCATGATGACGACCGGCTGATGCTGGGTATGCAGACCGAGGCGGCGGACGCGGTGATTTTGCCGGGCGGGGACGCCGGAGATTGTCTGGGAGGCTTTCAAAGGCTGAAGCTCTGCTCCTGGCGCGGAACGGTGGCGTTCCACCCGAGCTCTCGCTCGATGCGGATGCGCAGCGCCTCCGACGCCTCGTCCTCGCCATGAACGATGAACAGCTTTGCCGGCGGCTGGCGAAAGCCGGAGAGCCAGCGCATGAGTTCGTCGGCGTCGGCATGGGCCGACAGCATGGAGAGATCATCGACCTCAGCGCGGATCGGGATCCACTGGCCGTGAATCTTGATCTCGCGTGCGCCCTGCACCATGGCGCGACCGCGCGTTCCGGCCGCCTGAAAGCCGGAGAACAATACCGTGTTCTTGGCGTCCGGCGCGAACGCCTTGAGGTGATGCAGGACCCGGCCGCCGGTGGCCATGCCGCTCGCCGAAACGACGACTTTGGGGTAGGGACTGGCGGTGATCGCCTTGGAGCCCTCGACGTCCCGCGTGTAAGTGGCGATTGCGCAGATCGCCGTGCATTCTTCCGGAGTGAGGCGGTGATCAGCGTGATGGGCGTGCAGCAGGTCGGTGGCGTCGATCGCCATCGGGCTGTCGAGATAGACCGGCACCTTGGCGAGACGCCCGGCCGTTTTGAGCTTCCACAGGTGATAGAGCAAGGACTGGGCRCGTCCGACCGCGAAGGCCGGGATGATGACCGTGCCGCCGCGCGCGACCGTACGCTCGATGACCGCGCCGAGCGCCTCTGTCGGGTCGGTCGTATCGTGCGTGCGGTTGCCATAGGTCGATTCGACCAGCACGACATCCGCTTCGGCGACGGCCGTCGGGTCGGGCAGCACGGGATCGCCATAGCGGCCGAGATCGCCCGAGGCGACGACGCGCCGACCGCACCAGGAGATTTCAGCGATCGCCGCGCCAAGGATGTGTCCGGCATGGCGGAAGGTCAGGGTCGCGCCGCCCGGAAGCTTGGTCGCCTTGCCGAAGGAAACGGGGGTGAAGAATTCGAGAGCCCGTTCGGCATCGCGGATACCGTACAACGGCAGGGCCGGCTTGTGCTTGGAAAAACCCTTGCGATTGGCGTATTCGGCGTCCTTCTCATTCAGGTGCGCGCTGTCTTTCAGAATGAGTTCGGCGATGTCGCGTGTTGCTGCGGTCGCGTAGATGCGGCCACGGAAGCCGTCACGAACCAGCTTCGGCAGATAGCCGGAATGGTCGAGATGGGCGTGCGTCAGGACGACGGAGTCGATGCTCGACGGTGGGACCGGCAACGGCGCCCAGTTCAACTCGCGCAGGTTCTTGAGGCCCTGGAACAGGCCACAGTCGACCAGGATGCGCGTGTCGCCATCGGACAGGAGGTGCTTGGAGCCGGTGACGGTGCCTGCGCCGCCGAGAGAGGTCAGGGTCAGCATGTGGTCTTTCAATTGGTTTGTGGGGACAGGTCGGCGGGACGGCCGCGCCCGTCGACGGCGTTGGATTCGGCGGGGGTGAGGAGATCGTCGCGAGACCAGCCCGTGAGCGGGGCCGCCGCTTCGATCAGATGCGCCCAAGTACACCGGTTGGCGAACAGCATTCCGGCGACGTCCAGCGTGCCGCCGCGGCTGATGTAGCCGCGCGCTGCGGTGCGATGCGGGCCGCCATCCAGTCTGCGCAGCAGACCGAGCATCGGCTCCGGCCTTGTGTGGCTGACGATGAGACGCGGCAGGTCCGGTGGGAATAGCGCGGCGAGGTCATCGTCGCCGGCGACGAAGCTCGCTTCGATCGGATCGCGTGCCACGCGAAACCGCCCAGGCTCGCTGACCGCTGTTACGAGGACGCGCCGTCCGCGCTCTTGCAGGCGGCGTGCCGCCTTGAGCGCCTCCTCGAGTTGGTAGGCGCCGATTGCGACGATCTGAAGCCCAGCCCCATCAGCCTCTCCATCGATATGAGCGGCGCCGTCGGCAACGAAGCGGACGGCGGCCTTACCGTCGAAGCGATTGGGCATGTCGCGCTTCGAGACGATCACGCAGGCGACCTGGCCGTGTCCTGCATAAACCGAAGCCATCGCCGCCACGGCGCTGTTCGCATCGACGGGAAACAGCACCCGTGCGGTATCCGACATTTCGCCGAACAGCGCCTCGCCGATCGTCGGATCCTGGTGCGACTGCTCGTTCTTGGAGTTCTCCCAGGTGTGCGAGGTGACGACGAGCGGCACCGAGATCCAGCCCGGATGCTGGCCGACCTCGCGTTGATGGCGGGCGAAGATGATCTCCTGTCGCAAGCCGCCGAGCATCTTCATTGCGAAGGCCTCGTAGCTGACGATCAGGTTGAGGCCGCCCTTGTTGGCGAGTGCTGCGGCTGCCACGGCCTCCTCGTTGAGGGCCGTGATGATGGCGCCGTCGACGGCGTCGGCGACGCCGGCCTCAGTCGTATTAACCCGGTGGCGCAGCCGGTCGAGCGTGGCGCCCATATGGTTGGAGCGCAGCTCATCGGGGTTTCCGACGCGCGGCCGCAAAGCGGGATTGGCATCGACCAGGCGCACGAACCAACGGTCGAGCGCATGCATTGCGCAGTCGGGCGGTGCGTCTTCTGCAGTCCATTCTGGACCGGGCAAGCGGACCTCCGGTGGTCGGCGGGAGGCGAGCGCATGGTGGCTTTCTGGAGGCCGTCCCTGCTCGCCATGAACCAGGAGGGTGGCAACGGCGCGCTCGATGTCGTCGGGGGGGACAAACAGCGCGCCGGCAGCGTCTTCGAACGCGCGACGGGCCGCTGCGTCCCGTGCCGGATTGGCATTGAGGGGAAGATTGTGCGCGGCATTGGTGCCGGCACCGGGAAAGCCGAAGCCCTTGACGGTCTCGGCGATCGCATACGGCATCGGCGCGGGATATTGGCGGTCCGCATCGGCGGCGAAGCGCTGCAGCCGGTCTTCGGCCGAGAGGATCGCCCAGGCGAACGCTGCCGGGTCGCGGCCGTCGATCGTGAACGGATCGAAGCCGTTGTGGGCGAGGTGCTTTTTCAGCCAGTCGGCGCCGCCCTGCTGTGCGATCTGCGCGCGCTCCTCGATGCGGCGTCCATTGAGGATCATGATCGGGACGACAAGGCCCGAATCCTCGGCGCGCCACCAGCGCGGCGACCAGTCGGAGCCGCGCTGCTCCTCGAAGGCGCCATCGCTCAGGAAGGCGACGAGGCTTTCGCCCGGTAGTGGCGCATGGACGTACTGCACCTCGGCAAAGCCGAGATAGCCGCCCTCGGAAATGGCGCCGGCCGTGTTCGGGCCGGCATGGCTGCCGAGCGGCACAGCGGGACGGCCATTCGCGTCGATGGCATAGGAATAAAAATCCGCGACGAGCCGCGAGATACCCTTCGCGCTGCGGTCATAGCGCCCCTTCTGCGCCTCCGAGACATCGCCCGTCAGGGTGTTGACCGCCTCGATGGCGGCGACGCAATGCCCTTGGCCCATAATCCACGACCGTGTCGTGGCCGATATGGCGTTCGCCGCGAGATAACCGACGAAGGCCGGCACCATGTTCAGGGAGCCGCCCGTGTGGCCTTCCGGCGTGGGCTTGAAGGCATCGGCCTGAAGCGGCGCGCCGGAGAGGTCGACGCGCGTCGCGTAGGTCATGTGGACCACGGTCCACATCGCCGCGGAGGTCAGGTGATCGGCCGCCGTCAGCAGGCGATAGAGGTTGGCGGGCTCCATTCGACCGGAATCGGCGACTGCCCGCACGCGCTCGATGGTCTCGTCCTGGTGCCTGATCGGACCGTAGCCGTTGCGCCAAGTTTCAAAGGCTTTCGTCGTCATCGCGTCCATCGTGTGCAGCCTGCCTTTCCGATCATTCGAAGGATTACGCCTGCTCATTCAGCCCCGACCGCTGATCCAGGACGGTGGGTCGCTGGCCGGAAAGGAGTCGATGCCAGCGCGCTCCACGTCGTCGAGCGGTTCCGGTGGACGCCGATGGCGGATCAGGCCGCTGTCGGATTTAGCTGCTGGTGCCAGGGATGCGGCAATCAGCGGAGCGAGGGCGATGACGCTGCTCGCATGGTCGACCGAGTCGCTGGACACGATCCTGCGGCAGAGGGGCCGAAGACGCTCGAAGGAGTCGCCAGCGAAGATGCCGTGCACGACCGCGACCTCCGGAGGGGCAAAGCCCTGCTGCGGCAGTTGACGGGCGGCCTCAATCAGCGTGTGGCCGGACGAGGCGATGTCGTCGACCAGCACGGGCTGAAGACCGCTCCATTCCGAGAGGTCCGGCAGCTCGATGTCCACATCACGATCGCCGTGTCGGATCTTGCTCAGGACGGCATAGGGCGCGCCAATCCGCTCAGCGATCGCCGAGACCCATTGCTTGCTTTCCGCATCCGGTCCGATGACCAGTGGACGGGCGACCTCGGCGGCGACCCAGTCGGCGAGAAGCGGCGCCCCGTGGAGTGTGACCGTCGGGATCGTATAAAGCGCCGAGAGAGACGCATATCGGTGCAAATGCGGATCAACCGTTATCAGGCGATCGAAGCTTGATGAGATCAGCCGGGCGAAGCTCTTCGATGTGACAGCCTCGCCGGTGCGGAAGCGGCGATCCTGACGCATGTACGCGAGGTAGGGAGCGATCAGCGTGACCTCGGAAGCCCCCAGGGCCCGCGCCACGTCGGCGAGGTAGACCAGGCGCAGGAATCCTGCGTCAGGGCGTGCCAGCGTGCAGACGAGCGCGACCGATTTGCCGGCGACGTCCGAGAGAAGGCGGACATAGCTCTCACCGTCTGGGAAACTTCGCGTTTCGATGGCGCCGAGTTCCCACGCACCAGCGCTTGCGAGGTTTCGCGCAAAAGCCTCGTTGCCCGGGAGGGCCACAATGAGCGGCTCAGAGCGATCTTTCGGAGATGGCGCAGCTCTCATTGTCTTTACTTTCCTAGCCTCTTCCCCACATGCGGGATAAACACATCATCAGCCCCGGAATTCTTGTGGTCCAGGCGAATACCCGTCCCTTCTAAACCCCGCCCGGCGATCTGATTCTTTGATCGAGATTAAGTTCTTGCGCTGCGCCGTTATCGGGACACGCCGGTCGGCGCGTGATATCAGCCCACCGCTCGAACACCTTCAGGACCGGGCAGTGACCGCACGCAACCTTGATCTGAGTTAAAGTTTGCGAGGCCGCGCATGCGCATGGTTCGAGCCAAGCTTGGGAGCTGTCGGCTTCAGCAAGCTTTGGGTAGGAAGTGAGCCGGCCAGGCTGCCGGATATCGGGCCAGACAAACTTCATCCCAAAGAAATCAGAAGGACAACTGCGCCGGGTGCAGCGTTGTCAGCGAAGGATGAACTGTGCGCATAGCCTATGTATTCGCCGGCATTATAGCGCTCACCGCCGCGGCGGGTGGCTATGTGTACTGGCTTGGCGAGCAAGACCGTGTGCCCATCGGGTTGTCGCGGGCAAATGGGCGGATTGAGGTCGAGCGTGTCGACATCACGAGCAAATACGCCGGCCGTCTCGCCGAGGTGCTTGTCAATGAAGGGGCCAATGTTACGAAGGGTGATGTTCTGGCCCGCCTCGATACAACGGAGATACAGGCGCAACTAACGGCCGCGAGAGCAGCCGTCCACCGAAGCCACCAGAGCGTGGCCAGCGCAGAGGCCGGTGTCGCCCTGCGTGAGGCCGAGCTGAACCTCGCGCAGGTCGAGCTTCAGCGCGTCACCGAGCTCATGCGATCGAACACGGCCACGCGAGCCGAGCTCGACCGCCGGACGGCACAACGCGACATCGCAAGGGCGTCGCTGCAGACGGCTATGGCAGCGGTGGAAGACGCCAAAGCCTCGGTGGAGGTTGCGGAGGCGCAGGTCACTCAGATCGAAGCCGCAATCTCTGACATGACGTTGAGGGCCCCGGTGTCGGGCCGCGTCGAATATCGCCTTGCGCAAGCCGGAGAGGTTGTCGGGGCGGGCGGGCGCGTCCTGACCGTCTTCGACCTGTCGGATGCTCATATGACTATCTACCTGCCGACAGCGTCGGCCGGGCGCGTCGAGCTCGGGTCCGAAGCGCGGATCGTCCTCGATGGTATGGGTCGATATGTC
>NNBT01002776.1_pt1 | contig 11127 bp, 8 predicted proteins | sample 1173831 | NCBI WGS metagenome assembly NNBT01 (sample SAMN07173936, study PRJNA388173) | plant metagenome | isolation source: symbiotic tissue sample KVJ10 | place: Norway: Troms, Kvaloya island | reverse complement strand
TCGCAATGACGACTGTTTTTATTGAGCTTTGTCGATAGTAACGKGTTGTATTTCCTCCGATAGTTATCGAAGTGAAGATCATTTTATATAATTCTTTCCTCCTTTTATGAGAAAATAAACGTAAAACGTTTTACTTTTAGGCTTTTAAATTCATTGTAAGAAATTATAAGCACACATGCAGTTCAAGAAAACCTCGTCTATTCTATTTCTAACCGCCTCTCTATTCACCCTTAACGTCGCTGCACAGCAAAAAACCAAACTTACGCAGTATGTAGATCCACTGATTGGATCAGCAAAACACGGTCACGTTTTTGTTGGCGCCAATGTTCCTTTTGGCGCAGTTCAGCTCGGGCCAAACAATATTTTTGAGGGCTGGGACTGGTGCAGTGGCTACAATTACATCAGTAACACCATCACTGGCTTTGCACATACCCATTTAAGTGGTACAGGTATTGGTGATCTGGGCGATATTTCGATTATGCCTGCAACGGGTAAATTATTGCTCGAAAAAGGTAAAACTGCTGACGATGAGAACGGTTACCTGTCTAAATTTTCACACCAAAATGAAGTAGCAAAAGCAGGTTACTACAGTGTATTACTTGATAAATACCAAATTAAAGCAGAATTAACCGCAACCGAAAGGGTAGGTTTTCATCAATATACCTTTAAAAAAGGAACCGGAAATCCGCATATCATCATCGATTTAATCGAAGGCATTGGTTGGGACAAACCAGTTTCAGCATCATTTAAACAGCTGGATGCAACAACCATTGTTGGACATAGAAATTCGAAAGGCTGGTCTGACGATCAGCGCCTTTATTTTGTAATTAAATTATCTCAACCGATTAAAAACCTCGTGCTTTATGATAGTACAGTAGTTAAAAGCGGTACAGAATTATCAGGCAAAAAGTTAAAGGCTATTGTTAATTTTGATGCCATTAAGAATGAGAAATTACAGATTAAAGTGGCTTTATCTCCTGTAAGCTCAGAAAATGCCATTTTAAACTTAAAAACGGAGCTTCCGGGTTGGGATTTTGCCGCTACAGTTAAAAATAGTGATGCAAAATGGGAAAAAGAACTGTCCAAAGTTAATATTGGTGCCTCTAACACGACTAAAAAGGTGTTTTATACTGCTTTATACCACACCATGATTGCGCCATCTTTATTTAACGATGTAAATAAAGATTATCGCGGAACAGACAAAAAGGTGTATAAAAAAGCAAATTTTAATAACCTCACTACTTTTTCGCTATGGGATACGTACAGAGCGGCTAACCCATTGTACACCATCCTGCATCAGGATAAAGTGAGCGATGTGGTTAATACCATGCTGGCCATTTATAAGCAACAGGGAAAATTGCCCGTTTGGCATTTAATGGGTAGCGAAACCAATACGATGGTGGGTTATCATGCAGTTCCGGTTATTGTAGACGCTTATTTAAAAGGATACAGGGGTTTTGATGTAAACCTTGCTTTTGAAGCTGTTAAACAATCGGCCATGCAAAAAACCGATGGCATCGATTATATCCAGCAACTTAAATATATTCCTGCCGATAAAGTAAATGAATCGGTGGCAAAAGCTTTAGAATACGCCATTGACGATTATTGCATCGCGATGTTTGCCAAAGCACTGAATAAAACCAAAGATTATCAATATTTCAGCAAAAGAGCACAGCTATACAAAGAGTACTTCGATAAAGATGTGCAGTTTATGAGGGGAAAATTAGCTGATGGTACCTGGAGAACACCTTTTAGCCCGGTAGCTTCTAAACACCGTGAAGATGATTATACCGAAGGAAATGCATGGCAATACACCTGGTTAGTGCCTCAGGATGTGGAAGGACTGATCAAATTATTTGGCGGCGACAAAGCATTCGTAAATAAATTGGATTCTTTATTTTCGGTAAAGGCAGAGCTTGGCGAAAACAGTTCCCCTGATATTTCTGGTTTGATCGGAAACTACGCGCAGGGAAATGAGCCAGGTCATCACATTACTTATTTGTATGCTTATGCTGGTCAGCCATGGAAAACAGCCGACCTGATCCGTAAAATCGATCACGATTTTTATTCTTCAAAACCGGATGGATTGTGCGGTAATGAAGATGTAGGCCAGATGAGCGCCTGGTATGTTTTTACTGCCATGGGTTTTTATCCGGTTAATCCGGCAAATGGCGCTTACGTTTTCGGAACACCTTTGCTTAATGATGCAACCATCACCCTGGCGGGGAATAAAAAGTTCAGCATCAAAGTAATTGGTAACAGCGCAGAGAACAAATACATTCAGAGAATTGTACTGAACGGTAAACCTTACACCAAATCGTATATTCTTCATAAAGCAATTGTAGCTGGTGGAAGTATTCAGATTTACATGGGAAATAAACCATCCGAAACCTGGGGCGTAAAACCTGAGGACAGGCCGGTATCCACAAAATAATGACGGAATGATTGAATGAGAGAATGATGAAATTTGTAATAACGAACAACTTCATTCACTCATTCAATAAATTAGTCATTCAATCATTCTATCACTCACTCACTCACTCAATATATGAAGAAAACATTTCTACTCCTTTTACTTTGTTCGGCCCTATTCGTAAGTGCGCAACAGCGTTACGAATTAAACTCTGGCTGGGTATGCACCAATATTAAAGATGCGCAATCTACTGGCTCTGAAATTTCGAAAACTAGTTTTTCGATCAACAATTGGATTCCTGCAACTGTTCCTGGAACGGTTTTAACCACCTTATTGAACAATAAAAACGTTCCTGATCCATTTTATGGAATGAACAACGAAAAGATTCCTGATGTATACAAAACCGGCAACGATTATTATACCTACTGGTTTGTAAAAGATTTTGAAGAACGCGCCACAGGTAACGAACAGGTTTGGTTACAGTTTAGGGGAATAAATTACAAAGCAGAAATCTACCTGAACGGAAAAAAAGTAAATCCGAAAACCCAGGTTGGGATGCACCTTAGAGCACAATATAACATCACCAAACTATTGTCTGCAAATGGAAAAAACAGATTGGCTGTTATTGTTTATCCGCCAGATTTTCCTGGTAATCCTAACGGTGGCCAGGGTGGTGACGGAACCATTGCAAAAGGTTTAACCACGCAATATACTGCAGGGTGGGACTGGATTCAACCTACCCGCGACCGTAATACCGGAATTTGGGATAAAGTAACCATCGAAAAAACCAAAAGCATCAATATCCAGAATCCACAGGTAATTACTTTGGTGCCGGGGAAACGTTTACCGGAGGGAAAACAGAATCCTGCTACCATTAAAGTTTCAGTTGAAGTCGAAAACCCGACCAATCAGCCTGTTTCAGGTACTTTACAATATCAGATCGCAGGTAAGCTGGTGAAACAGCCAACAACCGTCGCAGCAAATAAAACAACTATTGTTAAACTTCCTGATTTATTGCTAGAAAACCCAAAATTGTGGTGGCCAAGTGGTTATGGTGCGCAAAATCTTTATGATGTAAAAATCGAATTTGTTGCAGCTAATCAGGTATTGGATCAGGAACAACTGAAGGTGGGCGTACGCCAAATCGATAATATCTGGAATGAGCATACCAAAAGTATGGGTGCTTTTGTAAACGGGCAAAAGATTTTCATTAAAGGAGGCAACTGGATCATTTCTGATGCAATGTTACGCTTCAGCGATGCTCGCTATGATGCAGAAATCCGTTACCACAAGGATATGAACCTCAACCTGATCAGAATCTGGGGTGGGGCAATACTGGAAAGGCCTGAGTTTTACAATGCCTGCGATAAATATGGTTTATTGGTGTTTCAGGATTTTTGGTTCAGTGGCGATTGTAACGGCCGTTGGGTAGACCCGATGAAAAAAGAAGATCAATGGACAAGGAGAAATTATCCGGATGACCACAACCTCGCTCTAACTGCTATTGAAGATCAGATCAAAATGATCAGAAACCACGCTTCGCTGGCTTTTTGGTGTGGTGGAAATGAAATTACCCCACCTGAAGATATTTTAGAACCTCTAAAAAATGACATCCTTCCACGTTTGGATGGTACCAGAAAACTTTTCGACTTCTCTAACAGTGATGAAATGTCGTTCAACTCAATCGGTGGTAATGGTGACGGTCCTTACGGCATCCAGGATATTAAAACTTTTTGGGGTACCAGAACTTTTCCTTACAATTCGGAAGTTGGATCGGTAGGGGTAGGCGACTATGCTTCTTTGCTCCGTTTTATTCCAAAAGAAAACCTGATTGCGCCACAATACAAGGGCAAACCCGATTCGGTATGGGATTATCATAAATACATTTCTTACGAGCAGTACCTTAATCCTTATGGCAAACCAAAAAGTGCCGAAGATTTTGCGATGAAAGCACAATTGGCCAATTACGACCAGTACAGGGCACTAATGGAAGGTTTTTCTAACAAAATGTGGGATTGGTACACCGGTTCCATTATCTGGAAAACCCAAAACCCATGGACGGCCATGCGTGGGCAGATGTACGATTATTACCTTGATCCCAATGCTTGTTTATATGGCTTGAGGAAAGGTAGTGAACCGTTACATGTGATGATGAATCCTTTAGATAGCATGGTTACCATTGTAAACAACGGATTTACTACCAAAAACAACCTGATGGTGCAGGCAAAGGCCTATGATATGGATGGGAAAGATTATTTCTACTCTCAGGCCTTCAACTCGGTTGGTCCATCTTCGGTGAGGAGACTTTTTCCTATGAATGAGTTTTTAACCAAACTGGATAAAAAGGAAGGTTTATTTGTTTCGTTAAGGATTTTAGATCAGAAGCAAAATATTTTAAGTGAGAACATCTACTGGCTGGCCGGAAAAGATGGCGAGTATTCAGGCTTGAAAAATATCAAAAAGACGCCATTAAAAATTGCAGCTGTTGATCATAAAAACGGAAAAGTGGCTGTAACCCTAAGCAACACAGCTGGAAATCCTGTCGCGTTTTTTAACCGTGTTGCTTTAATCAATGCGAATAGCAATGAGCGGATATTACCTAGCTTTTATGATGATAATTATGTAAGCATTTTGCCGGGAGAGAGTAAAACAGTAACTGTAGAATATACTGGTAAACAAAGCAATTTAGCTGTAGAAGTGTATGGCTGGAACGTAGAGAAACAGAAAGTGAATATTCAATAAATAAATTTTCAGACCTCGCAGGTTTCAAAAACCTGCGAGGTCTAAACAACGAAAGCAACAAAAAATGGCGATACTTTTGATATCGCCATTTTTGTTTATATTATTTACTGATTAGCTTACGCCATGTAACTTTACTTTTAATCCGTCCATATTGTTATTTAACTGCAGTTGACAGGCTAAACGCGAATTTGGTAACAGATCAGGCAAAGTATCTAACATGGCATACTCATCGTCTGTCATTTCGTTAAGTTTTTCTTCACCTTCCAAAACATCAACACAGCAAGTAGCACATAAAGCCATTCCGCCACAGGTGGCTAAAATATCATATTCCGATGCCTTTAAAAACTCCATTAGGCTTAAGCCCATATCGGTTGGGGCAACGTGTTCAGTAACCGAGCCATCCGGCTCCTGCATATATATATTGATGTTATTTTCCATTTTTAGTTCTCTTGTTATTTGAATAGCAAATATAGGAGAAAGCTTAAAATTCTGAAACTCCGTTTACAGTTGTATATTTCATGGTGTATTTAACACCCGGATTCATGTAAGAATACGCGCTGTGACTCATTAATGCCGCCTCGTGGAAACCACAAAGAATCAATTTTAACTTGTTTGTATAAGTATTGATATCGCCAATAGCATAAATGCCCGGGATGTTGGTCGAATAATCATCAACATTAACTTCGATTGCACTTTTGTTGATGTTTAAGTTCCAGTCTTCAATCGGGCCTAATTTAGGGCTCAAACCGAACAAAGGAATTAAGTGATCGGCCTCAACAATCGTTTTTTCCATGGTACGGTTCTGAACAATTTCAACTTGCTCCAATTTATCCGTTCCGTGTACAGCCTGAAGATTACTGTTTAAAACCAGATTGATTTTTCCGCTTTCTGCCAATGCCATTACTTTAGAAACCGAATCTGGTGCACCACGGAAACTTTCGCTCCTGTGAACCAATGTTAACTCAGAGCAAACTTCAGCTAAGTAAATGGTCCAATCCAGGGCTGAATCGCCTCCACCTGCAATTACCATTTTCTGGTCGCGGTATTTCTCCGGATCAAGGATCATGTAGTTTACACCCTTACCATTTTCAAAGTTTTCTAAATTTTCCACAGCTGGTTTACGTGGCTCGAAACAGCCTAAACCGCCGGCAATAACCACAACTTTAGCTTCGATAACGGTACCCATATTGGTGGTTAAAACGAAATCGGCTTCGCCACGCTTTTCTAAACCTTCTATACGCTCACCTAAAGTAAACGTTGGATGGAAAGGTTTGGCCTGCTCCATTAAATTATCGATAAGTTCCTGAGCCAGCACAGAAGGATAACCAGGGATATCGTATATCGGTTTTTTAGGGTAAATTTCAGACAGCTGACCACCAACCTGAGGAAGGTAATCAATTAAATGACAACGCATTTTTAATAAACCGGCTTCAAAAATGGCAAATAAACCAACCGGACCAGCGCCTATTACGGCTATATCAGTAGTGATCATTAAAGAAAAATTTGACGCAAAGTTACAAAATAAAGTCTTATCAATTCTGCTATTTAGAAATATTCTAGATAATTTTGCAATCCTATTATATTCAGTATTTTATATGCTTTACGCTAATTGAAAACAAAAGTTAAAGGTTTTTAGTGATTTAAAGCAAATTATAATTGGTCTATAGGTTTAGTGGAGAATTGATAAATTAACTTTATAAGATGCTAGAGAACTGCAATAAAATTATCAGATATAGCTAAAATTCCAAAAAAGTAATAACTTCCCTAAAATTCTAGTTTAACGATGCTTGATTATTTTTTTATTGCCTTGCCTCTAATTGCAATTTGGGTATTGCTGTTTCTCTTTTGCGGACGGAGCTGGCAGTTGCCAGCTGCCTTTATTCCTTTCTGCATCTGGGGCCTTTATTCAGGAAATAGCCATTGGAAATGGCTATTAATCATCCCTTTGTTATCCCTATTAGTCATTGATCTGCACATTACAGTAAAAGAAACCAAATTTAGTCGGGAGATCACTATTTTGAGTTATGTTTTAACTATTCCGTTTTTAGTGCTCTATCTATTTTATGGACGGGGATTTGTGAAGGATGGAACTTTGGTTTCTGTTATTTGGGGCTATATTTTTCAGATCCTTGTTTTAATATTTGTGTCTAAATTCTGGTTTTCTGACATATTGTTGTTATTTATAAATCGCTTGTCACTAAAGGATAAGCATTATGTAGAAACACAGGTGATAAAGAAGTTGATGAAAACGGTGGGCAGATCTACAAATTATTATGTTGTGTTTTATAACCTAGGTAAGATGAAAGTTTCGGGTTTCTTCTATGTGTACCTAAAGTTTAAAGGGGTGCAGGCAGAAGATAGAATAGAAATTGTAATTAAGACGGGCTGCTTGGGTACGGAATTTATCACCGGCTTCCCGAAAATTCTATCACGATGATATATTGCCACAGAAGCAAAAGTCTGCATGGGGAAATTTTCCCGGGTTTTTTACTTCTGTGGCGGAATTAAATTACCAGCTCATTCCTAAGTTCTGAAACACAAAACTCCATACATCAGCCGCTTCTTCAATTAATTTCGTGGTTGGTTTGCCCGCTCCATGGCCAGCTTTGGTTTCTATCCTAATTAAAACCGGGTTTTCGCCTTTATATTTTTCCTGTAAGGTTGCCGCAAATTTGAAAGAATGGGCAGGTACCACTCGGTCATCATGATCGGCCGTGGTAATTAAGGTAGCCGGATAATTAACACCACTTTTTATATTATGAAGCGGCGAGTATTTAATCAGGTAATCGAAATCCTCCTTTTTATCACTGGTTCCATACTCAACTGCCCAGCCCCATCCAACGGTAAATTTATGGTAGCGAAGCATATCGAGCACACCAACGGCGGGTAAAGCTACCTTGAAAAGATCAGGTCTTTGAGTCATGCAGGCACCAACCAAAAGTCCGCCGTTTGAGCCACCCGAAATGGCAATTTTAGATGGATTGGTATACTTTTCTTTCACCAGGTGTTCGGCTGCGGCAATAAAATCGTCGAATACATTTTGTTTTTTGGCTAACATGCCGCCTTTATGCCAGGCTTCGCCATACTCACTTCCGCCGCGCAAACTAGGCTGAACGTAAATACCACCGCGCTCTAAAAACAACATACGTGATAAGCTGAATGCAGGCGTTAAACTGATCTGGAAACCTCCGTAAGCATACAGGTAAACGGGGTTATTACCATCTAATTTGATGCCTTTTTTATGTACAATAAACATCGGTACCTTGGTGCCATCTTTAGAAGGGTAAAATACCTGTTTGGTTTCATAATCGTCGGTATTGAACTTCAGTTCTGATTTTTTATATAAAATTGATTCGGCCTTGCCCACATCATAACGATAAATGCTGCTCGGAGTGGTGAAGTTAGTAAAGGTGTAGAAAAATTCTTTGTCTTCTTTGTATCCTCCAAAACCACCAACCGTGCCTATAGCAGGCAATTTTACATCGCCAATTTTCTTGCCGGTTAAATCAAATTGAATAATATTTGTGCTGGCATCTTTTAAATAGGTTGCCCAAAGGGATCCTCCACCGGTTCCAATGCCTTCTAGCGCCAGCTTAGATTCCGGAATGATTTTTTGCCAGTTTTTCGGATCTGCATTTTTCGGATCAACCAGAACCACTTGTTTATTCTCTGCGCCTAAATCGGTGTTCACCAATAATTTATCGCCTATATTGTCAACAACGCTGTGATTATGCTCATAACCTTTAATCAGCGGTGCTATTTTGCTATCCGGTATTTTTAAATCCTGATAATACAATGCATTCCCCGAGGTACCTGCACTGGCATATACGACTAAAAAGCGCTCATCTTCGGTAACGCTGGCACCAAAATAAAGGTTAGGATTGGTTTTGTCTTCAAAAATTAATTGGTCATTTTTCTGTGAATCGCCTAACTTATGGAAATAGACTTTTTGATACTTATTGGCAGCCGAAAGGTCGGTTCCTTTGGCGGGTTCATCAAACTTACTATAATAAAAACCATCACCTTTCCATGCTGCGCCCGAAAATTTGGTCCATTTCAGTTCGTCGCCCAATTTCATCTTGGTTGCAATTTCCATTACATAAATATTGCTCCAGTCTGATCCGGCCTGCGCCACAGAATAAGCAAGGTATTTCTTATCGTGAGAAACACCAAGAAGCGAAACAGCCGCAGTACCATCGGCCGTGAGTTTATTTGGATCGAGAAAAACATCCTCTTTGCCATCAAGGCCTTTTTTTATAAACCAGATGCTTTGGTTTTGCAATCCATCGTTTTTGGTAAAGAAATAATATTCGCCAACCTTAAATGGAGCTGATTCTTTCGGATAGTTCCAGATTTCAGTTAAACGCTTTTTAATGTCTGCACGGTAAGGAATTTGATCCAGATAGTTTTGGGTTACTTTATTTTCGGCAATTACCCAGGCTTTGGTTTCGGCAGAGGTGTCGTTTTCCAGCCAACGGTATGGATCGGCAATCGTAGTGCCGAAGTAATTGTCTTTAGTGTCGTCTTTTTTCGTTTCAGGATATTTCATCAATGTTATTTTTTCTGCAGGTTTTTTGCCCTGGTTGCAGGCGAAAAGGCTTAATGCAAATAAGCTTAATAGAATTTGTTTTTTCATAGCGAAACAGATTTATTTACTAATATATGTCTTTTTTTTCTTCGGGTTGATTTCACAGATTTTGGGATTACGCTGATTATTGATTTGCCTGGGCATCCAAAACATTTCAACTTTTAAACATTGCAACCCTACAACACTTCATTTTTTTCCTTCGGATTGATTTCACAGATTATGGTGCTTTGGTCTTTCGGCTTTACTCTCTAAGCTTTCCACTTTTTTCCCTTACCTTTGAAAAATACATGGCTAAGAACATTTATTTTGCTTCCGATTTTCATTTAGGCACGCCAAATTATGCCGAAAGCCGTGCCCGTGAAGCGCGTATTGTAAGCTGGTTGGATTTTATAACGCCAAATTGTAGCGAACTCTTTTTAATGGGTGATATTTTCGATTTTTGGTTCGAATATGCCACTGTAGTGCCGAAAGGCTTTATCCGCTTGCAGGGTAAACTGGCCGCCATGGCTGATGCAGGAATCAAGATCTACTTTTTTAAAGGTAACCACGACATGTGGGTGCGTGATTATTTTACCCGGGAAATCGGGATGGAAATTATCAGTGATGAGCTGATTATTGAACGTGGTGGGAAGAAATTTTACCTGCACCACGGCGATGGTTTGGGACCTGGAGATAATAAGTATAAATTTTTGAGGAAAATTTTTAGAAGTAAGGTTTGCCAATGGTTGTTTGCACGTTTGCACCCTAATTTGGGTATTGGTATAGCCAATGGCTGGAGCAGGGGGAGCAGGGCCGCGCAAACCGAAAAAGAGGTGTTTTTGGGCGAGGATAAAGAATGGCTGGCTATTTATGCCAAAGAGCAGTTGCAGAAAGCCCATTTTGATTACTTTATTTTTGGGCACAGGCACCTGCCGCTCGATATTGATTTGGGCAATGGGAGCAGGTATGTAAATATTGGCGAGTGGCTCAACTATAGTTCTTATGGGGTTTTTGACGGCGAGAATTTAAGACTTGAATACTATAGCCCAAAACCGTAATGTTTTTTGCTTTTGGAAAGCAAAGTCTGTAGCATTTATTTAATGTTGTTCGGGCTTTACGTTGTAGCCCCGATTAGAAAAAAATCGGGAGCTCCCACTGCATCCGATAGCTATCGGATCCCGTTTAGATACCCCGGTTTCTGCTGCTATTTAGGGTTGCAATGTGCCTAAAATGCACCTCCCTTTGTATCTAAACCCGATAGAACGAAAAGCCCGGAGCAAGGAACGTAGCGAGGACTTGAAGTGATAGCGGGACTACCGGCCGCCACTGGCACTTCACCCTTCATTTTCTAATTTTTTATAAAACCATTCCTTTGCTTAATGTTGCTACAGTTAACCGATTTAAA
>NNBT01000107.1_pt1 | contig 11131 bp, 9 predicted proteins | sample 1173831 | NCBI WGS metagenome assembly NNBT01 (sample SAMN07173936, study PRJNA388173) | plant metagenome | isolation source: symbiotic tissue sample KVJ10 | place: Norway: Troms, Kvaloya island | reverse complement strand
CAATTTTGCGTAGCGTCTCATACCAACTTTTAAAAATTGCTACGCACATCATTGAACACAAAAAAATAGTTGTCAAGCTTTTTGGCGCTTCATCTATCGCAATAATTATTCCAATTGGCATAAAATACAACGTTGCGTAATCTTGATTTTCTATAATATTTATTTCGCTCGACTGTTGTAGCCAAAACCTTATTGGATGTAAGATTAACCACACTTCCAAAAAATTTGTTCTAAAAACACTACAACCTTTAGTTCAGAGGTTATTAAAATGCCTTTGTTTTTCTTGATACCACTATGTACTGCTTTAGCTACAGGCTACTTGTTCAAAAAGAGTACTGATGAAATAGCATATCTTGCAGGTGTATTCGCAGCTATTAGCTTTATCTTAAGTTTAGTATTAGCACCTTGGCAGATTCAGTTTGGATTATTAATCATTGTCTTCGTCATTACCAACAGACTTTTGCAGGATAATGAGTCCAAACAATAGAAAAACCTCTACCCAGCCAAGTAAAATTGGCGGATTAATAGCTCTGTATGAGATATATGAATTCAGATAGAAATTTTTGTGGATAGATAGAAAACAATTCAAACTCTCGATTGTCATCTAAAATTCTGGCTGTAACTTTGTGTAATTTTGTGTGATACTATCAGTGCCAGTACTGTTGTTCGAGCTTCAATTTTCCTTTGATCAACTCTTAGCTTTGCATTTATCGAGTCTAATACTCACTTTTTACTTAATACAAGTTTAATACTCAGAAAATACTTCATAAATGTACAAATTTTCAAGACAAAAATTCATAATGAAGGAGGAATTTTATTTTATGAAGTTTTTGTTTAAGTGTATTTGTCAGTAGATAAATTTTTGATAAAGTATAACGATAAATTTGCAACACACCTTTCTCGTGGTATTCTAGTAAGTAATTACATGTAGCAATAAGTTTGGAGAAAAAAGCCTATTCAAAATTACGAGGATAAATCAAGTAAATCTAATACTAAATGGTGTAGAAATATCTCAAATTAAATGCAACTAACGTCAACTTAAAGTTAATTAAGCGATGCTAGTTTGCATTAGTTGTTTTGTTAAAAAGGCTCCATTTGGACATTCAGCAAAATTCCCCATAAACCTGTAAAGCGTATTACTGTAGATTGATTTATCTCCTCTCTATGATTTACGCCGCCAGTCAGACTTGTATTACTTGTTGCGTTACTATACCCAAAAAGAGTACGTATACATACTCAATTTGAGTAAAAACCTTTACTTTTATAAATCGGCTTAATTGCCAGCCGAGATTACAGATATGTCTGTGAGTCGGGAGAAATTTTATGATATGTTCAGTACATTAATCAACTTTGCTGGAGCAAATAGAGAATATTTATCAATCCAGCTAGGTTTTAGAGCTTGAGAAGATCGATAGTATCTTTAAAAGATTTCGACAGCAGGATACAACTGATGAAAGTTAATGAATGGGTTAATCAAAGATTCTAGCAATCCATTTTGGTTTAGGTGCATCTGTTGAATATGTGGGTGGAATCAGAGTTCAGCATCAGCGATGTCTACAACTGTCTACACCTATGCACAGTGCAAACTTTGTGTATGTAGAGAGAATTTGTGACAAAGTTCTCAACCTTCTTTATATCTGCATCTACTATTAGATTATCGCGATCGCGCTAAAAACACTGTTAGATCAAAACTGGGTAGCACAGAAAATATCTGTAATTCATAGTTGGGCAAACTCTAAATTGATTGTGCAAATTGTCAAGCAATAAACTGGTTTGCTTGGGAGTAGAACCTAGTAAAACAATTAAGCATGCTTTACTCCGAATCATCTCGAACGCTGCCATGATAGAGCAACTATCCTGAAATATTACATAGTATTGAATTTTTAACTCTAGGGCATGAGCTTCAACGATCATTTTGATATCAGTCACTTAAGCATAGCCTTCCTAATTTTGTTGTCTATTTACTGAAGTAGAGAGCGAATTTTAGAGAAGGTGTTGCCGAGATATGAAACGTTCAAAACAACTGGCTTTTTACTGCTTGGTTCATACCTACTATCTTGATTAAGGCAGAGTACTATGAAATCTATGTCGCAAAGTTCAAACTTTAAAATAATCCCTTATATTATTTTGTTTGTAAGTATTTTACTTAGTATCTGTGGACAATTGCTGATGAAAAATGCCATGCTTTATACAAATGAGGGAGTATTTACTTGGGATTTTATTCAAAAATTATCATTAGCTATTATTGTCTACTGTTTAGGAATAGTAAATTGGATATTGGCTCTGCGATCTGTAAAGTTGAGTATTGCTTATCCACTGACAAGTTTAAATTATGTCGGGATACTTTTCGGTTCATACTACTTTTTTAATGAGGTGATTACATTAAATCGAATAGTAGGAGTTATCACTATTTTCTTAGGGGTTCTTTTAGTAGTTAACCCCATAAAAAAGCTCAAATTTAGATAATTACTTGAAAAATCGAAAATGAGTATTTTTACTTGGCTAAATTTAATACTTGTTGTTTTGTTTGGAACAACAGCTCAACTTTCACTCAAGTATGGATTTTACATCTCTAACTCTAATAAAGGAGAAAGCGGATCTCTCAAAAATCTCTTATTATCTCGTTATTTTTTGATTTGGTTTATCTGCTATACATTTATGACTATATTGTGGCTTTATGTATTGCGGACAATTCCTTTAAGTCAAGCGTTTCCAGTTTTAGGATTAATGTATGCATTCGTACCAATTGCTTCTCACTATCTTTTAAAAGAAGAAGTTGTTTTTAGCCAGTGGTTAGGAATTTCCGTTATTATAACTGGCGTTATTCTAGTTGGGCATTAATCTTTTATCATCAGATTATTAATATTAACAGTTTCCGAACATCATCCTCTAAAACATTTTAACAAAAACTAAATTTAATTTATGAATATAGGTATCGTTGGCGGAGGTATCACTGGGCTAGTATTAGCTCAACGTCTTTCACATCAGGGGTATAAAGTCACTGTCTTTGATAGTAATAAGCAGCTTGGTGGACTTACTACCTATCATGATTACGGATTATTCACTTGGGATCGCTTTTATCACGTTATCCTTCCTTCTGATACTCAATTAATAAATTTTCTCAGAGATATTGGTCTTGGAGATAAACTCCGTTGGCATCGAAGTCTAACAGGCTTTTATGACAATAAAAAGTTTTATTCTATTAGTAACAGTATAGAATTCCTGCGTTTTCCTCTATTTGGACTTATAGGTAAAATCAGATTAGCTTTTACTCTCCTATATGGTTCGCGCCTGAATAACTGGCGGCGCTTAGAGAAGATTTTAGTTGAAGATTGGCTATTGAAACTCGGTGGTAAAAACACATACGAAAAGCTTTGGAAACCTTTACTTTTATCCAAACTAGGAGAAAACTATAAGCGAATCTCAGCAGTTTTTATCTGGGCTTATATCAAACGACTATTTTCAGCGCGCGATTCTTCATTAAATAAAGAACAACTTGGTTATGTCTCCGGCGGTTATAAAACTGTTTTTGACCATATAGAAAAATTAATTTACGCGGCTGGAGGTCATATCCACAAAGGTGTTGCGGTTGAATATATCGCACCTCATCCAGGGGGCGGAATGTGGGTAGAATCTCAGGGTAAAAAAGAGCATTTTGATAAAGTCATCTTTACTGGGCCAGTTAATATCTTGCAACAGGTTGCTGCGAGGGAACTGGTGAAAGTTTCAGACACTACTAAAACAGTAGAATACCTGGGTGTAATCTGCATGGTACTGATTACTCGTAAGCCTCTAGTTCCTTATTACGTAGTAAATATTGCCGATAAAAATATTCCTTTTACCGGAGTTATCGGTATGAGTAACTTAGTTTCTTTAGAAGAGACGGCAGGATATCACATTACATTCCTACCAAAATATATCCTTTCCACTGACCCGTTGTTAAAACAACCAGATGAGGAATTACGTCCAATATTTTTCCAAGGTATACGTTTAATGTTCCCCGAACTTAAAGCTGATGACATTGTAGCAGCACATATTAATCGAGCCATTAAAGTACAGCCATTACAAGTTTTAAATTATTCCAGCCTTGTTCCAAAAGTGAGTACTGAAAACGATGATTTTTTCGTCGTCAATACCTCACAGTTGGTCAATGATAGCGTCAATAACAACGCAGTAGTTCGACAAGTCGATGAATTTCTCAAAAAATCAGCATTACTAAATTCTTGAAATTTGAGTAATCACACTTTATTTTAAAAATCACACGAGGTCTTTATGAGTCTTTTTGTTCTTTTACCTGCATATAACGAGCAAGAATCAATTCGACCCTTGTTCAAAAAGTTTCAAACATTGCAGCAAATCTTTAATATAGAGATAGAACTGATTCTTGTCGATGATGGTAGTAGCGATCAAACTGCTCAGACTGCAATAGATGAATCTCAATCACTAGGTATATTACTAAAATTAGTCCAACATCCCAAAAATGCTGGTTTAGGTCAAGCAATTAAAACAGGTTTTACGACTTTCTTGGAAATTTCCAAAGAAGGTGATTTTTTAGCGGCGATGGATTGTGATAATACTCAACCACCAGAGCTATTAATAAAGATGTATGACACTATGATAGCTGGTAGCTATGATATTGCGATCGCGTCTAGATATCGCAAAGGTTCTAAAGTCATCGGCTTATCAAAATTTAGAGAGCTGATGAGTTACGGAGCCAGCTGGCTTTTCAGAATTGCCGCCCGTGTACCAGGCGTAAAAGACTACACTTGTGGTTACAGGCTGTATAACCGTACTTTCCTCAGTAAACTGGATATGTATTATGGGGAGAATCTATTCACTGAAAGTGGATTTGCTTGCATGATAGATTTACTGCTAAAAGCCAAAGCCCTCAAACCAAAAATTGTAGAAATTCCAATGGTTTTAAGATACGATCAAAAGCCAACTGCTAGCAAAATGAAAATTCTTAAAACTATTACTCGAACGCTAAAGCTTTTGTTTAAGAATCTAGTATCAACAGAGCAGACTTCCAATTTAGGTCAGACTTTCAAAGAGCAAGAAGCACTCAGAATTCCACTGAAAATGGCAAATCGTAAATAAACCTGAGAAGAAAAGTATGAATTCTTTCGTTGAGAAGAGTGCCAGATAAGTACATAAAGATAAATGTATTATATTTTACACTCAAACCAAAAGCGGAGCTTTCCTTGCTCCGCTTTTGTATTCTGACTTCTGAATTCTTCGTCAAATAGCTCTAAATTTCAAGTCTGTGGACGGATTTGCCAAGGCGTTGTAAAAGGGGAGGGAAATCCACACATTTTTCTAGCAACTGTGGCTTTTGCTCATTTGTTAGACTGAACACACCAGGATTTTTCAGTCAAATCTCTGAACTACGCCAGCAGACGAGGCTACTCATGCTTACAAGTACGCTACTTCTCTCGAATCAACTTCCCACTCTCCAATATTCCTCCACACCAGAGCGTTTCGATGAAACCTGGGAAGCCCCTCTGGCTACCCTTCTGGGGCTTGGACGCGCCGCTGGTGCTGACTTCATCGAATTATTTTTAGAGCGTCGCAACTATATTAGTTCTCTTGCAGAAGATGACGCTATCACGAGTATTTCACCCAGTCTGTCTACAGGCGCGGGAGTCAGAGTATTTCGTGGTAAAGCTGACTGTTACGTTAGCACCAATGACCTTTCGTTTTCCGGTTTGAAAGCAGCCTTAGAAAAAGGTCTTTCTATCTTGGGATTGCAACTACCCACTGCTAAGGCTTTCATCCCAGAAATCAACCTAGAATTACTGAGAGATTACGCCACCAAAAGAGGTAAAGATGCATGGCTACCTGTGTGTAGCTCCATCCGAGAAATGGGAGAAATTCTCCTAGATGGTACTGCCCACCTGAAGCAAAAAGCTAGCCACATCCAATCGCGCCGTGCTACCTATTTCCGGGATTGGCAAGAAGTTTTAATCGCCGCTAGTGATGGGACTTTTGCCCGTGATATTCGCCTCACGCAGTCAGTAGGATTTAACCTGTTGTGTGCTGATGGTGCTAATCGTACCTCAATTGGCGATCGCGCGGGTAATACTAGCGATGCCAACTTCTTGAGAACTTGGGATTCTCAACAAGCCGCCGAGAAAATAGCAGAATCGGCTGGAAAAATGCTCTACGCAGATTACGTGGAATCGGGTACTTATCCCATCATTATGGCCAATCACTTTGGCGGCGTAATCTTCCACGAAGCTTGCGGACACTTACTAGAAACCACTCAAATAGAACGCAATACCACTCCCTTTGCTGACAAAAAAGGCGAAAAAATTGCCCACGAAAGTTTGACAGCCTGGGATGAAGGGCGCTCTGAAAATGCCTTCGGGACAATTGACATGGATGACGAAGGTATGCCAGCTCAAAGAACCCTCTTAATTGAAAAAGGCGTTCTGAAAAACTTCTTAGCAGATAGAACAGGTTCCTCACGCACTGGACATCCCAGAACTGGAAGTGGACGCCGCCAAAATTATACTTATGCCGCTGCTAGCCGGATGCGTAATACTTATATTGATTCTGGCGAATATAGCAATGATGAATTATTTGCCTCTGTTGATAAAGGTATTTACTGTAAAAAAATGGGTGGTGGTAGCGTTGGTGCTACAGGCCAATTTAACTTTAGTGTTGATGAAGCTTATTTAATTGAAAATGGCAAAATCACCAAACCGCTAAAGGGAGCAATTCTCATTGGTGAAGCCAAGGAAATTATGAATAAAATTTCCATGTGTTCCCAAGATTTGGAAATTGCACCGGGTTTTTGTGGTTCCGTCAGTGGCAGTATTTACACCACGGTAGGACAACCCCACATCAAGGTTGATTCTATTACCGTCGGGGGAAGATAACTTTATCAACTTCCAGGTTCTACCTGGAAACGCCTTCCTGGTGGCTATTTTATCTAGGAGGCAGAAGCCTTCTATTATTACACTCCCAGGCTGAAGTAGGGAGCAAGAAAATCCAAAATCTAAAAATTCACTATGCCGAATATAAATGAAATTGCAAATTCTGCCAAGGATAATGCTGATAAGCTTGGCATTAAGAAATTCGACATTTATGGCTCAACAGTAGATGACACTAACGTGCAAGTAGACCAAGGTGAGCCGAAACAAGTTAAAGCTTCAAATCGCTCTGGTGTTACTGTTCGTGTCTGGAATGAAGAGAATACGATGGGTGTCACCAGCACCACAGATGTAGACCCCAAGGGACTGGAATTAGCTTTGAAAACTGCTTATGAAGCCAGTTTTTTTGGTGTTAAAGAAAATGTCCCTGATTTTAGTCCAGAGGCGACTGTTCCGATTCCAAGTAAACCTCAGAATAAAGTACCTCAAGCACCTGTTGCTGAACTCATAGAAAAATTGTTGGTAGCTGAAAAAGAATTACTAGCAGCTCATCCAGCAATTAAAGGTGTGCCTTATAACGGTTTGTCTCAAAGAGATATTGACAGATTTTATCTCAATAGCGAGGGTGCGGTGAGAACTGAATCTCACTCCTTAGCATCAGTTTATCTTTACAGCAAAACTGAGGAAGAAGGGAAAAAACCTCGCAGTGCAGGCGCTTATAGAATCAACCAAAATTTAGATAATCTAGATATTAATGGTTGCATCAAAGAAACCGCCGATAAAACTATCAGTCACTTGAATTATGAAAAAATCAAAACTGGTAAATATCGAGTTGTTTTTTCAGCAGAAGCTTTCTTAAGTCTGTTGGGTGCTTTTTCTAACTTGTTCAATGCCCAAAGTATTTTAGACAATCAAAGTCTATCTACTCCTGATGATTTAGGTAAGCAAATTGCTTCTCCTCTGCTTTCAGTTGTTGATGATGCACTGCACCCAGCTAACGTTGGTGCAGAAAGTTTTGATGGCGAAGGAACTCCCACTCGTCAGATTTCACTGATTGAAAATGGCGTTTTAACAGGATTTCTCCATAGTGCTGGCACTGCTAAAAGGTTAAATGCCCAGCCAACGGGTAATGCTAGTATTGGTGCAAAAGTCAGCGTCAGTCCCAATTTTTATCACGTGTTTTCAACAGCAACTCCTGAGCAAGAGTTGAGCTTAGAAACTGCTGAAAATGTGATTTTTATCGATGATTTACAAGCTCTCCATGCTGGAGTTAAATCCTTGCAAGGTTCCTTTTCTTTGCCGTTTGATGGTTGGCTAGTTAATAAGGGAGTGAGGACGAGTATTGAGTCAGCAACTGTTGCTGGCGATTTCTTGGAACTCTTGAAGTCAATAATTTATGTAGAAAAAGAGCCAGAGTTAACGCCAGGGGGAGTTTGCCCGAAAATCTGGGTTAATGAACTATCGATTACCGGCGAATAAAACTTAAGAAGTGATGAGTTAAAAGTTTAACTCTTAACTCATCACTTGGAAATCATGACTCATCATTAGTATTCACCACCAATGCTAATGGCAGTATTAAATACATCAGCACCGCTTAAATCAATATTAGCTAAAACAGCGCCATCTACGTCACTGTTATATAAACGGGAATTACTCAAATTCACGTTGGTAAGATTGGCATTATTTAACATCGTATCGCTAACAAATGCTTGTGTAAGATTAGCAGACTTTAAATTAGCTCCAGTTAAATCTGCACCTTCTAAGTTAGCACCTTCGAGATTAGCTCCTTTTAAATTTGCATTTCTCAAGTCAACACCGATTAGATGAGCGCCTTTGAGGTTAGTTCCTACTAGATTGCATCCCGAACATTCTCTAGTTTCCAACAAGCGGCGGACAGGGGCGGAATTTTCTGCTTTGACGGGAATGGGAGCAGCTAAAGATAGCGTGCTGAGTAAGGCTGCTGCCGTCAAAAAAATTCGTTTCATAATTTACCTCGGACACTTCTAGAAGTCATTAAACTCTGAACTTCTACGATACCAGTGTGCCAAGATTAGAGAATTCTGTCCTCATGCGATCGGAAGAATAATAAATTCGATGAGATTAGATATTCTTCCGTAACGTAGTCCTATGGGAGTAAATTTCAAACTGAGATTTTATTAAGCTTTACCGCTGCCTAATAAATACAACAGCGCCATCCGAACAGCAACACCGCTGGTAACTTGTGATTGAATGAGACTAAATTCTGGGTCATCCATCAATTCAGAACTAATTTCAACACCACGGTTGACTGGGCCTGGATGCAAAACTTTGACGTTAGATTTACAAAGTTCCAGTTTTGTGCGTGTAATGCCAAACAGTTGATGATATTCTCGCAAACTTGGCAGCAAATGAGCCGTCATCCGTTCTTTTTGCAGACGTAAAGTCATGACAAAATCGGCATTTTGTAAAGCTGGTTCTAGCTGCCAGTGTAGAAAAAGTTGGGGATTGGGGGAATAATTTCTGCCTTCTACTTCCTCCGAGATAAACTCGGCAAAGAATTTAGGTAAGAGGGTTGGTGGTGCTGCCAGATGCACTTCGGCACCACTGGCAATTAAACTCCAAATATTCGATCGCGCCACGCGAGAATGGAGAATATCCCCAACAATGGCAATTTTTTTCCCCTTTAAAAGTTCCAGTCGCGGATGATCTGGGTCAATTAGAGTAGTTATGGTAAATAAATCTAGCAGTGCTTGGGAAGGATGTTCATGTTGACCATCACCAGCATTCAGGACGCTAACTCGTACACCTAGACGATCCATTTCAGATGCGATCGCATTCGGTACTCCTGCCTCTCGATGGCGGACTACCATAATATCAGTTCCCATCGCCAAATAGGTTTTCGCCGTGTCGAGAATTGTTTCTCCTTTAGTCATAGAAGATGTGGCGGCGGCGAAATTTAGCGTATCCGCACTTAAACGTTTCGCCGCGAGTTCAAAACTGCTGCGGGTGCGAGTAGACGATTCAAAAAATAAATTCGCCACCACCTGTCCCTGCAAGGTTGGCACTTTCTTTGTCCGCCGTGATAGCACCTCTTGAAAAGAGGCAGCAGTTTGCAAAACTGTATCGTATTCAGCGGTAGTGAAGTCAGCTAGGGAAAGAATGTGATGACGATTCCAGGTAGTAGTAGGCATAGAATTTGGAAAGTGGGGACAAGGGGAGCAGGGGAGCAGGGGAGCAGGGGAGCAGGAGAGCAGAGGAGCAGAGGAGAAGTAGCAGTAAGTCTTTCCCCTCTGCTCCTCTGCCCCTCCGCCTCTCTGCCTCTTCTGCCCAATGCTCAATGCCCAATCCCTTCATGCTGGTAAATGGAAAACGTTTAAAGCTAGAGAAATTAAGCTGAGGAACGTTAAAAAGCCGATTGTATCTAGCATTGTAGTCACTAACGGGCCACTAACCAAGGCAGGGTCAAGCTTCAGTCGTTTCAAAGCCATTGGTAGTAAAGTGCCGAGTGTAACAGCCACAATTGTATTAGTTGCCATTACCATTCCAGCAATTAAAGCCACCCATCGCTCTTGAGGTCGTGCCCATATTAAGGAAAGCAGTATCATCGTTGTAGCTAAAGCGAAAGCTGTACCCAAACCAGCTAGAAGTTCCTTGCGGAGAATTTTTAAGGTATCTTTGGGTGTTACCTCTCCCACTCCCAAGCCGCGAATTGTTACCGTTAATGATTGAATACCGACAGTACCACCAGTGTTAGAAAATATCGGCATGATGACGGCTAGAACTGGCACTGCGGCGATTACAGATTGAAAAGGCGCGATCGCACTGGCTGCACCAATATACAGGGCCATGATACCCAACAGCCAAGGTAAGCGGTTGCAGATGGTGAGTAAGGGAGAGGATAAAGCAGCTTCATCACCACTCACACCCGCCAGTTTTTGGATATCTTCTGTGGCTTCTTCTTCCAAAATATCCATGACATCATCAATGGTGACAATGCCCACCAATCGATCTTCTCGATCGACAACAGGGATGGCGATTAAGTCGTAACGCTGCATGATTCGCGCCACTTCTTCTTGAGGAGTTTCAGTTTTCACTTTGATGACGCGATCGCTAGCAATATCCTTGATGAAAACATCGGGAAAGGTAAACAGCAATTGCCGTAGTGAAACTACTCTCACCAGCGTCCGGTTATCATCTGTGACGTAGGCGTAGTAAATCGACTCTTTGTCTTCATCCTGACGGCGGATTTTGCTCAGGGCTTCGCCTACAGTCAATCC
>NNBT01000207.1_pt1 | contig 11171 bp, 10 predicted proteins | sample 1173831 | NCBI WGS metagenome assembly NNBT01 (sample SAMN07173936, study PRJNA388173) | plant metagenome | isolation source: symbiotic tissue sample KVJ10 | place: Norway: Troms, Kvaloya island | reverse complement strand
TGAGGATACTGTGGGGAATCTAAAATAACCCCAGCAAAAGAAGCTACGAAGAGTGCTAACCCGTCGTTAAAAACAAGAGATTATGACTGTTGCAACCCAATCCGCCAAAGAATTGTCCGTCGAAGAACTGGCTATTAACTCGATCCGCTTCTTGGCTATTGATGCCGTAGAAAAAGCAAAATCGGGACACCCAGGACTACCAATGGGTGCGGCTCCGATGGCTTTTGTCCTCTGGGATCGCTTTTTGAAGTTTAATCCCAAGAATCCTAAATGGTTTAATCGCGATCGCTTTGTCTTATCTGCCGGTCATGGCTCGATGTTGCAGTACGCCCTGCTTTACTTGACAGGCTACGACAGTGTAAGCATTGAAGATATCAAGCAATTCCGTCAATGGGAATCGAAAACCCCTGGACACCCCGAAAACTTCATGACCCCAGGCGTGGAAGTCACCACTGGCCCCTTGGGTCAAGGAATTGCCAATGGAGTCGGTTTAGCGATCGCCGAAGCGCACCTTGCCGCTAAATTTAACAAACCCGATACCAAGATTGTTGACCATTACACCTACGTAATTGTAGGTGACGGTTGCAACATGGAAGGAATTTCTGGTGAAGCTTGTTCTTTTGCAGGACACTTGGGATTAGGCAAACTCATCGCTCTGTACGACGACAACCACATTTCCATCGACGGTTCCACAGATGTGGCATTTACCGAAGATGTTTCCAAGCGGTTTGAAGCTTACGGTTGGCACGTCCAACACGTCGAAGATGGCAATACCGATTTAGAAGCGATCGCTAAAGCAATTGAAGCGGCTAAAGCTGTCACCGATAAGCCTTCTTTCATCAAAGTAACAACCATTATTGGTTACGGTTCCCCCAATAAAGCAAACACTGCTGGCGTTCACGGCGCTGCCCTTGGTGGAGACGAAATAGCGTTGACTCGGAAAAATTTGGGTTGGGAATACGAACCTTTTGATATTCCACAAGAAGCCCTCAACCACACACGCAAAGCAGTAGAACGCGGTGCAAGCTACGAAGCCGAATGGAACAAAACATTTGCCGACTACAAAGCTAAGTATGCCCAAGAAGCGGCTGAATTTGAACGCTACCTAAGCAGCAAGCTACCCGATGGTTGGGATAAGGTACTACCCACCTACACCCCCGAAGACAAAGGACTGCCCACTCGGAAGCATTCAGAAACCTGCCTCAACAAACTGGCGGCGGTTTTACCTGAATTGATTGGTGGTTCTGCTGACTTAACCCACTCGAATTTGACCGAAATCAAGGGTAAGGGCGACTTCCAAAAAGGACACTACGAAAACCCCAACATCCACTTTGGTGTGCGGGAACATGCTATGGGCGCAATCTGTAATGGTATAGCGCTGCACACTTCAGGATTAATCCCCTACGGTGCTACCTTCTTGATCTTCACAGATTACATGCGTGCTGCCATCCGCTTATCAGCCCTTTCCCAAGCTGGCACGATTTGGGTAATGACTCACGATTCTATTGGACAAGGTGAAGATGGGCCCACGCACCAACCCATTGAAACTCTAGCTTCATTGCGAGCTATTCCTAATTTATTAGTGTTTCGTCCCGCAGACGGTAACGAAACCTCTGGCGCTTATAAAATAGCGATCGAGAAAGCGAAGGAAAATGCTCCATCTCTGTTGGCGTTCACCCGTCAAAACGTCCCCAACTTGGCAGGTACATCAATTGAGGGCGTAGCCAAGGGTGGATACACCGTAGTGGATAGCGAAGATACACCCGATATCATCCTAATTGGTACTGGTTCAGAATTGAGCCTCGCCGTTGGCGCAGCCGAAAAACTTAAGGCTGAAGGCAAGAAAGTTCGTGTTGTTTCGCTACCTTCATGGGAACTGTTTGAAGCACAGGATGCGGCTTATAAAGAGTCAATTTTGCCGAAAGCTGTCACCAAGCGTTTGTCTGTAGAAGCTGCCGCTAGTTTCGGTTGGCACAAATACGTGGGTACTGAAGGCGATACTGTTAGTATCGATCGCTTTGGTGCTTCGGCTCCAGGCGGTGTTTGTTTAGAGAAGTTTGGTTTTAGCGTTGATAATGTATTAGCTAAGGCTAAACAACTGTTGGGTTAATAGCAACAGAATATTCTCAAAATATTGTGGGGTGGGCTGAAAGGCCCGCCTTTTTTTTACATAGAGAAAGGCTGAAGAAGATTAACTATAATTGAATAAATCACTGAAGAACTTGGAGGAAGTTATGCAAGAAGTTTCGGGGAAAAGAGATATAGCGATCGCACGGTTATCAAAAACCGTCGATAAGTTAATTCAAGATAATAGTCTCTATCAAGAAAGATTAGATAAACAAGAAATTATTCAACATCTAGTTAATTTATTGGATAAGTTTTCACCAGAATTTATAAATGCTCTTTCTGAGGGAGAATTAACAGATAGAATTGATAGTATTTTAGTAATAGAGGCAGTTTCTGGAACATTAAATGATTTAACACCAGAGCAAATAGAGATGTTTGATGCAGCAGTAAAAAGGAGATAGGAATAAAATAATGGGCTATCTTCTCGACACGAATATATTAACGGCTATTCTGAAGAAGAATCAGAAGGTAAATAGTAAGCTAGAGGAGGTGCGTTTTCTAGGAGAAGATGTATTTATAAGTTGTATAACATATTTTGAATCCAAAAGAGGATTGCTTTATGCAAATGCTACCAGACAGATATCTGATTTAAATGAATTCTGCCGAAATTATAAAATTTTATTTTTGGATGATTTAGAAATTATAGAAAAAGCCTGTGAAATTCATGCAGATTTAAAGAGAAAGGGTAGGAAAATACAAGAGGCTGATGTATTGATAGCGGCTACAGCAATTGTACGCGGTTTGGTTCTGATTTCAGATGATTCTGATTTGTTGAGAGTCGAAGGGCTTAATTTAGAAAATTGGTTGAGAATGGAATCTTGATGAAAATTACTCAAGTTTCCACTTGATTTAATTTTATGAATTACAGCGTTGTAAAAACAGACTCCATCTTGATCTCATGGCCTCAGTATCTGGTTTGAATTTAGAACATATTAGCTTTCTCCCTTCTAAGTTTCTATATCGAGTATCAAGAACTTTTGAATGAAGTTTAATCTCTAAAGTTTCAGGTTCAATACCTAAAAGGTCAAGATCAAATAAAGTATGTAAATCTGCACGTAGCAGAAGTCCATTCTCTGGGTGATTGTCCTCAGAACCTCGATAGGGTGAAATGTGAGCAGCTTCCACAACATCAAACAACTTACAGCCAGTAATCATGCACTTACCACCGTAACGTAAGCGCAAAGCTTGCCGAAATTTTGACTGCCCACGGCGTTCTCTGATTTGCCGCATTACCAGTTGGCGGCGATCACCTTCTATTCGAGAATACTCAGTGATATCTAGATCCTCAGTAATCTCGTCTTCCTTGGCATCATCAGCTTTGAGATAGTCTAAATCGCCGTTTTTATTCAGTAGTTTGGCAACAGACGGTGCTTTATCAAGTAAAGTTGCTTCAATTTGTTTGATATCTATTAACTGTATTGAAGATTGTTTATTATATTTTGGACAGGCTTTTCGTAGTGCCTGAATACTGACTGCTCTTTGTGCTGGCACAAAACTATCACCAAAATATGCAGTGAACTTCTTACGCTGCACAGTTTTACTCGTAGGTTTATCGAACTCATTAGTACATATCTTACAACGGTATTCAGGTTTCTTGGTTTCTCGTGAGTAGAAGTTAGTTTCCCCACAAAAAGGACAATTTAATTGTTCTTGTTCCTCTAAACGACTTTTAATTATTTCGATTCTTGCAAGACCAATTAGTTGCGTTTTATTGCGTAGTAAAACAAGATCGCCTTCAGAAATATTACGCGAGTTTGATACTCTATTTTGGTATTCATATTTTTCCGATATTTTGTCAGTATAACCACTATTGCCACTATAGTGTTGTTTTTCATCATCACCAAGTGCAAAAAGTAACCACACTTGTGGTGTGTTGTCATCTAAATTGAATTTATTCATTTGACAAATCTTTTCTAAGCCAGAAGTATTTTTATAATTCCCAATTACAACAGACTTGTAACCAGAGCGATCATACCCCTGCAACTACGTAGAAAAAATGCCAAATTATTTATTAATCACCCACATTTAAGAATATCTTGCACTTCTGATTGTGTTGCAATTTGTTTCAGGGAATGCTTCAGAAGAACAAGACAAAACACCCATTACGAAACCTTGTAGAGACATAGCACTGCTACATCTCTTTTTCATCAGATGCCTATTAAGATTTGTATTTATCCCGCTAAAAGTGAAGGTTGCTACAAAGGTAATATTATTTACTAATTTGTTTTAGTTAAACTTAAATTTTCTGTGATATATTGATGTAATCAATGATACTTGTAATCTAAAACATATTAAAATATTAAAACTTAGTATTATGTCTAGTCAAGAACAAAATTCCAACAAAGCATTAAAGCAAACGCAGCCTAGCCCAACAAAGAAGAAGAAAGTACAACCTCCTCCAGACCTCAAAAAACCAAAGAAAACTGAATAAAAAGCATTAGAGATACTTGCAGAGGCTTAAATTCAATTAAGTCTCTGCAATTTTCATCAAAAATAAATCAGCTTATTTATTTTTCGCTTGAGTCTTTGCCTGTTCTAAAGCTATTTCTTTAATTGCCTGATATGAATTCACATTTGAAGTACCTTCTATAGCTTTAACTGCCAAATCCTGAACTTGTTTCAGAGCAGATTCAAGTTGTTTAGAAAGATTTTCAATTCGCGTCTCTTGATTAGTAATAGTTTGTTCTAAAGATTGCAGTCTTTGTTCATAGAAACGCTTTTGCCCTTCCACTTCCTTAGAATATAAATCTGATTTTATTTTCGCTTGATAGTGGGCGATGCCTTTGCCTTCTTCTGTAGCTTTTTTGATAGCTGCTTCTTTATCTTTCGGAAAAGCCTCTACCTTAGCTTTTAATTCTTCAAATTGTTTCTCTCTTTCAGAAATTGCTTTCTCTCGTTCAGCCCACTGCTTTTCTGTTTCTTGTAATAATTCTTCCAATTGCTTATATAACCCTTTCTGCTCTTGCTCGTATTCGTCATTTTGCAATTGCCGCTGGAGTTCTAAATTATACTTGTACTCTGCTGCATCGCGTTGCCGAGTTTTATTCAAGTTTTCATTCCGTTCTTTTATCGCCCGTTGCTGTTCCTCCTGTTCTTTTCCCCAAGTATTCCTCTGCTCTAGTATTTCTTGGAATAACACTTCAGAACGTCGGCTATATTCTTCCTGATAAGCTTTAGTATTATCTTCATAGGCTTGGATGAGAGTATCCAAGATATCATCAGAAACTTCTAAATTATGCAGTTGTGTTAATTGTTGAATTTCTTCTTCTAAAGTTCGCCTAATTTCTTCTAATTTAGAGGCTTTTGTGGTTAGCTGTTCCGATAATTCATTAGCAGCACTGCCAAAACCTAATTGAATCTTTGCCAAGCTTTCAATTGTATTGTTCATTTTTTGTTGGACACTAGAAAGCTGATTCATAGCTGTTTTTTGTTCTAATTTAGGCTGTTCTTTAGTTCCAGACTGGCTTTCTTTGCCAACTTTATCAAGTTCTGATTTCAGTGCTGCTTTTTCTTTTGCCAACTCCTCATACGCCTGAAGAATTTCTACTTTAGTATTCTTATCAGTCGGTTTTTTCCCCACCACAACAAACCTCCTCTTCAGGAATTCAAAATGATTAAGATGCTACGAACTCACAACTATTTAGGGTTAGAACTACCAAAAGCCCTCATAGCTAAGTCTTGTGCTTGTTTTAATGCAGTTTGCAATTGAGCAGAAATGCCTTCTATTTGCTCAGATTGTTTCTTAATTGTTTCTTCCAGAGATTGAATTTTTTGTTCATAGCTCTGTTTGTTAGATTCCCATTCTCTTTCAAATAAATCAGCCTCAATTTTAGCTTTTTGGCTTGTTTCTTTAATTGCTTCTTCTCTAGCCTTCTTAACGGCTTCTTCAAGTTCGCTAGGAAATGTAGTTACCTTTTGTTCATAATCTGCAAAGAGTGGTTGGCGTTCAGCAAAGATTTTTTCTCGTTCTGCCCAATCTTTCCCTTTCTTTTGAGAATTCTCTTGTATTTCCCTTTGTTGTTGGCGCTTTATCCCTTCGTAGCTGTCTGTATTGAGTTTGCGAGTAGTTTCTAACTTATACTGAAATTCTTCTTGTTCTTGCTGGCGATCTTTGGCTAATAAATCGTTATATGCTTGAAGTTTTTCTTCATACTCTGCTTGCTCTTTTTGCCATTCTTTCCGTCTGCTTGTAATTTCTTTCTCTAGCGCTTCCTTTTTGCTAATAGTATCTTGTTCGAGAATTTTTAATTTTTCTTGGTGTTCTTGACTTAAAACGTCTAGAGTATCCGCTACAACTCTAATTTGTTGTAGTTCTTGTAGACGTTGGGTTTCAATTTCTATAGCTCGGTTCAATTCATCTAACTTAGAATTTTCCTGAGCTAGTTTTTCAGATAATCCGTTGAGAATACTGCCAAACTCCAGTTGTAAATCAGCTAAACCTTTGACAATACTATCAACTGTATATGCAGAAGCTGCTTGCAGAATTTCTTGACTTTTTGCCTTTTCTGCTTCCTCTTGTTTGGTTGCTATTTTAGATTCAAGTTTTTTTCTTTGGATAATAATTTGTTGAAATGCTTGCATTAGTTGTTGTTTGCTGTCTTTGACTCCAACTGTAGTCATCTTCCAACTCCCTTCAATAGGCAAATGATTTATTGGGTAGCAAGCCATACCAATGACTACCCTATGCAGACATCAGAGTAGCCTTTGAATCAACATTTTTAACGCAGTGGAAATACTGAAATGATCCACATCTGACACTTAGTGGGTACGAATTTTCCACATATATGCCCTTATGTTTTTCAGATATAGTTTCCCCTTTGAGGCTTAATAGTATTTTTGTACTAAGATAAATATACCTAACCTAATCTCCTCTGTCAAGATAATCCTTCATGCAATAATGTCTTTGGATCTAGTGAAGACAGAATCGAAAATTCAAAATCTTTAATTAAAAAAAACTATTAGAAGCTTGCAGTCACAGTGATTTATGATTTAGGAGACCGCTGTGGTATATGTTACTTTTTGTAAAGAAAATCTAAAAGAATTAACCCTAGTAGAAGCGCGGTTGCAGTAAGGCGAGATAATAGACTCATCATCCTAATTGATACAAGCACAGTCGTAGACTTTTGTGATATCAATGTATACCAGTGAATCGACCAAATATTCTGCCAGAACGGATATTGGACAAACCAGCCGTATTCTAGTAGTAGAAGATGAAGAATTAATCCAGGAAATGCTAGCTGTAGCTCTGGAAGAAGAAGGTTACGGGGTGATAACTGCTCCCGATGGGCGGTCTGCTATAGAATATCTCAAAAGTTTTGAAACCAATTCAGGGGAAGTTCCCTTCGATCTGGTCATTCTTGATTTGATGCTGCCGCAAATCAATGGGCTAGATATTTGCCGTTTGCTGCGTCATCAAGGCAATCCAGTACCTATTTTAATGCTCAGTGCCAAGGGTAGTGAAACTGACCGTGTTTTGGGGTTAGAAGTGGGTGCAGATGACTACCTGACCAAACCCTTTAGTATGCGCGAGTTAGTGGCTCGTTGTCGCGCTTTACTCCGCCGCCAACGCCTAAGCAATTTACCACCAATACCAGTATTAAAATTTAAGGATGTCTCCTTAAATCCCCAAGAATGTCGCGTATTGGTTCGCGGTCAAGAAGTGAGTCTTTCTCCCAAAGAGTTCCGCTTGCTGGAACTGTTTATGAGTTACGCCCGGCGGGTATGGTCACGGGAGCAATTGCTCGATCAGGTTTGGGGGCCGGATTTTGTCGGCGATAGTAAAACTGTAGATGTTCACATTCGGTGGTTGCGCGAAAAATTAGAGGTAGACCCCAGTCATCCCGAATATATTGTGACTGTAAGAGGTTTTGGCTATAGGTTTGGATAATTAGTTTGGATAGTTGTTAGTTTTTAGTAGTCACCAAAAAACTAACAACTCAAATGCTTTTATTGGGATTTTTTCTGGGTTTAGCGGTAGGCATTGGGTTTTGGATTTGGCAACAGGTTCAACTTAACCGCTACCTGGGGCGCTTACTCCGACCGTTAACCTCGCATTCTTACAAGATGGGACTGCTGCTGATTCCTGGGTTACGGCAAGAAATAGCGATGATGAAGCAGCAGCGGCAAGATTTGCAGCAGTCATTGCAAACTCACCAAGACGTGCTAGATTTTGCCCCAGTGGGATATTTGCAGGTGGATGAGGAAAATCAACTGCTGTGGTGTAATCGACAGGCGCAGGAAATTTTGTATCTGCAAAGGTGGCAACCAGAACAAGTGCGCTTGTTATTGGAGTTGGTCAGGTCTTATGAACTCGACCATTTAATTGAGCAAACTCGCGATCGCCAAAAACCACAAACGGGAGAATGGGTATTTCATCCATCTTGTGATGATGCAGCAGAGATGGGAACAATCAAATCTCTGGCTTTGCGGGCTTCTAGCTTGCCTTTACCCAATGGACAAGTAGGGGTATTTTTAGAAAATCGTCAACCCCTATTAGATATAAATCAAGTACGCGATCGCTATTTTTCCGATCTTGCACACGAACTCAGAACGCCGCTAACTTCGATTCGATTGGTTGTAGAAACTTTACAAAATCGCTTGGAACCACCTTTAAATCGTTGGGTTAACCGCCTCATGCAAGAAGTTGATCGGCTGATTAACTTAGTGCAAAGCTGGCTAGACCTCACCCAAATGGAAGCAAACCCAACAATGCAATTGCAAGCTAAAGCTGTAGAATTGCGATCGCTCATTACATCTGTTTGGGAAACACTAGAACCCTTAGCACAGCGTCAACATCTGTCTTTTTCTTATTCTGGCCCCGAAAATCTGTGGATTAAGGCAGATAAAGCCCGGATTTACCAGGTTTTTCTCAACTTGCTAGACAACAGCATTAAATACAGTCCTCCTGGTACAAGCATTCAAGTCCAAGTAAAAATTCGCTCGACGAATAATAATCAGGGCAATGCTGCTTCCCCAATTTTGGAAATAAATCTTATTGATTCTGGAGTCGGCTTTTCTGAAGCAGATTTACCCCACGTTTTTGAGCGATTTTATCGAGGAGATAAAGCCCGAACTCATTCCCCCCAAGATAGTAACTCCATAGGAGCGATCGTTGGCAATGGATTAGGATTAGCGATCGTTGAGCAGATTCTAATTGCCCACGGTGGTTCAATCAAAGCGATGAACCATCCAGAAACTGGTGGTGCGTGGATGCAACTTCAATTTCCTGAAGTTATGGCAAACTCCCTAAGCCAAGACTATAGTTAGTAATATCTTCACCTTTGAGACAACAAGTGTGAAAGCCGTCGATTATACTCCCAATCCTCAAAGACCACAACTCGCACGCGCTATTAGGCGCTTAGAACGGGATGTATTACGCATGGGTGCTTTGGTAGAACAATCATTTCGCCTCAGCCATCAAGCGTTATTTGCTCGTAACTTAACAGCAGCCGAGGAACTCCCCCGATTAGATAAAAAGATCGATCGCTTTTATAGACAAATCGAATCAGACTGTACGGCGATTATGACGCTACAAGCGCCTACGGCTCCCGATTTGCGCTGCTTGAGTGCCTTTATGCAGCTGGTGCGAGATTTAGAGCGGATTGGCGATTATGCTGAGGATTTAGCTGAAATTGCGATTAAAATTTTTCCTTACGCGCCTCATACGTCAATGCCCGACATTGAAGCTATGTCCCTTCACGCGCAGGCGATGCTAGCAACTAGCTTAAAGGCTTTGGGAGATTTTGATGAAGCCGGTGGACGCCGTTTAAAGCATCTGGATGATACTGTAGACGATGCCTACGATCGCGTTTATCAGACTTTAGCCCAACAACGGGATGTGCCTGGTGTAGTCGAGCCAATTATACTGCTGGCACTGGCAATTCGTTGTCTGGAACGCATGGCAGATCATGCTACAAATATCGGTCAAAGGGTAGCATATATTGTCACCGGTCAACGCTCCTAATTGATATGCTGCCCAAATCTCCGACTTCTACTCTCCAGGTATCTGCAAGAAGTCGGGGATCTAAATCCAGCGAGTTAGTAAGCTGCCATTCCACCCTAGCATCTTCATAATTTTTGCGCCGACATACTTACTTCGTCTTCAGAAAATACCAAATAATTAAAAATAAGTTAATTCAATATTTTACTAAAAGCTTACCTATTCTTAAACTTACACAATTAAAGTAGCGGATAAACAACTAAAAATTTTGAGCCTATCTCACTGATAGATACCTTAACCAAAAGTTGTTACCATCAGAAGATTTTTAGTTAGTCTCTAGCTTTGATTGAGAAGAATAGACCTTCAGTTAAGACAGGTAAATTTTGATACAAATTATTAGAGTTTCTTAATCATTGTAAATAGCGAGATTCCCTGATAATTATGTAGTTACGGTTAATGATGTATTCCCCAAGTCCTACTTCAAACTCTTCTGCCGTGTCAAATGGTTCTGCTTTGGGCGGACAATTACCCCAACAGATATTTACCCGGCGGGAAGTAATTCCACCTTATAATGACGTAATTTGGCGTATTGAATACGGTGCAGTTCGTACCTTAACATGGAGTGAAGATGGAACATTCATTACTCTCGGTTATTGGGGACTAGGGGATCTGATTGGCTATCCTTTGTCTAAGGTGAAGCCCTACCAGATTGAATGTCTCACGGGCGTGGAACTAAGCATTGTGCCACCTCATTTGTGGCATCAGGATATTAATGCTTTGTTGTCTCATATTCAACAAGCAGAGGATCTACTAAGCATTGTGCATCGAAAACCAATTTCGCTACGCTTATGGCAGTTTTTAGTATGGTTAAGTGAAAAATTTGGTCGTGACGTAGATAAAGGCAAGCTAATTGATTTAAATGTTACCCATCAAGATATTGCTGAAGTGTTAAATACTACGCGAGTAACAGTTACCCGACTCTTACAGCAGTTAGAGGAAGAAGGAACAGTTTTACGTCACAAACGCCGCATTATTTTGCGATTACCAAATAAATTAATTAAAAACTATAGTTGTTCAGCAGTATGTTAAATGAATTGCTTGTAAT